>Ga0315291_10000137_pt1 | contig 84498 bp, 130 predicted proteins | sample YL17G12_20_MG_FD_203070 | JGI IMG/M metagenome (GOLD analysis project Ga0315291, IMG submission 203070) | Sediment microbial communities from Yellowstone Lake, YNP, Wyoming, USA - YL17G12_20 | ecosystem: Environmental > Aquatic > Freshwater > Lake > Sediment | place: USA: Wyoming | collected... | reverse complement strand
GCACCACCACCATAAATTTGTTCTGTTCCGTTGGGATCTAGCGTGACATCATGACTGCCACTGCCGCAATTGATCACTTTGTAATGTCGTCCTGCGTTGCCCGCAGGAAGGTTTACTGTGATGCCTCCACTATCTGTATCCACAAATACGATTTCGTCCGTCGCAAGAATATTGTAGGGTGAGGCAACTACTCTTGTAGTTATGTGGACACCACCCCCAATAGTTTGTTTTTTGTAAGCAATAAGATTTACAAATGTTCCCTCGGCAAAGTCGGATCCGGACGCTAATGTAAATGTAACTTGGTTTATTGCCGCAAGATTTTCCCAGGCTAACAAATAGTCCATTACATAGATATTTACTTGCTGTCGGATTCCTGTTTTTGATCTGCAAACTTTATGGAAAGCAACGCTTGAATAATCAGGGATAGTGGCCTCAATCATACCTATACATAACGTATCGGCTGCTCCACCTAGTTCTCCAATTTGTCTATTGTCTTGTTGGTCGCTACCCGTACTTTCTCCACCATAAAGTCTTGCCCGGCGATAATTAGAGTTAGTTGTATCACCATTGAATGCGATAAGTATCTCGTCAGTAGAATCGGCTTCTTCGGATTTACCGTAAATAACTAAGCGCAGTTCATCATATCCAGCAGGAATGTTAGTAATATCAATATTTGCTACACCACCAACCCCAACTATAGTCCGATATATTTCTGTACCCACATAGGCGTCTACACCATCACCTGGGTCAACAGCGATCCATTCTCCAGCTCCGCCATCATAGGCCAGGAGTTGTCCATCTGTTACTCCCGCAACATTTACGTCTCCCAAATCAGACAATAATGTTGCATCTAATTTGTTATTAAAAATATTCCAATCTTCAGAAGATAAATAACCGGAAATGGTTGTCGTTGCTTTAGGAATAGAAATTACTGCTGCGCCACCAATAACTTGTCTTGTCTGATCTATTACTACAGGAGTAGTTGCAGTTAAGTTCCCTTTAGTAACTGTTGGTTCAAATCCTGTATGTGCGGCATTTACATACGCTAAATTAGATAATGCAGCATGATCAGCAACACCATTTATTGTAATAACAGTTGCATTATTGCCCGCATCATCAGTAGCAGCTACACCAGAACCAACAAAGTTTAAATTAGTTCTAGAAGTAAGAGGAGTCCCCTCATCTTGAATGGTATGTCCTCCACCCACACCTGCCTCTACCCATTCAAATTGTTCTGTAGCAGAATCATAAGAAGGTACTTCATTATTAGCGGGAACATCAATAGCTTTTAATTGTTCAGGACGAATTGTATCCATTTATTTTTTCTTTTTTTTACTCTTAACTATCCTTGATCCATACTTTTTTGACCATCTTTTTGCAATTTTTGGGTGTTTTGCATATAAAAAACGTTTTTGTCTTTCCGATTTAAATGGACTCATAATCTTCCTTTTATATTTAATATCATATTAATTATACCATAAATACATATAAAATTGAGTATTATTAAATTACTTGTATTAGAGGCCCATAAGGATTTTCGCCAGCAGGAGGGGTTACTCCTTCAGTATAGTAGACTGTAATTCTTATATAGTCTACATCCATAAATATCCACAAACTTCCGCCAATTTTTGTTCCTGCTATTCCTACTGCAATATCCCCAGAATTAATATCATTTGCGGTTAAAGTAGTCCCCCACATATCAGTAGAACCACCATAAGTAAAATATTGATAGGAGTTGGGCCATTTATTAACTGTATCTGCCTTATTATCTCCGATAGCTCCTCCATTATTTGCAATTGTTACATGAGTATCATATGTAGTAAGGTAATCAATCCTTTGTTGCTTTTTTATATAAAATTCTATTCCATCAATTGTAGCCCCTTCTGGGATTTGATCGGCAGATATTACTCCAGCTAATAATCCTGTTTGTCCATCTGGAGGCATACTATAAAATGCTGGAGTATTATCATCTATTTCTGCTTCCTCTTCAAACTCCCAATCGGAAGCAACCGGTATATCTAAGGAAGTATATGTAAGAGTCACTATTTTACTTGTCATATTAATCTAACTCATAACTAAATCTAATATGAAGTGTCATATCAGAAGCAGCATTATCCCCCTGTTCGACTTTTATCTGGAAATAATCGTCTTTTACAAAAGTATCATCTAAAAAGCCAGTTGTTTTACTTCCTGTATATGCTCCCGATGCCACTGTTACATAAGTGGGCGCATTAAATATTGTTGAACCATTTTTTAGTACATTCATTCTTACAGCAGTTGTTGCAGGAGGAGTGTTAAAACAAACAAATATTTCAGAGATTGTGGCATGATCATTTACATCGTGAGCATATATTCTTAAAGGTTTTACGCCAGATGTTAAATAACCACTACTTGCGATTGTGAATACAATTTGCTGATTTATTGTAAGAGGGTCTGGTAAATCTGTTATGTCACTCACAGTATGATAATGAGCAAGATTAGCTTTAGTAGCAATAAGAGCTAGAACTTGTTCTACAGTCATTACCCCAGAAGCTGAAGCATATTGACTATGAGTGTGAAAAGCACCAGTATATGCCTCTATATAATCTACTTGGAGAGTATCATCAACTAAGGGAACAAAAGTAGTAGTAAATCCTTGATAATCCCCATCTAATGTATATTCTGAAGTAGATTGTCGAATACCATTAAAATATACTTCTAAAGAATTATCATTTACCGTGCCAAGTAAATCAAAATGAGAATCAACTCCATTTATATATGGAGTTAAATTTTCTCCGTAAACTCCAGAATATGTAACATCACTCAATACTCCACTAGATAATAGTGCTATGGTTACACCATCTGGCCCACTTGTTTCTATGTCAAAATGATTTATAAAATTTACAACGTGAATTCCTTCAGCAATAACTGCACCATCCTCATAAACATCAACTCCCATATTGCCACTACCCTCTACAGTGCCTAATCTATACCGGATATGATTTAAGTTATCTATAAGGGATGCACCACTAAAAGGTACAGCCAAAGTTGCTGCTTCTGTAAGGTCATAGGAGACTCTGGTTTGGGGAAGTTGCCCAATAAAACCTCCTGGAGGGCCTCCAGCGCCCCCACCAGATGCCATATACCCACCTAGATTAAGAGGTTGGGCTTTTAAGTAACGCACTACATTCCCAAATATTTCAAAGACAGTTTGTTCAAACTTTAAACTCATGTTTTATCCTACACACGATCATCAATTCTTATAGTCTGAATTTCACCAAATAACCCACCAGGAGAATAATCTACAAATGCACCAGAACCAGGCGTTCTTTGATAAAAACAAACCCCACTGGTACTTGCAAATATATATGGATATACAGAATTGGATGTTTCCAATTTTCCTGATGTACCTGAGAAAGTCACTAAGGTTACAAAATCATCTTCTGTCAGACTTTCAGACGATATGATAGAGAATGTATTTTCGTTTCTATCTGCAACACCAATATATCTACCATTTGTTGAAGTTAATGTTCCAGCTTCAGTTACAAAATCTCCCGTAATTGTAAAAATTCTAGCATCATTAAATTCACCAGCAATGGTCGTATTATCTAATTCTACACTATAATACTTTAAATGTTGCGGAAATCCATACATTACTCCACCACAACCAGAATATACAATCAACCCACTCCCCACTGTCCATGCAACCAAAGGAAATTCTTGAGAATTCTCTAGTTGTAAATCATAGAAGTCATAATCTTTAATTTCATAATCTAAACCTCTGGTTGTGCCTACAGTTTTATTTTCTTGTAGTAAATAACAAAGATTTTTTCCTGGAAATAGTAATTCATCCTTTAATTTTAGAATATGATGACTATCAACTTGTGATTTATAACTTGTATGGATAAAAAAGAAATAACCATTAGAATATAACATTTTATTAGTAAATGTTGTTATAGGCCAACTATAGTTTTCAACATTTAGTGTTGCAAGTGTTGTACCATCTATAGATTCTTTATATATTTTTTTAGTCCCATGATCAAAAACATAGATACCATTATCGAAGTCATCTTGATGGGGAGAGATTAATCCAGTATGATTTAAATAACCAATTATTGCACCATCCGCAGTAATGTTCTTTGCATCATAAACTGTCCAATTTTCATAAATATAATATGGAGATCCATTTCTGATATATAGAGGAAAGATAGAACCGTAGTTATGTCCGAGCTCAACATAATCTAAATTATCATAAGGTTGTCTAGTACAATTTTCAAGAACCCAACCCCTTGCTGTTTCCATTGATGTTATCCCCAAATTTCTAAAATCAATATTCCCACTTACTAAAGTTTGGGCTTGTTCAAAAGCTTCTGGTTGCCCATAACCAAGACAACACCAATATAGAAGAGAAGATGTAAGTAATGCTCTGAATTTTCCATAAGATGTTATAGAAGGATTTTCTCCATGCATGGTTGTGCCCGTCCATGCAATAGCGTTTTCAGTAATACTTGCATAAACAGTTTCAGCAGCACATCCTGGCCCTCCAGGAGGATAATTTGGAGCTTTCCATAATTCAGTAACTGCATTTGAAATCCCACCTAAAGTGAATGAAAATACACAAAGTTCGCACTTACTTTCCCATTGTGGATACCAAGTAAATAAAAAGAAAGCAAATCCTACCCCGGTTCCAGCAGGAATTAATTGGGTGGGAGAGTGGGTTTTTATATTTGTTTTCCAAACAGCAACATAATCATATTGATAGGCCTCATCGTGTGTTATAACACTATTTAGAATATCATATTTTACTAATTTAAAATAATGTGTGCCCTTTCCAGTGAAGGGATTATTAGGATCAGTAGCAACATTTACATGACCATCATATAAATAATATATTATCCCTTCTCTCATTCTTGGATACCGTACTAATTCAGGTGTATAATAACCATCATTGGGAAGTTCTATAAAAAATTCAGATTCCCCCCCACAACGCATTGCACTTCCTGCTATTAATTCCAGAACTCGTGCAAAATTAATCTCATCTACATCAATTGTATTCCAACCCTCAGATTCTACTTGCCAAGCCGTCCATCTATTTTCAACACCGGCATCTACTTTTACAAACATTCCATTCTGTAAAGTTTCATCTAAAGCAACAGTTATAGAACGAGACCATGCAGCGAGGGCATGAACATAATAAATTCCATTCTCTATGGCATTAGTTTGATCTTTTACAAGAATTCTCATTCCTGCTAATGCAAAAGCACCATCTATGGTTTGTTCCCCAAATAAGACTATATTTTCTGTAGTAGCTAAATCCACATTCTGAATTTGGTATGAATTCCCTTCTACTAAAGGAGTAATTTGATGGTGATATAAATATACTTCCCCACCAGTTTTAACCATATCACACACATGATACATTCTATCTTTTTCAGCCGTTTCTTCAGTTAAAGCCTCAAAGGATTTCCTATAAACCATTCTAGCAAATAGATATGGATCACCAGAAAAAGGATTATGATACTGTATAGGCCACTCAATAGGATGTTCTATACCATAGTGTGTTTCACCAATAAAGTAATCATATGTAAAATAGGTTAACCAACCACTAGACCAAAAACCAGAGATTGCATTTCCTTCTACGATATTTGTTGAATCTTCATAATATGCACCAAGATGGGATACTACTTCTACTAGAGGATCATCATAGGTTTCACATTCTGGTGGTGGCCCCAATACAACTGATTTAGGATCAGGATCAGTAAATAGACGAACTTTTCTTGTGCCCCAAAATCCCGGATCAGATGGTGCATAGGCTGCTGGCCCCTCTGCTGTACACAATCTTTCAGCAGCATATTTATCTACATCAATTAATTTAAAGTTTTGATGGTCTTGATCTATAATAAATATTTGTCTTACACTAACTAATTCTAAATCAGGCGTTATTTCTACTATCCAAGAGCGAAATTCCCCATCAAATCTGGGACTTCTTAGTCTATATCCGATAAGGATATTATTAGAATAATCATCTATATCTACCGCTACTGCTTCAAAATCTGTGGATGCATAAGATATTCCCTCTCCATCAATTAATGATAATGGGAAATATATATGCCAATCTGCTACTCTATCTGTATTAACAAAAGCATAGCCTCCAGCACTTATGTCCGTAGCTACACACGCAAAAATTCCATTCTTGATAATTAAATCGGGAACATTCCAATAAATTAATCCCGTTGAGAAACTTTCCCATGCATTACTGTCTAATGGTTTTCTCCACACACCTCCGTCTATAGTACCTACATAAACATAATCTAAATATTCTACATACCCAAATAGTCTAGGACAACGTTGATCTACTGTCATTGTTGTAATTAATCCATTTGATGTTGCTCTTGAACCAATAGATGTTACTAAACAATCTCCACGATGATATTTGATTTTTAATTTTACTACATCACCAATATCTAAATTAACTTCTCCCGCTATTTCTAATTCTTTGGTATAGGTTATCCTAGCAAGTTCTTGTAAAAGTCTCATTGCTAAGGCATAAGCTGTTCCATAACCTCGAACACCCGCATTAGATAAAACGGTTGTTCTAATATCATTCTCACTACGATCCCAAGGGGTATGTTGAGTTACATCTGCAAATACCCACATTTGTTCTATTGGATCATAGTTTCCCCAAACAACCACACGATTTCTTAACATCTTATCATCTTTCTTACCTAAAAAGGATATAAGAGTCTCCGCACGAATTGTTTTCTCAGGGTGTGTAAGATCTACAGTGAGTGTCCCAATACAACAGGTATTATCCCCATCAAAATACATATACCAACCGGAGTTCTGTAATAAAGTTTGAATGGTTTCATATGCAGATGCTGGCCCAAGAGCGAAGTTTTCAGATAATAATGCTCCTTGTGAATCGGTGTTAAATTCATAAGTTACTCCAGCTTCGGTAAGGAACTTTTCAATCCAATATCTTGCATAAGTTGCATAATTTATATTATAAATATCTGGAATAAAATAAGAAGTTAATCTTAAAGAACCATCTTGACAAGAAATATCCATTAAACCAGTAATTGCATTTCTAGATGTCTCTACTACAAAATATGTGCCTTTTCGTCTACCTGCTTCCCTTAAAACGATTGTATCCCATTCCATAATCGCATTTGGATAGTTATCTGTTATAGAGAAGTTAAAAGTACCTATTCCAGTACAAATAAATTTATTTCTCTCATAGGAAATTACATAATCTATAATATTAGTTCCAGCGTGGGTAATAACAATTACGGGTGAGGTCATAAGTTGCCTAACGGCGAAGATCCATCATACAAACGTAGCCATCCTTGCTCCACGCGTGATCCACGGAGTAAGTATACCATAAACTATTCGGTATTTCAGTAATATCTTCCTTCAATCGAATCACGATTCTAGCCTCCAATTCTGGTTTTCCCTCCATTGTTACAGCAACTTGTTCAGTAATCTTATTTAATTTATCTAGATTATATTGAGCAATATCATCTGCAATTGCTTGTGTACCAATAAACCCATAAGAGCATACAACTGATTTATAAAAACCTACAGGAAGAATTTGTTTATAAGAATCATCAAAAGGATCATAAGAGTCTGCCCTTTTTTTGTCTGCTTTAATTCCACCTTCTCCATAGACTACTACCCTATTTCTTAACTCTTTTTCAGTTCTTTTATAAGTATTATCTATTATAATAACATCCGTATAGGGATCAGCATTAATTGGAGTATCCGCATCCCAACCCGGTTGTCCAGGATCAGCCCCCATTACAAATGGTTTTCTATTTTCAAAATGAATATTTCCTGCACGATCACACCATACCCCCCAAGTTACAATATCAGCAATCATTTTCGCATAATCATAAGAAGAAACAAGATTAACTTCTACATCATTATTCACCCCAAAAGTAAAAAAAGTTGGATCAATACAACTATGTGTTAAAGGTACATCCGCTAGAGTTAATACTTTATCTACCAAATCTTCAGCAGAAATTCCTTTTCCATAATTATAGGGGGCATCTGGGCTTGCAGAAACAATAAAATAATCAATTGCCTGTACTAATTTATCTTGTGCAGTAATTGTATAAACATCTTCGGGGACTTGTCTATCTACTCCTTTTACCCAACCATTAAAGATATTAGCATGATCGTCTGTAAAACCTAAATCAATAGAAATAGGATCACCTATGTCCATAGAAGTTCCCTCGGCGGTTATTGTCGCCATCGCGGTAGCATTATTATGTGAATTATTTACAGATACTACAAGTGGTTTAGTTATTCCAAGAATATCTGCAAAAAGTTTTCTAGCCATTATTCTTCCTATTCCTGCTTGAAAAGTTCCAAATCACAAACGAATACTGGATCTAAACAGTCATGATCTGCATCTATTATTAAAGTTTGTGAAATTGAATTTTGCATATCAAAACTCGCCGATTTTACATAATAATCCCCCCAAGTCCAACCAGTCGGGCCCAATAATGTGTAAGCGTTACCAGTTCTAGTACAATCAATTAATGCTAATTCATCATCAGTACCTACTACATAAGCAGTAAGTTTCTTGATTAAAAATTCATAACCAAAGGAATGATATAATGTACCAGAAGCTAATGGTTGTAATCTTGCAATTGCTTGTGTAGCAAGATTACCTAATTTAGTTACAAAGAGAGGAGTGCCTCCAAGCGTCCATGCCATATTATCATTCTCCTATATTACAGCCGAAAGAGTTTGTGAGGTAGTAGAGCCATTAAAGTTAGATAAAAATTCACCTAACCAGGGAGCGACCACACTTGCTAAGGTTCTCCCATCGGCAATCAATTGAATTGTGCTCATAAGTTCTATTTTCGTATTTAAAGTGGGTAATTTAACTTCTTTCCCTAAACCAAGAACTCCACCAATCCCCTCACTAATTGCATTTGCAAAACTTTCTTGATCGCCCATAAATGGAGTACCACCTACACCAGATGGAGGAGGAGTAAAGGATGGTTTAAACAGGGTTGAATTTAATGTAGTTAACATGTCCAATATTTTACTAAACATTTCGTTAGAAGTTGTTTCAGGGGCAGGAGGTCCAACCGGCTTCAATAATTGATCTAACCAACTTCCCGGTGTAGAAGTTTGGTTAGTTGCCCCTAGAGGGATTGGATTTTGGAATGGCCCCATAGGTATAAGAGGATTCCATGTACTCGTAATAGGGTTAGTGACATTTGGATTTATTGTCATACCCATACCGGGGCCAGTAGTACCAGCCATTTTAATACCTGCTGAAATTGCTCCCGGAAGATTATCTAATGTAATTCCACCCCCACCAGCAGCATTTTGAATAGAAGCAAGTGCTGAAGATGGGAACCAAAAGTTAGCGCCTTCGGGCATATTATAAATACCTTCCAGTTGTTTCTTAGTATTATCGGCAATTTGACCTAAGAGATATTGAATAATTTTCCAATCCTTTCTTTCTGAAATCCATTGCCCATCGTCTGTCATAACCAATTGTGGGGTTTCTTCCGAAGTACCTCCTCTAGCTAATATTTGACCCCTAATCGCCGCATATTGCCCCTGAATGGAAGCAAATTGTGCAGCAGTCATTCCCCCCAATTGGTATCCTAAACCTAGTTCCATAATTCCTGTTTGTTTCTTAGTTTCCTCTAGAAGATCTCCCCATGAGGATGTAATAGATGCTGGAAGTTCTCTAATTATAAATCCTGATTCAGTGAGCATCATAAAAGGTTGCAAATCTGCCATAAGAGCTTCTACACGTTCCATTGTGTATTTATCTTGTGGAGCATATGCGGCTTCAGTAGTAAGTTTCCCCTTATAGTTCTGCATTATTCCTTGTATGATTTTATCTATATCTTTAGTAGCGAATTTACTTAAATCTAACTGTTGCATAGCAGGAATTCCAGTTAGTATTTGTTTATTTGCAAATGCAGTTAATTGGCCTGCGTATTGGACTTGTGTTGCAGCAATTTGATTTGCCATTGCAGCAGCAGCACTCTTACCCATACTATCAAGGAAAATAGCCCAGGCTTTAGCAGTTTCAGCACTTTTTACAAAGGCACTAATTTGTTCTTGTACATCCGTAGGGGAATAAGCAACAATATTCGCAATCATTTCTGTGAATTGTTGATCTGCCATATTTAAAAATGAATCTCGAAGAGTAGTACCCCATAATGCGAATTTAGTATTAAACCCCGACATTGCTAAAGTAGCAGCATTTGCAGCAGCTTTTGTTATATCCCCCGTAGCTAAATTTTTAGTTACTTCCACATTTGTTTTAGAAATCACATCTTTAATGTATTGTGCATATTTCTCTTGAAATTCTTTTTGTGCAGTAGTTATTACTTCAGTGCCCCCCAAGCCCATAACACCACCAGCAGATTGTAACAACTCTATGAGTTTTGCTAACTCATCTTTTCTACCTCCTTTTTCTAATAAACCAGCATATTTAATGATCTGACTTTGTTCATTTGTATATGCCCCCGTTTGGAATTTTTCGCCAAACAGCATTTTTGCTAGTCTATCCTTTTCTTCTCTAGGTTGTACATTTCCTTTTAAACCCGCCCACGATCCGAGTTCTATTCTTAATCCATCTAATGACATTTTCAATGCCACTTCAGTATTTACTCTTGCCTGGTCAACAGTAATTTCTCCTTCTGTTTTTGGTGTAGTGATAACCTGTTTAAATACATTTGCAACTTGCAATTTATTAGCTTCTAAGAAGGATACAAAACTTTCTCCAACCATTGATCCAATTGTACTCCCCACTAATGCACCTTCAGGGCCAATTAATAAACCAACCAATCCTCCCGCAGTAGCTCCCGCTAAGGTAGCACCAGCTTTTGTAAGGTCTACTTTTCCTGTATTTAAAGTATTCATAACAGTTGGTAAAAGACCTGCCAATAATACTCCACCAGTGAGTGCTGCCATATTTGTGCCAACAGTTTGTGCTCTGGATGGGCCTGAAGGTAGGAATTGTCCAGTTTTTTCTCCATAAGTTCCGGGCATTTGTTTCCAACTAGGGATTATTGCACCAGTAGCGCTAATAAATGGATTAGCAAAACTTTGTCCCATTTGGCCTATTTTTGTATTTTTACCACTTATTGCCCACATTGTTCCTAAAGTAGCCAGGGCGGGGATTAATGTACCCCCAGCTAATTTCCCAAATTCTCCAGAAACTTTTACTAAGCCAGTTAATGCTTTAACTAAAAGGTTAATCATAGCTAATGCGCCATTTTCAGACCCTAAACCTTGTGCTAAGACTTGAAAAGCATTTCCTAATTTTACAACAGATTTTTCTACTGTATTTAGTTTAATAGATAACGCCTCAGCAGCTTCTCCAGAAGCACTTGCAGATTGTTTAGCAACTTCCCCAACTCTATTATAGTTTTCAATTAAGGTAGAATAAACAGCCTGTCTACGATAACCACCACCTAAAGCTAAAGTTAATTTAGAGAATTCTTGATCAGAAATAATACCAGTTATTCTGAGATCATGAAGTTCTTCCATAATACTGGTAAAGGCTCTAGCTTGCCCAGAAGCATCTTCAAGAGCAATACCTAAAGTACTTAATGCTTTTTTTGCTGTTTCCGTTTCAAAACCAGAAATAACCGCTCTGGCTGCATTAGCAACTTCTTTACCTGAGGCAATACCTGTTTCAGCAATTGCCGCTAATAGGCCATTTAATTCATCTACTTTTAATCCAGCAGCTTCGGCGGTATCCCCCACTATAGCAAAACCAGTAGCTAACGTTTGTAAATCAACATTGGCTACTCTGGTGGTTTTTACCCATTTGTCCATTAAGGCAGTACCATCTGTTAAAGATGAACCTGTTTGTTTTAATGAGGCAACTAAAGCATCTAATGCCTCTGCTTGAGACATACCAGAAAGGCTGGATAGAATTAAAGAGTCCGCCATTAATTTATTTGCAACGGCGGCTTTTTCTGAAGCAGTGCCTAAATTCCCTGTAGCCCTATAAGCTAGATTATATCCATCTAAAACACCATTAATAGAAGAACCAGTTATATTAGCAATATCCGCAGCATCAGCAAATATTTTATTAGTATCTGATTGTGCTTTACCAAGCACAATAGTAATATCTGCTAACTCAGATTGGTTCTTAATCATTACCCCAACTAATTGAGATAATTTTTGGAAAGTACCATAGATAGCAGCAGCAGCAATACTCCATTTGAGGAATTCAACCATATCTCTTTTAACTGCATCACCAAAAGATCTAAATCTTCTCTGAGAATCTCCAGTAGCATTCCCTAAACGATCTATGGTAACTGTCGCCTTTTGAGCAATCCCATTTACTTCCCCCAAAGTAGCATTAAATGTTGTATAACCAGTAACTAATTGGCTAACAGCTTGTATCCTCATTTGAGATGGATCTAATCCTACAGATATAGCTTGTTTATCCAACATTGCAAATGCCTGTTTATAGCGATCTAAAGTTCTAGCTTTAGCCAGTTGTTGTGAATCTAACTCATTTTTTTTGAGTTTTTCTTGGGGGCCTAAACTTTTTTCAAGTTGAGCCTGCATTTTATCTATTTCTTGAATTGAAATAGGAGTACCAAGAAGTTGTGCAGGTTCAGTTGTAGGAAGAGTTCCTTTAGTTGGTGCTTTAAGTTGTTGTCTTAGTGCAATCAGTTCTTGAAGTTCTGCTTGTGTAGAACTAAGAACAATATTAAGTTGTTGAAGATCCTTAATCCAATCTCTTGTCCCAATAGACAAGTCCGCCGAAGAAAATGTTTTTAATCTCCCAACAAATTCATTAACTTCTTTACCAGAAAGCCCTGCTTGTTTCCCCATTTCTCTAATCTGGACTGTGGCCTGCATCAGTCCCTGGGATACAGCTTTTTGAGCAAGAGTATTAATGGGGTTTATTTCTGCACCAGAAATAGTTCTTCCTCCTGCACCTTGCCAACGACCCGTACTTCCGATTGCAGGATTAAATGCAATACTCGCTTGGGTTACATTACCAAGTTTCGTATTAACTATAGAAAGTTGTGCGGAAATATCTATTAATTTTTGTCTTAGGATATCTAATGCATCTGTCATATTTACTCAATATCTTTTTCTGAAATTATAAATGTCGATTCTTGTTTCCCCGGATTTTTACCACGCATCACCTTATCTAACCACGCATCAATTTCGTCTGCTGATCCATTCCAAAGTAACTCATCAGTTGGGCGTTGTTCACGGGGCAATTCCATTAAACTATCCACCTGTGCTCTTTTTCTAATTACATAAGAGATGGTAAAAGGCAGTTCAATAAGTTGATTAACTTCTTTATCTATAGGGATTTGCAATGCCCGACTAACTGCCCAAAGTGCTGAAAAAGCATTGCTCCTTGCTAGTTTTTTAGTTCATCTATTCCTAGTTCCAAATTACTATAAGCCAATTCAAATTGATCTTTAATGATTGTAGGAAGATTTGCAAATTCCTCAAAGTTTTTGAAGAATTTAGTTGTGTATTTCTTATCTGTATATGCACCCAAGTATACCGAGTATTCTCTAAATGATTCAAACATTTTATTTTCACAATATTGGTCAATAATTTTAGTTACTAACTCAGGATACATATCATCAAATTCTCTTTTAGAGAGTTCTTTTCTCTTTTCCTCTATTTTTTCTTCTACGTATTTTTCTATGGCTTCTTTTTTATTCTCAGGATATTGATCCACATCTTCCTGGAATTCTTCTTGATCTTCGAGAGTTGCAATACTTGTAAGTTCTTTTGGTTCTTTTATTTTAACTTGATCATTTGCATCTAAAGCAAAGTCTCTCATAGAATAGATTACAATAGAATCTATAGTCGCATCTTTAGTTAATTCATCCTTCTCTGGAATTAATGCAATACGTTCATCTGAATCTAAATCTTTTAGAATTCTTCTATAATCTTTTGAACTGCGTATAGCAAAAACTCTTGCTCTATTTAGATCTGCATCTCCAACCAATCTAATATAAGCAGTTAATATTGGTTCTTCGTCCTCATCCAGAATTGTAACTTCCTTTTTCCATCTAAAAAGTTTTGCAACGTCCACATCATTTCTCTCTATTGGATTTACCTTATTCATTTTTTCTTCTCCTAACCTACTTAAAAAAATAGGGACAGCAAAAGATACTTACTCTGCTGCCCCTTTACTAATCCTTTACTTATGGCTCTTTCTTATTTAATTATTTAGTGTGAAGTGCCACTACCGGCATACACAACTAAGTGAGCATGAATTGCTCTCCAGTTAAAGGTCTGACTCGCATTATTATTAATATTGCTTGTCCATGATTCACCTGTAGGAATGATCTCATCCACATATACAGTCTTTAAGATCTCATATGGGGAAGTAGTATCACAAGGATCGAGTAATTCCACCTTTAGGCTTACACCTGAGGTTGGGCATTGTTCACCGATTTCGTACTCATATACACCAGCACCGGAAATAGTGCCAGTAGTTAATAGAGATATTAATTCGGTATCAGTATCGAGTACAGTAATTGTACCCTCAACAGTGGGAACTTGTGCCTGATAACCAGTAATTTCTCTTTCCCCCATTTCTTTTACTGGTTGTACATTCAAGTTACCATTGATGGTTACATTTTGTACTCTTGGGATTTCATTAGCAGAGATCGAAACTACAACATCTCTACCTCTGATTGCTGCGGGTACAGTTGTATCATTTACATCTGTCCAGGGACTTCCACCAGGATTAGTAGCATATACAACTAACATCTGGGCACTTAATGCGTCACCTAGAGTTACTGTTTTAGTACCAGCATTTATACTATATTGTCCTGTTCCGGGAGTAGCATGTTCTTCAAGATATACTCCATCAAGAACCACAGAGAGAGCGTAATCACCATTCCTTAATACCAATGGTGTATAAGTTAAGATGTATGGGCCAGCTCCTGTAAATCTTTGTACAAGAACATCATTTTTAAACCATCTTTTCTTAGAACCAATCAGAGTATAATCTTCTGTTGATTCACCATCTACTGAGTAACTGAATGAGAAGTCTCTTACTTGTAATCTTTTACCGTGTGCAGCCTTTGCAAAATCATCTAGGACTGCATCTTGTATGTCTACAACGATACCGGCTTCACCAAGATCTGAAATACTTGCACCAGCAGCAGGGAACGCAGTAATATCTTTTCCAGCTAATGTACCAAACACTTTAATCCCAACATCAAATGCACTAAAAGTAGCAGTAACATTAGGAACATCCTGTACAGTACCCGCCAGAGAACTATTACCTAATTCGTATACATCAGTAGTAGGTACGTCCGCATTGAACGTAACTCTTTGAACTCTTGAGGCTTTGAAGAAGTTTGTAGGGCCAACTATTGTAAGTTGTACGTCCTCGGAAGGTATTGCTAATCTTCTTGCCATTTATTTGCCTCCAATTATAACTTATCTCGATATGCTGTATAATTTACCCAGTTTCTATAATAGAATTTACTTACAAGTTCTGCATCTACATCTATATTATCCATACGGATAGCTTGTGGTTTCAAACAATATAACTGACTTGGAGTTACAGTTGGTGGAAACCCCATATTAAAATCCAGAACAGAAACGGGATATTGTAAAGCATTGATAATTCGGTATGCAAATTCATCTCTTTGTGTGATGGTTTCTGCAAAAACGTCTATATCCCAAGTCCTTATAGCCATCTGCTTTGCATTTCCAAGTTCCCCAGGAAAGAGTTCGATAGATTTTGCGACAACTGAGATGGTTGGCGTAGTTAAATCTACTTTAGGGAATGCATTTACAACAGCTACACCTGGAAAATCTAAGAATTGATTTTGTATAAAGTATAAGAAGGATAGATCTTCTAATCTTTCAGTATAGATTTTAGTATCCTCCCCCGTAGAAATTATTTACACAATCTCTATCTGCCATATTCTTAAATTCTCCTATTCATAAAGAGTTCTTATTTGTTTACTAATCATTTTGATCCTTATCCTCGTACCACCACCAATTCTATATCTTCCCTGTATAATCTCCCCAGTGGCGATTTTTCCTGCAAGTATTTTTAATTTCACAGGATCATAGTCATATCCTGCCACTTGGCCTTTAAGTAAGTTTTCTATGGCAATGACTTTTGTTTGAAATGTATCAGTCTGTAATGAACTAGATAAACTACTTGCATATTCCAGCATTTTTATTTTTTTATTATATAGTTTATCAATGATCTTTTGTACTTTGGTTTGTAACTCTACTTTTGCAGAGTTGAACTCGCCTCGGATCAATCTGTTTATTCTTCCTTCTGCTTTTTTAACAAACCCTGTTGGGCCAAACGAAGGATATGGTGTGCCCCCCACACGATCACTTGACATCTTACCTGGTGCGTTACCGTATTCTAATAAACTCCACCAGGGAGCAGGAGATCTAAAGAACCCTACTCTTAATGCAATCGTATCTGGATACCGATCTGCATATTTCTCCTCACCAACGCCCTCTCTAGAAGGGCGATAGATTTTCTCTTTCCAGAAATGAGATGCCATTGCTGGCCCGGCAAAGAATTTTCGCCATTTGGGTCTACCCGATAATAAAGTAGTTCTAGCTTTTTTGACTGCGCTGGCATAATCTTGTAATCTTCCGGCAGTTTTATCGAGATTAATTTTCACAACTGATGTTGTGTTTTCCCCTCTTGTACTGAGTGAATACTCATAAGTATTCTCATTATCTATTGCACTTAGTAATCCAGTTTTTAGTGGTGGATAATCAAACTCTTGGGTTTGATTTATGGCTTCCAATGCTTCGCTAGATAAAATCATCCTAGCTTGATCCATTATATTACTAATTGCAATTAGAAGTGCTCGTTGTGAAAGATCTTGACTTGTTTTATGTTGAGTTAGTTCTTGTATATATTTATCAATTATTTCAGTTTCGATATCAATCTTTTGCACTAATCCCCGTTCCGTATTTACTCTTCCCCGCAAACGCTCTATCGCATTTTGTGACGATTCTTGTGCAAAAGCATTGTACCCACTGATTTCAACCATTATAGACCCGACTCATTTCTGGTTTTTCTACATCTTGATACAAAGCAGTTAATATGAGTCTTGCAAAATCATTCATTGAATCCAGATAAACTTTTCTAATTTGTGTAAAGATTTCTGGTTGATCTAATAATAAACTTTCTATTTGACTTAATGCAACTGCCTGTAATTTTTTGTTTTTCCGTGAAATTAAGTCTGTTAAATTTAACAGATCTACCTTCTGTGTAATTATTCCCATATTATACCTCTCGTTCTAGTTCGATGCAGTCTAATAGTATTCTATTAAGACCTGGAACTCCTCGCAATATCCTCTTTTTAATTTCTACCTTTTTCCCATCTACTTCAACCCAATCACAATTATCTACAGCAGCAAGATTAGCAACTGTTAATTCAATTTGTATTCTAACATCACCATCAAATTGCCAACCAGCAGTATACCAATTATTTATATCTGCACTTCCCCAAGTTATATGTGCTAAGATGTCTGTGCCAGAATAAGTAGGTATCCAATATAACCCCGAACAAGTTGGACAAAATGAGTCAGTTGCCGTATCTGTAAAAGGATCAAGAGTACAAACAGAACAACCTGATACGGTAGAAGATATAAAAGTAACATCTCGGCCTATAGCATCACGGATAGAATTTATGGTATCTCTTGTATCAGGAAATGTTATTGTTACCATATATTTACGCTACTGTTTGCAGGAATATCTCATTGAATCTTCCGGCAATTGTTTTCCATTGCCATTCTGGTGCAGTAAATTTTTTATAGGCTTTTTCTGCAAGTTCTGTATATAATTCCTTATCCGAATACACTTTTTCCATTGCATCAGCAAGATCATCAGAACTTATAAAACCACTAACTACCCCTTCTCCTGGAGACGTTAACCATAATTTAGGTTCCACTGTTAAACCACAATCTGAGAATAGTTCTTTACATGCAGAATGATTACCTACAATTTGAGGCGCACCCGTTACTGCATGTTCTATACTACAAAGTCCAAAACCTTCCGCGATTGAACTGTTGACCCCACAATCAGTGGCGTTGTAAACTAGATTTAGTTTTTCATCTGTTAACATGGGCATTTGTGCAGTTGTACCGGAGACTAGCACTCTTTTTTCTAAACCATGTCGTTTTGCTAATCTATTAATATCCCAGCCGCTGTCGCGCAATCCCATGTGAAGATATAACTTCACATTCGTTGGTTTATCTTTTACAAATTTCCCAAAGGCTTCTATGGTTGTGTCTATTCTTTTTCTTGGTTGATTCCGATTAGCGTTTAAGAAAATAAATGAATCTGTAAAATCTGGTTGATCTGGATAAATTAGTTTTTTGATTTCTGGTTTTGGTTTATCTATTTTATAGAAAGTTGTGGCGTCTACACCGTGAGGCATAACCTCTATTTTTATATTTGCTCCACTATCTTCTACAACTTTTTTTCCAAATTCAGTATATGTAAATGCTCTAGAAACAATCCCATAATTTTTAAACCAGTTTCTATCAAAATACATAGAATCAACTGGGAAATATACAACAATTTGTGGTATTCGTTTTAATTCTTTAATATTATTTAGAATATTAGAAAGAACCCATGCATCATTTAATAAGAAGAGAACATCGGGATCTTCTAATTCTATCACTTCTTTTATTCTATTGATCCCCCAAATATCCCCCTTAGTAAATGCTGGATAAATCCTAATTGGGTAACTGTGTGGATCTCCAGTATAGTTTATGCCTAACCATGAAAAATCATAAATTTCTGTAGATAAATATTTTTGCACTGTATGCAATACTCTTGCAAAACCTGTGGGTACAGTGGCGTCCCCATAAAACATTAATTTAATTTTTCCTTCTATCATTCCTATATTCCTTTCCTTTATTAAGCCGTTTCGTCTATTCTTTCGTATTGATTTTTTTGAAATCCTGGTAAACTTTGTTTTACTGCCCATGCTAATCTCTTAGTAGGTGGGAGTATTTTACTATTTAATTCATTAATCAATCGAGTAAGTGAACTATCTCTTGTTCTGAATTGTTCCAGATTACTAAATGCGATTTCAGCATCTCTCCAACTTGTAGCACTCCAGGCGCTATTCTCCAAACTTCCTTCCAAGAGAATAATATTTGCCATTAAGATAATAAGATCTTCGTCAGCATTTTGTATTACGGGTGGTTCTGCAAATAAGAAACTTTGATGTGGATTTCTATAAACTCTATTTGAATTATCAATTAAATATCTATAGTTCCAATATTTACTTAAACCTTTTACAGCAAGGATTAAAGCAGTTTTTAACCACTCATCTAAATACCGATAAGCAGTAGAATCAAGATCTCCTAATCTAATTCTGAAAGAAGGAATTAGATAATCTGGTGCTACTGATAATGTCATATTAATTCCTCTACAAAGAAACTAGCAATTTCTGTCTTCCAATTTCTAGCGGACGTAATTACGCTCATTTGATATTGCCACACACCAGCAACAGTAAACAATGTATTTTCTACTACATATCTTACTTTACCGTCTATACCATTTGTGGAAAATGTTCCTGAACAAAGTATTTCTGTACCATCTGGTTTTTCAAAAGTAAAGCAGATACAAGTGGCGGCAGATAGATTTATAGGAAGTCCGTCTTCGTCTACAATTGTTTCTTCAAATATAAAACCATAATTTCCTACTTGAATACTCATGCTTTATTTATCCTTAATTTTTTAGTTATTCTAGTCCTTATTTTTTTTATGTCCCTTGTCACATTATCTTTTGATACTTTATTAATAATTCTTTGCATAGTTTCTTGTTTTAATATTATGTTTTGTGTTTTACTTTGTACTGATATAATCTTTTGAATATTTTGTTTTATTGAGATAAAGAAATCAAGGGAGACATTATCAAGGATTTGTTGATTTAATATATTTTGAATTATTAATAATATAAGTACATTAAAAGTTATATTGTCTAACTGATAATCATTTATTAATTTTTGAACTGCTAATACATAATCTTGAGATAGAGTGAATTTGTCTATTGAATATAAATGTTGTAATTTATTTAGTACAAGTTGTATATTCTGTACTAGAATAAGTCCATCAATAGTTTCTGTATTAGTTAAATCTTGAATTACTAATAGAAGATTAAGAAGTAGATTTAAAGTATCTATAGAAAAATTTTGTACTATATCTGAGATATTTAAATTATGTACTTGTGATAGTGATATATTTTCTATAGAAAGAGTATGTAATAAATTATTTACAATTAATAATAAACTTTGTACTAGTGTAAGATTATCTAATGTAGATGATTCTAATAACTCATTAATCAGCAGTACATGGTTTTGTAAAAGATTTATTGTATCTAATAATTCTTGTTGCGTTAAATCATTAACAATCAGGATATGATTTTGTGTTAGATTTGTACTGTCTAAAGTAAATATATGTAAAAGTTCATTTACAACAAGTTGATGTGCTTGAGATAGTAATAATAAATCTATGGTATAGTTATGTAAAAGTTCGTTTACAATAATATTATGTACTTGAGTTAATGTTAAATTATCTAATGTTTCACTATGATCTAATGCAGCAATAAGTAAACTATGTGCTTGAGTTAATACTAAATTATCTAAAGTTTCTGAATGTAAAAGTTCATTTATTATTAATAAAGATAACTGTGTTAAAGTAATGTTATCTATAGAAAATGCATCTAGTAATTCATTTACTACAAGACTATGTATTTGTGAAAGTAGAATAGAATCTAAAACTTCGCTGTGATCTAATGTATCAATTATTAAATTATGTAGTTGTATTAAAGTTATTGGATCAAGAATGTAGAAATATAGTAATTCACTAATAATAAGATTTATTGATGTTTCTAGAATAATCGGAGTAAACATCCGACGAATCATTATTACATCATTATTACCTAATACACGAAGTAAAGTAACATCCCAAATCCAACCTGTATCTCGATATTGCCGAATTTCATTCGGAATTGCAGGACTGGAATACAGTTTAACATCTGGCACTATTAAATTCCTTGTACATTAATCACTGCCCCTGCAATATCTGGAACAGCCTTATAGCTCACAACGATATTCGCTGCCCCATAATAAGGAGTATAAACACTGTATGCCCCATTCGCATCTGAAATTGTTGTATAAACTATATCACCTGCTACTTGACCTAAACACAATACAACACATCCGGGCATAGGTGTACCATAAGGATCACGAGTAATACCATCGATGCGAAAACGCGAGTTTGCCCCATGTCTCCAGCGCGCATTACCCCACCATTGAGTACGCCAAACACCAAAGTCAGACGATTCAGCCAGAAATTGACTTCTGCTCCAAGGCCATTTAGGAGCAGGTTGATTTCGTTTCCACAATGATCTTACTCGTAAATCTCTGCGACTGCGATCATCATTATCCAAAGGATATAAAACATTGCTAAACCAACTCATTGACCCCATCGCAGGATGAGTTTGTACGCCATCAAAAAATCTATTGAGTGAGGTTGCCATTTGCTATCTCTTTGGATGATATGCAATAGAATAATTTACCATGCGTTTAGCACCAATACGAACATCCAATATGGGTGTTATCGCATCTGTACGTTTACAGTATGGGCATACACGATGCTCCGCAGCGCTCCAAGTCAAATCATCAACCTGGAATAAACGCATACAGTGCCCGCACACGAGTTCTTTCGGGGCGCTTTTCTTATCGTTATCCCATTGCATGGATCACTCATCGAGGACGCAGTGAACATCGCTTGCTACTGAAACGGTAATATTGTTGAATACCAGTCCATAGGAAATTGGAATTACCAATCCATTGGGAAAGGTAGCAATAAACCCAACTCCTACAGTCCCGGCCAGGGGATAACGCCGCAGAAACACGGTTGGCGCGGTAGGAGGTGTTGCCCACGATAACGCGGTAACTACTGTACCGGCAGGATCACCGGGGTCTTCTGCTTGCACAGTGACCCCACCCGCTGGAGTAATACCAATCGCTGCCGGTCTGCCAATACCAATAGTTTGTACTGTAGCAGTGGCAGAGAAAAATCCCATCTCCATAACACGCGGTCGGTCAGTTGCTGTGGTACGTAATTCCCAACAACCAACATTAATAGTAAAAGTTGAAGTTCTTTGCGCTGCTGAATAAATTGCCATTTTATATTCTCCTTACGTGGGATCGGCTACCATTTTGGTAGACCAAAATCGTATAGAACGTGCTATTTTCATTGAATCACGAACGAATACGTATATTCTTGGCACTTCCAATATAGATATGATTATTTTTAGTGTTTCTTATTTGATATATACCAGAAATATTTAAGGATTTATATTCCATTGAATTTCACACGGGATCGGCAATTTCATGATCCCAAGTTGGGAATGTAACAGTATTTCCTGCTGTTAATACCTGTGAAGTACAAGTAGTTACTGCCAATAATCTAGTAGCATCACAAAGCGCAACATGATTTGCTGTTCCACCTGAATCAACTGCTACAGCAGCTTTTTGTGCTACTGCCATTTTTCTACCATTTGTATCGCCAACACTAAGAGTAAAATCACCAGTCGCCATTGCGACATCCGCTAACTTATAAGTAGTGATTGCTTCATCTCTAGTAGTAGGTTGTGCATTACAAACCGTCATGATATTACAGTTAGCTTTAATAATATTAAGAGCACCATCTAAAACATCATTATGGACTAATTTTGCCATAAATTATCTCCCAAGTATCATATTAATATCTATCTCTAGATTATCAATGGATAATGTATGATTCTTTTTTGCTGGTTTAATTTTTCTATAAAAAACTCTAAACCAGTCATTAAATCTTACAGATAAATTCCACAAGAGTTTTTTCATAGTTAACTCCTAATCTTGTTCCAGATCAGGAGTCGTGTAAGTTGCTTTTTGCAGTTCAGATAATTTACTCTCTAATACTGTAAATATGCGTTTAGAGATCTTACCTTCATTCTCTGCTAGTTCAATCATTGCTGCTAATACCGCAGGCAATTCAATTTGATTAATTGTCTTTTGAAATTGAGCAAAAGGTTGTTTGAATATTGCTAAAAGTTCGATATCGGAATAGTCAGCAAAGGTTCTCTCTACGATTTGCTCTGTTTCTGTTCTTTGATAAGGAATTAATCTTCTATTCTCAAAGTGCCTTTTATTCATTTTTTTAAAGAAACGATCCTGTACTTCAGACCAAACATCTATAATACAAGCTTCTTTATCTTTTTCTCTTCTTTGATTCCCCTTTAAGATTAACCCCGTAATCTCCTCCTCATTGAAGGGGTTTAAAATCGTAATGTATATCTGACCTAATATTGTTTTAATATAGGACTTATAAGGTTTCTCTAATTGTACAGCAGCATAAAGTTCTTTATTAAATTCACTCATTTTTTCTCCATTCCTTTTATTATCCTAACCTAATTTAACTTATTATATAAAATAAAAATTTACTCCCAACGATCTGCATAAGCATCAAAATCTACTATGAATACCACAGTACCAACTGGAGGTGAGGTGATAAAATCTGCACCAAAGGTGGCAACCCCATCCTCTATGGCTAAATACCCATAGTCATCTGGGTCACTTGGCCCCTCCCAACCAGTAATGTAGAAGGCCATACCAACAGGGAATTCGATTTTCCATTGAGTATTAAAGTCGTCTATAGCAGCTTGAGCCGTAGTCCAAGGCTTAGATACAACTACGTAGGGAAGAAATGATAAGTATTGTGCTAAAGCCATATTATTCTCCTAAATGTAAATAAGGGGTTATAGTATTATCATATAACCCCTTTATTTATATGTTAACTAGTAACGTTATCGATCACATAAATGCCTTCGGCACGCCAAATTAATAAACCGAATTGTTGATAAATAGCTAAGAACCAATCTGGGGGAACTAATCTCATATCTGTATATTCCTGAGATTTCTCTGGCCCAAAGGTAATAAAGTCACCGACATTCTTACCAATGATCACAATCTTAGTTTCTGGTAATAGAGTATTATAATCCGTTGGGTTATCCCATACTTGCTCAAGACCAACCAAAGGAGCACCGTAGAATACACCTAATTTCCCTGAAGTTCTAATCTCTTCGAGGGCGGGATCACTAACACCAGTTGCACCAGAACTAGGATCAGTCCAGAAAGCACCAAATTCAGTAATAGGGTTCATTACCGCTTTGACACCAACCACTGCTTTAACTCCACCACAAATTCTTGTGATGTAGTCAATACCGGCTTTTAGTACGGTAGCAGTAATAGGCCCGCCAACACTAATATAGTTGAGAGGAGTATTAACTGCACTCCATACAGAACCTAGTGCAGAAAAAACTTTGTTCTGATAATAGTCTCTTAGTTTAGCCATCATCTCAGCTCTGAGGCTGGCTACTGTACCAATATCACCATTATCTAGATCCCACTGTGAGGCTCTAATTTTAACTACTGCTTGATCAAGCACATAGTTCATTCTATCGCGCACGACTACTTCACTAGCTAGTGGAATAGTGCCAGGGACTAGCGTTCTAACGGTAATGCCTGTGCGTAATTTCTTGACTAGAGAGTCACCGGGTTGTAATGCTCTCGTATCTAGAAGCATACTGACAAAATCTGGTACAATGTGATTGGGCTGTACAAATTCTACCAACATTGCAGCAAATGCTTCTCTTTTTGCCTTATCTTTCATCAAGGAGGCAGCAGCTTCGTAAAGTTGTTTTTGATCTACCATATTAGCCTCCATTTTAGTGTAAGATCTTAAAGGTTAAATCACCGTTAGTACTATTATATTTATAAACTTCAGCTACAATTCCTGTAGTTCCATCTAAATATTTTAGTTTACCGGCGTTACCTGCACCGTTCACATCTGTACTGGCAACAGTCAGTTGTGTACCGGGGGTTTCCATCAAAACGTTATACATATAAACGCCAGATGGAATTGTATAGATACCTTCGCCTAATAGTCTAACACCAGTACCAGAAGCAATGCTTGGAGGTGTGTACATATTAGCTGGATGGTCTAACCATACAGTTGCATCGAAGGGTACATTCTCAGTCTGATCCCAACCTTCACGTAATGCCCAATCATAGTGAGGTTGTGGAGTATAAATTGGAAGGCTACGATTATCTTCCGCCCAGGCAATAACATATCTGGCAGTAAGTGCTTCCGCAGCATTGTCAGGTAGTTCGGCCCCAGGGAGATCTAGTAAACTTCCAAAATCATAATCAGTGGAATGTGTGCATAGGCGAGCCATTCTACCTTCGTATAACGTTTCTGCCGCTACAGCGGGTAGAATTGTGTCCCCATAAACATTTATTTCCATGTTTCTTATCTCCGTTATGATTTGATACTAACTTGTTCTCTTAATAGTTTACCAAGTTCTCTAGGATCACTTGGAATCTGAGCAACAGATGTTAGATTAGGTACTTTAGCAGAACTTTCTCCAGCTATTGCTGGTTTAAAAGCAACCAATTCCTGAACCATAAATTCAATTTCTGAATCTTCTAGTTTTAAGAAATTTTCACGTCTTTCTGTAAAGTATGTTTCGTCTTTTTCAATACCAGCATCCGCAAATTTGGTTCTAATTGCAACCATCTTTACTTCTTCTTGCTCTTTCTTTTCTTTTTCTTCTTTATATGATTTTAACTGAGTTAGTTCATCAATCTGTGAAGATAAAGCAGTTTCTTTTTCCGCAAGTGCTGAGTCTTTCTCAACGATAGATGCCTGTAGTTGTTTAATTGTATTTTCAAGATCGGCTATTTTAGCCAATAACTCTTCCATTGTCACTTTATTTTCCTCCGCATCTTCCGAAGCAAAGGCTAAAAAGGGTGTTCTGCCTCTATAAGCAGGCAAGCCAACTATCGTAGATGCTCTTACTACCACTCCAGATAATGTTTCAATACCAGCGTCATCTTTCTCAGCGCCTGAATAAAGAACCTCCCACGATAATTGTGGTTTGGATTCTTTATTTTTAAGCATTTCAACATCTTCTGGTCTTTCTTTCATCCAAAGTGCAGCAAGACCAAGGACTTTATTTCCTTCTACTTTTAGTTGTGCGATTGTGCCTAATGGAATAGCTAAAGAATGATCTTCGTTAATCTTCCCGATAGCCATTTTAATCGGCATATGTACACCAGTTTTAATTATGCTTGGAAACTCTTCTTTTGGAATGCGTTGATTGTTAGCATTGGGTAAATCATCTGTAAAGACAAATTTAGCCCAAGATACATATGGATTTAGAGAAATAGCAGATGCAGAAGCTTCAGTCTCGGCAGTCGCCTCAACTAACTCAAAATCCGAAGTTAAATAAATTAGTTTATCTTCCATAAAGTTTTTCTCTGTAAGATCTTCCTGGGGATCTCAGTTTCTATTATTAGTATACCACATCACACTAAAAACTTGTGGATAATTGGTCTATTACAAGAGATATTGCAAGATTAATCACTTATTTTCTTCGTTTTGTGTTATATCTTTTTTCTCTTGAGGTCTATTTTGTTTACTTTTATCGTTATTTGGTTGTGGAGAGAAAGGCACTTGTGGGAATTCTTCTATACCAAGTTCTGTCATAACTTTCTTTTCATCTGATTTTTGTACCATTTGGTTAAGCCAATTATAACCAAGTGCAGCAGCATAATCTGTTCTAGATAAGTTACCTGTATTATAAAGTGCAGTCATGCCCTCTACAAATGTAGTAAAAGAATGTAAGTTAATATTATCAAATTTTGCAGTAGGTACACTCTTAAATCCATTATAATTAGATACTTCTTTTAATACTCCTTTAATAATAGGTAAAATATCTTCTTGCATTGCTTCCATAGTTTTCACTGGTGACATAGTAGCAAACTCTGGATCAGAGGCAGATGAGCGGTCTGTCTCTCCTGTAGTTAAAATTTTAGGAAAGCCAAGTCCAAAAAAGATATCATTATTCACTGGTATATATTTTGAATCCGCGAGTAATGCCTGGACATCTGGAAAAACCCATTCGATTGATACAGTGTGATCAGTAACTAACTGGAAGATCCTATCTATATCTACTCTACCAGAATTTCTATGGATGAGTTGATTTTGTAGATGAGTAATACGATCTTGGTCTTGTTCTACAGCAGGGAAATCCTTATCACCGACCTTAACATGTTCAATAGCAGTAGTCACTCTAGAAACAAGAGAATAGTCCATTCTTTTTAGATTTCTTTTTTCTTTCATAGATTCTAATGATCTATAAAGATACGGAGTTGGATATGGGCAATCAGATAATGGTCTACGTCTTACAATTAATGGATTCTTAATCTGTATTTCAAGTTTCCCTGCCTTAATTGCCGCCACAAATTCGGGAAACATTTCTGCTAAAGCTACATAAGCTGGTTTATCCTCTGTACTATCTGGGTATGTTCCCTCAGTTTGGATAAAATGGATCAATTCTGCGGGAATTTCAATATAATAAGATGGTGTTGAAGTTAACAACACGGAATTAATTTTAACTGTTTCAGAAGGAACTAACCAGAAGTCTTGTGGAATGGTCATAGTTTCATATTTTTTAACCCCCATTTCTTTTAAGACATCCTTAGTTGCTGCACCATATGAAATTTCTGGAATAACCAAACCAGATAGTAACCATTCTAAACCACAAGTGGCAGCAAGTTTTTTCAATATTGGTTTAATTCCAGTGAAAATTCGGAATTCATTTTCGGATAATCCATTTTTCTCAATATAGATATCTGTGATTCCGAGATCAATCATCTTATCGATCACGGTTCCAGCGATAGGATCTTTCCTATAGAAGAATCTACAACTCTTCACAACCTCTCGATATTCCTTAATATCCATACTATCCATCTTATCTATGTCTTGTGGATATACTGTATTCTGACTTCCAGTAATAAACTGGGCTTCTCCTGTATTTACAAGTAGTCCTGCGAATCCACTTTTATATTTTTCGTCTATCATAGTTGTCTCCCTATATTTCCTATCCAACCACCTTTAAAAAGTTGTACATGTTTAACTGAAGTAAGAGAATCATAAGTAATATAATGTGCCATTGTTGCACAAAGTAAAGCAGCGGTGAAGTGATCTTCGCCTCGTTTACCCCCACGTTCTGTTAAGGTACGATAAACGATTTCTCCAGATGGATTCTTTGTAAACGTCATTCTCTCCAGTTCTGTAACTGTTTCAAGGTCAGTTGATGTAAATATTATTTTGTGACTATTTGCCCATTCTTGTAGAATGGTAGTCGCATATGGTTTAGTTTTACTTTTAATTTCTTTCTTTTCTGAATCATATCCTAATATAACCCAAGATGAGAAATCAATCGGTATTAATCTTTTTTCATAATCTTTATGCCAATATTCTTTATCTTCCATAAGATGTTGTTTTACTGATTTACCAGATGAACCCTCGTCCATTCCTAAGAATAATGGATTATATTTAGAATCTAAATAATCTATTAATCTTTCTTGTATAGGATAAGAAACTTTACTTAATTTTATTTTGGCATGAAACTTAATTCTTCCATAATTATCTATATAAAGAACATAAATAGCGGATGGTTGCGTATAACCAAGATCTATTCCAAAAAAACAGGAATAATCTTTATGTGGTAATCCTGGAAGTAGGGACAATCTCTCAACATAAAGAGCAATATTATCCGCTAATTTAATTCCATCTATCTCTAATTTAGATACAGGATAGTTAGATATTTCCATTAGACTGCGATCAAAGAGTGCAAATACAGGACGGCCATGTCTGCCCCGCCACAAATGCTCAAAATCTTCCGAATCTTCTCCACCATAATCAACGATTGCTTGTTCTCTATCTTCTTTGGTTAATCTTGGATTATCATCTGCACTGATTCTATGTTTTGAGAAAGATGAATCTTCTTGATCACAGTGATATAAAACATTATTTTCTCTTAAACCTGTAGGGACACCAGATACAATTAATTTGCATCCTGGCATCCATTTATTAAAGGTAGGTCTAAATTCAATGAAGGTTGGATACGGATAGTAGCCCGAATTTTTTGTTAGGATTCCATTAATAAAGTAATTATGATTATTTTCAACCTCAATATTATATAAGTATCTTGCCGTTGATTTAATCTTTTTAATATAAGTAATTTCTTTTTTCTCTAGGGATTGTTTATTTTCTCCATTCTTTATAATAGATATTTCTGGAAGTGTATTATTATACTTTCCCTTTCCTATTTTATATCCCATACATTCTGGAATATATGGTTCAATAATTTTTCTAAGAATGGATAATGACTTAATTCTAATTACTATAAAATATAAACTTTTTCTCTTGTCTTTATAAATTTTCGATTCAATACCCCATTTTTCCCATAGATACTGTTTTATAATTTCGTTTTCAGATTCAGAGAATGAATGTGTAGATAACATTCCACTTTCTGATCCATCGTCCATAAACCAAATAGCAAAACCAAGTGGAGTTAATCTATCTAAATAATATCGAGTAATTGTCTTTTTTCCATTAATATACAATTCGTTTGCAAGAGTTAGGATTGTTGGGTGGCCTATGGTACTTAAAGAATAATTATAAGTCCCCCATCCACCATTTTTTGAGATCCTTGGTTCAACCCTTATAAGTCTATTTAACTTTATTCTAAGCCAATCGACATATTCTTTTTGTTTTAAACTGTGATTTGTAGTATATCTTGCTCTATATGGTTCTATTTGTGCTGATCCATCCCCTAAAAATGATCCCGCAATCACTTGAAATTCTTCCTCTGTTAAAGGAATGGAATCAAAGATCTCTCTTACTGATAATCCCAGATGACTAATTTTTCTAAAAACTCCTAATTCTGTCCGATTCAATTCTTTAGCAATTTCATATACAGGTACAGAATTTTTAATCCGTTTTTTAACAATATCTATTTCATTTTTAGTCCAACGTTGTCTAATCGAATTTGTAGAATGATAAATATTATCTTTAATGTTTAGTAAATGTGCCTCTATATATCCGGCATCTGTATATATTCTATGGTGTTCTCCAATTCTAATATATCCTCCATCAAATCCTATCTCTAATACGTTTTGATTTTTTTTGACCTTTTGAGTAGAAATAACTCGATCTTCGACAGTATTTTCCCCATCCCATGAAATGACGATATCTCCAGATTTTATATGAGAGATTGGGTTTTTCCCGTTTTTGCATCTTACGAGTTGTGATCCCACAACACATTCATCCACGAATTCATATGGAGAGTGTAAACCAACTACAGGTAAACCACTACCGCTTTGTCCTGCAATTCTACAAAATAAATCAGACTGATTTAATAAATGAATTGTAAAGTCTGAGTTATTCACACCTGAGTTTGAGGCAATAAAATGTTTAAGAAAAGAGTTGGTTCTGAATAACCTAACCAAAGCATTAAATACAGGCTCTAGATGTGCTCTTCCCGGTACAGTATAAACAAGATACTCAGAGGGAAAGATATTAAAAGTTAATGCCCAAGACATTAAATGACTTATCGAAACTGTTTTTCCAACACTTCTTCCTGTACAAAAACTTACATAGGTACTGAAGTCCATAATCATTTCATTCTGATAATCATGGAATCTAAATTCCTCTTCGTAAGGGAGTTTATCTATATTTTCAACAAACTCTCCAAAAAGACAGGGATTCCTCAAAATTTCGTATAGTAGAATATCCCCTTGAGTGATTACCTCTCGTATTGCCATTTATGTATAAGTAAGTCCTGGAAGATTATTATAAGTAATACCTGTATAGGGTTGCCAAGTGCAAGGATACCAACGATAAGGTTGACCCCACTCTTTCCCACAGATTGTACAATATACTGCATCACACACTGAACAGTATGCAAGATTGTGTATACATGTATGAGTATGTTGATGTGGAGAATAAGTGCTCCCAACTGTTAATGTGCCAGGTAACTGATTTCCTGGTTGTATCTGTATATAATTTAAATCGTGTGTATGAAACATTTTAATCTCCTTCAATTTTTTGAATAAATTAGAATTTCGTTTACAGCAAGGTTTTAGGTATACCCGTACACATGGGGCCTCGTCAAAACGATAATCCTGTTTTTATAGACTACATTTCCTTTACCAATCTTATCTCTAGTTTGAGAATAGAAATCAGCATCTCCCCCATATGCCTCTACCCAATGTCCAAATATTTCTGGCCTATTAGGAATTAAACCAGCAGGTGTGCCTACAAAACCATGCCTAAAATCATCAGAACCTCCTACAATCCCCACTCCATGTGCTCTAAATTTATAAATAATCATCTTACCATACCAAGTTCTTAGATCACTACGGATTGATGGGATCACATTATTTGCATACATATCATCATCATCCATATGATGAATATAGTCTGTTTGGAATGTACCTTGATAAGTATTCCTAATCCCATGCCCATAGCAACCAAGATTATGATCTAAAACATGAAATATTAGGTCACTCCCATATAAGTCTTGCTCTGATTGAAAATAATCTGGCCCAACTTCTGTAAAATTAGACCCATCAAAAAACACCTCTATTTTATCTAAACTATGTCCAAATTGTCCATATAAAGAACGGAGGGTGTTGGTCAATGTTTTTCTACCAAGAGTAGGAATAAAATAACAAATTGATGGATTGTCCTTATTCATTTAATTTTTCCTTACATATTCTGTTATAATAGTTTTTGTTCCAAAAGGTAATATTATTAAAACCCTCCCATCTTGCAACCATATATGACCATATTCAGCATTATGTCCACAACAACAACTGGATGTATAAATTCCAGCGAAATTAAGTGCTTGTACTAATGGGGCAATACAACGATCAATACCTTTATCGTCCCAACGAGATTGACCATCAAAAGATAATTCAGGATTAATCGGTACTCGTAAAACTACTTCATCGCCATGTTTACACATATTAATTTCTCCTTAATTGCTCGTAAAATCGAGTCTCCATCCAGTCTTGGTATGAAACATTTCGTTCTTCAATGTTAGAATATCCAGATTTTTGTACAGCAACCATAGGTATAGTGATATAACAATTATGAGAGGGAACAATATCATTTGCATACATCACATCAATAATAGTTGTAGTAATTCTTGGTTCAATATGGTTTATTAATCTATCTAGAAAATTCTTATTAATCGCGTATGCGTGGGTGGATTGTGCGTGAGTTAATTTTCCCAAATGTGTTGAAATTTGAAAGATACTACTACAGATATTCCCACCTAAATAAAGCATGTCCCATTGTTCAGGTAATTCAGTTAATGCCCCTTGAATAATATTAGTATAGTCGTTAATTAATTTAACATCATCCTCAAACATCAACACATTTTGGTTTTGTTCTTTAGCTAATCTTAAGCCATTTAAATGTGCTAAACCACACCCAATCTGTCTATTAAATACTGTATTATTTGTCCCTGTATAAATAACTCCTGGGATTCTAATAGGAATTAATCCTAGTTTCATAATCTCTTGTTGTGCATAAGTATTCCGGTCTGGGCGATAATCCAGGTTTATGTAATAAGATAAAGGGGATAATTCATTAAGTTTCATGGACTAATTCATTAACTATATAATGTAAGACAAAAGAATGGGTGCTTTCTATCATCCTCATATCATTTGATGGAACAATAATTGAATAATCTATTAATTTTGCAAGTTCCCCACCATCAAATCCTGTAAAACCAAGTATAGTCATACCAATTTTATTTGCGGTATTAACTGCTTTAATAATATTTTTACTATTACCAGAACCACTAATAGCAACTAATACCCCCCACTTTTTTCCCATTCTTTCTAATTGTTCACTAAAAATATCTTCATAGGATATATCGTTAGCAATTGCAGTTATAGTTGAGATGTCATTGCATAAACTAATTGCATTAATCTTTACTGTATTAAGTAAATCTTGTGCAAAATGAGATGCATTAGAAGCACTACCACCATTACCAATAACAAAAAATGGATAGGTCTTGCGCACTGATATTAAATTAATAACATGTTCAATACATACTTTATCTAAAGTATTCAATAAATCTATAAATTCATCCCTATATTTTATTAAAGTCAATAAATATACTCCTTAAACTTATCCTGATTATCAATAAGATATTTTGGAAAAGTTTCATCAATAGGAACTTTCCAGATTCCATAATTTCTGCCATATAAATCAAATCCTTTAGTAATACAAGTGTTTACAATAGTTCGTATGTCACCTTTAACATTTTTAAGTTCTGGTTCATCAAGTGCAATTAATTTTTCTTTTACCTTTTCTATACCACCCATATAGCTAAAGTGCCAACCACCATCTTCTATAAATACTCCTCTTCTTCTCATTTTTAATTCACATAAACCTGCTTCAGTTAAAAGTTTATTACAAGTAAGTAACTGTCCACCTAACCAGGGTTCTCCATTACATAGATTAAAATAGAAGATATAATTTTTATTTCTAAAATTATATACCTGATTTGGATCAAAATTATCAAGAACTGTTTTAACTTTTTCTGGATTAAATATCTCATCTGTATCAGAAGTCATTATAATGTCATCTGGGGCACAATTTCCCAATGATCTAATAAGACATTCTTTTTGATAGGTATTTCTCCCATACGTAAGGATATTGTGGGGCCACCAATCTCCCTTATTAACTCTTTCTATTACCAATCTATGAAGAGGATCTTTAGCACTATCAGGAGAAAGATGTAAATAATCTTCCGGTGTATCTGTGATTATTTGTGAAATAATTTTATGTTCAAACTTTTTATATCTATCTTTATTTTCAAGATAGTAATATGGTTTAGGAATCCCAGAGAATGTTACATTAGATTCACTAATTATAAAATAATCTACAATGGGATCTAAGGTATTTAGTCGGATCTCCAAAAGATCCATTTCATGATAAAAATTTATAAGATCAAATACTTTCATACTTTATGTAGATTTCCTCCTCTATCCATAAAATTCCAGTCCGGGCGATTCATTTCACAAGCCGACCAATATCCCGTAGATACATTATATCTCCCCCAATAAAGAGGAGCAATCACAAATGGGTTATGAGGATTCAACCATGTAGGAAATTGTGCAAAAGACGAGTTAGAGATAATCAAATTCTTCGCTTGATTAACCATATAGTAGTCAATACTAATGCCAAAATGCACTACAGGATAAGGTAAGATACTCTTTGCATAACCAATATCCTCAGTAACTACAATGAATTTCATCTTACGATTCCTGGACAACATCTGTTTAATCGCATTGTTCCAATACGTTACAGGCAGATTAAAATCTTTTACTCCTACGTATTCCCCACCTCTAACATTGATTATACAGACATTCTCATCTAATTCTAAACCATCATAGAAGTGAATAGTTTGTGCAAATTTATCTGCACACTCTGGTTTTATTTTAAACCAGTTTCGGATATCTTCTTTTCTCTCCTCAATGTATTTGAAATTCTGACAGCAATCAATTATGAGTTTCGTATTGTCTTGTACATTAAAGATCTCAGGAGTATAAGGAAAATAAGTATACTCATGCCCATCTGTATTTCGATATTCTCTAGGTTCACACCAGATTTTATTAATTCCTGGAGGAGGGTTACTTAAGTCTCTACACCAGGGCGCATCATGTTCTTTGCCATAATCAATCTCCATAAAGTCCATCTGTTCTTTGCCATGAAAATAATCATTGGATGGATGACGATTGAATCCAAACTCAAATCCACTATGTTCAGCCACCGTTCTCGTGACCGAGTACTGCCATAAATTATTTCCTATATTGCCCGTGAGATCGGCACAAATTGTCATTTAGCCTCCAATACAAATACATGATTCCCATCAGGCACATTCATCCAGTTGTCTTTTAATCCAGGTACATGATTTGTATGCTTAATAACATTCCAATCTGCACCGATAAACATATCTTCCCACCAAATTTCATTCTCAATAATTACGTGTGAAATCTCCATATGATATTCCGGGATACGATATTTACCATGATCTCCCATAGGGATTACACACATCATCTTAGGAGCAAACATAGTTAATCCTCGTAAGGTAGAGAATAATGTTTTCTCTTCAATGTGTTCAAACACATCTTTACACACGATGTGACTATATCTTAATTCATGGTCTCTCCAGGAATCTAAAGTAGCACAATTCCAACAACCATCTGGGGCAAAAGAGAGTGCATAATCACTGATGTCACAACCCTCTGCTTTATATCCTAAGAATCTAAATGCCCATACTAAGAATCCTTTAGCACAACCAAAGTCTAAAATAAAATCCCTTTGAGAATCTAAACCCATATAATCAATAAAAGCAAAAGACTCTCTGATACTTCTTTCGGGCATTAAATGGTAATTTTCGAGCCAGCCGCGGCCACTTTCTTTTCCTCTTTCATAATAATCTTCATTGTAGAATTCGGGTTTAAAACTTCCATCGGAATTTATGTACTCACTAAACATTTTTTGTTTTTCCAACCGATCAAGCACGTTCTTTTCTCCTCTTCTGCCAATATAGTTTTCTAGCCTCTGACATTTTTTTCTTTGTATCTTCTCTGTGTTGTTTGCCAAACATTCCGGAACTTCCATTTAAAGAAGTTAATAAATTTTTTATGTGTTCTTCTGTTCTTTTTCGTCCTTTTAGTTCCTTGGAAATTTTATCTCTTGTTTCTTTAGAAAAAATCTTTTTGTAATTATATGCTTTTTCTCCTTTTTGTTTTTCAGATATCTTTCTTTTAGTTTCATCAGAACAAGGTAAACCCTTATTACTGTCTACACAATTTCTTATATTATAAGGAAGATCTAGTTTTTTATAGTAATCACTAAAAAATTGTTCATATCTAGTTAATTCAAACGGTTCACAATAGATTAATATTTCAAATTTAAAGTTTTCTTTTCCATATTTATTCCAAGCCCTTTGAAGATGTTGATTCTCGTGTCTGTCCGATCTAAGTTGGGAAAAATGATCTATTTCTCTTTTATGTAATCTGACGGCCTGTCCCACATAACATTTTTTATTTACTAAATTCTTAATTTGATAAATCCCACAATTATACAAAATCCACATCCTCAATCGGCTGTAATAAATTATAGATTAGATCATTTGATTCCTTACCGCAGTTGCAAAATTTGCAACGATATCCCATATCATGAGGAGGATTGTTTTGTAACCATTCCTCTAATTTAGAAACATGACAAACAGCAAAATCATCTGGTATATTCGCTTCAGATTCATACCCTAATTCTATAGATGGACAAGGAAGAAAATTACCATTCCAATCTATTGCCGCCCGAAGATATATCATATAACAACCTAATGGTGTACCCGATTCTTTTCTAAAGAATACTAATGGATATCCATATTTATCAGTTTCATCTCCCACTGTTTTCTCCCACTCTAATGTACACGGACGTATAGGAGCCACTCTGATAACCAAATTTAAATCTTTGGCAAATAGATATAAATTTTTTATCCCAGCTAAAGTATGATCATCATGAACGATAAATGAGGCACTATGTCGAACATTTTTGGGAATACAATCAAAATCAATCTTTCTTGCATAGTTTGCAGATTGGATACTTACCCGAATCCAGGTAAATTTTTCTAATGTTTTCGTAGGAATCTTAGGCAGTAAAAGTCCATTGGTTACTAAAGATAATTTCAAACCCTCTTGAAAAGCAAACTCCACAGTTTCATCAAAATGTTTCCAAAGTAATGGCTCTCCTCCACCAGAGAATTCCATTGCTTTAAGTCCATGAGATCTAAGTACATTTGTAGCATGTTTGAAATCGTGTAAACCTAATTCTATATCATTTCTCATTACATTCCTAAAACAACAGTATGTACAGGCTAATTGACATTTATTTGTAGGCCATACAGATACATGAATTGGCCCAACAATTTCACCTCTTTGTATTTTTGCTAAGTGTTCTGTATGGTGAATCAACTTGTGCAACCCTGGAGAGAAATGATTTATCTCAGGTTTAGTTTGCATTGAAATATCATCCATAAACTCCTTTCAATAATATGTCCCTCAGTTGAAAATCTACTATTAAGTTCATCCATTAATTTTCTCCAAAATTCCCTGGGATAGTGCAGTACTCGCATTCTCTCCACAATATACTGAGAACCAGGGGAAAAACGTATCCACTCTATGTGTTCATAATTATTAAAATATTTATTCATAAACTCATCAAAAGATGAATATCTACAAGTTATATTATAATGATCGTTATTATTTTTTATATACCAATTATTATTTATTTCTAAATATCCCCCCTCCTCTGTTCGTCTTTCCCAAGAGTTTGCCGGAAATTTTCCATAATATTCTAGTGGTGTAAAAACTATATTATTTATAAGTAAGTCAAAAAGTTCTTTACGGCAGTGATCAAAAGGATGGGCTTGTATAAACACCATAACATCAGGAAGATCTTCATAATGATCATAAATAAATCTAAAAATATCTATTTGATTTCCACCTATATTCTCAATATTAATTATATTTGGGTCTTCAATTGGTTTTCCTTTATTATAAATAAGATAATTAAAGTTATAAGATTTTAACCAATCTAAATTCTCTTCATACCTACTAATTATAAACAGTTTATTCATATTTCTTTCTTACCTTTTCTAATTCATCAGAGATTTGTTTATCAGACATTTCTGATGTAATACTACCATCCCATAAATAGTTAATAATTGTAATATCATTTATAATTTTAGGATTACCGTATGGACTATTTATCATTCTATAATACCAATCACAATCATATGCATATTTAAGATTTGTATCCATTCGAGGAATATCTGAGGAATTGCGTATAGTAATACAACTTGGAGTTCCTATAGTATTACACATATAAATCTTAGGATTTAAACTAGGACAATGGTATTTGAAAAAATGTAATTTATCTCTTGTGTGCATATATGCAGTTGCAATCCACATAGTAGTTTCATCAAATGCTAGAATGGGTTTTTCTAGTGAAAATGCATCATAAAGGTAGTCATCTCCGCAAAGAATTTTAATAAATTTACCAGTACTATGTCTTATAACAAAGTCAGTATTATATGCTGCCGATCCTCTATTTTCTTCATTTCTGAGATAATGAATAGACAATTTATGATTCCACTTTTCACATAAATTCTTAATCTTATCATCTTCAGAATGATCTGCAACAACTACATCAAAATCTGTAAAATACTGAGATTCTAATTTATTAAAGGAATATTCTAAAAGTCCTTCTCCCCTTCCGTGATATCCATATGTTGGAATTGCTATACTTAATAATGTCATAAAGTTTCTTTCATATATCTAATTATGTTATTTAACGGTCAATCTACCAAATCTTTGACCGATTAAATTAATTAATTTGCTCATCTTTTCTCCTTTTAGTTCTCCTTAAAATACAAAATGGCAGAGCATGGAGGTATGCTTTTTCGTGTAGCTATCACTAGCCATCTTGTTCTAATTAATATAGAACTCCTTTACACAATCTTCTATATAACCCAAAATATTTTCCCCATAATGCGGGGCACAACCGATAAAAAATACGGTATCCAATATCTTATTTGCATTAGGATAATCCCTATAGTTCCCCAAATGTTTATAGCCGGGGTGCAAAAGTATATTACCAGCGAAATAATTCCGTGTCTGAATCTTCTTAGATTCTAAAAATGCCACTAATTTATTTTTATATTCCTTATTAGGACAAATAAAAGGAGTACCAAACCAGGATGGTTTCGCTCCTGATAATACTGTTGGGGTTTTTAATTCTGGAAGATATTTTAGAAAAGTCTCTGTAATAATGTGTTCATTCTGTACTCTACGATAATGTATCTCATCAAATTTTTTGAGTTGTTCTAACCCCATTGCGCCTTGAAAATCTAATGGTTTTAAATTATATCCCATATTTGTAAATAAATATTTATGATCAATAATCCCATCATAGTTATCCAACCAACAAGCAAATCGTTTATGACACATCCCATTAGACAATAAATTCTGAGCGCCAGTGCATTCACAATCTCTACCCCACCATGCAATACTTCTTGCAAGTTTAATAATACTTTCATTTTTAGATGAGATCATTCCTCCTTCACCGATGGCTAAGTGGTGAGCCGGATAGAATGAACAAGAAGATGCCACAACTAATTGATTAAGTAAAGTATAATCCCAAGTAGTCCCCAAACTATCACAATTATCCAAGATTAATTCTAAGTCTAATATAGAATGTAAATTTAGTAATTTACCCATATCAGGAGGATTACCTAATACTGGAGAGATTAATATTGCTACTGTATTAGCATTTATAGAATTATATATCTCTAAATAGTCTGCATTTAGTGTGTCTAATTCAATATCTACAAAAACTGGTTTTAGATTGTTCTGTACGATGGGGGCAATTGTAGTAGGAAAACCCACACAAGAAACAATAACTTCTGCACCATCTGCCCAACCATAATATTTTTTCAATGCTGCTAACATAACTAAATTAGCAGATGAGCCTGAGTTAACCATTACAGAATAACCACCACCAAATTTTTCAGAGAATTTATCTTCAAATTCTTTAACTTTTTCTCCAGAAGATAACCACTTACCAGTAAGTAATGCCTTTACAGCCGCAATAATTTCTTTATTATCCCAATACGGGCCTGAGTAGTATACTGGAGTAATACCAGGTATAAATTTAGCGTCATCATTATAGACATAGCCTAATACATTACTTCCATCTTCTCTTAAAAGACCAATAAGATCCTTGATTCTTTCTTCAATATTATCCACGTTTTTCATTCTCTATAAATTGTTTATACTTTCTAGTCCACTCATAAGAAGAATTAAACATTTTTGTTGCTCCCTTATATAGATTTGGTTCATATTGTCTCAGGATATCCAATTCATTTTCAAAAGTTCTACTAAAAGGACAACCAGCACAACCTGTTCTTGTCATCCCATATTTTGTATAACAATCACTATATTTTATATTCAATTCCCCACAAAAAAGTTGCTTCTCGACTTTTTTCCACCAAAATAAGGGGAAATATAAAGCATATGTGTGCAATTTTGGAGGTAAAAAGCAAGTTTTATATGCTCTGGCTCTAGAACCCCCTTCAGCTTTCCTAATTCCTAAAATCATTAAATCAATATGATTTTTTTTTGTATAGTCCTTACTAGGTTGTTTTTTCGCCCAAGTGCAACACTGATCGGATACAGAAAAGGGGAGTCCATATTCTATTAAGAATTCTTTTAAATACCGATTATAAGTAATATTTGTTGTTATATAGGGGAACTTATTACACCACCACGATAATGCTGTTTTACAATTTTCATATTTTACAGTTAAGTCTTTAAAAGTTTTATTCCCATCATTCTGGAAATTAAAACCATGCTTTTGTAGTCTGGATAAATAATCACTGACTCTTTTACTTACAAAGGGTTGACCATATTTCATCAAAGTTGTTGGGATGGGGTTTTTGGCCTTAACTTTTTCAATACTAAATCCAACTGATCTCATATAATCTAAATGTTCATATGTAGCAGCATATTCTAATCCTGTATCCCAAAATACAGCGGGAACATTATATCCTCTAGTTCGTAATAACCACATTACATTATCAGAGTCCGATCCCCCACTATAGGCTACTCTAATTTTCTTATTTTTATACTTATCCATAATGGAATCAAGTTTTGCAAATGTGTCTATAAAGACTAATTGATCCTCAATCATATTTGAATCCAATGTGGTAAGTAAATATCGCTGGAATTATTATTAACCCACCATTGTCTAGGAGCAATAGTTATACTATTTGAATTTCCAAGAAAAGAACCCCACCAGGAATAACTAGAATTGGCGATAATATGATGTTTACATTTTGCCATATAAACCATGTGTAATAAATCAAAGGGTGCGGGAGTTGCAGTATCAGATGTCTCATTCATTTTATAGATACATCGATCATTATCAAATAAATCACTTTGCATACACCAGTGAATATCATCAGAGAAGATTAGGAATTTATCATCAGGAAATAGGGCCATTGCTTTCTGATAATAATTTGTTTCAGTTAAACAAGTATGGAATCCTTTACGATCGAGATAATCGCCTCTCCTCACATGCACTGAAACTAGGTCTTTTGAATTATCATTTGTTTCAAAATTAGGTTCAAAATAATATTTAATTTTATCAAATGAATTTACAAAATATTTCCAGGATTGTAGATACCCACAGAGACTCCAAGAATGGCGAACATCTAAAGAAATAAAATCATAATTGAATTGTTTCTCAGTAAATATTTTTAGTTTATAAGAAGAAAGTTCATCATAACTTTTTTGAGGTAACTCATGTTTAAAATACCTGCTGTACGGCCAAGTAGGAAAGTAAAAAGGAATATTTAAAGAATCTGCGATTCCTATCGTACTTGCGATCTCAAATAAATTGTTTCCCAAGCGGCCTGCTACACTTCTGTTATTCAGTTGCAGATATGTTATCATTGTTTCACACCGTTATAAGGAATTGTAAAAGTTTCTTGATGTGGGAGATTTCCCCATTTTTTTATGTAATTGGCTTTTGCTAATTCAAACTTTTTATGGTGTAAAGATAATTCACCTGGACTATAATTTTTCAATGTAGTACTACCAATGTGTTCATATCCAGTAGGAATAGATTGGAAACCAAATTCTTGTCCATAAAGAATTACTCTACGATAATAATCGTTGTCCTCAAAATATCCATAGTTAGGACTCAGCGATTCATCAAACTCACCAATTGCATTAAATAATTTTGTTGGTATACTAAAACAAGAAAAAAGATTATCTCTCTTTTCATCCGGGAATGTTATCTTGTTTTCATCAAAATTATCTACAAACACTTTTACAGTATCCGTATGAAATTCAATATCATCATTACAGATAATTCTTATATCTGTTGTATTTCTAATAATAAGATTCCATGCCTTTGCGACACCTTGATTATACCCAGGTCTATATAACCGGATCTTACTAACATCCATTTCATCTTTAAATAAAATATTATTATATAAACCACCATTATCAAATATAAAATAAAGATCAGGCTTTACCTCTCCCATTTCGGCAGAAATAATACATTTCCTTAATCCCCGATAATTGTTATAAACAGGAATTCCAACTGTAATATTAAATCCTTTATACATATTTCTCCATAACTAGATAAGTGACTCAGGAAAAATTTCTGGATCACTATACCCACGTTTTTCCAATAACTCTGTAGAAGTTAATCTTATAACTTCTCCACATTTTGTCCCATCTCCCATATCACCATCACACTGTAAAATAATTTTATTTTGTTTTTCATGTGGAAATAAAAACCAACCAGAAAAGATCCACTTATTACATTTAGGACAGGTAACTATCATCATTCTAGATTCATAAAACTTTTTTGCTTTTTCTTTTAAAGTTTCAATATAATTAATAACTGATGTTTCTGAGTCTCCTTTTCTAATCTTCCTGGTAATTTTAAGATCATCCTGCATCGTAGAAACATCTCTTCTAAGATCGGTCATAACCTTTTGAATTTTTTCAATTAGAAAGATATTCTCTGTACCAATACCTTCTGCACGAATATTAAAAACAAAATTTTCATAATCTTCTAGAGAAACTACTGCCTGTGCTAATGCTCTTAGAAGATATTTGTCATTAATTTTCATATCAGAAACGTCATAATCTTCAGCAAAATCGGCTAGTTTCTTTTCAATCCTTTGTTCAAAAATTTGAGCCTTTTCGATTCCAAAAAGCCTCTTAGCAAACATCTCATCAAATTCATCATTTGATAATTCCTTAAATTGACTCAGATTCCGCATCTGATTTTTAGACGACAATACGGTTTTAGTTCGTGGTTTTCTTTTTTTCTTTTCTGGTTGATCCATTATCTCTTTCCTCAATAATCTTTACGATCCTATTATAGCACACTTCTGCATTTTGTTGTAGATAATTAGTATTTTTATGCATTTTCCAGCAATATTTATGCACTTTTAAGTTAATATAGGGGATATCAATTCCCAGAGTAAATATATCATCTAATACTTCTTTATCACAGAAGATACAGATCATGCATTCCCTCCCCGCATGTTCTGGGAATATGGCATAAGGGTCTCTAATAACGTAGGTGTAAGTAATCGCTCGTCCTTCATGTAGATGAATTGGATTAACCTTTGAAGATCATCTTTACGGATAGGGAGGTATATAATCTCGTGGCTTTGCTCGCAACCTAAAGCCATGAGTTCTAACTTGTAATCTTTGTGGCAATATTTACACTCCCAGAAATTGAAATCATGACGGATTGGCATTTTGCTCCTTGACAAACTACAAATTTAGGGTATCATGTAATTCAGAATGAGATACACAAAAAAATTTGCCTCTCATAGGTGAATTAGTGTGTATTTTACCCTAAAAGTCTAAGATTGTCAAGGAGCAAAATATGGCTAAACGGAGATTCACAATTAATTTTGAAGTAGAGGCAAAGATAGAATTGGATGATAAAGTTACCTATGAGGGTGTTCGTGAATGGTGTTTAGAGAAAATTGCCTCTTGACAGCCCCTCAAAATTATGCTATACTACTCATAATTGAATAAACTAGAGTTATACTTGCGAAGCCAAGACGGGGAGCAAGAGGAAATAAACCATTAAAGTTTATAAGTAATAAATGTAACTTATTCAGTGCTTCTCCAGTATTCAAAAGATAGAACTGAGCAAGAAGAAATAATTTGAAAGGAAAAATAAAATGAATAAAAAGGTTAAGGAAAAATCGTGCAAGCATCATCAATTCCCTGTTCGAGGAATTGGATTGGTAAATGTAATTTGGTCAAAACCTGTTACAATCGTTATCCTACCTAATGGTGTTAAAGGAATTGCAAGATGTTTACCAGGAGATGTGTGGAGTGAACAGGCAGGCTATTATATGGCATTTGCTAATGCTTATGAGAAGATGCATTGCTTAAAGCATGAAAACGATATAATTAATTTTACAGTAGACTGATATGTATTCTTATATCGCTTCTTTAAGTGAATTATCATCTTTTCAAAAGTCTCTTATTAATAGAAAAGATACTGTAATAGGATTTGATATAGAAACAAGTGGATTAGATCCTTATCTGAATTTTATTAGATTAATTCAAGTAGAGATAGATAATAAAATATTCTTATTTGATGCTCAACTCTTAGGAGATAAGAATATTATTTATATTTGTTCTTTATTACAAGAAAGTGATTCAATCCTTGTTGGATTTAATCTAAAGTTTGACCTAAAATTCATTAAATCTAAATATAATCTACTCTTTACAGATTTAATAGATTTACAATCTGCTGAAGTAATGGTTACAAATGGTCTAGCCTTATCCAGATATCCATCTTTAGACGATATTTGCTTAAAATATCTAGGAATACAATTAGATAAAACAGTAAGAAAAAAATTCTATGAAGATCCATTTGGACAAATCACTGAAGATATGTTAGTATACTCTACCGAGGATGTAATGTATCTTAAGAGATTAAAAGATATTCTTTTAGTAAAGTTAATAGAACAAAAACAACTAGATGTATTTAATCTTGAGAATAGATTAACTCCAGTTACCGTAATGATGGAATTAGAGGGCATCTTATTAGATAAAGTTGCATGGGAGAATCTTGCTAAATTAGCAGAAGTTGAAAGAGATTTATTCCATAAAAAAATAAAAGATTATATACTTAATAATATAGATACAACTAAGTTCAATAGTTCTATAGAGTTATCTGAAACATTAGGAATTAAAGTAAAATTGGTCAGAGATAAGAAATATCTCGAACAAGTAGATTCAACTTATGCACTTACTTCTTGGATTTATGAAAGATTAAATCCTGGTTCTCATGTACATATGAAGAATGCATTAAATCTATTTAATATTCCTGTAGAAGATACGAATGAAGATACATTAGTATTATTTGCTGGAGAACCTCTTATAGATTTAATATTAGAATATAGAAATCGCGCTAAAAGAGTATCTACTTATGGTGTAAGTTGGTTTGAAAATATACACCCAACTACAGGTAGAATACATTCTAAATTTAATCAACTTGGGGCAACTTCTGGGAGATACAGTTGTGTACCTTTGGATTCAGAAATACTCACGTTGAATGGTTGGAAAAAATATAATGAGGTAAATATTGGGGATCAAGTTATTGGTTTTGATTTACAAAAATATCAATATAAAATTACAACTATAGATGATATAACGATTGGAAAAGACCTTGTTGGAAGATTAGTAGTTAACAAAGGTCATGATTCTAAATATCAAAAAGGAATTTTATGTACAGCCAATCATAAATGGATTACTAAGGATTCAAAGATAATTGGATTTAGTAATGCAAATAGTATTCCAAGAAAATATGACACAGTTTTAATGCCAAACGTTAAATTGCAGGATTGTAAAACGTCTCTTTTAGATAAAACACAAGCATTGTTACTTGGCTGGTACTTATCCGATGGATTTTTAACCGGAAAGAAAAATCATGGATTAGGAATTTCCCTTGTAAAAGGGAGGAGTATTCAATTATTAAAAGGTTGGTTAGATGAAAATAATGTATCTTATACGCTAAATAGATATAAACAATATGAATACGATTCACATTATGTGAGTGCTTTTCATATTAGTTCTGAAATATTTGAGCCAATCTATCAAACGTTTCTTACACATCCCCCAAGTAAAATTATCATGAGTTTATCAGAGGAATGCTGGGAAATAATGTACTTATCTATGATTGAGGGAGATGGATCTTATCGGAGAGAATTAAAGAAATATATTGGATTTGGAAGTTTGGAAACCCAAAAGAAACAATCCTGTGAGTACTTTGAATTACTTTCTTTAGCCTTAGCGAAGCCATATAGTTTTAGTAAAAGAAAATTAAAATCAGGGAAACCCTTTATTTATTATCATCTTACTTGTTCTGATGAATTATATGCGAATCGAAATTGTAATTGGGCTCCAGAAAAAGAAATGGATGTTTGGTGTCCAACAACAGAATGTGGAACTTGGGTTATGAAACAAGGACATATTGTGGCTATCACTGGAAATAGTGACTCAATAAATTTACAAAACATACCTAAATTGGCAGAATATCGTGCAACATTTATAGCGAGACCTGGATATAAACTTTTACGTGCAGATTATAATCAAGAAGAGTATAGATTGGTGGGAGAAATAACAGAAGATGAATTGATTATTAAAGCATATCAGGAAGGTAAGGATATGCATACCTCTACTGCTGCTTTGGTTAATCATTGTACCCTTGATGAAGTTATAAAGGAACAAAGAGATGATGCCAAAAATATCAACTTTGCTTCTTTATTTGGAAGCAGTGCTTGGGGACTTTCTAAGAAATTACATATTTCTCAAGATGTCGCAGAAGATGTTCTTATTGCAATTAATACGGGATATCCAACAATGGTTGCATTTAGAAAATCTTTTGGTGAGGCAGTATTAAGTAAAGGGCATACTAAAACTTTATTAGGTAGAAAAAGATATTTTGATCATCGAAGAATCTACAAAAATATGGAAGAAGCTGAAAAAGAAAATGCGGCAAGTATGAGAGAGGGTTACAATATGCTCATACAAGGGAGTGCGGCGGATATTATTAAAGATGCAATGTGTAATCTATTTTATAATAATCCTTTTGAATATAAAGATTTTCATATTCTTATGCAAGTACACGATGAAGTTGTAATAGAGGTAAAAGATGAAATCGTAAATGCTGCAATAAAGTTTGTAGAAGAAACTATGTTAACAGCAGAAAGAATATATCTAAAAGTAATTCCTGCTGCTGTAGAGATTACAGTAAATGATTATTGGAGCAAATAAAATGAGAGATATAACTAGAATTACGCGGATAATAACTAAATTAGAGGCAATATGGTCTATTTTTCCTGATTGGAGATTGGGCCAAGTCCTCTTTGTCCTTGTTAATTTAGGGAATGCAGATATCTTTTATTTGGAAGATGACGCGCTAGAAAAAGGATTAGATCTATTTATAAGTAATTTTTCTAAGAAAAGGGAAGAATAAATGGTAGAAACTTTTGAAGAACTATTAGAAGAAAAATATAAAAAATTATACGATTTATCTGAGGAAGAAGAAGAAAGATTAAAGACCTTAAAAGTTATAGAAACAGGTGCTTTATCTTTAGATGTATCTTTGGGTATTGGGGGTATTCCTAGAGGAAAAACAACCTTTATCTGGGGAGTTGCCGGATCAGGAAAATCACATTTGGCTTTGGAGATAGTTAAGAATGCAGTTCTTACATATCATTTGAATGCTGTTTATATTGATTCAGAGGCCGGACTTGAACAGGGCTTAGTAGATGAATATTTTAAAGGTTATGATTATCTAATTAGTGGTAATGTTTTATATTATACTTTACATATAGGAGGTAATTGGTTAAAGATATTAAAACCAGAATCATTTGAGGATTGTATGACGTTATGTGAGGATGCTGTACGTTCTAAAGAGGTAGGAGTAGTTGTAATAGATTCAGTTAGTGCTGGATCTCCCGATGAGGAATTGGAAAAGGAATTAATTGAATCCACAATGACTCAACAATCAAGGTTATTAGCCAAATTTTTTAGAAGGAATCAATTCTCTATTTTGAGAAATGAAGTAGCAATGATTTTTATTGGGCAGGCAAGGGCAGTAATTGGTTCGTATATACCTATGGTTACAACTACTGGAGGCAATGCGATAAAACATTTTTCTTCTGTTGAAATCCAAACTAAAGCATTAACAGGGGAAAAAAATATGCTCATGTTAGATAAAGAAGCAATTGGGATTATGTGTAAATTTACTATCATGAAAAATAAATTAGCTCCTCCATTTAGAAGTTATCAGATTCCAATTCTATTTGGAAAAGGCATAGATAGATTAAGGGATTTTATACGGTTCTCAGAGGATTTAGGGATACTAAGTTTACACGGTGCGTGGTATTATTTTGGAGAAGAAAGATTGGGCCAAGGATTTGTAAAAACAATGGAGTATCTTAAACAAACTCCAGAAGTATTAGAAAGGATTAAGAGCACATGCTATGCCATTCTTACAAAAGAAAATAAAAGTATACAATCTGAGGGATAGGTTAACCTTCGGTAAACATCAAGGTGAAACTCTACAACAGATCATTGATGCCGATCCCGAATATGTAGAGTGGATGATCGAGAATATCCCTGATTTTGATTTAGACGCAGTAACAATGGATTATTTTGAGGATATTCTAAATGACAGAGATGAAATTAATTTTGGGGATATCATTGGCATCCGGGCTATCCGGGCAATTTTGACGACAATTAGTTCTTGACAAGGTAAGAGATATGTGGTACAATATTTATAATAAAGGAGTATGAGGATGTATAAAACAGTAGTAACCAGGCGAGTATTTCAGTTATCACCTTTCAATTCATTGGAAGTTGTGGAAACGATGGCAGAGATCCCAGAACATCTGGTGAATGACCATAAGTTCTCAAATATTATTCATGCTCAACAGTTAGCAGAAGTGGAGAGTCAATATAAAAGATATCTAAAATTGTTACGTGAATTGTCAAATGAGGCAGATCAAGATGTATATCTAGAAACTTTCAAAGAATTTACAACAAATAAAATAAAAGAATATTTAAATCCAACACAATCAAAAATATAAAAAAGGAAAAATAAAATGCCATTTCAACTTACACCAAGAGCAACAAGTACATTTAAAAAATTAGACTATTTTTTTCAAGAACCAGGAAAACATTACATTCGTTTTATAGAGCCAACTGAGAAAGCTTCAATACTCCCCTCTCATTATTTCCCTAGAGGACAAACTGGAATTTCTTTACAATGTTTAGGTGAAGATTGCCCAGCATGTAAAAACAATCGTAGATTGTGGTTAGAGAATCCTGGGAAGAAGTGGAAAGATATTGAAGGTTTAATTTCTTTAAGTGATCGAATAGCAATTAATATTCTAGATCGGACTATGGTAAAAGTTTGTCCAAAAACGGAATGTCAGGCAGAAGTCAAAGCAGGATTTACGGGCAGATTTCCAGATACCTGTCCGTACTGTAACTCTATTTTGAATCAAGCGGCTATAAAGGAATCCGGGAAAGTTAAAGTATTATCCATTCCTCCTACTATTGCGGATTTAATTAGTCAATTAGAAGCCGCACAATTAGATGAGGCTGGTAATCCTGTACCCGTAACCAGGTATGATTTTGAACTTCTTGTCATGCAAAAGGGAAAGAAAAAGGAGATGACCCCACAAGTGGCAAGAGAAAGATGTGATGTGATTATTGTGCCTGAAGAGGCATACTTTGATACATCAAGGGCAGTTATCCGTCTTGAATTGGCTGAGATGGAAGATTTTCTAAGGGGCGCTTCTTTAAAGGATATCTTTGCTAAGAAAAGTGCGGAGAAAACGATGGAAGTCGCTGAAAGTGATGCAGCAGTCCCAGCAGATATTGTTGACAGAGTTAATAGTATTCTAGCAGATTAATTTTATGGATGAGAATATTAGTGACCAGTTTCTAAATGAGATTAATACCACTTCCAATCCGGCGGTGGTATTAACCTCATTGTATTGTAAGTTATATGATTTAACAAATTTTGCAACCTATATAAAAATATTTGGCAAACTTGTTAAAGTATATAGTAGGAAAAATATATTCTTTGCAATATTAGATACGTATGATGTGGATAATTTTAGACCAGAGAATCCATATGCGTTACTTACATATTTCCTAAAGAAAAGATTAGAAGATAAGGTGAATCCCATTAATCGAATTGATATAAAACAATTAGAGTTTCAATACAATAGTGCTAGAGATGATTTAAAAGATATAGTTATGCAAGATCCATTTTGTGACGAGGATAGCCATGCCAACGAAGATATTTAACACTGAAAACGAGACAGCAATTTTATGTATCTTACTTAATAATCCATTAAAGGTATTTGAATTAACTTATCTAAAATCTTTTATGATGAGTTCTATTGCAAATGAGTTATTATTTACTACAATTCAAGAATTAGCGGCAAAAGGTTCTATACCTGATATATCATTAATAACAAATTATTTACAAACGAATGCCAGATTGCTGGATGCTGGAGGTACAACGTACTTAGAATACTTAAAAAATCAGGCTTACTCTGTTGATAACCTTTTGGAATTTGAAAGGTTATTGGTTGGGAGTTTTAAAGCCAAACAGTTAGTTGAATTAGGTAGTACGCTTGTTTCACTTCCAGCATCCAATCTGGAAAATATTGATACAGTTATTGCTGAAGCAAGGGTAAGAATAGATAATCTTTCTTTATCTTCCGGCGGGGAAACTACCTCTACTTTTGAAGACGTATTAAGAGCAGGTTGGAATGAAATTAAAGAGAGAATTAATAATCCAGGTACTTCTGGTATTTTTACTTGTTTTCCAGATATAGATTTTGCTACAGGGGGCAGAGGCAGAGGAAATTTATGGATTGAGGCGGGCAGGCCAGGTATGGGAAAATCATCCAGCATTTGTTTATCTATGTTGGAGTCTGCTAAAAAAGGGTATAGTTCTTTACTGTTTTCTTATGAAATGCCCAAATATATGTTAGCAGAGAGATGGTTAGGAATTGAAACAGGAATTCCCATTTCTGATATTCATCTTGGCTATCTGAATAAAGAAAAATTACAACTAATTGATGATGCAATTCCTAGAATTAAATCTTTACCAATTTATGTGGATAATAATTTCTCAGCGAGTATCCCCTATGTTACAGGTACGATAAGAAAATTCTGTCAATTGAAACATCTAGATCAAGTATTTATAGATTATATTCAACTCATGGCAGCAAGAGACCAAAATGCTACGAACGCATTAGGCCAGATTTCTAGGGCAATGAAATTATTAGCAATCGAACTTAATATTTCAATTACACTTGCATCCCAATTAAATCGTGGTGTTGAGTTAAGAGGCGAGGATAAACATCCAATGCAGGCCGATTTAAGACAATCGGGAAACTTAGAGGAAGATGCAGATGTAATAATCATGTATTATCGAGATGAACTTTATAAACCAAAGGACACTACTATGCCTGGAGTATTAGAACACATGATAGTAAAAAATAGACAAACAGGAATTTTAGGTTCTATTTTTTCAGACTTTGATGATAAGACTGGAAGGATTACTAAACATGGATAGGGAATTAATATGAAATATTATACTATGATTGATAAAAACGGAACCAGAATATCTATTAGTGTTTCTAATACTGTAGATCCTTATTGGTTATTGGCCTTATATCTGGGGCTTAAAAGAGTTAATTTTATACAATTTATTCTCTTCCATAATAGATTTTATAATTGGTTAAAAAGAGTATTTAAATGAATCGTAGAAATTTTCTTAAATTTTTGGGTATGATAATTATCACACCATTTGTGAAATTCGTACCAAAGATTAAATCTGAATTTAGAAATAAATATTCTATTCCTAAATCGGATACAATTGAAGGAACAATAGCAGTTCTCGACTTGGGTATAAATAATGTCTATAAACTTAGAGATGGTTCTATGGTTACACATCAAGAGATTATTGAATCAATTTCTAAAGGCGCTTGTAAATTTGAAATAGAAGTAATGTATGGGAAGTGTAGTGATGCCATCTAGTCAGAAAAGAAAGGGATCAAGTTTTGAACGAGATATTGTAAATACTCTGAATGAGAATCTAACTCATGGTTCTTTTAAAAGATGTCCGAGTTCAGGATCAATCGGCACTATTATGAGTGAACCTTTATTAACTGGAGATGTTAATGGTACGATCTATGGATTCCCTACTGCAATCAAAGCAGAGTGTAAAGTAGGCTATTCTAATAAAACAGGTGCAGATGCTAAGAGTTTAACGTTAGCAAAGAGTTGGTTAGATAAAATTAAAGTAGAGGCAATCAATGGTTTTAGAATGCCTATGTTATTTGGTAAGTTTGATAATGTTCGTAACGGAGTTAAGATATTTGTAACGTTAGATTTAGATACATTTCTTTCTCTTGCGAATCATATAACCAAGATGAGAGAGGAGTTAGACAAAGCATATGCTAAACTGGACAACCATTAGAGATTTTTTAGCGAATCAAATTAATATAGATCCAAAAACTTTGGAATATATTGCAGTATTTAATATTCTAGAAGGTTGTGTTGCTGGTGTGTCTAATCGTGACATCTCTGAGATAAATGATTTATCTCTAGGTTATATACAAGCAACAATTATAGAGTTCCTTAAAGTATATGGTTGGAATGAAACTCTTTATATTAATCCATTAGCTATTTATACTATAGCAAAGGGCGAGAAACAAACTTTTAATATTTTATGCAAAAATGAAGATTCATATTTGGATAAAAATACAATATCAGCATATTTTACAGCATGTGAAAATTTTAATAAGATATCAAAAATTATAGAGGAGTATTATGATCGAACAACCCCCCGATTTTGATACATTTATGATAATTGTTTCTGCAATTGGAAAATTAACAACTGAGGAAGAAATAATAGAGGCGGAGTTAAAGTTAGCAGAGGCTAAGATAACTAAAGAATGTGTAACACATCCTGAGAAATATTCTCCAGATGGTAAGATCCCATCCATGTCTTTTATTCAAAATACGTATCATTATCCAGGACTTCATGGTGAATTAGCAACAAGTAGAATGCGTCTAGCTAATGTTAAAGGTTTATTAGCAGAAGAAGAATTAAAATTTAAGGTATACTATGGTATGCTGGAACTTTACAGAACCGAATCAGCAAACAGAAGGAACTCAGTTGTACTGTAAGCAACTAATCACAGTAAAGGTGTATAATTAGAATATGTCATGGTATGTTTATCAATTACTAGCAAATAGCCAGCAAATACGCGAAGGCTTATATAAAAAAGTTGGGAGAATAGATTCAGAAGGAGATATTATTATTATTCCTGAGTCTGAAAGTTTTGATGATCTACTCACAGTAGAAACCAAGATATCCGAACTTAATAGACGAAAGTTACTATCTGATTATGATCGTATTATTTTATCTCGGATTCAAGATAATAAATCTTTAACTCTAATAGGAAAAGAAGAAGGTATTGATCGGAGTGTGCTCGCACGAGAGGTAAGAGAATTATGCGATAGGCTTGGCTTTCTACTTGGAGATCGATTTACAGATGCTGGATATTTAAATTACTTACAAGAGAAATATCATTTAACAGACGAAGAAACTCTTGCAGCAGAAACATATATACAAGGAAAATTCAAAATTTATAGAGGAAAAAGTGAAATACATAATACAAAATCGTTGCAAACACAGACAAGATATACAGCACCATCCAAATTGCTTTAGGAAAGGAGATACAAAAGAAGAAAAAGAATATATTCCCTGGTTTATAAAGGACGAAGAGAACGTGGGTTATTTAGATATTGAGACTGACGGGTTAACTGTGGACTTCAGCACCATGTTATCATGGAGCATTAAACGAAAAGACGGAGAAATCGCTTATGATTGTGTGACTAAAAAAGAACTATTTGATCTAAAATTTGATGAGAGAATAGTACGTTCTTGCATTGAAGAGATTAAAAAGTATAAGATTATAGTTACTTATTTTGGTACACGCTTCGATGCCAGTTTCTTACGGGCTAAAAGTTTACACTATGGACTTGACTTTCCTGGATTTGTAGATGAGATTATAGTAACTAAATCTGGAAAAGAAGTTTGTAAGTATAATGCAGAACTATATCACTTCGATTTATATTATCTTGTAAGAAGTAAATTAGGAGCACTATCTAGGAAAAGTCTAGAAAATGTTTGTGATTGGTTGGGAATAGAGGGAAAGACTCCTTTGAAAAAATCAACGTGGCGTAAGGCAAGATATGGTGATCCAGAATCAATTTTAGAAGTTTTAGATCATAACAGGGCTGACGTAAAAATTTTAGAGGAACTTCACAAACGACTCTATTCCTTCTCGAAATGGACAAGAAATCCACTATAGGATTCACAATGGACTTTAAAGAATTAAAAAGATTTCAACAGGTAACTATAAGCAGTCTTGCTAAATTAGATGATGGTGGTTGGAAAGCAATGACTCAAATTGTGCAAGAAAAAACCATGCCTGATTTATCTACAAATAGGAAAATGGTTTACAGTGAATCAATTAATGAAGTACCTGAAACAGCTTATTTACAGACACTAACCGATGTACAAACTTATTTAGTAAGATGTGAAGGAGATTTATTCTCCATAAAAGAAGAATGGAAAACAGATGATTAAGGAGCAAAATTATGAATGAGATCGTTATTGTATCAGCAGGTGCATTATCTATGTTCATCCTGCAATTCGTTGTGAAACCATTACTTAGATTGAAATTAGGAGGGCAATATGATTTCTCTCCAAAACTCTATGTATTAATGGTAGCAATTTTAAATATATTTACAGCATTGCCCTTAGCCCTACTTAAAATAGAAGGATACTTAATCCCTACGGACTGGAAACAGTGGGGTATTGGTGCAACGGTAATCGTTCTACAATCGTTAATAACATTTGGTTCATACGAACTGACTGTTAAACCAATGAAAGAATATAAAGATGAGTTAGCAGAACGCAATGGCTATTGGTGATAAAAGTAAAATATCCGATCTGCTTATGGAGATAAATCTTCTCTTTGGAGTCTCCGCTGCTGTAGACTTTGCTGCCAGGGTTGTTACCGTTTGGATAACGAAGTCTGGTGATTCAACAGTGATTATGAATAGTTTTATTGTAAAGGCACTACAGCAATTGGGATATGTAATTAATATTGTGTTTTATTAAAATAGGCATATAGTTTAACTGGATAAAAACGTGAGGCTTTGAACCTTGAGATCGGATGTTCGAATCACATTCCCGCTATATTGGTACTTGACAAAGTAGAAAATTGGTGTATAATATAAATAAGTCAAGTCCATCTTTGCTCTAAAAACTGTGGTCTAGCCTTCCCACCAGATGCAAAAAGAAGATCGGGCAGTTTAGACTGCAACTAAGGAGTTCTGCCTAATTTATCCTGGTGTGAGAGGGAAGTATGCACGGATTGATCTCCAATTGGCTTGGATCCAAAGATGCATAGCCTTGCTGTCAGGTCATATACCAGAGTCTGATCAAACTCACACAGACAGTCCAGGATAAACTACCCTCGTAGCTCAACGGATCAGAGCACATTTCTTCTAAAAATGGGGTTGTGAGTCCGAATCTCACCGAGGGTGCTAAAGGAGTAATTATGATAAAAAAGGTAACTGTAGAATTTGAAGATACAATAGAAGATACAATATTTGAAATGTCAACTATTTTTGAGTTTCAAATGGATCACGGATTAGAGAATCAACTTGGTTTTTCGTGTAAAGGTTTAGGAGAATGGAAACAAAAGGAGAAAAATATGTTCTGGAAAGATGAATTTGAGGACGAAACAAATAAATTATTTGAAGGTTTAATGTATGGTATTTTTCCAAAAGGAGAAGAGAATATGAAAGAAACAGTACATGTAGAAGATTATGTAATTGCATCAAGAGATAAGGAAACTAAAAAATATTGGTCAATTACAACAGTCTCACCCCATGTGTATAAAACTTATCAGGTAGCAATCGCAAACGCGGATACTTTAGCCCAATTAGATTCTACCAAAGAATTTATTGTCTTAGCAGTTGCAGCAGTTGTTTCTGCCGCTACAGTAAATAGAACTTATAAACTTTAATCTAGTTCGGGTTTCCCGCAGGATCTTCCCACACAAAAAGGTTCTGCTTTTTATCTTAATAGAGGTTTAATATGAACATGGAAAGAGTTGATTATTATTTAGAAAGGTTAGATAGGCAATACGAAATGAATGAAAAAGAATTTCCTAAAGCACCATACCGTGTGAATTTATGTTCAAGTTGTTATAATATTTTCTTTAAGGAAATAATAATGATGTCTTTACCTTTATCTCTTAAACCGATAGAAGTGGATGAGATCGTCTTTAATCTCAATGCTGCTTATCTTATGGGGTGGCTTAAATGTTAACCGAGGATGGGCTGGCTGGTGAAGCGAATGTCTTATATACATTGTCAATAGGTAGATTCGATTTCTACATCCTCGACTAAGACGAAAATATGGAAATAATAAGAGTAATTTTAATCAGTTTATTGTTTGGAATATCAGGATATTTACTTACATTTATTATCTTGCGTATAAAAGGCCCTAAGGATAAATGAAGTGTCCCCATTGTAATTCGTGTATTGGAAGAAATAAAACCATTACAGATAATCAATTATTTATCTATTGTAAATTATGTTTAAAGGTCTGGAGATTAGTAAAAGGCAGTAGTCTGCAAGAAGTAGAAATAGAACTAAAAAATAAAATATTGAAACAATTAGATTTATCTAGAATAGATTAAAAGGAGAAAATATGTTAACACCAGAACGGGAACTGAAAATTAGAAAATTATTAAACTTAGTAGATGTAGGTAGAGCATTAGAGTTTATCGAAGGCCATTTTGGGGCTGGTTATAGGTCGTTTGAGGGTGGTTGGGATCTACTAGACTTTCTTAGAGAACATCTAGTCCTTCTTTATACAGAGACCAGATATGATACTGAATATGCTGACCTGGAGACGGGTGGTTGGTTATTCCAAAAATATCCGGATGATGAATTATCTGTCACTTTATTTGTGACAGAATCTTATACAGGAGAGTATTGTACAGATGGAGTAGATGCAGATGAGATGTAAAGATTGTAACATTCACCTTAGAACAAAGATCGAAAATAATAAATTAATTACTTATTGTCCAAAATGTAATACAGAGTATAAAAATGGTACGGCTATCCTGGTTGTAAAACTTCCAAAGAGAGCTAGAAGAAGTAAGTGAACAGTTTATTGAATATAGGATATTTTAAATTAGCAAGAAACATAAGCAAATTTTCTGATCATTCTATAAGGGTTGGATGTATAATTGCTAAGAAAAAACCTTTTTCTGCTGCATGTAATCTTAATAAAACACATCCATCAAATTTAGGCACATTTCAAAAGAGTTTTCATGCTGAATATAGAGCTGTTACAATTTCAGGTAAATATGATTTGATCGGGGCTACAGTATATGTCTATAGAGAGGATCATAATGGAAATCCTATGCTAGCTAGACCATGCAATAATTGCTATAATCTTCTTAGGAAAAGAGGGATTAGGAGAATATTTTTTAGTATTTCTGAATTTCCTTATTATATTTGTGAAAAGATTTAAATGAAACTAAGTAAATGTATTAAAAGAGATCGTAAAATTAATAAAAGAAAATATGGCATGAGAAAAGATGGGGATAGTGTGAAATTAATCCAAAAGATTTTAGAAAAGAAGCGCACTGAGATCTTAAAAAGACATCAAGCTGATTCTAATTTGGAGAATTATGGAAACGATACTTGAAAAACTAATTAGTGAGGATTTTGGAATTGATTATTCATCAACCCGTTGGGGCAGATCGAGTGACCACTCCTCGCTTGTAATTGACAAGCAGAAGCAGTTGTATTTCTTCAATTCGAAAGGATTAGTTGGTGACGCTCTTCATTACCTTATGAATGTGAGGGGACTGCCAGAGGTTGAGGCCCGTGAGTATTTAAAGTTGTTGGGGTATTCATCGACCTATGTTTTAACTACAACTAATCAAGAGGATGTAATTGTTTATCCTGCTTTGATCGAGGCATTTTATGAGTTAGGAAAATATCATAGAGAATATTGGTACACCAGAAAGTTTACAGACATCACAATTCAAAGATTTCAATTGGGGTGGTATGATAGTTGGTATCTAATCCCTATCTTCATGGATGGCACTTTCAGGCAATTCCAGAAAAGAAGGGACTTACCAAAAAAAGAAGTAGCACGTTGGTATCGAGGAGTACCACCGCTATTATTCAACGAAGGTGTATTGAGAGTGACGGATTTTGTAGTAGTGGTAGAAGGGCCAAATGATGTCTTAGCTTTAGCACAGCAAGGTATACCAGCAGTTTGTTGTGATACAGGTGCAGAGACCTGGTTGCCAGAATGGTATTCTAAATTCATTAACTGTAAGGAGATAATCATTTCTTACGATAATGATCAAGGCGGAGAAATTGGTAGTAGAAAGGTTGTACAACATTTAGGAATATATAGAACAAAATTATATAACTTTTGGGAGTTCGATAAAGGATATTCACCATCATACTTTTTTAGGGATGGTGGGACAAAAGAGCAATTTCAAGATCTAATTAAGGAAAAGTCAAAATATATTTTTGAACTAGGAGATAAAAATGGACGAGCAGGTTTTAAATATGATAGATACGTTAGTAAATGAGATTTTTGATTTGGAACAGCGTCAAGGTTATGATAAAGATGCTCTAAAAAAACTATTAGAATCTAGATTTACCTGGGTAATTAACTACACGCATAATGTGGATGCAATATTATGAAAAAGTGGAAATTACTGCATGATGATATTGGATTTGTTGCATTAGCCCCCTTGAAAGGAGATGGGCAGATTGAGGAAGATGGTTGGATAAATGGTGATGCAATTGCTGAGTATGTAAATATTCTAGAAGTTAAGATTTATGATCTAGGAATTAATATTGAAAATTATATCAAATTTTGTGAAATATTTGCTGCAAGTAGTAAACCTGTGGATGCATAAAGGAAAATAAAATGGATAATCAAGAAGAACCTACACCGATTAGGAATGATCTTCCTGCTATGTGGGATCTAGTTATTGAAGATATGAAACAAAGAGATCAGATTGGTATGCAGACTTATGGTACAAGGTTACAACCTTTCAATGGGAGAAAAGCACTTAGAGATGCTTATTTTGAATGTTTAGATATGGCTGTATATTTAAGGCAGAAGATTTGGGAAGAAGAAAATGGAATCAATAGGATTTGATCTGGATGATGTACTCTATAACTTTGCTGATCCTGCATATAGAGAGTTACAAGTCTATCATAGATTAAGTGCAACTTATACTGAATTTTGGGGCAATCATCTTAAATACTATACAGAGGAATTCTGGAAGAATTTTATAAAGATAGAGACTCTTTATAGTTGTGAGAAAATAACACCACAAGATTTGGTGGTGCTAAATTATCTGGCAGAAAAATATAATATTTATTATATTACTAATCGTCCTCCAGAAATTTTAATTGCTACACAGAACTGGTTGAAAAGAGAGAGTTTACCTTATCCTGAGAACTTGATTCTTACTGATAAAAAAGAGGTAGAAATTTCCAGATTAAATATCATTGCCTTTACAGAAGATCAAATTAAAAATATAAAGAAAATTCCAGACACAATAAAAATATTCTTAAAAGATAAGCCCTGGAATCAAAATTGGGAAAAAGAAAATGTAATTAGGATTTATTCACTAATGGAGATATTAAAATGCTTATAAAAGTTTGTAAGTTGTATGATTACACAGTACTGCCTACTCGGAAATTTCCCACAGATGCGGGTTTGGATTTATATAATTATTCTCCTGAAAAATATTCAGTAGTCCATCCATTTACTTTTAAAGCATTACAAACAGGGATAACTATTGAAATTCCTAAAGGGTATGTGGGCCAAATTTGGCCTAAAAGTGGTAGTGATTATTTAGTAGGTGCAGGAATTATCGATAGTAGTTACCAAGGGGAAATTCTAGTAAAGATCTATAATGGTTGGGATACTGAATTAATTCTTCAACATGGTACTGCAATTGCTCAATTAGTATTAGTACCTGTAATTACTCCCGCAGTAGTAGAAGTTAATCGAGATAAAATTCATCAAATTAAAACAGCAAGAGGCAGTACTGGAGGGATTGTTAAAGGGTATTCACAATTATCTTATTGGGATATAGATGATTTAGATTGGAAGGAAGACTATAACGAAGAATTAGTAAAATGAATAAACCAAAGAAGCCACAAAAACAAACTCCAGGGACAGTTCAAAGACGTGATATGTTTTCTACTCCTCGATATGCCACAGAATTACTTCTTCCTTTTATAAATCATCGGTTTGAAATTATATGGGAATGTGCCGCAGGAGAACACAGACTGGCTAATGTATTTAAAGTAAATGGTTATAGTGTATTTACTTCTGATATTAGGCTTACAGATATGAATTATAATTGTAACTTTCTATCTGATCCAATACCTGATAAATTAATTTTAGATTGGAATGCGACTTGTATTATAACTAATCCTCCCTTTTGTTACGACTCTCAGACGGAAACCTTAACTAATAACGGATGGAAATTGCTTAAAGATGTGTCTGTTGCTGATAGAGTGCTTAGTCTTGATTCAAATTCTCTGGAAATATCCTGGGATGATGTAAAAAATGTTATTAGTAGCCCGTATCAAGGAGAAATGATTTATTTCAAAAATAAATTAGTGGATTTATTAGTAACACCCAATCATAGAATTTATGCGGTTAATAATAAAGGAGACGTTATTACTACAAATAAAATATATGGAAAGGGTAGGGATACTAAATCTAAGGAATTAATCTTAGCAAGTGACGTAAAATCTCCTCACTGTCTTAACCGTTCTGGATTTATATGGAAAGGGAAAGAAGAAGAATATTTTGTTGTTCCAAGTGTCTCCCTAATTTATAATAAACAACAAAGAGTATTTGAAGAAATTAAGGTAAAAATGGAGGATTGGTGTGCTTTCTTTGGTATTTGGGTTTCAGAAGGATGTACTAGAGGATCAACGAAAGAAGAATTTGAAAATCATAAGGGGAAACAAAAACATCTTTATGAAGTTTCTATAAAACAAAAAGAACCTAATGCAACTATTATTAGAGAACTTCTTAGTAAACTTCCTTTTAACGTGAGAGAACGCAAATATCCCGGTGAAATTAGTATGTTTGAAATTTCCAGTGTTCAACTTTGGACATATTTACATCAGTTTGGAAATTCTCATACTAAATTTATTCCATCTAATCTAAAAGAGTTGTCACCAAGATTTCTGGATATTTTGTTGAAATGGTATTTATTTGGGGATGGTTGTATGAGTATGGGTGGAAGATATTTCTATACAGTATCTAGAAGATTAGCAAACGATCTAGTAGAAATTTCTGTAAAGTTGGGAAGTTTTGCTTCATATATTTATGATAAAACGAATAAAGGATATAAAGGTTGTTTGGCAAAACAAAAAAGGGCATTTCTCGGAAAAAGAAAATCTATAGTTCAATATAATGATCTTGTGTATTGTTTAGAACTAAAAAATAATCATATATTTTTAGTTAGAAGAAATGGTAAGTTGGCGTTTAGCGGGAATAGTTTAAAGAAAAAGTTCTTTGAAAAATGTATAGAATATAATTTACCCCTCGCCCTATTGATTCCAGCTGATTATAGTTTATGGGTAATTGATGCCATAAGAAAATATGGTTGTGAAAAAATAATTCCAGATCACAGAATAGACTACATAACTCCTAATCAGATTAAGAAATCATCCGCACAATTTCACAGTATGTGGCTTACTCGATATCTTAATTTAGGACAAACAGAAACCTTTGTAGAATTAACAAAAGAAATGAAAAAGAATATATGAGAGTTATTATTGCTGGAAGTAGGACGATAGATGATTATGCACTTCTAGAAACTACTATAGAAGAGTCTGGTTGGAAAGATCAAATTTCTGTGGTAGTATATGGTGGTGCAAAGGGCGTAGATAGTTTAGGATTAGGTTACGCAATGAGTAATGATATACCAGTTAGTTCTTTTTTAGCAGATTGGGAAAGATATGGTACTGCTGCTGGCCCGATTCGTAATGAGCAAATGGCTAAAAATGCAGATGCACTAATTGCTATTTGGGATGGTATAAGTAAGGGCACAAAAAACATGATAGATACTGCTAAGAAGTATCATCTAAAAGTTTTCGTAAAGGAAATAATGGATGAAAAGTATTTTAATATCGCAAATGAGAGAATAGCGTGATAATTTCAGTTTATAACTTTCTATAAGGCATTTTTATGGCAACAGTTGATGTAACGTTATATCTTGGTGATTGTTTGGATATACTGCCAACTTTACCAGCACAAAGTGTAGATTTGATTGCTACTGATTTGCCATATGGAACTACTGCTTGTAAGTGGGATGTAATTATTCCGTTTGAACCAATGTGGAAAGAAGTTAGACGTATATTGAAACCGCACGGGGCATTCATCACTACGGCAAGTCAACCTTTCACAAGTGCATTAGTAATGAGCAATCTAAAGTGGTTCAAATATGAGTGGATTTGGAAAAAAAGTAAGGGTTTTAATTTCTTCCATGCCAAAAACTCGCCCATAAGACAGCATGAGAATATTATTGTTTTCTCAAGTGGGATGATTGCCCATGATGGGCACTCTGAGAACAGGATGATATATAACCCACAAGGGCTGGTGCGAGTGGATAAAAAGTGGCATCGTCCGCAAATGTACAATTCAGAACATCGATATGATAGACCATCCAATAAACTTGATCGCATCATTCCGTTTGAGAATTTTCCTGGTAGTTTACTCGAAATTGGGTCTGAACATAATCCACCGCATCCCACTCAAAAGCCTGTTGCCCTCTATGAATATCTTATAAAAACATATAGTAATCCTGATGATATTGTACTGGATTTCTGTATGGGTAGTGGTACAACTGGTGTAGCATGTGTACAAACAGGTAGAAACTTTATAGGTATAGAAATGGATAAAAAATATTTTAATATTGCAAAGGAAAGGATAGAAGGGGTGTAATATGTATCCAGGTTTATTACAATGGTTAGAAGATTATATAGGAATGTTTGAGGATGTTGAAATGCAAAATTTTGAAGGACAAAGTGATTATAATGTTGGATATATACTGGGCTGTTTTAACACACAAGAAGCTATTTTACAGCGACTAAGATATGCTATTGGGGTAGAAAAAGAAAGGATAAAAGGCAATGAAAATCCGACTACTGGAAGTTAATGATTGGCAGGGTTTATATCTAAATGATCAATTAATTATGGAGGGACGCTCATTAGATTTGGTGAGTGTAATCGAAGTCTTATTACCAACTGCTAATTTTAAACGTAAATGGTTAGATAATCTTGATGAGTATGGTTGGCAATGTCCTGAATTTTGGACAGATGAATTAGAAGGTTAATATGACACTTGCAACAATACAAGAAATTAAAGAAATAAGACCAATACCTGACGCAAATCAGATCGAAACAGCGGTGGTCTTGGGGTGGCAAGTAGTAGTAAAAAAAGGTGAATTTGTCTCAGGAGATTTGTGTATCTATCTAGAAATAGATGCATTATTGCCTAGAAAAGATTGGTCTGAATTCTTATTTAAACCAAATACAGACGATAAACAATATCGCTTAAGAACTGTACGATTGAGGAAAGTTACCTCTCAGGGACTTGTTCTTCCAATATCTATCCTAGATTCCTACGGGGATCTAGTTAAAATTGAGATAGGAGCAGATGTAACTCCCATATTGGGTATAGAAAAGTATGAGAAACAGCTACCTGGAAGTCCTAGTAGTAATTGGGCAGGTACTAGAAAAGGGAGAAGTTTCCCATCATTTCTTAGAAAAACAGATGAAGTAAGAATACAATCTGAACCCTGGTTACTGGAAAATCTACACGGTAAGTCTTATTATATTACACAAAAATTGGACGGGATGAGCGCTTCTTTTTTCAGATATAATGGTAAATTCGGAGTGTGTTCTCGAAATATGTTATTACTTGATCCTAGAACACCTAAAGGTTTTGTAAAGAAACTAATCCATAGTTTCAAAATTAAATTCTTGCATTATAAAATTCCTAAAACAGATGTATACTGGAATATGGTAGCTAAGTATCATATAGAAGAATGGTTGCCAGAAGGATATGCTATACAAGGTGAAATCTGTGGGCCAGGAATTCAGGGAAATAAAGTAGGATTAGAAAGCATTGATTTATTTATCTTTAATATATGGGATATCAACAATCAAAAATATGAAAGTCCGTTTACTTTTGATGATGGAAAATTTTCTGGAGTATCTAGAATTTTTACACAACCCTATAATATGCTTCCGAAATTTGTTCCTCCATTATCAGAGGGTTCCAATTTTAATATGAAACTGGATGAATTATTGGAAAAAGCTAAAGGCAATTATCCCAATGGGACTCCACAGGAAGGAATTGTAATTCGATCTATAGATCAGATGATATCTTTCAAAGTGGTTAACAATGAGTTCCTTTTATTGCACGGGGAGTAATATGGATATTCTAGAGAGTATTATTCTTGTTCTATTTGTAATATGGGGATACATTGCATATAAGGATGGTATATCAAAAGATCATTTTGCTACATTAATTTTATTAGTAATATTAGTTTTAATATATAAATTTATAAATAGAGTAATTAAGGAAGGATGACATGAAAATTAAATTGTATGATATATTTATGCTATTTGGTGTATTTTGTTTAGCAGTTATTTCTGGATTTGTAGTTAGTTATTTAATGTATAAATTTCTAATATGAGGTGAAAAAATGAGAAGGAATTTAGATGACGTTGCAGTAGATGTTACAGAGAATATTGTGGATGGTTTAAGATTGAATCCTTTAACTTGGTTCAATGCTATATTTAGAATGGTATTCTTATTGCTTAGAGGTATTGTTAACATTGTGGGTGGAAGAGAGGGATAATATGAAAAAAGATAAGAAAGAATACAAAGTAAAACAGGAACATTGGTATGAAATGTATTATAGCGAATGTGTATTATGTGGAAGAAATGAAGATCATAAAGAACGTAGATATGGAGAGAAACCAAAAGATTTAAATAAAGTATATCACTATGAACAATATGCCTGTGGGCAACATTTCTGTTAATTATAGCATAAGAAATATATTGAGGGAAAAATATGATGAATAGTATTACAGATTTCTCAACATCCATAATGGAGTTGAGATATTCATGGGAAACAGAAACAGGAAAAGAAACTTGGGTACAAATTGCAGATCGAGTTGTAGATAGTGTTTTTTCTGGGGTAAATGTGCCTAAAGACATTCCAAGTACTTTAAAATATTTAATTGAAAATAGAAAGTTTATTCCAGGAGGTAGATTTTTAGCGCAAGCGGGTAGAGATTATCACCAAACAAATAATTGTTTTATGTTAAGGGCAGAGGATACCCGTGAAGGTTGGGGAGAATTAATGAAAAAAGTTACTGTAATGTTAATGAGTGGTGGAGGGGTTGGAATAGATTATTCTAATATTAGACCAAAGGGATCAATATTAAGAAGAAGCGGAGGTACTTCTAGTGGCCCATTGCCTCTTTTAAATGTTATTAATGAAATTTCCAGAGGAGTTATTTCTGGAGGAAAAAGAAGAAGTGCATTATGGGCAGGATTGAATTGGAAACATAAAGATATAATTGAATTTATAGAATTAAAAAATTGGCAAGAAGCTGTAGTTAAAATGAAAGCAAAAGATGTAGATAGTCATGCAGTTATGGATATGACTAATATATCTGTAATTTTAGATAAAGAATTTTTTACTGCCTTTGATAATAAAGATAATCATGCAACAATGGTTTATTGGAAAGTTATTGAATCTATGTGTAAGACAGGAGAACCAGGATTTAGTATAGATTATCTAAACTCTAAAGAATCTCTTAGGAATGCCTGTAATGAGGTTGTTAGTGAAGATGATTGTGATGCTTGCTGTTTAGGATCGATTAATCTTGCTAATATTTCTACGCTAGATGAATTGAAATATGTTACGGAATTGGGACAATTATTTCTACTTGTTGGTACTGAATATTCAGATGTTCCTTATCCTAAAGTAAAGGATATAAGAGAAAAAAGTCGTAGAACGGGACTTGGTTTAATGGGTTTACATGAATGGTTACTTCTTCGAGGATATAAATATGAAAAGAATCCTGAATTAAAATCTTGGTTAACCACTTGGAAAGAACAATCTGATTATTCTGCAAAACATTGGGCAGATAAATTAAATTTTAATACCCCAATTGCTAAAAGGGCGATCGCCCCCAACGGAACTACATCAATTGCAGGTGGACAAACGACCTCTGGTATTGAACCAATATTTTCTGTAGCATACCAAAGAAGATATTTGACCCCGGATGGTTGGAAAAAAAGATATATAATCGATTTTGTGGCTGAAAAATTAATTGAACAGGGAATTGATCCAGAAAGTATTGAGGATGCTTATAAGTTATCTTTAGATGTAGAAAGGAGAATAAACTTTCAATCTTTTATCCAAAGTTTTGTAGATAATGGCATATCTTCTACAGTTAATCTTCCCCAATATGGTTTAGATGGTAATAATGATTATAAAAAGTTTGGAGAATTACTCTATAAATATTTACCATCTTTACGGGGAATTACAGTTTATCCTGATGGTAGTCGAGGAGGTCAGCCATTAAAAGAAGTACCATATTCTTTCGCAATAAAACATAAAAATGTAGTTTTTGATGGTAATGAGGATTGCCCTGATGGAGTTTGTAACTTATAAAATGCGATTGGAAATTAAGTGATTAATCGAATAATTTGTTGGTTTTCTTGTGGAATTACAAGTGCTTATGCAACTAAATCAATATTGGAGAAATATAAAGATAGATATCCAATAGAAATTGTTTATTTTGATACTGGATCAGAACATCCAGATAATAAAAGATTTTTAATAGATTGTGAAAAATGGTATAACCACGCTATTAAAATTATCAAACATCCTGAATTTAAAGATATTTATGCTGTTTATGATAAATCTGGTTTTATCGCTAATCGATTCGGTGCTAAATGTTCTTATGAATTAAAAAAGAAACAAAGAGAGCGCTATGAGAATCTTGAAACTGATTTACAGATTTTTGGATATGATAATTCAGAATTAAATCGTGCCAATCGGTTTAGAAAAGAAAATCCACTTGTGAACGTAGAATTTCCTCTATTAGATCAGAATCTCTCTAAAGCGAATTGCATATTGATGATCAATCAGATAAGAATTAAACTTCCAGAGATGTATCTACTTGGTTATAAAAATAATAATTGTATTGGTTGTGTAAAAGGAGCAAAAGGATATTGGAATAAAATAAGAAAAGATTTTCCAGATGTCTTTGAAAAAATGGCACAATATGAGGAAAAATATGGTGCTAAACTTAATATTATAAATATCAATGGGATTCCAACGCATATTTCTCTGAGACAATTACCTATAACTGCTGGAAATTACCAAAGTGAACTTCCAATAGTTTGTGGTTTTTCCTGCGGAGATTCTGCACAATAAATTATAATTGGAAATTATGTAATTGAAATTAATCTGGAATTTTTCCAAAAAATCAGAGTTGCCTTTACATTAAAAAATAAAAAAAAAGGAGAACGACAATGGATGACCAGGCGCTAGTTGATGGAATTAATAGATTGATAGGTGATTTAAATTTACTATTAACCCGTACTGCTAAAAAGAATATAGATGTACATATTCAAGTTTGTGATTTTATGGATACTACTACAATCCCCATAGTTAAAGTATATTATTTAACTGCTAAATATAAAAAAGAATTAACCCCAAGTTAAAACAAAAATCCCCCCCAATCAAAAAACTGGAGGGGATTTAGTTATTAACTAACCATATAAGATTATATTAGATTTCTTTTATCTTTTCTAAAGTGGAAGTATAAATTTGATAAAATCTTTCTTCAGAGATTTCTTTTGTACTACTTGATATATTACAGTACGTTTCTGTTGTTACAACAATTTTTGGAGTTCTACTAAATGGGGACTCATCAACCTTAAAAATATTTGCAATTAATTCTCCAGTGGAATTTATTCTAATAACATGAGTATACCATGTATATTGATCATTATCATCCACAAATTCTCTATAATATTTTCCTATGTATTTAGAATTACTAATAGTTCTTTGTGCTATTTGCAATTCATTTCGCTTTGAATAAAGTTCATAAATTTTTTGGTTAAGTTCGTCTATTTCATCCATCCTATATTACCTCTCCTTCATAATAGTCTACCATCTCTTTGCACATATTTTCAGATAAATTTTCTCGTAATTCTTCTAATTGTTCATCAGATAAACTATCTGAATATTCATCTGAATTATTTTTTATAATTTCCCTAACCCGTTTCATATATTCTTTATTCCCTTTTTTAATATTACCATATACAGTGAGCTGTACGATCACATCTTGAAAATATTCAATTAATACACCAACTTTATCTTTAATAACTTCATACCCTTGTCCACTATTTAGTGCATAAGGAATATTTTTACAGGAATGTTCTGGTTCACAAACAAGTATACCAAAGTAAGTACCATCATAACTTTTAGATACAATTACATCATATTCATAATCTGATCTAAGTTTATCTCCCAAATAGATTGATGTTCCAAATTTATCTTTTAATCCTGTACAAATTTTATTCATTTTAAAGTCTCCTCATCTTCTAGTTTAGTCAACAATATTTCTGCTTGATTCATTTTATTTTTCCTTTTTATTCTCCTGGGTCTCTATAATATTTATTTGCCCAACCAAAGAATTGCAGTTTAGTTATCCATATTCCAATGGATATATGCCCAAAAGATAGTGCATAAACTAATCCATTAAGAATATCAGTGACTCCAATAATAAGACAAACCCATTCAGGGTAAGCACTTCTTTTTAGAAAATTCATTTTATATTCTCCTTTTTATCCTGGTACTACACAAATTTTTTCTAGTTCATATTTAATTGGATTAATCAATTCCTTATCGCTTCTGGATAAATTTAACTTATCTCGTACCTCTTGTGCATCAATCATATTGAGATATACCATAATTGGAATCTTTATTGCTATCCCCTCTTCATTCCAAGTACGTTTAGATAATAGAAATCCTGAAATTGATTGTTTCATTTTAATCTTCCTTTTAATACTCCACTTATTTCTAAGACATCAAAATATAAATTCTCTAATATAGAAATATTAGGTTTATCTGGTAAAGTCGTTTTAGTTTCTTCCATTTCTTTTTTAAAATTTTCACCTACCTCTATTAATTGTTCATAAGAATACAAACCATTTCTAATTTGCAATAGAAATTCTGCATCCGGTCTGGGTAAAGTAATTGTTAATCTCTCTAACAATTCTTTACCCTCTGTTAATAATCTGTATAAGTGCATACCATGTTTGGTATCATAACCGTATTTAGCCTCTATTATTTTTCTTTTTTCATTACGATTCTTTTCCCAATCTTTATAACTATTCCAAGATTGTCTGGCATCGTGATAAGATTTTTCTGCTAATGCATAATCTCTCCAACTTTCTTTAATTGTTTCTATAGGTGCATGAATTAAAACTTCTACCTTTTCTAAACCGAATTCAGGTGAATCTTTTAAACCATAATCACTTCTTAATGGTTCTTTTTTAGGTGGATTTAATAGATACGACCGATGTAATTTAATCCTTTTTAATTGTGCATAAGCATATCCTGTAAAGGTTTGCCTTGCTCTTGTAGATAAGAATAAGTATCTATTCTCATATATTTCAAACCATTCTCTTGTAGTCTGTTGTGTGGCATTTGTAGCAAATAAAATCTCTAATATGTTAGGATTACAATCAATGGCTAATTGAAAGAATTTACGGATAGAAAAATATACTCTATCCTCATTAGAAAACTCTTGTTGCTCAAAGTTTTTAAATGGGGATAGTAGTATGCCTTTAAATGGTACTACTACCCCTCTATAATCTATATCACTTTCGGGGGTAGTAGTACCATATAAATGAGAACCAAACAATGTCTCAAAGATTACTTTATATTCAACCATATTTTTATCCAAAGAAGTGTAGATAAACTCCAAATCCTGCACAACAACATATAATAACTATTATCCCCATACAACTAACTATATAACCTAACCAGGGATGTACATCTTCTGGATCAATTATTGTAATAACTGCTCCAGTTTCTTCTGCAAATGTTCTTAAATAATCAGGTATAGCATTCATTTTTATTTTCCTTTTGATTTAAATCGTGAATAAAATATTTATGGCTTTTTATTTTTTCTAATGTTTCTTTAGTAGATTCTCCAAGAAACTTTGCACGATATTTCGATGTTGTAACTGAACAATTCCAGTTTGGATCTAAAAATACTTTGCCATTTAGAGTAATCTTTACAATAATTGTTTGATAAGATTGAAAATAACGAATCCCATGATCATCTTCCCAAACAAATTGATTTTTTACTCCACAAAAATTAGATATGGGTTTCATTTTATTTTCCTTTGCTGATCTTATAGCCCACATAAAGCAGAACAATAAGTAGGATTATAATAAAGATACCCATTACTAAAACTTGTAAATCATGTGTACTCATTTTAATTCTCCTAGTGATCTTAATACAATTAAGAAAGATAATTGCCGTTGAATTACTTGTGTTTCTTCTAATAAACCATTTAACCGATTTAGGGTTAAAATTTCATTTGTGCTATTAAAATCCCTGTTTAGTGATTTAATAGCAGAAGTTAATAATTCCACACATCTTAGTCTTTCATTATGAATATAACTATCCTTCATTTCCAACTCCTTAAAAAGTCTCTGGTTTCTGCTGTAAAATATTCTAATACTTTTTGATATTTTCTAAAACTTTTTACATGAATATCTGAAAAATTATCAGAACCCCATGTTTTAGGATCAATTCCTTCTATTAGATATGATCTTATTAATTCTAATTTCGGTAACAATACAGGAATCTCATTTTCTACTAATATATCCTTAATAAGATCTGCTGTAGTTTGTGCTGACATTTTAGATTCTCCTTAATTTATTTTGGCATGATAACAAATTGTAAAAGAAGTGCGCCGATGCAACTTGTTAAGATAGCCATTGTTAAAATAATAATCCATTTTTTTATTTCAGACATTTTATTCCTTTAACTCTCTTTTATAATAATCATATGATGATTTAGAATATTGACCAAAATCGTGCCACTTTCCGGGTTTTATTTTATAATATTCTTCAATTTCCTTTATACAGTTCCCCAATTCTTGTTTTGTGTAGTCTCCAATATACTTATTTTTCTCCTCATTATAGATAAACTTTCTAAGTTTTGATTCGGCTTTTAGAATTAAACAACCAGTATAATAAGTGTAAAAATAAGGAATTTCTCTAGTATCAATGAAAGTATGAATTGTTCCTAAACATCTTTCTATATGTTCGACAGCCCAAGTTTTACGATTAACATTCATTATTGCGCCATTAAAATCATGTATCATATTGTCTGAAAAAGAATATTTAAGATGATCTTTAATAGTGAAATAAAACTTATCACTTAACTTAAAAAGTAAATCTGTATAGTTCTTAAGATATTGTTCATTATTATCCTTTCGATACGGATGTAATTTAACAGCATCATGTAATTCTGATAAGTCCATTATTTATTCTCCTTTTACTAAGAATTTAATTCAAGTGTATGATATTTATCACATACTGGACATAATATAGTTACTTTTATTGTACCATGTGAACCACATAGTTCACATGATGATTCATTTGAGAAAAGTTCATAGTCCTTTACTTCAACTTTTACAATTTTATCCCGACATTCAAAAGTTACCTCAATCATTTTTAATTCTGGTTTCTTATATCTAGGCATATTATTCTCCATTTTCCTGACTTAAATTATCATATTCAAACCAACGATTCCAATTAAATCTTGGTTCTCTATCTGTACTAGATTTAAAATCTGTTAGAAGTATTGGTTTTTCTTTTAAAAGTTCAATTGTAACTGGAAATTGCTCAATCTCAATGAGGATTTGTTCAAATTGATCTAATGGGAGATCATCATCTTTAAACAAAGAATCAAGACCAATCAAATATCCCACTAAATATATATTTGCTTTATCAAATCTTTCTTGTAAATATTCTTTTCTTGTTAATTCTGTCATTTTATTTCCTCTTTTTTACTCTTATATAAATAAATAGAGATATACTTGGAATCAACCACAATTCTCTCTACTCCATCTTTTGTGAAATAAGTATTATATACACAATATGTGGTTGAATCTGACACTTTCATTAAATAATCAATCCAAGTCCCATAATCATCTAAAATATACACAAGTTCTCCAAGTAAAGATTCCAAAACTTTCTTGATCATTTTAATATTCTACCTTTCGATGTGATATCAATATATTTTCCTACAATAAATGGTTCTACATCTCTTGTTAAAGTATTTCTTGATAGGTGTAAAGCAGAGCATAATAAAGTTAAGCTTGCTACACCACCCAATTGATTTAACACTTTTAAATATTCTTTCTCAAGAGGATCTAAACCATCTATGTAACCAATTTTATTTAGATAAGATTCAAATTCTTCAAATGATTCTGGTGATTTTTCTATTACATACTTAAGTCGTTTACAGATATTTAATTTAATGATTCTTGGGTTCTCCTTTCCAACTTCTACTATTCTCCATACCATTTCTGGAGTTAATTTTATACTTTTTTTTATGTTATTTTGGGCAATCCAATATAACTCATCTCTTGTATATGGTTTAAGAGTTAAAGGTATACACCTGTTAACTAAAGGTTCTTTTAACTCTCCAGATTCATTGGTTACTAAAATAAATGTACGGTCTCCTCTATCTAAATATGGATAAATCCATTCTGGTTTAGTTAATTCATGGACTTCATCAATAATTATAAATCTTTTTTCCTTGAAGGATTCACTAAACTCTTGATCTGCTTGTGGTAAAATGATAATACCATTATTATAGCTAACTATCCAAGAAAGAAACATTTTAGCAAGTGTAGTTTTTCCACTACCAGACTTGCCTTTAATTAAAATATTATAGTTATTTCCTGCCAATACTTTTTTAGATAGAATAGTGAGTTCATCGATAATTTCTTTTTGTCCATAGAATTTCATAGTTTATTTACTCCAATTATATACCGGATATATGCAAGAAATTTTACATCATCATCTGTAATTGGTGTTTCATCAAAATTACATTTACAATAGATCATTGTTGCTTTTACAAGATTATGTAAATTAGTCCTAATATTTATGGTATCGAGAGTTTTATTATAAAAAATATCTGCTAAAATAAATTGTATAAATCTTTCTAATTCTTCTTTATTCATTTTATTCCTCTTTCTTTTGTAGTTGAATAGACTACAAATTACTGTCAATAAGAATATTCTTATTGACAGTGTATTTATATTCTATTACTTAGATGTAATCATTCCATTAACAAATTGATTTGGCATTAATCTTGTTTTCTCTTTACCAGAACGTAATGCACCACCAAAACGAGATTTTTTAGTTAATACTCTTACATATCCATTCTCAGGATTTATAAATTCTCGATTACCAATTTGTTTATAACCTTGATCTAATAAGAATTTTACCATACATTTAAATGCTTGATTTCGATCTGAATGATATTTCTTATGTCCTAAAACTTGAGTAGTAATAAGTTTACCACCAGAACAAAATTCATCGGGTACACCACAAATAACACCTTTATACGCCATTTTATTTCGCCTTTTTTCTGAAGTCTACGATTGGTTTTAACTTACTCATTTTTTCTATAATTTCATCCAAAGAATATGGAAAGAAATTGTTTGTGTCCATACCTACATCAAAACTTAAACCATAGGGTTCTAATTTATTATGGCTGTGCCCCCAAAGATGCCAACTTGCATAATGAGATAAAGGCCAACTTCTCATACTATAATGGCATAATATAATCTTTCTTTCATTACCATATTCGTCTTTTAAACCCTCTGGATTTAAAATTACAATCGGTAATTGTACATTAGAGAGATTTTTATCGTGTGAGCCAGGAAGAATATATATTTTACCATACAATTGCTTTAAATAATAGGTTGGGTTATTAAAAGCAAAATCGCCTAGATGGTAAACAACATCTTCATGTTTAACTACACTATTCCAATTACGAATAATAGTATCGTCCATATCTATTACATTTTCAAACGGACGTTGAGAATATTCTATAATATTCTTATGTGCAAAATACTTCAGTGGGTATCCGAAGTAAAAAATATTTTACCTCGAATACCCAAACCTCCAGTTTTTCTTATCATTTTATATTTTTTCCTTTATAATTATTAGTTTGTGAATGGCAATTGGGGCATAAAAAGGTTAGATTTTCAATTCATTATTTAGTCTCCTTTAAGTTGGAAAATTATCAATTACCGAAAGTTTTATAAAATATTTAGATTCAACTGGAAGGGGAACAGAGTTATTATATTCTGGTTTTTGATGTTCTACTACTTGTATTACAATATCGCCCCCACCTGAATCAACATCGAATGAAATAATTTTACCACAGATCATATCTTTACCCGTAAGTCCATATTTATCATCGGCTAATTCTGGATTATAAATTATAAGATCTCCAACTTTAAATTCAGTATTTATCTTTACTGTATCTTGAATAACTTCCCCATCTTTTTCACATTCTTCTCTTTCTTCTAATAGTTCTTCATAACAATCATTACAATAGTTATTGTCACTTTCTTCATCATAATTAATATTTCGCTCCCTGAACGATTCATTACAGTTATCACAAGTTGAAAAATGAGAACGTAAACAATGCTCACAATAACATTGACTTTCAGATTCAACATAAGTGAGATCATCCTTGAGATAAATTATATTACACCAACCGCATTCGACATAGAACCTATTATAACAATTTTCACAATATATACCATCATTTCCATGATAACATTCATCCTCCATTAAGCCGTCCCCACAATAAGAACAAGAATATTTAGGTTTTCTTTCACCAATATCCATATCATATTCTCTTTCAAATTCACCAGTAAAACTTACTGCATATCCTTTATGATCATTAATATATGGATAATCATTGCCTTCTTTTTGATTGATTAACCTAACTCTTTTATATTTAAGCCCCCCACAAAGATTTGCTAACATTCTTGCAAATTGATCTAATGGCCCTCCATCAAAATTCAAATAAGCATTAAATAAAACAAAAGTTCTGGAATCTTCAAATGGAAAACACCAAACTCTACCAATACCTTTATTATTTTTATCATAAAATCTAATTGCCCAACCACCACTATCAATAAATATTTCTTGTGATCCAGAATAACAACCCCACCAACAAGAATCATCTTTTCCATATTCCCCATCTTTCCAATCAATATAATCAACAAAATCAACTCTATATATCTGCTCACTTGCAATTTTTTGTATAATATCCCCAATAAGAGCTTTTGCTGTTTGAGATAATTTAGCCGTTGTAATTTCCTTATAGGCCTTTTCAAATCTCTTGATGAATCTACCTTCTTTAGTTATATATTCATTACCAATTTTATCGTAGATTAATTGCTGATGTGAGTAGTAGAAAAGCCATTGGTTTTCACTAGAGGAAAACGAAGAATCAGTAGGAAATGGTATTTGATCAAGTTGATTATTATCACTGAGATTCTCAATTCTTCCCTGAAGTACATCAATGTTTACTGTTGAAGCTAGACTAACGTTAAAAATTCCTTTTGATTCAAAGTATTCCAGTATATCAGTTAAAGACATTTTAGAGAAATCCATATTTTCCTCACTTTTTATTCTTCCTTACCTTCTTAAAAAGGTTTAATAAATTATCACCTCTACATAGAGGCATAAAACTTTCTTCATAAGTAAAACATAAACCATTTTGAGTAATTTTTAATTTTAATTGGTGATATTGTAATTCTATAGTTTCTCCTCTTGATGTTTCTAATTTAATACTTTTGATTTTTAATAGTTTTTCTGGTTCAAATGGGATAGTCACTATTTATTTTCCTTTCAATAGAATAAAGAACCAACTACTGCCAGTTAATTATTAAACTAACTGGCAGGGTATTGATCATTTATTTTACTATTAAAGAAAAACCTTTTGATTTTGTATCTGCACGTTTACCAAATAATGTATTTGCGGGACTAAATTTACCTTTATTAGGCCGAATCCAATCTTCATATTCTGTAATTGAATTATAGGCATTCCAACTTGTGTTCGCAAATGCCATTCTTTCATCATTCAATTGACCAAATAAACTTAATACTGCTAAATGATCTCTACTTGGAGCAGTATTAAGTGGGGGATTAATTAAAATCCCTTGTTCAAATACTTCTGTTTCTTCTTCTATTTTATTGGGATATAGTTTATTTAAAACTCCTTCTGAAAATTCTTCTGGCGTCATGGAAGTAATTGCCATGTTATTAAAGATAGATTGGATAGTTTCTTGTTTATTTTGCATTTCAAGAATTAAATCTCGAATTGCTTCCAATTTCTCTTTATTACCTTTACGGTGAAAAACACCAACTAAAACATTTGCTTGATTTGTGGCTAATTGTTCTGTATTTTGACAAACAATTAAAACAGGTGTAATCATTATCTTTGATTCTTGTCTAGCAATTTTATCATCTACTGCATTAAAATATGTTTTTACTAATTGTTTCTTACCATTTTTAGCAGTAATTTCCCATTCACCACCATTCATACACCAAAAGGTTTTTTCTCCATTTCCTAAACTACCTACTGTTTCTACAGGAAACTTTTTAGAAACTTCATTAAAAATCTCTGCGAATTCTAGATTTTGAATTAATGAATAATCTAAAGAAACAATCCCTAAATATCTTGGTGCGCATGATTCAACTTCTATAATTGGTTGACGATAAACCGCTAAACGATCAGGAATCTCATACTTTAATCCATCAATTTCTACAGTTAATCTTTCTAACGTACAATCATAGTTACAATAAGAATCTTTTGTAGCTTGTACTAAATCTACATTATCATTAAGATCATATGTTTTAATTCCAGCACCCCACCATGCTGGTTTATCTCTACTAACAAAGTTAACTAAAACTTCGTTATCTTCATTTGTAAATGTTGAAATATTTGCTGGCATTTTATTTCATCTCCTTTTTTAAGAACGTTATAACTTGATGCCGTGTAGTATCATACACGACTTTTAATGTTTGACTATTATATTCTACTTCGTGTACTGTTAAACGATTAGATATTTTTCTTATAAAATTAGATTCTCCTTTTTTTATTTTAGAACCAATGTGGAATAAATCCTCATTGGTTAAGTTTAACTCAAGCCTTTCTAAGGCCCGTCTTTTAGCATGTGTTTTTTGATTCTGCTTTTTAGAATTCATGCTTATTTCTCATTATAATCTGTATAGAATTGATTAAAACAGGATAAACATATCTCTTTTTCTAATAAATCTTCATCTTCTACATCTATTATTGGTTTTCCACAGTGAATACAAACAATAATTTCATCTTCTTTTAAATACTCCATACCTTTAATAAACTCTCTAATTTTAAACTCATCCCATTGAAAGAAATCTGCACAACTAAAACATACACCTTCATAGAATTCTAACTTTAAAGTTGTCAGCCCACAACATTTACAAAAAACTTTACCTTTGGATAAATCATTTTTTATAGCCCACCCTCGATCATTAATATAATCTGAATTTGCATAATAGTAATCTTCACCGTAACCAGAATAATAATAATCCTTTTTTGTAGAATCGTGAGGTAGATTAATATCTTTATATTCAATGTAAAATCTTTCAAATCTATCCACAATTTTTCTTACCGTTTTTAAACTTGCAGTACATTTCTCTGTATGCTCAAAATGAAACCCCACTCCAAAATTAAAACATTTTACATCTAATTCTAACAAAGAAATATCTGAGAACGTACCTTGTTCTATTTTATATCCAGAAGAAATTAATAACTCTTTTGTTGCCTCATCTTCATAGTGATATAAAACTACTTGTTCCCCCTTACGATCAAATTCAAATACCCAATTATATTTCTTTTTTGTGGTAAAATTTTCTGCGGTACTTGCACAAGATTCTTCATCAATTGTAAATAAATAATCCGGGACAATCCCCCTTTCTTTTAACATGGATAGAATTACAAATACCCCCAATCTGTCGTCTAAATTAATACAAGTTACGTTATCTTTTTTTAACTTAAAATTTAATTTTAATGATTTAGTATTTTTATAGAACTTTGCCCATTTTAAATTAGCTTCCATAACTGTATCCATATGAGCAACAGCTAAAATACTGGAACCATTATCTTGATAGAAATAACCTAGAGTATTATCATATTTTCCTCCAGTTATTTTTTCTACAATATCTACTGTTTCCCATACATCCCCTAAACATAACTCTCTCAAAAGATTAATATCCATTATTTTCCTTTCAGATAAAATTTATTATTGTAGATCGATAATCTACAAATTACTGCCCATAATTTTTGTTTAATTATGGGCAGTGTATTTATAGACTATCCTTATAGGCTATTGTCTTTTCAAAGTCTTCAATTAAACTATTAATAGGTTGAAAATAATAATCTTGAGAAAACGTAACTTTATTTTCTCCATCAAAAACAATAATTAATGCTGGTTCAATTTCAAATGTTTCGATGTGAATATCATAACCTTTTTTATCTTTAATAACAATCATTTTTTCTCCTATTTCTTCATCTAATAGTTTTTCTATACCATCACAATTTAAATAGTCTTGATGTTCTTTTAACCAGATTTCTAAACCAGTTCTTATAGTATCAAGAGAGTTGGGTGAAAGGATATATTCTGCACTAAATACTTCCTCTAAAAAATCAAATGCAGCAATAGTTTTATTATGGAATGTATAACATTCCCAAGTATTATCAATCCTTTCTAAATCATTTTCTAAAGTTCCTCTAACAATCTCTCTTACAGGATATGGAAACATTTCCAATTTAACATCTTTTAACTTAATCATTTTACTCTAAACGCTCCTCCATTTCTTAAATAATTTTCTACTTGATTAATATTTTTCATTTTCTCTTTTACCATTGCAGTAACCTGTCTGCAAATTGCAGATTCACCACAAAGTTTAGAAAGAAAATCATTTTGTACGTATTCAAAAATCCCATACTTTCCCGAATTTGTTAGATAAATACAATAAACATGTTTATCTGTTTTTCCAGTAAAAGGATTTTGAACAATCTTTTCCCATTGTTGTTGGGGGGTATTCCCCAAACATTCTATTACTTCTGTACCATTTTTGTGGTTTAATGCATGTAAACATAGTTGAATTGCAATTACAGCTACAATAATAGTTAATCCCCACTTAATTAATTTGGGGACTGGATCTTCAAAGAATTCATTAATTGTTTCTTCCATCATAGACATATTAGAAGTATTCCTCCTTTCTATTAAATTCCAGTAATAGGTTGAAAATAATAATCTTGAGAAAACGTAACTTTATTTTCTCCATATGTATCTTGTAAGTCGAATAAGAATTTTGCCCAAGCCTGTAAAAGATCAAATTCCCTTAACAATTGTTTAAATTTCCAGGGGTTCCATATGCTTACTTTATCTAACTCTTTACTGATCAATGAGAGTTTAATATCAATCATTTCACTGATATTATTAATTTTATGAGTAGCATTGCTAATTCTAGTCCTATACTCATTTGATTCTCGTATACAATCTGTTGCGATGTGTAAGAATACATCATAGGTAGATGCTTCATCTGGATTAAACATTTTATTTTATCCTTTCTTTATTAAATTCTTTACCATATACTCTTGAAAGAATTGGTTATCTTTTTCATTCTCGTGAGTATCCAACCTACTATTAAGGTTTTATAGCCAGTTAATAGTAGGATTTTTATTATTTTACTTTTCTTAGAAAGATCATTGCATCTTCTGACATAATTTCTAATAGTTGTGCGACACCTGCATTTGCACAATCTCTTAAATATTCTGGTGGATTATTTTTCATTAAATCAACCCAATGATCATGACCTTCTTTTGCTTCTTCAATTGTATCATAGGATTGTACAATAACCATTTTATTGTTATTATAATCAGGATGTGATACTGCTGTTTCATAAGGTTTATTCCCATCATTAACCTCAGCAGTATCCACAAATAAAGTGCCATCAGCATAATTGGCTACTTCTCGATCTTCATAATTACCCATCATATTTAAAAAATTAAACATCTTATTTTCCTCGATTCTTTTTCTTAGATTCGCTGCTGATCTCACGATTCCGTTTAACTTTCTTGAAATTATATTTCTTTTTTGAAGCTTGATGTTTAGAGATATTATTGAAAGAGTATTTCATTTTAAATTTCCTTTTATTTGGTTAGGTACGCGATTACGAATCCACCAATAAATCCCATACTTATTGTAAATAAAGTTAGGGAAAAATATCTTATAATTATTTTATACATTGGCTCTTATCCCTTTCTTGAATGCCCAACTCTATCATAAAAACCTTTACCAAAACAAATTATGGCAAAGTATAGTATTGAGCATACACTTATTAATGCTACAATTCCTGTAATTTCTTGTGTTATTGGCATTTTATTTTCCTTTCTTATAAAATTCTTATTTATTATTATCCTATCTGTTCTAGACCGTAAATCATTAAAGCAATGATAACGGCAAGAGCTATTATACTACATACAGCTTTTATTCCAGCAAGTATTCCCACTAAAACAGTAAAGAAAGTAACTGCTAATAGGATTGCTAGAACTCCATTAAATTTATTCTTCATTTTTTTTATATTCTCCTTTCTTTATTAGATTCTAAATTTTCTGAATGAATTATGGGTTCGTTTACAGAAAATTAAAAACAAATTACTGCTATCAATCTTTCAATTGATAGCAGAATATTTATCTTTAACTCTTTTTACAGATTCTAATTCGAGTAATAATTGTTTGTACTTCCCATTTGGGAAGATCATTATCACCCGGTTCATCATTAAATGAGGAATAAAAACTCAAATCCTCAATTAATGGGTATGCTTTTGTTCTTGGATATATTTTTCTTTTAGATTCATCAATCCAAGCTAAATATTCAGCTTCACAAGAAGGACAAATAGATTCTGCTACAATCATTCCCTCAAATTCTTGAAAATATATATGTGCTTCTTGTTTAGTTAATTCATGAGGAGATTCAACTAATTTTGGTTCATCTCCACAATAAACACAAGTTTGACAACAAAGATTCCTAGACATTTTTTATTCTCCTTTCTTATTAGTGCGTTAATTCACAGATATTCAGAGGAAGAAATTCCCCATCTGTGGTTCTTAATAATTGTTTTTCCTGATCAATAATCGTATTTTCTCTACTCGGTAAGAGGGCAAATAAATCTTGATCTGAAAATGTAACTACTTTATTACCTCCCCACGCTATTTTCTTTTTAATTTCCCCTGAATACGGCCCAAAAGTTTCGCCAGAAATACAAACAAATCTTTTTAGTTTTTTAGAGAGAATCCATGCAAAATCTTCGGGGGTGATGATATTTAAAATCAGATAGTGTGTGGATTTATTCATTTTATTAAGAAGATCATCTCTTAATCTGACAATTTTTTCTGTAGTTTTATACATATCGTAGATAATTGCACCAAATTCATCACCATTTCCCCTTATAAATGCGGTTGCAGTTTTATGGATAATATGTATTTTTGGGTTATTCACAATGTGTTTTGGTGTTCTGGCAATCATTTCTAAACTAGAATCTACAGAATAAATTTCATAATCCAAATCTTTAAATGGATCAAGTAACTGTAAATTTAAAGAAAGATAGGCTGTTTGCCACCCAATTCCACTACCTAAAATTAAAAATTTTGCTGGAAAAACCTTTGTTACCTTTGTTATAAGATCTACCATTATTCTTGAATAATGGAAACCTTTTGAACTTACCATACGAATATTCTTTTTTATTCTTATATATATTTCTGCATCATCCTCTGTAAATTTATACATATTAACCTCTTTTCTTTTAGAATTTTTTGATTGAATCTTAATTTCCATTTACTGCTTAAATTAACAAAAAAATATCCATCCATTTCTGGATGGATAGTATTTTATTAATTTTAATTTATTGAACATTGATTAATTTATCCACAAGTAAGAAAAACATTGCAAATGACATCTCGTCTTCTGGAAGTACCCCAAATGTTTGTTCTACTTGAATAAATATTTTATCACTTATAAGTAGATCTAAAAACCAAGTTTCAGCAGAAACAAATGCGTGTTCTCTATGTAATAATTTAAGCAATTCTGTCAATCTTGGATGATTAAATTCATCTGCCATTCCAGTTATTTTAATGTTTGGATCTTTTACCAGAGTTAATTTTTCCATTTTAATTTAAATCTCCTCTCTTTTAATATTCTTATTTATCTTCTGCTAATTCAAAATTAATGAGACTTGCATTAATTTCATTCTTTAAATTTCTTGTTTCTTTTTTCCATACACTTTTAGAATGTGGGATTATTGGACTCATTAATGATGTACTATGCAGGGATTTTAAACCTAGTTTAGCAGTGCCATCATTTAATGTTGCCCGATAGGTTAAATTACTTTTCTTTAACCAATTGGTTAATTTATACCAATGAGATTCACATAGATATAAATTACCATACGAATGTAACTCAAAAGTAGTCTCACTAATATATCTCATATTACGTGCTGATTTAATTGCACGTTTGCCACAAACAGAACAGACAATCATATTAATATCTTCAACGATAATGTATTCCAATTTGTCTGTCATTTTAATCCTCCGAATTTTCTGATTGAATCTTTAATTCCGTTTACAGATGCGAAATTAAAATAAAAAATCCCGCCGTACACTTAAATCCTAATCTTAAAATGTTAAAAGATTAAAATCCAGTGTACAGCGGGATAGGGTTAAACGGTTTAAACCAGACTCATTAAATCTGAGTCTGGTAGAGTTGAATATTAAATGTTTTAATAGAGGAATTGACATTATTTATTGCCTCTAAGGATCATAGGGTGAGAGGGGTAACATAACTATGGGGCCAGCATATAGTGTCAAACATACACTAAGTAAAGATCGTGTGGTAATTCGGCTGAACCCCATAGATAACTGTCTATATGTTGCGTATAGATACGCTGTAGGCTTGCTTCATATACATAGCATGGGAGGGGTGAGATTAGAGTATTTTAATAAATCTCATTTTAACCTTGACTCACAAAATCACTACATTTAAACTTGCCTTCACGGAAGCGTATACTATTTTTGAGGTGATAAGATGAATACTAAACAATTAGAGACTAGAAAGCGCAAGGTAAGAAAATTAAATCTTATACCAGACATAGAATCTGTAGAATCATCTTATATGTTTAGAGTGTTTGGTAAGGCGATTAATACGGCTATAAAGATCAGTCTACGCAAGTTTAATGGCCTGGTTTTAGATCAGGATGATAGAACGGGTTTAATACATGATTCTATAATCTACATCTTAGATCATAATATTGACGTTGATTCTATTGACGGTTTAGCGATTATAAAATTATCACGGTATCTGAGTAGAATTATCTATACCGTGATAGTTAATACTAGTGGTGGGATAGACATAGATACGGAATTGAGTAGTTATGTAGTAGAGGATGATTTTAACGAGACCAAAAAAATTGAATATTCGGACATTTTAGAACGTATGTTAGTCTATTTTAACATCTCTAAGGATACAACAAACAAGCGGTTATTAAAGATGGCAGAAACGTATAGCCGGATTGTCTACCTTAAAACCTTAACGGATGATAATAAAGAGGTAGCTAAAATCATGGGGATTACAACCGATAATCTTAAAGTAATTAGAAGCAGGATTAAAGATTATATGGATAAACGGGTATCCGATACGGGTAAAAAACAAATGTAAGAGATATGTTACCCGATGATACCTATATGGATTAACAAGTAAACTCACCCTCACGGTGAGATTAATCAAAAAGAAAAGAGGATATTATGGTAGATAAAACGTTCGAAATTGGGTCTGGCGAAAGTATCGAGATTAAGAACTTTCCATTTGGTGATACGTTTGGTAGTCGAGAGGCGAAATTGATCGTAAAAGCGCTCAAGACCCCGAAATTACTCACCAAAGAGGAAAAGCCGAAAGTGGAGAGTTTAAAGGTCGCCCTCTCCAAGAAAGTCGGTGTAAAATTCAACGTCACTAGCATGACGACTACCGAGTACCTGCCTGCCATGCTTGGGATCGGCAAACGGCCTCGCGATGACGGCGAGGGTGAATTACATCTGACAATGGCCTAATGTCGGATGAAACGAAAATACTCATATCCTGTTTTTTAGGATATGAGTATTTTTTATTTAATAGGTAGAGAATGCAATCTTAATACACCTTGCTAAACTGTTTAGCGCATAGGGTATAAACTCTGCTACAATAAAGACAAGAAAAGAGGATAACATGGAAAAAACAGAAGTTTATAACCCTGTACCAAAATCGTTAGAGAGAATGTATCTACATCTGCTTAAACAACAAGAGGAATTCGAAAAATTAATGCTTAAGTATGACAAGCATAATTCAGATTTAGAATCCAAAAAAAGAGAGGAAAAGCAAAAATGATAATCATAAATTTCTTCACCCCATTCGTGCAACTGGCAGTTAATTTTATCGTTCACTACCTCGCCCAAGTAAGTTTACTCGTCCGC
>Ga0315291_10000135_pt1 | contig 84559 bp, 92 predicted proteins | sample YL17G12_20_MG_FD_203070 | JGI IMG/M metagenome (GOLD analysis project Ga0315291, IMG submission 203070) | Sediment microbial communities from Yellowstone Lake, YNP, Wyoming, USA - YL17G12_20 | ecosystem: Environmental > Aquatic > Freshwater > Lake > Sediment | place: USA: Wyoming | collected... | reverse complement strand
GACCGGATACAAGGAAGTCGGAATCGAGGCGGGGCCGCTTGCGATGATCCTGCTGCCTCTTAACTTGGTATACATAATCGTTCTGCCCATTTCCGCCGGCCTGAGAGTCGTCGAGAAGGTGCAGAGGATGATTGTGCCGCAGATAATCTCCGGGGTGTTCGATATCGGCCTCATGGTGCTCTTTTTGTGGGTGTGGCCCACGCTTGGGTCCATGGTGGTGTCGAGATACATTACAAACATCGGAACGGCGGCGTTTATGACCTATCTGGCGGTGCGCCAGGTGGGCGGCCTTTATTTCCCCGTGAAGTTCTTTATCAAGAGCATCTTGAGTTCGTCGGTTCTCCTGCTGTTGTTGCCGCTGCGGTGGTTCTTGTGGCAGCCTGTCGAGACATGGAGCACGGCGACCTTCGGAAAGCCGATAGTGGGCTCGGCGGCGCTGCTGTTGCTCGCAAGCGTGCTGGCTGTTGGGCTGCTGGCCTTTAGTGCAAGGCTGTTCCACCTGATCGGCCCAAACGAAATAAAGTATTTCAAGAACGCAAGGGTCCCCGGCATGAACATCCTGATGCGGCTGCTGGTCCGCAGGCGCTATCTTGCGGCTGAATAGTGCATGCCATTGGCGTGGCGAGCAATCATCGGCAATAGCGACCTGTAGGACCAAGTCACAACCTCTTGCCCAATTAACCTTGCATCCGCATACTTTTTGTCTCCGAGTAAATTTTTAGGGAAAATTGAAAATTTTGGTGGGAAAAAGCGGAAAGATGTGATATAATAGGTTTGGTTCAGGCAAAGACCTAGCAATAATCAGGGTATGTTGAAATTTTGTCACTCGTCGTGGCCTGTTCAACGCGCGGTCGGTGCGCTTAACCGATTATGCGGAAAGCGGTTATCGCATAACCCCACAATGCTTGGGGCTTGACTCGTATGGGCTATGGCGAATTTCGCTCTTTTTCCCGAATATCATAAGTTTTCCGCGATTTTTCCCCCTTTACCTGTGTCATATCTATAGGGGCACTACTGGGTGAGGGGTGGCTCTGCATAGACTGTAAATGCGGTCTCGCGGGGCGTAGTCATCATATTCGATAAAGCGTATAAGATTCCGTAACATGGGGTCTTTGAGAGGGTAACGCAAATTGTGGTAGGAACTGGCGGCATGTATAAAAGTGCGTATGTAATGACCCTGCTCGGTGTCGGGCTGTTTGTGTTTTCGGGTTTCGCAGTTGCGACGCCTCTGCTTCTTCATGAAACCGGGCGCTACGGACCAACTATTTCACCAGGCATAGTCAACCAGATTACCATCGCGGGAAACTACATGTATGCAAGCCTGGATGACGGAGGGTTCGAGGTAATAGACAGAAACACCGGCACCGTTTTAAGCCGTACCAAGCAAGGCAACAAATATGCCGTTCAGTTCGTGCTCAGAGGCAATTACGCTTACGTGGCTGACTGGTACGGCGGCCTCACCGTTATCGACATATCCAACAAAAACAACGTGCAACGTGTTGGCAGCTGGAGTGATTATCCGCACCCCGTCAACGCCGGCCCATTCGCGGAGGGTGTTGGTCTTTCCGGGAACAACGCTTTCCTTAGTATAAATGGCCTCGGTGTAGTCACGCTGGATATCACCGACCCACTGCATCCTGTCCAAACCGGCTTCTCCCCGGAAACGCTCAATGAGGGAGCACTCGTAGGAGTTAATCGTGTAATCAACCTGAACGAGCCCAACCGTATAGTGGTACGTTCCTACAAGGAACTCCTGACATACGACATCTCGGATCCCAACAATCTCGTTCTTACTTCCCATCCCAAGGCGTACCCTTGTATAGGCGCGTTTTTTGATTCTGCCGCAAACGACTATTACGTCGGCCTCGGTTCTAGTGTTGAGTCCGTGTACCGCGTTTACGATATGAGTAATCCCGACAACCCTCTTCTTGAGTTCACCTATAAAGATAAACTTCCGCAAGTTCCTGTCCCCCAATACCACTATGTTTGGGACTTGCTGCGATGCGGGCATTACCTCTTCGTCGCCGAACATGAGAGGGAAGTGTTGGTCATGGATATTTCAAATCCGCTCAGCCCTCAAAAAGTTGCGTATTTCCCCGTTCAGTCCGGGGTGACTGGTAAAGTCACTTCGTTGGCGCTTGACGGCAAGACGCTTTACGTGGGTACGCTCCGCACGGGAATCATAGCAGTGGATGTATCAGCCTTCATTCCGGAACCGGCCACGATTCTGCTTGTTTCAAGCGGCATTCTCGGCCTCCTTGCTGTGGGTCGTCGGCGGCTGATGAAATAGGCCTGGCTGCTGAAAAAAAAGGCGTCCTTCCCGGACGCCTTTTCTTTTTTGGTTGAAATTCCGCGACGATACGACCATCAGATATCCTTCCGCGCGCCGCCGCCCGCTCCGCGCCGCCTCTGCCCCTCCTTAAGGCCCATGTAAGTTCCCCAAAACTGCGCCCCTCTCAGCAAAGGAGACCTGAAAACCGCAAACACATGTCCGTTCCTGATGCACCTTTTCAAGTCCCGCAGCATCGCGCCGCACATGTTCTTCACCACCCGCAAAATGCTCGGCTTCATCTCTGGGTAAATATACATGTTGTCCAGCGCCTCAAGGTACATCCGCCTCTTGAACTGTGCCGGCGTGTAATTGTGCGCGTGAAGCACCGCCGTCTCCGGCACGTACTCAATCTTATACCCGTTATCAAGCCAGTACTTCGCCCATTCCTTGTCCTCCGCGATTACTGCGCCGTCGTAATACGGCCGCTTCTCCCACGCGCTGCGCCGTATCGCGGAGGCCGCGTGCGAAAAATGCACGACGTACTTCCAGTTCCAATTTGGCTTCTCAGGCGGGTAAAACCTGTCCGTGTCATAACGCAACGGCGCTTTCGTCTCCGGCCGCGGCATCTGCCTGCAAAACGCCGCCACGACCTTCTCATCCTGGAACGGCGCGATAAGCCGCTCAAGCCAGAACTCGTCCGCCGGCGTTGCGTCCGCGTTCAGCAGGACGACAATCTTCGACTCCGTCTTGCCGATCGCCATGTTCAGCGTCCTGCCCGGAAGATAATCCTTCTTGTCAATCTGGATAATCTGGAACCCGCGCCGCTCCTTCTCCTTCTCGCGCCACTTCTTAAACACGTCAAACGAACCGTCGGTCGAACTCGAGTCCACCACCAGCACGTCGAAATCCTGGAACCGCTGCTGAAACAGCCGCTCCATCGTGGCCGCCGTGTAAGGCATTTCATTGTAGCAGCGCACGAGTACCGTCACCGGCCTCTTCGTCCCCGACGTATCTGCCATGCTTCCCCCGCAAGTTCAAGGAAGAGAATTCAACGAGTTTCCCTCGCCTTCTATTCATCCTTCATCCTTGGATTCATATCGTCAATATAAACAAATTTTTATACCATTGCCAGAACCAACTGGACGTTCAACTCTCCGGATGCATTGCTCGCCCGGACTCCGCTTTTACGTTTGATTTTGCCCGCAAACCGTGTAAAATAACCGGACTCAGAATACCGTCATTCAATTGAAGGCAGTAGTTAATGAATGCGAGGAGAGTGTATGATCTTTCTGCTCGAAGCCGCATACCGCGAGACCTTCTGGAACATAAAGCACTGGTGGTCGCTCATCGAAATCGCCACCTTTGCCATCGCCGCCGTCCCCGTCGCACTGCTCATCTACGGCCTCTGGCGGCGGCTCAAACTCTGGCGCATGGGCCAGCCCGAACGCTTCGAGCGCTTCAACGAACTGGGCAAGCGCCTCGGCCTGCTCGTCAAGTTCCTTCTCTTGCAGAAAAAAATGTTCAACGACTTCTGGGCCGGCACGGCGCACGCGCTCATCTTCTTCGGCTTCTGCATACTCTTCTTCCTCGGCGCTGTCGTTGACGCAATCAACCTTCACCTCGGCGAGCACATCCTCCGCCTCAAGGAAGGCCTCGTCAATGGCCCCGCGTACCTCACCCAGTCCGCAATCCTTGAAGTCGGCGGCTTCATGCTCATCTTCGGCGTCATCATTGCCGCGCTGCGCCGCTACGTTGCCCGCCCGAAACACCTTGAGCAGTCGCGCGAGGCGGCCATCATCCTCGCCCTTCTCCTTCTCGTCGCAATCACCGGCTTCGCCGTCGAAGGCATGCGCATCGAAAAAGAAATGCAGGTCCACCCCGGCTGGTCCTACTGGTCCTTCGGCGGATACATCTGCGCCAACATCTTCAGCGGCATGGGCCTCGACGGCACGCTCCCGATAAAAACATTCCACGGGCCTCACGTAATCATGTGGTGGATACATACCGCCCTCTCCTTCGGACTCATCGGTTACATCGGTTTCTCCAAACTCCGCCACATGTTCACCTCCGCCGCAAACATCTTCCTGCAGTCGCTCCACCCGCGCGGCGAAGTCCCGGTCATCGAAAAAATCGAGGAGCAGGAGCGCTGGGGCACCAGCAAAATCGAGCACTACACGTGGAAGCAACTGCTCGACCTCGACGCCTGCACGCGATGCGGCCGCTGCGAAGCCAACTGCCCCGCAACCCAGACCGAAAAACCGCTCAACCCGAAAAAAATCATCGGCGACTCGAAGGCCGAGATGGAGCGCGTCCCGCGCCTCCCGAAACCGAAACCCGGCGAAAAGCCCGAAGAATTCAACGACGGCCGCCCCGCGCTCGTCGGCGAGGTCATCAAGGACGACGAAATCTGGGCCTGCACCACTTGCCTCTCGTGCCTTGAGCATTGCCCCGTCGAAATCTCCGCCGTGGACAAAATCATCGACATGCGCCGCTACCTTGTCCTCATGGAAAGCCGCTTCCCCGCCGAAATGACCAACACGTTCAAGGGCATGGAGACCAACTCCAACCCGTACAACATCGGCAACGACAAGCGCCTCGCCTTCCTCGAAGGACAGGAAAAAGTCAACGTCTTCGCCGAACTCGACGAACCCAACCGCCCCTCAGTCCTCTACTACGCCGGCTGCGCAAACGCCTTCGACCCGCGCAACCAGAAAGTCGCCCTCGCCACCATCCGCCTGCTCAAAAAGGCCGGAGTCGATTTCGCAATGCTCGGCCCGGAGGAAAACTGCTGCGGCGAAACCGCGCGCAGGATGGGCAACGAATACATCGCGCAATCCCTCATGCTGGCGAACGTCGAGACCTTCAAAAAATACGGCGTCAAAACAATCATCACCGGCTGCCCGCACTGCTTCAACACGTTCAAAAACGAATACAAGCAGTTCGGCGCGGAGGTGGAAGTCATCAGCCACATCCTCTTCCTCATGCGCCTCATCAACGAAGGCAAATTAAAACCTGCGAAGCCCGTCCACGGCCGCGTCCTCTACCACGATTCATGCTACCTCGGCCGGCACAACGGCATCTACGAGGAGCCGCGCGCAATCCTGCATTCAATACCGGAACTCCGCCCGGCGGAATTCGAGCGCAACCGCAACCACTCGTTCTGCTGCGGCGCGGGCGGCGGCAGAATGTGGATGGAGGAGAAAATAGGCAAGCGCATAAACGAAGCGCGCGTGAAGGAAGGCCTCGATGAAGGGCCAAACATGATAGCGGTGGCGTGTCCCTACTGCATGACCATGTTCACCGACGGCCTCAAAGCCCACAACGCCGACGAAAAAGTCAAAGCCCTCGACATCGCGGAGATCCTGTTACAATCCGTGGAATAAACGAAACCACAGATTTCGCAGATTACGCAGATTCCCAAAAAGTAAAAACCGCCGGACACAACCGGCGGTTTTTCATTTTCCCTCGTAGCCGTCCCCGGCTGAGATTTGGATCATCTCTCTTGCTCCATGTTAACTCTCTCTGCGAATCTGCGGTGAGTTGCCGCAACGTCCATCACCGCGTGGTCCGCGCCAGTGTGCCCATTATGTCCGTCTTCAACGTTTTAAGCACCTCGTCGTCAACCCCGCTGACCCATGACGGCGGGCCGCCCCACGGGTTGAAAGACAGGGACTCCGCCTCCGTCTTGATCTCCAGCAACTTCCCGTCGAGCGACAACTTCGCCACCGCGCGCGTATGGTAAAAATCCATGTACTGCCCTGTGCCCGACCCCGCCCACGCCGTCTTTATATACCCCTCCTCCTTTGAAAACACTTCAATGTCAAACCGCTTCGCCAGCAGGGCAAACAACTTGTGCCAGGTCTCGTCATACGTTATCCCTTCCTTCACTTCAAAGACCACCCACTGCGACTCCTGGCCCTGCCTGAACGACGTCGGCGCACCGGGGTGGCCGCCGGGCGTCATGCATCCCGCCGAAACCACTGCCGCAAAAGCGCACAGCAACAGCAATGCTCTGGTCTTCATGCGACTCCTCCCTTAAGAGATTTTTCCGGCGCAAAGCCCCGCCGGGCGATTTACCGCGTGGTGCGGCCGACGGAGCCCATTATATCGGTCTTGAGAGTCTCAAGGAGTTTCGTGTCCGAACCGGTCACCCAGCTGCCCATCCCCATCCCCCAGGGGCTCATCTGATAGTACTCCGCCTCTGATTTGATTTCGACGCTCTTCCTGTCGGGGCCGAATTTGACCGTTACGCGGACGCGATAGTCCTCGTTCAGTTGGCCCGTCCATGTGTAAAGCCAGTTTGTCCGCATGTAACCGTCGGTCTTTGAGACCATCTCCAGGTCGAATCTTTTCACGAGGATATCCACCACCTTGTTCCACGCATCCTCATACTGCAACTCAGTTCGCAATTCGATCGTCGCCCAACTCGGCTCCATGGTCCTCACAAACGTCGGGGGCGCGGTCTGGCAGCCCGCAACCACCGCGGCAACAGCGCAAATCGCGGCCAGCACAATCATTTTTCTCATGGCTCTCCTCCCTAAGTCCAGACCCTTGTATTTTACGCCGGCACAACGCCGGGGCATTTCATCATCACGACGCGAATAATACCATACCGTTGCCAAGCGCCGCAAGCAAATTCCCCGCCGCCCACAACGCCGAAGAAAAAGTCGAAGGCGCTTGACTTTGCGGAGATACTGTTGCAATCAATCGAGTGATTGAACCACAAAGCCACAAAGACACAAAGAACAACAGAATTCTTAACCACAGATTTCACAGATTTCGCAGATTACTTTTACCTTTGACCTTGATTTCGAACCGCCAAAGCCTGCCCCGATCTATCGGGGACGCCAAGAACGCAAAGAAATTTTTCGCCACCGATGGCCACTGATGGACACAGATGAAGGAATGGAAAAACGAAAATGGAAAAGGGGAAAGAAATCCTCTACTGCTCTACTGGACAGCAAAGGACTTGAACTCTTCCTTTTATCTCTGGGCAAATTTACCTTCCGTTCCGGCTTTTTCGTGTAAGCACAAATGCGGATTCGCCTTTGTGCCACGCTTCAATCACAGCGAACCCCTGACGGCTCACTATCCTTATTATCTTGTTTTTGTCCAAGATCCCATAATATGAATTTCCCCTCTCATTCTCTAGAATCCACCCATCCAGATGAGAGGTGGCGTTTGGCCGCACACTCAAATCCCTAAAGTACGTATTTCTGAACTGCGTGACAAAAAGGCAAACGCCCCTTTTCTTGAGGGTTGCCGCTAGTTGACGCAACGTCCGGCTGCGAACACTCTTTTTGGGAATAGCCGAAAGGACATTTGCGCACAAGATGAGGTCATACTTGCGAGAATCTGTTTTGAATTCCGCAGTTGTCAAGACTCTCGAATGCGGCCACTTGGCAGTGGCATATTCGCGTATGGTGGTTGTAACGTCGTCAACTACCTGCCTGCGATTTATCTGCACTTCCGAATCAACAAGAGTGAGGTTCTCACAGCGTTGTGCCAAGGTACCAGCATAGCGGAGCTTTCCGCAACCGTAGTCCAAGGCATTTCTTACGGTCTCTTGCCCTTCGAGCCAGCTAACTAGCAGTTTCGACCGTTGTGAGATAGGCTTTGCTGCATTCTCTGTCCTGATTTCTAGATTATTCAATTTGTAACGCATGCTGAAAAGCCTCCTTAATCTCCGACTTTCTCTTTTCATCGTTCAGTATTTGGTCGACCTCGCTTTCAGCGTAGGTCACACACAATCGTTTCACCGTTACCAGCATAAGACAGCACAACACAAGAGCCGCCAAAGGAATGAGAAAATAAAAGAACGGTATAAAGAAAATCGACACAAGCATCGTGATCATGGACACGAAGGCCGCATCAAGAAAAACCCAGTACCAGGACCATTGATCCAAGGCCTGTTCAATGTAATGTCGGTCAATCACTGCGGCTCCTTCTCCACTTGATGCGTATTTGTAAAATACAACGCTCATGAGCAACTTTCGAAGTCTCTTGCTTCCCATAATCCATCTAACCTGTGCTTCCGTTAAGTCGTAACGCGAATTTTTCGCCAAGGGCATCAGAACATGGAACAAATCGAATCTCTGCCGAATACCCAGAACGTCTGACAGTCTGTCGTGAAACTTCCACACCTTACTTACTATTGCCAGTATAATAGCAGGTATCACAAACCCCGGAAAATCGATGACAAATGCGGGGGTTTTGAGAGACACCGTTAATCGTGAAAGGGTATCATTCAGAAAAGGAGTGTTCTGCTCCAGAAACCAGAGTGCGGCGCTCACTACTATGAAGTCCCACCAGAATATTTTCTTCAACATTTCAGGGTAATTTCGAACCCTTCCCAGTATGAATGTAAAATTCATTATTGGCTCCCGATATACTCATTTGTCTTTGTTGTGACAACATGACACAAAAACCGCCCAACCCGACAATCGGGCAAGCGGTGGGGAAATACACAAGTTTCTCAAATCTGTGGAATCTGTGTAATCTGTGGTTTCGTTGAAGCGATAGCCGTTGGATTTTTCGACCAGCATTTTTTCTTCCGCGATTCCATACCGGCAATCTCCATGTATCTTTTTTGCGTCACCGTCATGCTACGACAAATGGCCCATTTGTCAACGGAAATAGGGAATAGGGATTAGTGATTAGGGATGGGGGATAAGTGGATAGGTTAGACTGTTAGACTGTTAGTCCGTTAGGCTATTAGCACCTGACAGCCGAACAGTCTAAATGTCGAACAGTCTGTATTCCGTGTTCTCCGTGTCCATCCCGCGGAAGGCGGGACAAGTTCTGTGGCAAAAATTCTTTGCGTCCTTTGCGTCCCCGATGGGATCGGGGCGGGTCTCTGCGGTTTTACGGTGGTGTTCTGTAGTTCCCCTGGCGTACTTGGCGTGCCCCGATAGGATCGGGGCAGGCTTTGGCGGTTAAAAATCTGTGCAATCCGACCTTGAAGCCCCGATGTTTCATCGGGGTGTGTAATCTGTGGATCAGTATTGCCCTGTGCGGAGCATCACCAGCGTGCAGGATTGCACGACCGCCATGCCGTTCTCTTGGCACTTACGCGCCAACTCCGCGTTCTCCGCGCCGGGGTTCATTATTATACGCTTCGGGCGGGCGGCGATGATTTCCTCGGCGCGCTCGGATGAGACTTCCGGGCTGAGATATACCGTGACGGTGTCGATAGGCTGGGGGACTTCGGCGAGCGACTTGTAGCATTTCAGGCCGTTTATCTCGCCGCCGCGCGGGTTGACGGGATAGACGGTGTGGCCGTGCTCTTTCAGAAGGGCGACGGCCTTGTTGGAGTATCGTTCCGGCTTGGGCGACGCGCCAAGCACGGCGACTTTTTCGTTTTGCGGCATGATTCCCTCGCTGTAAAACAACCCGCGCAGGATACCAGACAAGGCTTGGCCCGTCAACACGGGGTGAGTGAGGGAGTGCTATGCACGGCGAGGGAAAGGAAAAACCAAAAACCAAAAACGAAAATATTCTTCCACTTTTCCATTTTTGTTTCTCTGTTACACCATCTGTGCAATCTGTGAAATCTGTGGATTTTTTACAATTTTTTCAAAAAGTACTTGACGCTCGCGATTTGACGGGACATGCTTCAGGTAGGGCGTTAGCCAACCACCAAGATAGGCTGTTAGGCTGTTAGACGCTATTGCAAAACCCAACACAACGACGGCGTGCGTCAGCGGAAGACTTTGTAGCTGCACGGCTTGCCGTGCCCATCTTCTGTAGCGGCACGGTTTACCGTGCCGTATTCGGCAAGGCGAGCCTTGCCGCTACGTAATTCCGGCAGGGCAAGCCCTGCGGCTACAAAACAGCCGTGGTTTTGCAATAGCCTCTTAGACCGTTATGACGCCAGGGCTAAATGTCTAACAGCCTGAATGCCTGACGGTCTATATCCGTCCGCTACTGAACGGAATGCGAGCGCTTATGGACAAAAAGCGGCGGCTTCTGAACAAAATGCGCGCGCTTATGGACAAAAACGGAGTCGTAATGGAACGCTTTTAAACGTTTCGCATGTGGGAATTTATTTGCGGCCATCCCCCGCTGCGCGGAGAACAGTAGAGCAGTTGAGCAGTCGAGCAGTTGAAAGGAGAGTGGTTGGCATCTGCGGCAAAAAGTGCAAAGCGCAAAAATGTTCCGGATAGTTCCGCTTAGCGGTTTTGGCCAGTATCGTAAGGCCTGCTGTGGCGATGAGTAACGGAAATTCAGCGACCGGCGAAATATGCGAAACATGTGTCGCAAAGTTCCGCGAGGGGTTTTCAAAAATGGCACGTAAGGTCCTGTGCGGCATGAGGTAATGAGAAAAATCGCGTAAGCGGAATTATCCGGCACATTGTTCCGCAAAGTTCCGGATAGTTCCGCTTAGTAGGGATTGGTGATAAGGGATAGGGTTAGTGAAAAGCGGAAGTTCCCCGCTCATTCTCATCCCTGGTTCCTAATCCCTGCTTGTGGGGCGGCCCTGATAAAAAAACGCGACAGCGGCGAGGGCCGCTATCGCACCGTAAGTATTTGCGCCGCAAGGACTTGCACACGCAAGCCCACTGCGCGCCTTCTTTTCGCAACCACTTATCTTTTGGCCGCTGACTGACTAACCCTAGTATATCCTGTTTAGGGCATTTGTCAAGATACCAATTTTCAAATTTTTGCGCGACCTTGAGCGGGGTGACGAATATTGTCACTTGGCCTAAGCACTGCTTTTTTCACAAGTTAAGGAGATGCGGCCCGTGGTCAGCCGGGGACATGCGCGTGTTCGTGCTTTTTTTTCGCCGTCCAAAAATGCTGCACAAACACGCCCGCCGCGCCGAGCACTAGCCACCAGACTATCGCGATGCCCAGATGAGGGTTATCGAAAACGGGCGCGCCTTGCTTGAGGAGTGCGTCGAGGCTTTGCGGCACGCTAGAGGGCACGGAGGGCGTGGCCTTGGAGATTTCCTGGATTGCCGCCGGTCCCCAAATGAAGTAAGCCGCGCCGGTGACCGTCGTTAGGGAACCCATGAACGACGTGGCAAGAATTATCAGCAGTTTCTGCAGCACCAGCGCGAGGACTCCGCCGACAATTGCGGCGGGAATCACGGCGACGAGTTGCGGGTTTTGCGTGGTCGCGCCGGTGAGCACCGCCGCAATGGTCATGGCGAACGAGGCCCCCGCAAGGAAAACGCCGGCGTAGTAAGCCACGATCATTATTATTCCGCCGGCCAGCGCGCCGCCAATGCCCGCAATTACAGTGGCCACCATTGACTGCGGCCACTGCTGGTTTGCAAGCGCCATAGCGATTCCCGCGCCGATTATCGCGCCCGCGAAGACAAGCAGAACCCTGAATATGCGGTAGCCGAAAAAACAAAAGAGCAACCCGACCACGACAAGCCCCGCCATGGCGGCGGGCGTGTACTGCTGTAACTGTTCTGGCAACATGCCTTTCTCTCCTGATGAAGTGCTGTTCGGTTGCGGGAAATCTACCATTGCTCAAATGCAAGGTCAAGAGAATCCCGTCTGCCAAAGGGCATGACCCTGAACGCAACCAGCGTGCGCGATTGCATCATTGACAGCGCGGGGACTGATGATAGAATGAGTCGCGTTGCTTAATCAAAACAGAGCCACAGATTACACAGGTTGTGGATCGTCGGGAAAATTTCATGGATGAGGGCGCGAAACAGGCGGGGATTGGGAAGTTTTTTGAGCCGTGGCCGGTGTGGGGCGCGGGGCTGGCGGCGGCGGGGCTGATCGTGTTTATTATCGGCGCGGCGATGCGGGCGGCGGAGATTTTCCTGCCGGGGGTGCTGATTGTGGTCGGCGGTGCGTTGCTGGTGTTGCGGGTCATCGGCGGGAAGCCTACGGAGGCGGAGTTTGATGAGTGGCTTGCGGAGGATATGGACGCGCTTTTTGAGCGGGCGCGGGGGCTGCTGAAGATTTCGCCGGAGGACGTGATTGCGGAGCCGATTGTCATCGGGCCGGGGATGCTGTTCATGGGCTGGCCGGATGCGGCGCGGATAAGTCCGGCGCATTTGCCGCCGAACGCATGGAAAGCGGGGGACGACGGGGTTTTGCGTGTGGGGGCGTTTTCGTATCAGGTGTTTTTCCCGACGGAGAAGTATCTGGCGTCGTTCTGGTGTGTGTATGATCTTTGCGAGGGGAAGGCGTACAACGAGCGGACGGAGGAGTTTTTTTACCGGGACATTGTGTCGGTGGGGACGCGGGTACAGGAGTTTGCGGTGGAGCGGATTGAGCGGGCGGGGCTTTTGCGGTTGCGTAAGGAGGTGAGGAGTTACAGGTTCAGCGATTTTGAGTCGTTCCGGCTGACGGTGTCCAGCGGGGATTTCATCGAGGTGGTGGTGAAGTGCACAGAGCCGCAGAAGGCGTTGCTGGGGCGGGAGGCGAGCCTGCCCAGCGGGCCGTATGAGGAGGCGATGGGGGCGATAAGGCGGTTGCTGCGGGAGAAGAAGTAGTGGCGGGGGAAAAAGGCCCCATGGCTGTGCCGCCAGGGCGTTGTGCGTCCGAGCCGATCGGCTTCACGTTATGTCTTGTTCGGAAATTGGCCGCTAAAGTGACGAGGCGGCGGCTGGATTCTACTGCTTGTCATCGGCGAAGTCTTCGTCCCCTTTCTCTTCGTCCTCGTCTTCGTCTTCTTCCTCATCTTCGTATTCGTCAAAGTCTTCTTCTTCTTCTTCTTCCTCTTCCTCCTCCTCCTTCTCCTTCTCCTTCTCTTCTTCTTCTTCCTCCTCCTCTTCTTCGTCCTCGAGTTCATCGTCTTCAAAATCGTCCTCGTCCATGTCTTCGTTCTCCCCGTAAGTGACATCAACTTCCTCGCCGCAGTTGGGACAAACGACAAATTCTGTTTCTTCGTCGGCATCATCGAGCAGTCTGGCGACATCTATCAGACGCCCGCAATTCGGACAACGCATGTGAGTGCTCCAACGGTGGTGTTTATCTCAATTTCACGGCATACGTGAAGAAGCCGTGAAAACAGGCGAAGTATAACTTCGGCATTAGAGCAGTCAAGAGGATAAAGGAGAAAAAAATAAAATTTTGTTGCGGGGAATTCTCGGGCAGATGAGCGGTTCGTCGGGGGCTAAACTGCGCAACTTTTCTGTTGCCGGCGCGTCTAAGGGTGTATAATGGTGGCGGGAGACGCCGGTCATTTTAGGAGGAGTCGCCATGAAGAGCCAATTTCACTTCGTTAGGCGCGTTGTACTGGCTGCTGTTGCCGTTGCGTTTTCATTTCTTGTGTGCGCTTCAAACGTGCGTTCCGAATCGTTGCCGAGTCACGGGACGTTTGAGGGCGTATATCACAAGAATGCGTTTGGGCTGTGCGAGTTCGGGGCGGGGATCGAGGGGTGCGCGGATTGGCTGGTGGACCCGAAACTGGACGAGCAGTTGTCCAAGTACGACGGCAAACCGATTCGCCTTGAGGCGAAGACGATTGAACAGCCATGTAACCCCGGGCCGGGCGTGATTGTGGAAATCGGTGAGATTGCTCCGCTGGATGTCTCGCCGCTTGCAATCGAGGTAAAAGCCCCCGCGGAAGTGCAACCGAACACGCCATTTGCACTGCATTTTACCGTCACTAACAAGGGTGATAAACCTATTGATGCCAGAGGGGAATTGGCTTTGGGCACTTCGGCGCTGACGCGCCAAGAAGTAGAAAACAAGGGGCATTATAATGATACAGGTTACCGCTATAAATATTTCATATTGACTACATATACGCAGAATCGGCAACTGAACAACGTGCTGAATCTCATCGAATCGCCGGGCTTTATCGGGGCAATGGTGCGCGCGGAGAAAGGGTACGAGGGAAATCTTGCGCCGGGTGAATCGTGGTCCACGACTTGCTACTTCAAGGACGGGCTGGAGGCGGGAAGATACGAATTTCATATTCAGGGCGCATACTCCGGGCAGGGAGACAACACCACCTCATGGCCGGTATCCAACTATGTTATGTTGGAAGCAACTGAGCACGCTGGATTTTCTGGGACGAAGCCGCCGGAACCCGGGTGCGCGGTGAAAGCGGAATACGTTTCTGCGAATGAGACGGGCACGACCTTGAGGGTTTCCGTCAAGAATACTTCGGACGCGGAGATGAATGTCCCGGTGTATGGCGACGAAGAGCAGCAGGTGTTTAGCGGAATAATTCTTGCGTATTCGGGCGGAGGCGCCGCTGTGCCGCTGACGCTGGACGAGCGCCCGGCGGAGCAATGCAAATGGACAGGGCGCGTCCTGAAGCCCGGAGAAAAAGCGGCATGCAAGTATCACGTAAGAACTACCGATCCTTTCAGCCCGCTTTCGATAGCGAAATTCGTGGTGTTAATTGCTTCTGACGGGGAAGTGGTCCAATCAGAGTTGTCAGTGGAGCGGGATCTGTCACGGATTCCGCTGCCCGGAGCCGGAAATGCGTGCGATGGCGTAAGGATGCGTGTGCGACCTGAGAAACAGGAGTATAGCGTTGGGGAAGTTATGCGGGTGTACATCCAGTTGGAAAACGAATCCGGCAAACCGCGTTATCTCAGGGGGTCTGAGCGGACTGTAACAGTGTTTGTTGACGGCAAGCCGCTGGACCTGCCGAAAGGCATACCGGATTTGAACCCGAATATGTTATGGCAATACTATTCGACGCAGAAGACGTGGTATACGCATGTTGACATCCCTGCGGCGCAGATAACCGCGCAGCCGGGACGACATGAGTTGCGCGTGGTCTATAAAAACAACGCAGGTCTTTTCGGCCTGATACGGGCGTTACTGGGTAAAAACGAGTACAAGGACGAGTTCGGGAGGGTACATAAATACGTCAGAGGCACGATGTCATCGAACAGATACACGTTCTTCGTTCTTGAGAAGAAGCAGGAATAGCCGGCAACACAGAGCAAGACCGCGGAGGGCGGGCGATACGCGTCTGCCCTCCGTTCTTTTATTTTGACGGCGTGAACCCGAATGCGCCACGGCGAGATATGAAAAGGATTTGGTTGACTTGTGGCGCGTATTTTTCTAAATTGGCCGCGTAAGGAGCCGGCGGAGAAAATTTTTTGTCTCGCCTGCGGTGAGCCTCCGCCGAATCCACGGATTACCTTTCAGGGCGATGCGATGAAAAACATTATTGAGCCTTTCAAAATCAAGGTTGTCGAGCCTATCAGGATTTCAACGCGCGAAGAGCGGGAGAAGTGCCTGAAGGAGGCCGGGTACAACGTCTTCCTCATCGACGCGGAGCACATCACTTTCGATTTCCTCACCGACAGCGGCACCGGCGCGATGAGCGCGGAGCAGTGGGGCAGGATGATGGTGGGGGACGAATCGTATGCGGGGTCGATTTCCTTCCGGCGGTTCGAAAAGGTCGTGCGCGAAATCACCGGCATGAAGCACGTCATCCCGACGCACCAGGGGCGCGCTGCGGAGAGCATTCTGTTTTCCGTGACGGTTGACGCGACGAAATATGTTCCGAACAACTGTCACTTCGATACCACCCGCGCGAACATCGAGTTCCGCAAGGGCCGCGCGGTTGACCTCGTGGTTGACGAATGCCACGACGCGCAACTCGACGCGCCGTTCAAGGGGAACATCGACCTCGACAAACTCGAAGCGTTCATCAGGAAGGTCGGCCCGAAGAACATACCGATGGGCTTCCTCACCGTGACCAACAACACCGGCGGCGGCCAGCCGGTGAGCATGGCGAACATTCGCGGCACCAGGGAGATTCTTGCGAAGCACGGCATACCGTTCTTTCTCGACGCGTGCCGCTTTGCGGAGAACGCCTACTTCATCAAACTGCGCGAGAAGGGCTACGAGAAAAAGACCGTCAAGGAAATCGCGCAGGAGATGTTCTCGTACGCGGACGGCTGCACGATGAGCGGGAAAAAGGACGCATTCGGCAACATCGGCGGGTTCCTCGCGCTCAACGACGACGACCTTGCGATGAAGGCGCGCAACATGCTCATCCTCACCGAAGGCTTCCCGACTTATGGGGGACTGGCCGGGCGCGATCTTGAGGCCCTTGCACAGGGATTGGTGGAGATACTTGACGAAGATTATCTGAAATACCGCATTGCAAGTGTCAAGTATCTCGGCGTGGGCTTGAACAAGATCGGCATCCCGACGATACAGCCGCCGGGTGGGCACGCGATTTACATTGATGCGAAGGCGTTTCTGCCGCACATCCCGCAGAGCCAGTATCCGGGACAGGCGCTCACGGCAGCGATGTTCCTCGAGGGCGGCATCCGCGCGGTGGAAATCGGGAGCGTGATGTTCGGCAAGCCGGACCCGAAAAATCCGGGCAGAGAAATTCCCGCCGACATGGAACTGGTGCGGCTGGCGATGCCGCGCCGGGTCTACACGCAGAGCCACGTCGACTACGTGCTCGAGGCGATGCAGGACGTTGTGAAAAAGAAAAATGAGATGCGCGGATACCGCATCGTGTATCAGCCGCCGTTCCTGCGGCATTTCACGTGCCGCTTCGAGCCGGTGTGACAGTACATGTGCGTCTGAGATTTCAAAGAGAACTGTTCTTTCTCAAAGCGCACGAGTCCGGGATTTCAAATATCGAAAAACCGGGGTAGGAACCCGGGCGCGGTTCGCATCCCTTAACCTCCGCGCAGAACGCATGCCGCAGAAAAACGGAATTTCCCCCAAAAATATATTGACAGAGCGCAGGCAGACCCTATAATGATGGATTCTCCAAACTACGGCATGGTATCATTATGTGCTTCTCTTGAGTTTTCGGAGCGGCAGCGGGGGATTTTGTGTAAATTCGACGCGCGGCGACCGCGTTTATCCGCGGGCGTAGCTCAATGGTAGAGCTCCAGCCTTCCAAGCTGGTCACGTGGGTTCGATTCCCATCGCCCGCTTTTGATGAACAACGGAATGGCTGGACTTATTTGGTTTGCGCCGACTCCGGCCGTTCAGTTTTTTGAAATGCGAAGGGCTGGTGTAGCTCAGTGGCAGAGCGCGTCCTTGGTAAGGACGAGGTCATGGGTTCAACCCCCATCACCAGCTCCATGAATGCGTCCGGCCCGATGCGGGCCGAAGCCTCTGGCGCACAAGAAGTATCGATTCGCACAGGCGAGTTTATAAAAACCTTCAACATAAACGCCTTTTTTACGGAGGGGTGTTCATGGCCAAGGAAACATTTAAGAGGGACAAGCCGCATGTGAACGTCGGAACAATCGGTCACATCGACCACGGCAAGACCACGCTCACTTCCGCCATCACCAAGGTGCTTTCGCAGCATGGTCTGGCGAGGGCCCTCAAGTTCGAGGAGATCGACAAGGCGCCCGAAGAGAAAGCGCGCGGCATCACAATCTCCACCACGCATGTGGAGTATTCAACGGCGAAGCGCCACTATGCGCACGTTGACTGCCCGGGCCACGCCGACTATATCAAGAACATGATAACCGGTGCGGCGCAGATGGACGGGGCGATACTCGTGGTGGGCGCGGACGACGGCCCGATGCCCCAGACGCGCGAGCACATCCTGCTGGCCCGCCAGGTGGGCGTGCCCAGGATAGTTGTGTTCCTCAACAAGGTTGACCTTGTTGACGACCCGGACCTCATCGAGCTGATCGAGGCCGAACTTCGCGATCTCCTTAAGAAGTATGAGTTCCCCGGAGACGAGATACCGATCATTCGCGGCAGCGCGCTCAAGGCCATGCAGTGCGGTTGCGGCAAGAAGGAGTGCCCGAACTGCAAGTGCGTATTCGACCTGATGGATGCCGTTGACGGCTATATTCCGGAACCCGTACGTCCCGTCGATAAGCCGTTCCTGATGCCGGTCGAAGACGTGTTCAGCATCGAAGGCCGCGGGACCGTGGGTACGGGCCGTGTTGAGCGCGGCAGGATTAAGGTCGGCGACGAAGTCGAGGTCATCGGCCTGACGGACGAGATCAAGAAGACGGTCGTCACCGGCGTCGAAATGTTCAACAAGACCCTTGACGAGGCTCGCGCGGGCGACAACGCGGGCGTGCTGCTGCGCGGCCTGAAGAAGGACGAAGTCGAGCGCGGCATGGTGCTGGCGGCGCCCAAGAGCGTGACGCCTCACAAGAAGTTCGAAGGCCAGGTGTACATCCTGAAAAAAGAGGAAGGCGGCCGCCATACGCCGTTCTTCAACGGCTACAGGCCGCAGTTCTACTTCAGGACCACCGACGTTACCGGGAGCGTTACTCTGACCGGCGGGGCGGAAATGGTCATGCCCGGCGACAACGTAACGATTCAGGTTGAACTCATCACCCCGATCGCGATGGAAGAGCAGCTGCGTTTCGCCATCCGCGAAGGCGGCAAGACCGTCGGCGCCGGGGTTGTCGCGAAGATACTCGAATAGCAATACTTGTTGAAGAATCGATAACGAACTTGTAAGGGATTGTCATGGCGAAAGACAAGGCACGTGATTATGTGGCGATGGAGTGCACCGAGTGCAAGCGCCGCAACTATTTGACAAGCAAAAGAATGAAGGGCAGCCCCTACAAGGTTGAGGTCAAGAAGTATTGCAAGTGGGACAAGAAGCACACGGTTCACAAAGAACGCAAGAAGTAAGCGGTTTCCTTCGGGTTGTCCGTGAGCGGCGCGAATCGACCGCGGCCTTCCTGCATGAAGTGATGTAGAGGCTGAGTGACAGGTAGGTCAGTAGCTCAATTTGGCAGAGCAGTTGATTCCAAATCAACCGGCTGGGGGTTCGAGTCCCTCCTGACCTGCCAATTTATTGCAATCAGGCAGGGGGGCGCCGCAAGGAGTTTCCAGATAAGACGGCAATCACAGGGCCAATGGCTGAAGAAAAAAAAGGGCTTCTGACAATTTACAAGCGCGGGCAGGGGCTATGGACTCGCATAGGGCTGGCATCCGTGATAGGAGTGTTCATCCTATGGCTCCTCGTGTCGCTTGATGCGGCCTTTCTGCCGGAAGTGCGCTTCATCAACGCATCGGAGATTCTTCTGAGCGCAAACGGCGGCAAGACCGTGCTCACCACGGAAGACCTCAACGAGCTGGATAAGTACGGGATTCCGAGCGTCCAGATTGACGTGGAGCCGAAAGGTGAGGAGCAGGCCGAAGAGCCGCGTTACGCCAAGACGGCGGAAATACGCGAACTGATAGACAGCGGCAGGGTGGTCCACCTCTACGGTGACGTTGCCATAGACACACGCGTGACGCCGCAACTCATCGAGGAGCTCAAGAAGAACAAGTCCCTTGATGAGAGAATCAGCTTCACGAGCAACGGGGAGATCATGGTGGGCAACTGGCAACTCGTGGAGCAGGAGTTCAACGCCGGCAAGGATGTTCGCTTCAAGGGCGACGTGACAACGAAGACATGGTGGCGCAGGACGCTGTTTACCGTTCCCGTCATTCAGGTTGAGGTCACCAACGGTAACATTGTCATCATACTCCTTTGCGTGCTGGGATTCTACGGCGTCTTCAGGATGACCAACGCCATGCGCAACGCGGAGTTCCTCATTGAGACCGAAAGCGAGTTGAAGAAGGTCGACTGGTCCAGCAAGGATGAAGTGTTCGGTTCGACGAAGATAGTGCTTCTTCTTACGGCGGTGTTCATCGTACTTATGACCGTGTTTGATTTCTTTTATCAGGGGGTAATGGCCCTCATCAAGAAGGCCTGCATCCCGGGAGCCTGACAAGATGGCGCTTGAGTGGTACATTCTGAGAGTTCACAACGGCCAGGAAGAGCAGATACGCGAAAGCCTTGAGAAGCGAGTCAAGACCTTCGGGATGGAAGACCTTGTCAAGAAGGTCCTTGTGCCGACGGAACGCGTCAGCGAAATAAAGGGCGGCAAGAAGCGCGTCACCCGCAAGAAACTTTACCCGGGTTATATCATGGTGCAGATGGAAATCACCGAGGAATCCTGGTTCCTCGTGAAGGAGACCCCCGGCATAGGCGATTTCGTCGGGCCTTACAACAAGCCCTCGCCCATGCAGCCGGAGGAGGTTGAGCGAATTCTGATTATGACCCAGGCCACCGAGGAAGCGCCGAAGATAAAGATCGGCGTGGAGAAAGGCGACCCGGTCAAGATAAAAGAAGGGCCGTTCGAAAACTTCGACGGCGTTGTTGAGGAAGTGTCGCCGGACAAGGGGATGGTCAAGGTCATCGTCACCATCTTCGGCCGGCCCACACCGGTGGATCTGGAATACTGGCAACTGGAGAAGATATGACGGCTGATGCGGCGCAATGCATGCGCCTCTGGACCGGGCGCCGGGCGGCATTCCGGAAAGACCGGTTCGTCATGCGGAGCGCGGCAGAGAAAGCCGTGTATCGTTTTTACCCGTGGAGATGAACCCTCCCGGTACTGTTAACACTCCCGTGAGACGCCGCGGGATAAACCATATTTAATACGGTTAGCAATGGCCAAAGAGCTAGTAGCCAAGATAAAACTGCAATGTCCCGGCGGGCAGGCCACACCGGCCCCGCCGGTCGGTCCGGCGCTCGGCGCCCACGGCATCCAGCCCGGCGACTTTGTGAAGAAATTCAACGACGCCACGAAGGACCAGCAGGGGACCATCATCCCCGTCGTGGTCTCGGTGTACAAGGACAGGACGTACGATTTCGTCCTCAAGACGCCTCCCGCGGCCAGTCTGCTGAAGAAGGCCGCCAACATCGCCAAGGGTTCCGGCGTTCCCAACAAGGAGAAGGTCGGCACGGTCACCATGGAACAGGTGCGCGAAATAGCGCAACTGAAAATGAAGGACCTCAACGCCGCCAACCTTGACGCCGCGATAAAAATTATCGCCGGGACCGCGCGTTCGATGGGCATCGAGGTACTGGAGCCCGGCAAGCCCCCGGCGACGCCGGGCGCAAACTGACGCACCGGGAGGAAGGAGTCGTTTCCTTCAGGCGCTTTGTTGTATGACAACAATTTTAATGCGATGGAACGATGGCCAAACTCAGCAAAAAATATAAAGAAATGCTCGCCAAACTGGAGCCGGGCAAACGCTACACCGTAGCGGAGGCGGTCCATCTGCTCAAGCAGATGGACGGGGCGAAGTTTGACGAGACAGTGGAAGTAGGCATGAAGCTTGGCATAGATCCCAAGCAGGCCGACCAGCTGGTGCGCGGCTCGATCTCGCTGCCGCACGGCCTGGGCACTTCCAAAAAAGTGATAGTGTTCGCAGAAGGCGCAAGGGCCGAAGAAGCGCGCGCCGCGGGCGCCCTTGAAGTGGGCGGCGCGGAACTGGCCAAGAAGATAGAGGGCGGATGGCTTGATTTCGACGTTGCCGTGGCCTCTCCCGACATGATGAAGGTCGTGGGAAGACTGGGCCGCGTGCTCGGTCCGCAGGGCAAGATGCCCTCCCCCAAGTCGGGCACGGTGACCGAAGACATCGCCACCGCCGTCAAGGAGTTCAAGGCTGGAAGGGTGGAGTACCGCAACGACACCGAAGGCAACATCCACCTTCCCGTGGGAAAGAAGTCCTTCGCCGAAAAGACGCTTGCGGAAAACATCGAGGCGCTGCTCGCGCACATAGGGCGCGCGAAACCCGCTTCCTCAAAGGGCGTCTTCATCCAGAAGGCCGTCGTTTCCCTTACGATGAGCCCCGGAGTACCGCTTGCGGTGTAAGCGCACCGAGGCCTTGAAATCATGGACACCAACGGCACATAACAATGTCAAAGTTACTAAAGAAAAAGATAGCCGATGAATTCAAGCAACGCTACGGCGATATGCGGGACTGCGTGCTCCTCAAGTTCGAGGGGCTCGATGTCCAGACCGCCAACCATTTGCGCGCGCACCTGCGCAAGTTGGGCGTGAAACTGAACGTCGTGCCGAACCGCCTCACCTCCTTCATCTTCAAGGAGATGAACTTCCAGGTGGCCGACGATCTGTTTAGCGGGCCGACGGCGATAGCCTGGGGCGGAGGAGAAGCCACCACAGTGCCGAAAATCCTGACTGAATGGATCCGCGCGACGAAGACCAAGGCGGTGGCGATAAAGGGCGGGTTCTTGGGCAGAAAGCCGATGAATGCCAGGCAGGTCAGAGAACTTGCCGACATCCCGCCAAGGCCGGTGCTGCTGAGCATGGTGCTCGGCGCCGCTATCGCGCCTATGACATTGCTGCTGTACGCGGCGACTGCGCACCAGAGCGGTTTTGTCGGCCTGCTCGATGCGCTGATAGAGAAAAAGGAAAAAGAGGGCCAGCAGGCGGTAGCATAGTGTGGACGCTCCGCCCGCGGGGCGGACAGGCGTCCGTTGTCCCGTAATAACAAAGCATTCAACTGCATTTTTCTCCAAAGGAGTGCAACGTGGAAGGCACCAATTATTCCGAAAAAACAAATCAGCTTCTGAAGACCTTCGAAAGCATGACGCTACTTGAACTCAAGGAGTTCAAGGATGCGTTTGAAGTGAAGTTCGATGTCAAGGCCGCCGCGCCGATGGCCGGCGTTATCGCGGCCGCTCCGGGCGCCGCAGCGGGCGCAGCCGAGGAGGAAGAGAAGCCCACCACCGTGAGCCTCGTCCTCAAGGCGGCAGGCGACAAGAAGATCCAGGTCATCAAGGTCGTGCGCGAGGTAACCTCGCTGGGCCTTAAGGAAGCCAAGGACCTTGTGGACGCCGCTCCAAAGCCCGTAAAGGAAGGGATGACCCCGGAGGAAGCCCAAAAGTTGAAAGAAAAATTCGAAGCCGCAGGCGCCGAGATGGAGATCAAGTGAGACTGTTCCATCTTATTGGCCTGAAACAGCGGCCGGTAAAGCCCGCTTCCTCAACGCTCTGACTTCAGGAGGTTTTTGATGGAAGTCCGCGACTTCTCTAAGGTCGGTCATCGGATGGAAGTGCCGAACTTGATGAGGCTCCAGATCGACTCCTACGAGCGATTCCTCCAGTCTCAGTGTTCGCCGCAGAACCGGAAAAACCAGGGACTGGAGACCGTACTCCGGGAGACCTTTCCGATAGAAAGCTACGACAAGAAGATGTACCTGGAGTACATCAAGTACGAACTCGGACCGCCCCGCTACGACCCGGATGAATGCAGGAGGCTTAAACTTACTTACGGCTCCCCGTTCAAGATACGCGTCCGCCTGAACAAGGGCAACATCATCGAGGAGGACGTTTACCTCGGTGAAATCCCCATTATGGTGGGCGGCGGCGAGTTCATCGTCAACGGCGCGGAGCGCGTAATCGTCAGCCAGTTGCACCGCTCGCCCGGCGTGGACTTCACCGAAGAGATACAGCCCGGGGAGAAGCGGCTGCACGGCTGCCGCATCATTCCGGAGCGCGGATCCTGGGTTGAGATGAACGTCACCAAGCGCGATACGCTCGCGGTGCGAATCGACCAGAGCGGCAAGATGCCCATCACTATGTTCCTCAGGGCCATGTCGCCTGACTGCAGCACCAACGAGGACATAATCCGCCTGTTCTATCCCACCGAGGTCGTCTCCACAAAGTCCGATACCGCCGCTGAGCGGCTCAAGGGCAGGTACGCGGTGGGTGACGTGGTGGACGAGAAGACCGGCGAGGTGATACTCGAAAGCGGCAAGCAGATCGTGCCGAGCAAACTCAAGGAAATAATGGAGAAGACAGTCAAGCGCGTGGAGGTCATCAAAGAGGTTGTTGATCTCCTTCTGCTCAACACGCTTTCCGACGACCCGACGCACACGCACGAAGAGGCGCTGCTCAGGATTTACGCCCGCATTCGGCCGGGGAACCTGCCGCCGGTGGACAAGGCGAAAAAACTGTTCCACGAGAAGTTCTTCGACGATGCGCGGTACAGGCTTGGCCGTGTCGGCAGATTCAGAATCAATAGGAAGTTCGGCCTCCACATTCCCGAGTCTGTCATGACGCTGACCAAGGAAGACGCGGTCAACGCGATTGCTTACATGCTGAAACTCCGAATCGGGCAGGGCGAAGTGGACGATATCGACCACTTGGGCAACCGCCGCGTGCGCACGATAGACGAACTGGTGGCGGATGAGTTCCGCAAGGGTTTCCTGAAACTCCGCCGCACCGTTCAGGAGCGCATGAGCCTTCAGGATCCCGACACGATTACGCCGCGGTCCGTAATCAACTCCAAGACGATTTCCGCGGCGATAGATTACTTCTTCGGGCGCGGCGAACTGAGCCAGGTCGTTGACCAGCATAACCCGCTTGCGCAGCTGACGCACGAACGCCGCCTGAGCGCGCTGGGCCCTGGCGGCCTGAACAGAAAGCGCGCGGGATTCGAAGTCCGTGACGTTCACATCTCCCACTACGGGCGCATCTGCCCAATCGAGACGCCGGAAGGCACGAACATCGGCCTGATTGCGTCTCTGAGCGTGTTTGCGGACGTGGACGAGTACGGCTTCCTCGTCACGCCTTACTGCAAGGTGCAAAGCGGCAAACCGATAGGCGACGTCATCATGCTGCGCGCCGACGAGGAACTGGACGTTCACATCGCGCCGGCGGATTCGATGGGAAAGACGGGGAAGTTCCACAGCACGGTTCTTACCAGGCTGAACGGCGACTTTCTTGAAAAGAAGGCGGAGGACATAAAGTATATAGACGTTTCGCCGCTACAGATGCTCGGCGTATCTTCGGCGCTGATCCCGTTTCTTGAACACAACGACGCCAACCGTGCGCTGATGGGCTCCAACATGCAGCGCCAGGCCGTGCCGCTGCTCGTTACCGAGCCGCCGTTTGTCGCCACGGGACTGGAGCGCAACGTGGCGAGCAACAGCGGCATGGTGATTGTTGCGCAGGATGACGGGGTTGTCGAGGCGGCGGACGGGGAGCATATCCAGATTAACGGCCGCGACTACCGCCTGCGGAAATTCTTCGGCCTGAACGACCGCACCTGCCTGAACCAGAAGCCCATCGTCAGGAAGGACGACAAGGTGAGGAAAGGCCAGGTGATTGCTGACGGCGCGTCCACCTGCACCGGGGAACTCGCGCTGGGCCGCAACGCGCTGGTGGCGTTTATGCCGTGGGACGGGTACAACTTTGAGGACGCCATCCTCATCAGCGAAAGGCTTGTCAAGGACGACAAGTTCACGTCCATCCACATAGACGAATTTGAAATAGAAATACGCGAGACAAAACTTGGCCGCGAGGAATTCACCCGCGACATACCGAACGTCTCCGAGAAGGCGCTGCGCAACCTCGACGAGAACGGCATCGTGCGCATCGGCACGCTCGTCCATCCGGGAGACATCCTCGTTGGAAAGGTTGCCCCCAAGAGCAAGAACGAACTCTCGCCGGAAGAGAAGCTGCTCATCGCCATATTCGGCAAGGGCGGAGAGGACGTGAAGAACGACTCGCTGGAGGTGCCCTCGGGCGTTGAGGGCATCGTCATCGATGCGCGGCACTACTCGCGCAAGATACACCAGACCGAGGAAGACCGCCGCAGGAACCAGCGCAAGATCCGCGAGATTAGGAAGGAACTTGACGGCAAGATAATCGCGGGCCTGGAGGAACTGTACAAGGAACTCCGCGACGCGTTTGACGGTACGATTGTCGAGCGCGAGACGGATGCCAAAATCAGGTTTCACTCTGACCTCAATGAGCAGGAAATCCGCCTGTTCCTCAACAGGCTGGAGCCGAGCAACCTTGTGATTGGCAGCAAGAAGCAGCGCGAGACGTGCGACAGAATATATTACGACTACGTTGCGAAGATAGACCAACTCGAAAACGAGCGCGAGCGCCGCATCAACGAAGTGATGCGCGGCGACGAACTGCCGCCGGGCGTGCTCGAGATGGTCAAGGTCTATGTCGCCACGAAGCGGACGCTGTCCGTGGGCGACAAGATGGCCGGGCGCCACGGCAACAAGGGCGTCATCGCGAAGATCCTGCCCGAGGAGGACATGCCTTTCCTCGAGGACGGCACGCCGGTTGAGATAGTGCTCAACCCGCTGGGCGTGCCTTCGCGCATGAACGTCGGGCAGATACTCGAGACGCACCTCGGCTGGGCGTGCAGGGCGCTGGGATTCCAGGCCATCACGCCGCCGTTCGACGGAGCCGACGAAGAAGAGATTCAGGAGTGCCTCAAGCAGTGCGGCTTCCCGCTTGACGGAAAGACCAGGCTCCATGACGGCCGCACGGGGGAGCCGTTCGACCAGAAGGTAACGGTAGGCTACATCTACATGATGAAGCTGCACCACCTTGTGGACGACAAGGTACATGCGCGCGCCACAGGCCCGTATTCGCTTATCACGCAGCAGCCGCTGGGCGGCAAGGCCCGCTTCGGCGGTCAGAGGTTCGGCGAGATGGAGGTCTGGGCGCTGGAGGCCTACGGCGCGGCGAGCATCCTGCAGGAACTGCTCACCGTCAAGAGCGACGACGTCGAGGGCCGCACCAAGATCTATGAATCGATGGTCAAGGGCGAAAACGCGCTTGAGCCCGGCACGCCGATGTCGTTCGAGGTGTTGACCAACGAAATCAAGGGTCTTGCCCTTAACATGGAGTTGCACAAAAAACGCGTATGAAGGCGCGTGGCTTTCTCAACCGGTCGGAAACAGTGAGGAGCCAACAGTGAAAAGATGATGCGGAAGTGCGCGATTCTTTACAGGCCGTGGGGACATTTTTGAGGTTATAAGAATGCCGGCCAGAGCCATTTACGACAAAATAAACGATTACGGGTCCGTCAGCATTCGCCTGGCTTCGCCTGAGGACATCAGGCGGTGGTCAAGCGGCGAGGTGAAAAAGCCCGAGACCATCAACTACAGAACGTATCGTTCTGAGAAGGACGGGCTTTTCTGCGAGCGCATTTTCGGGCCTGAGCGGGACTGGGAATGCTTCTGCGGCCGCTACAAGGGCATAAAGTACAAGGGAACCGTGTGTGAGCGTTGCGGGGTGACGGTGACGCACTCCAAAGTGCGCCGCAAGAGAATGGGGCACATTGAACTGGCCTCGCCGGTGGTGCACATATGGTTCTTCAAGGCGATGCCCTCGCGGCTGGGGACGCTGCTTGACATGAAGGTCAGTTCGCTCGAGCGCGTCATCTACTTCCAGAGCTACGTCGTTGTTGACGCGGGCGACACGCCGCTCAAGATAAAACAACTGCTCGGCGAGGATGAATACCGCGAGTGCCGTGCCAAGTACGGCAACAGTTTCAAGGCGATGATGGGCGCCGAGGCCATCAAGTACATCCTGAAAAACATTAACCTCGACGACATTGCCAATGAGTTGCGCGTGCGCCTTAAGGAGACCGGTTCCAAGCAGAAGGCCCGCGATTACGCGAGGCGCCTGAAGATCGTCGAAGCGCTACGCCAGAGCGAAAACAAGCCGGAGTGGATGGTCCTGGACGTGATTCCGGTGATTCCGCCGGACCTCCGTCCGCTGGTCCTCTTGGAGAGCGGCAACTTCGCCACATCCGACCTGAACGACCTTTATAGGCGCCTGATTAACAGGAACAACAGGCTTAAGAAACTGCTGGACCTTAACGCGCCCGAGGTCATCATCAAGAACGAGAAGCGCATGCTCCAGCAGTCGGTGGACGCGCTCTTCGACAATGACCGCTGCAGGCGGCCGGTGCTCGGAAGCAACAACCGCCCGCTGAAGTCGCTCACCGACATGATCAAGGGCAAGCAGGGGCGCTTCCGCGAGAACCTGCTCGGCAAGCGCGTGGACTACAGCGCGCGCTCCGTCATCGTAGTGGGGCCGGAACTGAAACTGCACCAGTGCGGTCTGCCGAAAAAGATAGCGCTCGAACTCTACCAGCCGTTTATCATCAGGCGGCTGAAGGAACTTAATTTCGCCGAGACCATCAAAAGCGCCAAGAGGATGCTTGAGCGCAAAGACGAGGAAGTGTGGGACATTCTTGAGGACGTAATCTACAAGCACCCCGTGCTCCTAAACCGCGCGCCGACCTTGCACCGAATGGGGATCCAGGCGTTCGAGCCGGTGCTGGTCGAAGGCAACGCCATCAAGATACACCCGCTGGTTTGCGCGGGGTTCAACGCGGACTTTGACGGCGACCAGATGGCGGTGCACCTGCCGCTGAGCATCGAGGCGCGCACCGAGGCGAGCCTACTGATGATGAGCACGCACAACGTGTTCTCGCCGGCTCACGGCGGTCCCATTATTTCGCCCTCACAGGACATAGTGCTCGGCTGTTACTACTTGACGGCGAATCCGCTGGATCCGGCGGAAAAGAAGCGCGCCTTCGGCAACCCCATGGAGGTCTTCCTCGCGCTGGACGAGGGAAAAGTCAAACTCCACGCTCCGATACTTCTCCGCCTGAAGGGAAAGCGCTACGTCAAGAACGCCACGGACAAGGAGCCGGAGGAGATCGGCGGCAAACTCATTGAGACTACGCCGGGCCGTGTGATAATGAACGACATCCTTCCGCCGGAGATGCCATTCTACAATTGTGTGATGGACAAGAAGGCCGTCAACGGTATGATAAACGACTGCCATTCCCGGCTGGGCATCGAACCGACGCTGAAACTGCTCGACGACGTCAAGGAACTCGGCTTCAAACGGGCCACCATCTCGGGCCTGTCGTTCTCCAGCAACGACCTCAAGATGCCGGTGCGGAAGAAAGAGATTATCGAAAAGGCGCAGGGGCAGATAGAGAAGATCACGAAGTTGTACGAAAAAGGCATCATCACCGAAGGCGAGCGTTACGGCCAGGTCATAGACTGCTGGACGCAGGCCACTGAAACGGTCAGCGATGAAATGCGGCGCGAACTGAGGCTTGACACCCGCGACGGCAAGCCGTATCTCAACCCGATTTACTGCATGGAAGCCAGCGGCGCGCGTGGGACGGTGCAGCAGATCCGCCAACTGGCCGGGATGCGCGGACTCATGGCGAAGCCTTCCGGCAAGATCATCGAGACGCCGATCAAGGCGAACTTCCGCGAGGGCCTCAAGGTGCTCGAGTACTTCTCGTCCACTCACGGCGCAAGAAAAGGCCTGGCGGATACGGCACTCAAGACCGCCGACAGCGGATACCTGACAAGGAAACTCGCTGACGTCGCGCAGAACGTGGTCATCAATGAAACCGACTGCGGAACGCTCAACGGCATCACCAAGTCCACCATCTACAAGGGCGACAAGGTTGAGGTTCCGCTGAGGCAACTGATTACGGGCCGTGTGGTGCGCGATACCGTGCGCGACATCATCAGTGACGAGATAATCGTCAAGGAAAACGAACTGATTACCCCCGAGAAGGCGCGCAGAATCGAGCAACTTGGCTTTGAAAAGATCCGCGTAAGGTCGGCGCTCACCTGCGAGACGGCGCTCGGCGTATGTGCCAGGTGCTACGGCATGGACCTCGCCCGCGGTGATCTTGCCGAGGAAGGCCTGGCGGTCGGCATAATCGCCGCGCAGTCCATCGGCGAACCCGGCACGCAACTGACCATGAGAACGTTCCACATCGGCGGAACCGTTTCGTGGGCTGTTGAAGAAAGCGAGATCAAGGCCAAGAACGCAGGGGCGGTGAAGTACGTCAACCTCAACGTCGTGACCAACAAGGAAGGCCAGCGCGTGGCGCTGAACCGCGACGGCGAAATCCAGGTGCTCGACGCCAAGGGACGCGAACTCGAGAAACACTCCGTGCACGCCGGCGCGCAGCTCTTCGTGGCGGACGGCGAGGAAATCAAGGCAAGGACGATGCTCATCAAGTGGGACCCGAATATGATTCCGATCCTTGCCGAGATGGACGGCGCCGCGGCGTTCGACGGCATCGTCGAAGGCGAAACGATGAAGGAAGAGAAAGACCCCTCCGGATTCGTGCGCAAGGTCATCATTGAGCACAAGGGCGACCTGCACCCGCAGGTTATGCTGAAGGATAAGAGCGGGAACCTCTTGGTCGCGTACTCGATACCGGAAAAGGCGCACATCGTCATTCAGGAAGGCGAGGTGATCCAGGCGGGCACGGTCCTTGCCAAGACGCCGCGCGAAATCACGGGCACGCAGGACATCACCGGCGGCCTGCCTCGCGTAACGGAACTCTTCGAGGCGCGCAGGCCCAAGGATCCGGCGGTCATGAGCGAGATAGACGGCATCGTGGAACTCGGCGAGAAGAAGCGCGGCAAGCGCTCCATCATCGTGAAGCCAGAAGTCGGAGAACCGGTGCCTCATCTGGTCCCGCACGGCAAGCACCTGCGCGTGCACCGTGGAAGCCAGGTGAAGCATGGCGATGCGCTGGTGGACGGCCCGCTTGTGCCGCACGACATCCTGCGCATCAGCGGCGAGGAAGCGCTGCAGCAGTACCTGCTGCGCGAAGTGCAGAACGTCTATCGCTCGCAGTCGGTCAACATCCACGACAAGCATGTCGAGATAATCATCGCGCAGATGACGCGGCGTGTGGAGATCGTCGATCCGGGCGACTCGGCGTTCCTGCCCGACGACGTGGTGGACAAGTTCCAGTTCCGCGAAGAGAACCAGCGCGTGATGAAGAAGAAGGGCAGGCCCGCCAAGGCGCGCCCGATCCTTCTGGGCATCACGAAGGCGGCGCTGCATTCCGAGAGCTTCATCTCGGCGGCGTCGTTCCAGGAAACCACGAAGGTCCTCACCGAAGCGGCCATCGCCGGCAAGGTGGACCAATTGCTCGGGCTCAAGGAAAATGTCATATTGGGCCACATGGTGCCGGCCGGCACAGGGTTCAAGGCGCACCATAACGCGATACTGAAGAAAGTGGAGCCGGCCAAACTGATCAACGCACAGGAGTACTTTAATGCCGACAATTAATCAACTGGTTCGTAACGGCCGACGGAAGGTGCACAGGCGCAGCAAGTCGCCGGTCCTCGACAAATGCCCGCAAAGGCGCGGAGTGTGTCTCATCGTGCGAACGATGCCGCCCAAGAAGCCCAACTCCGCGCTCCGAAAGATCGCGCGCGTCAGGCTGAGCAACGGCAAGGAAATCACGGCCTACATACCCGGTGTCGGACACAACCTGCAGGAGCACTCCATTGTCCTGGTGAGGGGCGGAAGGGTGCGCGACCTGCCGGGCGTGCGGTACCATATCATACGCGGCGTGCTCGACTCGATGGGCGTCGCCGAGAGAAGACAGGGCCGTTCAAAGTACGGCGCCAAGAAGCCAAAGTAGTTCCAACCGGAGAGAATCATGGCGAAAAGAACCACAGCCAGCGTGGCAATGCTCAAGCCCGACGTGAAATACGGCAACAAGGTGATAGCCAAGTTCATCAACTGCCTGATGTACGAGGGCAAGAAGACCGTCGCGGAAAGTATCTTCTATGATGCGCTTGACGCGCTGGGCAAGAAAATCAAGGATGAAAAGCCGGAGGATGTTTTCCTCAAGGCTCTGGAAAATTTGAAGCCCGAAATCGAGGTGCGTTCCAAGCGCGTCGGCGGCCAGACCTATCAGGTTCCCATGCCGGTAAGTCCCAAGCGCCGCCAGGCACTGGCCATGAAGTGGCTGCGCGAGGTCGCGCGCGGCAAGAAGGGCCGGACGATGGCCCAGAAACTTGCGGATGAGATAATCGCCGCTTACAAGAAGGAAGGCGATGCCATCACCAAGCGCGAGAACGTCCACAAGATGGCCGAGGCGAACAAACTGTTCGCGCATTTTGCGTGGTAATGAAGAGCGGGCAGTCCGGAGAATCCGGGCCGCCCACTTTCTATTTGCCGCCCTGTTTCACCGCAATGGTGAAGCGGATCCCGCCCAGGAAGGCGGAATTCAAATGTTCAAAGTCAGCAGTCCCGAAAGCACGGTCACAACTCCTGCACTTTTCCCGCAGGTTGCGAACGCCTTACCCACTTCCGGCTTCTGACAGTCTCCGGCGTAAACCACTTAAATTGCAATCATGCTGGAAAACATTCGAAACATAGGAATCATTGCGCATATCGACGCCGGCAAGACGACGGTGAGCGAGCGCGTGCTCTATTACTCCGGCAAAGAGCACCGCATGGGCGAGGTCCACGAAGGGACCGCGAAGATGGACTACCTTGAGGAAGAACAGGAACGCGGCATCACCATCTGGTCCGCCGCCACGACGCTGAAGTGGAAGGAATACACCATCAACCTCATCGACACGCCGGGGCACGTTGATTTTACCGCGGAAGTCGAGCGGTCTCTGCGCGTTCTCGACGGCGCGGTGGTTGTTTTTTGCGGCGTGGCCGGAGTGGAGGCGCAGTCGGAGACCGTATGGCGCCAGGCGGACAAGTACCACGTCCCGCGGCTGGCGTTCATCAACAAACTGGACCGCACCGGCGCGAACTTTGAGCACGCGGTTGAATCCATGAGAAGGCGCCTCGGCGCGAGGCCGCTGATTTTGCAGATACCGATTGGGCTTGAAGGGGACTTCAAGGGGATGATTGACCTGGTGCGGATGATCGCGGTTTATCCCGATGAACAGAGCCTCGGCAAGGTCTTCGAAGAACGGCCGGTGCCGGAGGAGATGATTGAGGCCGCGCACGCCAAGAGAGAGGAACTGATAGACATGCTTACGGCCTCTGTGGACAGCCCTGAGACCGAGATGATAATGGAGAAGCACCTGAAGGGCGCGGAGATAACGGCGGAGGACCTTAAGCCCGCAATCCGCCAGGCCACAATCCGCAACGCCGTCGCGCCGGCGCTGTGCGGCTCGGCCTTGAAATACAAGGGGATTCAGCAACTGCTCGACGCCGTGTGCGACTACCTGCCCTCGCCGCCGGAAATCGGTGAAATCGCGGCGCACTCGCCCGACGGCAAGAAGACGTTCAAGGTCAAGCCCGATCCCGATGGCCCGACGGCGGCCCTGGCGTTCAAACTGGTGGCGGATCCGCACGGCGACCTGGTTTTCATCCGAATCTATTCCGGCAAAATTATTTCAGGACACGGCTACCTGAATCCTTTGAAGGAAAGGCGCGAGAGGATTACGCGCCTGTTCCGCATGCACGCGGAGGAGCGCGAGCAGATTGAAGAGGCGCAGGCCGGCGACATCGTCGCGGCCGTGGGCCTCAAGGATACAAGCACCGGCGACACGCTCTGCGATGCGAAAAAACCGCTGCTCCTCGAGAAGGTTACGTTTGCCGAGCCGGTCATCTCCGTGGCGATTGAGCCGAAGACCAACCAGGACAAGGACCGCCTGATGGAAGCGCTCCAGCGCCTGAAACGCGAGGAGCCTTCATTCTCGTATCACGTGGACCGCGAGACCGGACAGGTGATCATGTCCGGCATGGGGGAGTTGCATCTGGAGATTCTCAAGAACCGCATGCTGAGGGCGTTCAAGGTTGACGCGAACGTAGGGAAGCCGCGCGTGGCGTACCGCGAGACGGTGAGCGGCCACGGCGAGGCGGAAGGGCGTTTCATCAAGCAGTCCGGCGGACGCGGCCACTACGGCGTGGTGAGGCTCAGGGTGGAGCCGTTTGTTTCGGACGAACATCTCACCATCGAGATACGGGCGAAGGGCGACGAGATACCGCAGGAGTTCCACAAGGCGGTGAAGGAAGGCATCCGCGACGCGGCGGAAAGCGGGGTGCTGGCGGGCTTCCCTATGATAGACGTGAAGGCGACGGTAACACACGGAAGTTACCACGAGGTGGATTCGAGCGAGATAGCGTTCAGCGCCGCCGCGTCGATGGCGTTCCGCGAGGCCGCGACCAAGGCCGGGCCTGTGCTGCTTGAGCCGATCATGAAGTTCGAAATCCGCACGCCGGACATTTACCTGAGCGCGGTGCTCAACGACCTGAATTCGCGCCGCGCGGAGATAGGGCACATGGAAGTGCACGGGATGCTCAGGATAGTTACGGGGACGGTTCCCATCAGCGAGATGTTCGGCTACTCGACGACGCTTCGGTCGCTTACTCAGGGACGCGCGGTGTTTTCGCTCGAGGCGAGCCGGTACGGGCGGGTTCCGCCGCAGTTGCAGGAGGAAATCACGATGCGCTGACCGGGCGTCTTTCCTTGCCGGACAAGGCGGCGCGGGGCGGGAATGGCCGGGAAGCCGGGAAATGGCGAAAAATTGGCAAAAAGATATTGACAAGTGGCGGGTGAATCATTATCATCACCGTTTCGCAAGTTTCAGAAAACTGAGCTGAAGGGCTGAGAAAGCCGGCCAAAAATGGGCGGGGGTCTGCCCGGAAGCGTCAAAACAAGGCCCAATAACCCGCACTCAGAGAGTTGCGGGATATTTTTGGCAATATGTGACGCAATAAAGCTTTTGTTCTCTGCCGCCGCTGCAGGCGGCACTGAAGAGAAGGAAGTCGGTTCAAGCGCCGCATGATCATGGAGCAAAAGAAGATTCGCATAAGAATGGAAGCGTACGATCACGACGTGCTGGATCAGTCGGCCGCCGAGATTGTGAACACCGCACAGCGTACCGGTGCCCGTGTGCACGGACCGATTCCGCTGCCCACGAAGATAGAGCGCTACACGGTGCTGCGGTCTCCTCACGTGGATAAGAAGTCGCGTGAGCAGTTTGAGATCCGTACCCACAAGCGCATAATCGACATCAGCGACCCGACGCCCAAGACAATCGATGAGTTGGGCAAATTGAATATGCCCGCCGGTGTTTACATTCGGATCAAGGCGTAAGCCATCGCCTGGCATGCCAGGGACGATCGATATTTCTCCAGACTAGCGACGGACATCCGCGAGGATGAATTATGATAGACAGCCTGATAGGCAAAAAAATCAGCATGACGCAGATATTCACCGACGAGGGCAGGCTTGTCCCCGTCACGGTGGTATATGCCGGGCCGTGCGCCGTTGTCCAGGTGAAGGACGCCGAGAAGCACGGCTATCAGGCGGTGCAGCTGGGCTTTGAAGAAAAGCGGAAGAACGTATCGAAGCCGCTCAGGGGTCACTTCGAAAAGAGCGGGGTTAAGCCGATGCGCGTCCTGCGCGAGGTGCGGGTTGATGGCAAGTGTGAACTGAAACCCGGCGATACGGTAGGCGCGGACATCTTCGAAGGCGTGCGTTTCGTGCACGTGACCGGCATCACCAAAGGCAAAGGTTTCCAGGGCACCGTCAAGAGGCACCACAAAACCCGCGGGCCTGAATCGCACGGTTCGATGAACGTGCGCCAGCCGGGCTCAATCGGGTCGAGCGCGTTTCCCTCCCGCGTCATGAAGGGAATGCGTATGTCCGGCCACATGGGCCATGTACGTTGCACTGTAAAAAACCTCGAAGTAGTCAAGATAGACAAAGAAAGCAACCTCATCCTCCTGAAAGGCTCCGTCCCAGGACCAAACGGCGGACACATCCTCATCAGGAAGGCAAAGGCGAAGAGAATTAAGGCCGACAAGAAATGATAGAAGTGCCCTATTACACGAAGGACGGAGAAGCCGCGGACCCGTTGAAGTTTGACGAGACGGTGTTTGGCGACAAAGTGCGCAAACGCCTCATCCGAGAGGCAGTGCTTATGTACGAAGCCAACCGCCGGGTCGGCAGCGCCTGCACGAAAACCCGCGCCCAGGTAAGCGGCACCGGCAAGAAGCCTTTCCGCCAGAAAGGCACAGGCCGCGCCCGCCAGGGCACATGGCAAGCCCCGCAACACAGGGGCGGCGGCGTGGCGTGGGGCCCGAAGCCGCGCGATTTCTCGTACGACATGCCCGTCCGCGCCAGGCGCGAAGCGCTGAAGAGCGCGCTCCTGTCGAAACTCGTTGACGGGCAGGCGAAGGTCATCGAAAGCATCTCCGCCGATGAGCCGAAGACCGCAAATGCGGCCGCCCTGCTCAAAAAGATCAGGATTTCCGGGACGTGCCTCGTCGGCGTGAGGGGTTATGACCAGAACGTGGTGAAGTCTTTCCGCAACATCCGGCGCGTGTCGCTGAATGACGTGAAAAATTTCAACGCCTACGAAGTGCTCAAGAACGAGACTCTGCTCCTGACGCGCGAGGCGCTGGACGCCCTGGGCGAACAGGCGAAGGCGCGAGGGTGATACCATGAACAAGTACGAAGTCATCCTGAAACCGGTCATAACCGAGAAGAGCTACGATCAGGGCGAAAGGCGCAACATCTACACCTTCAAAGTTCACCCGAAAGCGAACAAGGTACAGATAAGGCAGGCCGTCGAGGAAATATTTAGGGCCAAGCGCGCGCGGGTGCTCAAGGTGGCCACGTTCAACGTGAAAGGACGCCGCCGCGGCCGCGTGAAAGGCAAGCGCGGGATGTCCGCCGAATGGAAGAAGGCCCTCGTGACGGTTGACCGCGAGTGCAAACTGGATATCTATTAATCAATCAGCGCGGGCCGGGCGTGGAATTGAAGGGGGACTTTCGGAATCGGATTGAAACCGCGAAAGCGGATTACCTGACTGAAGCAAAGACATGGCGATAAAGCAATACAAACCAACATCACCGGCGAGGCGTTTCGGGCAAGGCCCCGACTTTGCCAACCTGACGGGGGATAGGCCCGAAGAGGGCCTGCTGGTGAGACTGACTCGCAGCGGCGGCAGGAACGCCAACGGGCGGATTACCGCGCGCCACAGGGGCGGCGGCCAGAGGCGCCTGTATCGTTTGATCGATTTCAAGCGCGACAAGGACAACATCCCGGCCCGGGTGGCTACGATTGAGTATGATCCGGTGCGCAGCGCGCGCATAGCGCTTTTGCATTACCGCGACGGCGAGAAGCGGTATATCCTGGCGCCCCAGGGGCTCGAGGTCGGCGCGGAAGTCATGAGCGGCGAGAAGGTCGAGCCGCGCGCAGGCAACGCAATGCCGCTCGCTTCGATACCGCTGGGACTGATGGTTCACAATGTGGAAATGATGCCGGGACACGGCGGTCAACTTGCGCGCAGCGCGGGCGTGGCGATTCAGTTGAGTTCACGCGAAGGTCACCACGCGCACCTGATTATGCCGTCGGGCGAACTGCGCAAGGTGAACGTGAAATGCCGCGCTACCATCGGGCAGATAGGCAATATGGAGCACATGAACGTGTCGTTGGGCAAAGCGGGGCGCAACCGCCTGAAAGGCTGGCGTTCGTACGTCCGGGGCAGCGCGATGAACCCGTACTGCCATCCCCTCGGCGGCGGTGAGGGCAGGACCGGCGCGGGCCGTCCGCCGTGCTCGCCGACGGGCGTTCTGTCCAAAGGAGGAAAAACGCGCAATCCGCGCAAGACCTCCAGCAGACTAATCATGCGACGCAGGAAAAAGTAACGGGAGGACTTAATGAGCCGTTCGCTCAAAAAGGGTCCGTTTGTGGAAGAGAAACTGATGCGCAAGGTCCAAAAGGCCGACGCGGTCAGGAGCCATGAGCCAATCAAGACATGGTCGCGGCGCTCGACGATAGTGCCGGATTTTGTGTCGCACACGTTCATGGTTCATGACGGGCGCAAGTTCATAAAGGTGTTTGTGACCGAGGACATGGTGGGGCACAAATTAGGCGAGTTCGCCCCCACCCGCTTATTCAGAGGCCATTCCGGCAGGAAAGAGAAGGAAGGGTAGCCATGGAATTTCGCGTAAAACTCGGCAAGGCTCCCTTTTCTGCACGCAAGGCCAAGTATGTGCTTGACCTGATACGCGGCAAGAACGTGAATACGGTTCTTGATGTGCTGCAGTTCTGCCACAGGCGTCCGGCACGCGCCATCGAAAAACTCACCCGCTCCTGCATGGCCAACGTTGAATACAATAACGAGAACGAAGCAAAGAAAGGCGCGCCGGAGGTGGATGTCGATACGCTGGTGCTGACCGAGGCGCGCGCCGATGAGGGGCCGCTGCTTGGCTACGCCCGGCGCTTCATGCCCCGTGCAAGAGGCATGGCGTTCCCGCTGAACCTGAGGACTTGTCACATAAAGTTGACGTTTACCGCCTCCGAGGCCGAAGAGGAAAAGGAGGAGAAAAAGAAGGAAGAGAAGGAAGAAAAGGTGGAAAAGAAAGAAAAGACGGAGAAGGCGGGAAAGACAGAAGAGGCGAAGAAGACAAAGAAGGCGGGAAAGGCAGAGAAGGTAGAGAAGGAGAAAGTGACCGCGGGCGCCGAAGAAGAGACGGAGCCGGCGGCTGAAAAGCCCGCAAAGAAACGCGCGAAAAAAGTCCGCAAAGCAGAAAAAGGCGAGGACGACTGATGGGCCAGAAAGTAAACCCTCTGGGATTTCGAATAGGCATCACCGAGCGCTGGCGCTCCCGCTGGTACGCGAACAAGCAGGAGTACGCCGGCAGGCTGTTTGAAGACCAGAAAATACGGCAGTTCCTTAGAGACAACTTTTTCTTCGCCGGCATTTCGAAGGTCATAGTTGAGCGGCCCGGCGAAGGCTTAATAGTGACGATGCACTGCGCCCGGCCCGGCGTCATCATCGGACGCAAGGGCGCGAAGGTGGACGAGGCGCGCGGCGCGCTGGAGACACTCACAGGGCGCAGCGTGGATCTCAGGATAAACGAAATCCCGAATCCGGAGTTGGAAGCTATCCTGGTGGCGGAGGGGATCGCGGAACAGTTGAAGAAGCGCGCGGCGTTCCGCAGGACGATAAAGAAGGCCGTCACCACGACTATGGCTGCCGGCGCACAGGGAATCAAGATAAGGCTGGCAGGGCGCCTGGGCGGCGCTGAAATGAGCCGGCAGGAGAAGATTAGCGAAGGGAAGGTACCCCTTCACACACTTCGCGCGAACATCAGTTACGGCCTGGCGGAGGCAAAGACGACGTACGGGGTGATAGGCGTGAAGGTTTGGATCTACCTGGGCGATTACGACAGGGAGGGCATGGAAAATGCCGTTGATGCCAAAAAGGGTAAAGTACCGCAAGCCCCAGCGCGGAAGAATCAGGGGTAAGGCCAGCCAGGGCAACAGCGTCGCCTTCGGCGAATACGGTCTCCAGGCTCTGCAGCCGGGCCTTGTCAGCGCACGCCAGATAGAGGCGGGGCGAGTGGCGATGAGCCACTTCCTTGCGCACCTGGGCAAGATATACATCCGCATATTCCCCCACAAGGCGATGACGGCAAAACCTGCTGAGACGCGTATGGGCAAGGGCAAGGGCGACATCGAGTACTGGTGCGCTCCGGTCAAGCCCGGGCAGGTCATGTTTGAAATCGGCGGCATGCCCGAGGAGATGGCGCGCCAGGCGATGGCGCGTTGCGCGTACAAGATGCCGATAAAAACCAAGTTTGTTGCGAGGCTCCACAAAGTATGAAAGCGCGCGATCTGAGAAAAAAAGCGGTTGTGGAACTCCGGGAGGACGTTGCGAACCTTCAGGAGGACTTCTTCAACCAGCGGTTCCGGCTGGGGACCGACGAAGCGGTGAAGGTCGGCAAGCTCCGCACCGTCCGAAAGGACATCGCCCGCCTGAAGACCATCATACGCGAGAAGGAGCTGGAACAGAAACAGCAGGCGAAATCTTCCGCTGAAAATAAATAAGCGAGGCAGAGAATGGCTGAGCGCGGGTTAAGAAAATCCCTGATAGGGACAGTAACGTCGGACAGGATGAACAAGACGGTCACGGTATCCGTCGAGCGTCTGGAGCCGCACCCGAAGTACGGGAAGTACATGCGCCGCCGGACCGTGTGCAAAGTGCATGACGAGAACAGCGAGGCGAAGATGGGCGACACGGTGGAGATAATGGCGGCCCGTCCGCTCAGCAAGACGAAGAGATGGCGCCTGGTGAGAGTTGTGTCGAGGGCAAACATCGAATAAAATGAGGTAATTTGCTCCCGCGGTTATGGGTGCGGACTTTAGAAGAGATTAACAACAGGTAAAGCAACATGATTCAGATGCAGACAAGGCTGGAAGTGGCGGACAACACGGGAGCCAAGGACCTGATGTGCATCAGGGTTCTGGGGGGGACGCGGCGCCACTATGCGCGTGTGGGCGACGTTGTGGTGGCCTCCGTGAAGCGCGCCGACCCGGATTCCGACGTCAAGCAAGGCGAGGTCGTGCGCTGCGTTATAGTCCGCACTAAGGCAAACATCCGTCGCGAGGATGGCTCGTACGTGCGGTTTGATTCCAATGCCGCGGTTATCATAGACAAGGACGGCAACCCCCGCGGCACGCGCATTTTCGGCGCGGTTGCGCGCGAACTGCGCCAGAAAAACTTCATGAAAATAATCTCTCTTGCTCCAGCGGTGGTGTGATGGCGGCATCCAAGACCAAAAAAATAAGAAAGAAGTTTCACATCAAGAAAGGCGACATCGTCCGCATTATTACGGGCAAGGACGCCCTTGCAAACAAGGAGGGAAAGGTCCTTCGCGTTTATCCGGAGAACGGGAGGCTGGTGGTGGAGGGCGCGAACTACATGTACAAGCACCTGCGCAAAAGCGCCGACCACCCCAAGGGCGGGCGAATAGAAAAGGAAGCGCCGATTCAGATTTCGAACGTAATGCTCGTGTGCCGGTCTTGTGAGCGGCCGGCACGTATTCGTATCAACCGGAACCCGGAAACAGGGAAGGCGGAGCGCATCTGCAAAAGATGCGAAAAGCCTATCTAGCGATTGATGGCCGAAAAGAAAGAAAAATACGTTCCCCGTTTCATGACGCGATACAAGGAAGAGATCGCGCCGAAGATGACGGAACGCTTCAAATACAAGAACCCGATGGCCGTGCCGCGCCTGGACAAGATAGTGGTGAGCATGGGCATCGGCAGCCGCAGCAAGGAAGCGCCCAAGAGAGTTGAAAAGGCGGCGGAAGAACTTGGGCTGATCACGGGTCAGAAGCCGGTCATCACGAAGGCGAGGATGGCCGTGTCGAACTTCCGTATCCGCAAGGGCGATCCCGTGGGCGCGATGGTAACCTTGCGCAAGAAAATGATGTACGAATTTATCGACAGGCTTATCAGCGTGGCGATCCCGCGCATACGCGACTTCCGCGGATTGAGCCGGAAGTCCTTTGACGGCAGGGGGAACTACGCGATGGGCCTGAGCGAGCAAATAGTGTTTCCGGAAATAAGCGTGGACAAGGTCGAATACATCCAGGGCATGAATATCGTTATAGCGACAACGGCGCGGACCGACGAGGAAGCGCTTGAATTGCTGAGCCTCTTCGGGATGCCCTTCGTCCGGCAGTAACGTTTTAGGGAGTTGTCTTTTGGCCAGAAAGTGCCTAAGAGTAAAGCAGAAGCGTGAGCCGAAGTTCAAGACGCGCGCGTACACGCGATGTATGCTGTGCGGGCGGCCGCGGGCGTACTACAGGAAGTTCGGCCTGTGCCGTTGCTGTTTGCGGAAACTCGCTCATGAGGGTCAGATACCCGGCCTCAAGAAGGCCAGTTGGTGACCCCAGACCTTCTTCCAGGGAAAACGCGGTTGTGGAAAGGCAAACGTTAGAAATATGAGCCACAGCGATCCAATAGCGGACATGTTGACCCGGATTCGCAATGCGCATGCAATAAGGCGCAGAAAGGTTGAAGTGCGCAATTCGAGAACAAACCGCGGCATACTTGAAGTGTTAAAGCGCGAAGGGTTCATCGGCGATTACGAACTTATAAAGAACGATGTTCAGGGGACGCTGAAGGTCGCCCTGAAGTACGGTCCCAATGGTGAAACGATATTGAACAGCATTGTAAGAAAGAGCAAGCCGGGCAGACGCATGTATGTCCGCGCCGAAGAGATTGAGCCGGTTTTGGCTGGTAGAGGTATTTCAATTGTTTCCACCTCCAAGGGCGTGATGAGCGACAGAGAATGCCGCGAGGCGCGTCTGGGAGGTGAACTTCTTTGTACCGTGTGGTGAATGTAGCAGCGAGGTGAGACCATGTCACGCGTCGGTAGGAAACCCGTAGCGCTTGTTGAAGGCGTTAAAGCGGAAGTCGCGGAAGGCCTGGTCAAAATCACGGGTCCTAAGGGAACACTTGAATTTCGGCTGCCGACCGGTGTCCATATTGAACAGGAAGGCAACAGCCTCGTCGTATCCCGTGATAGCGACGAGCCGAAGCAGCGTTCGCTTCACGGAATGACCCGTAGCCTCATCGCCAATATGGTGGAGGGGGTAAGCAAAGGTTTCGAGAGAAGGCTTTCGATCAACGGCGTCGGCTATAACGCGAAGTTGCAGGGAAAGCAACTGATGCTGAACTTGGGCTTTGCCACTCCGGTCGTCGTGAACATACCGGAGTACCTTCAGATCGAAGTTCCCAACCCGACACTCATCGCGGTGAGGGGCATCGACAAGCAGAAGGTAGGCCAGTTCGCCGCGGCGATAAGGGCCATCAAGCCGCCTGAGCCGTACAACGCCAAGGGAATATCTTACGAGGGAGAGATTATCCGCAGGAAGGCCGGCAAGACGTTCGGAGCCGGAGCAGAGTAAAAACAGGGGTGCACGCTTTGAAGTCCCACAAATTAATACGGCGCAGAAGAATACGCAGAAGACTGCATGTGAGAAGGAGCGTAATCGGCACGGACAGTCGGCCACGCCTGAGCGTCTTCAGGAGCGGCTGGCACATATACTGCCAGATTATTGACGATCACGAGGGCCATACGATCGCGGCCGCCTCAACGCTTGAGGAGGACATCCGGGCTGCTGGCAAGAACTATGCGACCGTGGATGCGGCCAAGCAAATAGGCAAACTCGTCGCCGCGCGCGCCCTCGAAAAGGGGATAAAAATGGTCGTGTTCGACAGAGGTCCTTACAAATATCATGGCCGTATCAAGGCGCTGGCGGACGGCGCCAGAGAGGGCGGCCTTAAGTTCTAGACGTGAAGCGCGGGAAACCGGGGCGCGCCGCGCCTCGGTCCCGTCGGAGAAAGCCCCCAGCAAGGCGCGGAGGCTTATGAATCTCAAGGAGAACGCATTGCCCGAGGAAGAAACAGCGCAGCAGTCCGAATACGAGGAAGTAGTTGTCAAGGTTAATCGTACCGCCAAGGTAGTGAAGGGCGGCAGGCGGTTCTCCTTCAGCGCGCTCGTGGTTGTGGGTAATCGCGACGGCCGCGTGGGATACGGATTTGGCAAGGCCAACGATGTGCCGGGCGCGGTTGAAAAGGCCGTCAAGGACGCTCACAAGAATATGATGGATGTCGCGCGGAACGGCGGGACCGTGCCCCACCAGTCCATGGGCAGGTTCGGCGCGGCAAAGGTGACAATGCTGCCCGCCGCCCCCGGAACGGGCGTCATCGCGGGCGCCGCGGTGAGGGCCCCGCTGGAACTGGCGGGAATACGCGACATCCTCACCAAGTCCCTTGGAAGCACAAACCCGGTCAATCTGGTCAAGGCCACCATTGACGGCCTGACGAAGCTGAAAAACATTGAAGAAGTTGAACAGTTGCGCGGAGTGAAAATTCGATGAGACTTCACGAGGCCGTTAGAGATACAGTCGGTCGCGGGAAAATAATCCGCGTCGGCCGCGGCGAGAGTTCCGGTCGCGGCAAGACCAGCGGCCGCGGCAACAAGGGCGCCAAGTCCCGCAGCGGATTCTCCCGGAAGTTCCGCCATGAAGGCGGCCAGACGCCCCTGCTCAGGCGCGTGCCGAAGGTCGGCTTCAACAACCCGCTTCGCAAGACCTACGCCATCATCAACGTGGAAGACCTCAATTCCTTCGAGGACGGCGCCGAAGTCACGCCGGAAATTCTCAAGGAGAAAAGAATCATCAAGCGCCTTTGCGACGGAGTCAAGGTGCTCGGCAACGGCGAGTTGAAGAAGCAAGTAATTGTCAGGGCGCACAAGTTCAGCAAGAGCGCGGTTGAAAAAATAACCGCGGCACAGGGAAAGGCAGAGACACTATAGTGTGGTCCTCAGTAGAAAACATGTTCCGGATTCCGGAACTCAAGAAACGGTTGCTGATCACCGTGGGACTGCTTGCCGTCTATAGAATTGGCTTCGCGGTTCCCATCCCCGGCGTGCAACTTGTGCCCTTTCTCAGCACGCACGGTTTCGGACTGGTGGGGAAAGGCGGACTTGCCGGGTTTATCAACCAGATAAGCGCCATTACGGGCGGTGACTGGCTGGGCGGATCGGTCTTTGCTCTGGGCATCATGCCCTACATAAGTTCGTCGATTATCTTCTCGCTGCTGCAAAAGATCATCCCGTCGCTTGAGCAGATGGCCAAGGAGGGCGAAGCCGGCCAGCAGAGACTCAACCAGTACGCGCGCTACTTCACGGTCTTCCTCTGCTTTGTGCAGGCATACTTCGTTTACACAAAACTCAGCCGTGATCCCGTTGCAATGGGCGAAGGCGCCGGGACGCAGTTGTTGCCGGCGGCCTCGTTTGGCATCGGCTGGTTCATGCAGATATTCGTTGCGCTCACGGCGGGCACGATATTCGTGATGTGGGTAGGCGAAAGGATTACGGAATATGGCATAGGAAACGGCATCTCCATGATAATCATGGCGGGCATCGTTGCCAGAATGCCAAGGGCCGCGTTCGACATATACAAGAACTATTTCAGCGGCGACGACCCGACAAAGAGGCCTGAGACCGGCGTGCTCATCAGCGCGGGCTTAATACTCGGCTATGTCCTTGTAGTCATGGCCGTAATCATTATAACGCAGGGCACGAGGAAGATAACCATACAGCAGGCGAAACACGTCCGCGGAACACGCGTCTACGGCGGACAGCGCTCCTACCTGGGGCTGCGAGTCAACCAGGCGGGTGTCATGCCCGTAATATTCGCGTCGCCGGTGATGCAGTTATTCAGCGGCGTACTGATTGTGGGCATGTATCGCGCGTTGAGCCAGAAACAGGGATGGGCTGCCGACACGCTCAGGTTTACTTTCCACAATTTCAGCAGCGGCAATGTGTTCTATGTCATCCTTGAGACCGCCCTGATATGCTTCTTCGCGTATTTTTGGACGGCCTTGTATTTCAATCCGAAAGAGACCGCGAAGAACATAAAGGAATACGGCAGCTTCATCCCCGGCATACGCCCTGGCAACAATACGTCCGACTACCTTGAGAAGATAATGAACCGTGTGACTCTGGGCGGCGCGGCGTTCCTGTCGGCGATTTCCGTACTGCCGATGATGCTGAGCATGACGCTGGGGCTTGACTATATCGTCGTGGGCTTCCTTGGAGGCACGGGCATCCTGATCGTCGTCGGAGTGGCCCTCGACATAGTCCAGAAGATAGAGTCGCACCTCGTGATGCGCCATTACGACGGATTCCTCGGTCCCGGCAAACGAATCAGGGGGAGGAGAAGGTGAAAATAATATTGCTCGGACCGCCAGGCGCGGGCAAAGGCACTCAGGCCGCGAAACTCGTTAAGGACGCGAAACTGGCCCATCTTTCCACCGGCGACATGCTGCGCGAGGCGGTGAAGGCCGAAACTGGAGTAGGCCTCAAGGCGAAGTCCTATATGGACAGCGGCGCCCTTGTGCCCGACGAAGTGGTGATTAAGATAATCGAGGAAAAACTTGCGAGCCTTGGATGGAAGAAATCCTTCCTGTTCGACGGCTTCCCCCGGACCGTGGCGCAGGCGGCGGCGCTTGAGAATATGCTCAAGGCCCACGGCGAGAAGCTCGACCACGTGATCTATATTGATACCTCCGAGAAGGTGGTCTTGGGGCGGCTCGGCGGGCGGCTCACCTGCAGGAAGTGCGGGGCGAACTTCCATATCAAGAACATCCCGCCGAAGGTGCAGGGCAAGTGCGACAACTGCGGCGGAGAGCTGTACCAGCGTGACGACGATAAGCCGGCGAGCATCAAGAACCGGTTGAAGGTATATGAGGCCCAGACGGCCGATCTGATAAAGTATTACACCGAAAAGCGCCTCCTGCGGCGAGTCTCGGGCGATCAGGAATCGGAAGAGGTTTACGGGAAGGTGCGCAAGGCCCTCGGCCTGTAAGTGGAGGGGCGATGTCCGTAATCATCATAAAGTCGCCGCGCGAGATAGAACTGATGCGCCGCGCGTGTCGTGTTGTGGCGGAAACGCTTGATTTCGTCGGTGAACTTATTAAGCCGGGCGTTACAACGGGAGCACTGGACAAGGCTGTCGGCGAGTTCATCCTGGGAAGGGATTGCGGCGTAGCGTTCAAAGGGCTGTACGGATTTCCGGCCAACTCCTGCATTTCCATAAATGAGCAGGTGGTGCACGGAATACCAGGCCCGCGGAAACTTGTGCCGGGGGACATCGTAAGCATAGACATCGGCGCGCGGTACAAGAACTATTATGGCGACGGAGCCCGCACCTATCCGGTGGGCGAGGCAAGCGAGGAAGACAGGAAACTGATACGCGTGTGCGAAGAGGCCCTGGAGCGCGGGATAAGCGTCATTCGCCCGGGGCGGCCGCTAAGCGACGTATCGGCGGAAATACAGAAACACGTTGAATCGAATGGCTTCTCCGTCGTGCGGAAGTACGTTGGGCACGGCATTGGAAGCGACTTCCACGAAGAGCCGCAGATACCAAACTTCGTGGAGACAGGCAGAGAAAGGGGAGTAATTCTCCAGGCGGGGATGGTGCTGGCCATCGAGCCGATGGTGAACGCCGGCGGCCACGACGTGAAAAAACTCGACGACAGCTGGACGGTGGTAACGGCCGATGGAAAGAAGTCTGCGCATTTCGAACATACCGTGCTCGTTACGGCGGATGGAGCGGAAGTGCTGACCCGCCCGGCCTAGCCAGGGAGGCCTTAATGGCCAAAGAAGAAGCCATACGCGTCGAGGCTGTGGTGAAAGAAGCGCTGCCCAACGCCATGTTCAAGGTAGTGCTTGAGAACGGCCACGAAGTGCTGGCGCACGTTTCGGGCAGGATGCGAATGAACTTTATCCGCATACTCCCCGGGGACAAGGTTACTATCGACATGTCGCCCTATGATTTGACCAGGGGGCGGATAGTCTGGCTGCAGAAGTAGCGTTCGACACGCACAGCAAGTGAAACAGTTTGAGGTAGAGCCATGAAGGTGAGGGCCTCGGTCAGAAGAATATGTGAACACTGCAAACTCGTCCGGCGCAAGGGCGTGGTGAGGGTCATCTGCATAAACCCGCGCCACAAACAGCGCCAGGGATAGGAGGCTTGCCATGCCGCGCATCGCAGGTGTAGATATACCGGCGCAGAAAAAGATTTACGTCGCCCTGACCTATATTTACGGTATAGGTCAGCACACGGCGCTCAAGATCCTCAGCGAAGCGAGGATCAGCAAGGACGTCCGCGCGCGCGACCTCGCCGAAGGCGAACTGGCCGCGATAAGCAGCATCATCGAAAAGAACTACCCGGTTGAAGGCCAGTTGCGCAGGCGCATCGCGCAGGATGTACAACGGCTGAAGGACATCAACTGCTACCGCGGAATGCGGCACCGCAAGGGCCTGCCCGTGCGCGGCCAGCGTACCCGCACGAATGCGCGCACGCGCAAGGGCCCGCGCAAGACCGTTGCCGGCAAGAAGAGCATCAAAGAACTGGGTTCCTGATAAATCCGAACTAACCCCGCGAGGTGCATTAAATGGCAAAAGAAGGACACAGACGCAAAAGCCGCCGCAACGTGGTGAAAGCCATTGCGCATATAAAAGCGTCGTTCAACAATACGATCATCACGATCACCGACATCAACGGCGAGACGCTGTGCTGGGATTCCTCGGGCACAATCGGCTACAAGGGGAGCCGCAAGAGCACGCCGTTTGCCGCGCAAAGGGCCGCCGAGAGCGTGGCCGAGAAGGCCAAAAAATTCGGCGTGCGCGAGGTGGACGTGCTCGTGAAGGGCCCGGGCAGCGGCCGCGAAAGCGCCATCCGCGCGCTCCAGGCCGCGGGCCTGAACGTTCGCACCATACAGGACGCCACGCCTCTGCCGCATAACGGCTGCAGGCCGCGCAAGAAACGCAGGGTGTAGTATCAAAACCGGCCTCGCTTGAAAGGTCGGATGCAGCAAGATTTGGGGAACCCGTGAAGGTCGTTCCCGTGATTGTTTCCAACAAGCAGTTTTAAGACGGAGCATATTTCGATGGCACGAGACACCGGGCCGCAATGCAAGAGATGCCGGCGCGAAGGCATGGCGCTATACCTCAAGGGCAGTCGCTGCAACACCGTTAAATGCGGCGTGGTCAAGCGCGAGTACCCTCCGGGCGAGCACGCCTGGCGCAGGGGCAAGTTTTCCGAGTACGGCCACCAACTGCGTGAGAAGCAGAAACTCAAAAGATACTACAGCGTGTCCGAGCGGCAATTCAGGAGGTACTTCGAGAAGGCCTCTCGAATGAAGGGAAACACCGGCGAGAATCTTCTTATTCTGCTCGAAAGCCGGCTGGATAATGTGGTCTACAGGCTCGGCATGGGTCGTTCGCATCACGAGGCGCGTCAGATGGTCGCCCACGGCCATATTTACGTCAACGGCAAGCGGCTGAACATCCCCTCGGCGCTGCTTCGGAAGAACGACGCCATCGCACCGGAAAAAGACGAAAAGTTCCGCAACATGATAAAGGCTAATATGGAAGCGACAAAGGAATTGACGCAGCCTTCCTGGTTGCAGATGAACGCTGAGCGGATGGAAGGCATGCTCTTGGACACGCCGAAGCGCGCGGAGGCGTTGCTGTCGGTCCAGGAGCAACTAATTGTCGAATTTTGCTCGAAGTAGCGCGAGGGGAAGAATGGTTGAAATCAACGAAACGGCAAAGGGGTAGTTTCCATGGCCGTCACCCCTCGGCCATAACGGCGGGCGAGGTTCGGAGGAACGCAAACGAATTACCAGGAGGCGAGGATGCGCATTCGCTGGAAAAATTTTGAACTTCCGACAAAGGTTGAGGTCGATCGCGAGACTCTCAGTCCAATCTACGGCAAGTTTGCCATCGAGCCTTTCGAAAGAGGCTACGGCGTGACTGTCGGCAACAGCCTGCGGCGCGTGCTGCTGTCTTCTCTCGAAGGGACCGCTGTCACCTCCGTGCGTATTGAGGGTGTGCAGCACGAGTTTTCCACAATCCCCGGCGTGTACGAGGATGTTACGGAAATCATCCTGAACATCAAGCAGGTGCTCCTGAAGATAAACGTCGATCATCCGGTGATGCTGCGCATCGAACAGCACGAGCCGGGCGAGGTGACCGCCGCCAGCATAACCCCGCAAGCCAACGTCGAGGTGGTCAACCCCACGCTTCACATCGCGACGATCGTCGAACCCGCGAACTTCATAATGGAAATGGAAGCAAGGAAAGGCCGCGGCTACGTTACTGCCGTGGAGAACACCAAAGAAGGACAGGAACTGGGCGTTATCCCAGTGGATTCGATTTTCTCGCCGGTGAGGCGCGTGAAATTCCGTTCGGAAGACACCCGCGTGGGGCAGGTGACGAACTACGACAAACTCGTGCTCGAGATTTGGACCGACGGCACCGTCGGCCCGGAGATGGCCCTTGTTGAGGCCGGGAAGATCCTCCGGAAGCACCTTAACCCGTTCGTCCAGTATTACGAACTAGGCAAGGAGATTCAGCAGACGACGAAGAAGGAGGACGAGGAGGAAAAGCAGATGCGTTACCTCGAGGAACTTGACGCGAAACTGGCCAAGCCGATTGAGGAACTTGACCTTTCGGTCCGGGCATCGAACTGCCTGCAGAACCAGGGTGTGAAGACCCTGGCCGACCTTGTCAAGATGACTGAGCGGGAGATGCTTCAGATACGCAATCTGGGCAAAACTTCCCTCAAGGAAATCAAGAAGAAACTGGCCGATATCGGCCTTGCCCTTGGCATGAACGTAGACTCGTTGAAAGAGAAAACGGAAGCGCAATGAGACACCTTAAAAGAGGACGGAAACTCGGCCGCACATGCGCGCACAGGCTGGCTCTCAGGCGCAACCTGATGAGCGGGCTTTTCCTCAGCCCCGACCTGAGCATCGTCACGACAACCCCCAAGGCGAAAGAAGTGCAGCCTTACGTCGAGAAGATGATCAGCCTTGCGCGGGAAAAGAACCTGCACAACTACCGCAGGGCGCTGTCGCTCCTGCCTAACGAGGACGCGGTGGCGCGGCTGTTCAATGAAATCGCGCCGACGTTTGTGAAGAGCGGCAGACCGGGCGGCTACACCCGCCTGCTCAAGCGCGCCAAGAGGCGTTTCGGCGACGGCGGATACACGGCGTTTCTCCAGATAATCCGCGAGGAAAAAGCCGAAGAGGAAAAGAAGACAAAACGCGCCGCAAAGAAGAAAGCAAAAGGCGGGAAAAAGGCCGCGGCAAGCGCCAAGTAATCTTCGTGCCTCGCAAACGATAATATCCCCCGGCGAAAGTCCGGGGGATTTTTTGTCGCCTCTTGAGGGCGCGCCCGCCAGTGTGTAAAATGTGGCCCGTCGTAAACCAACACAATCTAACGAGGGAGGTTGAACTGCAATGGCAACGCAAAAAGACTGCATCTTCTGTAAAATAGTCAACGGCGAGATTCCTTCGGACATTGTTTACGAGAACGAAAACTGCATTGCCGTACTGGACATCAGTCCCATCGCCGAGGGCCACACCGTAATCATCCTTAAACAGCACTACAAGAACCTGCTGGATGCTCCCGACGAGAGCGCCGCCGCAATGATTCATGTCTGCAAGCGCATCGGATGGGCCATCCGGAGCGCCCTTGGGGCGGACGGGTTCAACGTTTTCTGCAACAATGAGCGATGCGCCGGCCAGGTGATTGAGCACATCCACATGCACGTTGTGCCGCGGAAAAACGCCGACGGTCTGCGGCTGGACCGTCCGAAGGGCGGGTACCCGAAGGGCCGCGCGGCGGAAATCCGTGAAAAACTCCGCAAGCAGATGGATGCCACCAACTAGTCACTCCAGGGTACGTATAAATTGATGGAGATCTTCCCGAAGCCGGAAGACCGGTTTCCTCCTCGCAGGAGATTTTGATGAGGATCATGATTATTATTTTGCTGATGCTGTCCGCTTCGGCCGTGAGCGCGTTTGGCGCGGCCAGCGAAACGCCGCAAACGCCCGATGATCTCGTCCGACAGGGCTGGCGACTGCTTGACCGGGGGCTTAATGTGGAGGCGTTGAAGGTTTTCCAGGAAGCGATGAAGGCCGCGCCGGACGCAATCAACGTTGACGCCCACCGCGGCTACCAGGATGCAATGATTGCGCTCGGCAAGAAGGACGAACTTTTGGACGAATACCAGAAGATGACCGAGGAGAAGCCCGATAGCGCCGCCGTGTGCTATCTGTATTCTCGGCTGCTGGATGATCCCGATGAGGAGAAGGACTGGCTTGAAAAGGCAAAGGCGCTTGATGACAAGTTCCCTTACACTTATTATGGCTTGAGCCTTCAGGAGAGTGACGCGGGAGATAAAGAGAGCGCGGAGAAAGACCTCAGGCGCGCAATTGAACTAAAGCCGGATTTCGCGCACGCGTATCGCGCGCTTGGCATGCTTTACGTCGGAGCGGGGAAGCCTGACGACGCGGAAAAACTGTATCTGGAGGCGGCCAAGAATCTCCCGAAGGAAGCATTTCCGCATTCCTACCTTTGCGATATTTACGAATTGAAAGGGAATTATGACAGCGCGCTGGAGCAGATAAACGCGGCCATTGCACTCGCGGACGACAGGCCTGATTTTTACGTCCGCAAGGCGGAAATCCTTGTGGCAAAAGGCGACAAGGCCGAAGCAATCAATACTCTGCGCAAAATCTGCGAACTTGAACCGACGCTTTTCGAAGCGAGAGACGCCTACAAGATCGCCGCCGATATGACCACGCCAAAGTTGGGTTTCGAGGACCCTGCCTATGATACGGCCCTCAAGGAAATCAGCGACGGCAACACCGAGAGCGCCATTGCGCGCCTGACAAAACTCGCGGAGGAAAAGGGTGATGCGCCCCTTGTTTACTACCAACTGGGGCGAGCCTTCGAGGTTCAGGGCCGCAAGGAGAACGGCGCCGGCCTTGAGAAGGCGGTGGAGTATTACGACAAGGCCGCGAAAGCCGCGCCGGAGTTTGCCGACGCGTTTTACGGACTGGCGAGCGTCCAGTACACGCTTGCAGGGCTGTTGGCCGCCGACAAGGCGAACTCCGAGAAACTGCTGGCGCTGAGTGAAAAGATGGCGTTGCACGTTCTTACGTTGAACCCCGTACATTCGGACGCAAATCTGCTTCTGGCGAAAATCTGTCACGGCCGCGGAGAATTCGAAAAGGCGCTGCAGTACGCCGCCTCTTGTTACAAAATAGCGCAGGATTACCAGCAGGTCCGGCCGATTCTCATAGATGTCGTGCGCCTCAAGGGCGCGGAGGACAAGCCTGAGATGGAATTCCAGGTCGATCCGTATTCCGTGAAGGTATATCCTGTTCCGAACGTGCCCGGAAATGTCGGAGGCATAACACGGCGGTTTGACGTTTACAAAGGCGACGCGCTCTACAAACAATTTTTCGAGGAAGTTCTTACCGATACCAATGAGGGAACGGGAGAGTTGGTGACCAAGTACTACCTGTGTGAATTGCTGAACAAGGACAATAACACGACTGACATCCTTCTCCCCGCAGAGGAAGAACCAACAGTGGAGACATACCAGGAGGCGCTGAAAAATGCTCTGAATCCTCAGCCACCGGGCGAGTGAGCCGATAAGGCGATATAATGAGAAGAAGGCCTGCTCTTGTGGGAGCGGGCCTTTTTATCTTGTTTTGCAGGGTTGAAGCCGGGCTTTTAGGCGCCCGCGGCTTGAGCCGCAAGAGGTTCTGAAGCGATGTGGCCCCGGAAGGCCGCCTGCGGTCGGGATTCTTACGGCCCGCCCCCTTCGCGCCCAAATTCCCGCATCACAAGAAATTTTGCAAAAAAAGAAAAAATCGTCTTGACAAGGCGCTATTGTTATAGTATATAAAATATAAAGCGTAAACTCGCTTCTGCGGCGGGTTTCATTTTATCTGGCGGTCAAAACGCGCAGCCGGCGGACGGCTTCGCGTCGGGGACGTGATGAAACTCTCCGCGGCTGATGCGCGATCTTTAGAAATTTAGGCAAACCGGCCCGCTGTGAGGGGCAGCCTTTCGCCGGTTCTTGCAGTTGGAGAGGGGTTTTGAATCCAGGAGGCGAGAATGATCCCCCGTAAACTGTATAAGATCGGCGAAGTGATGCGTTATTCCGGTCTATCGCGCCAGACGGTGCACAATTACACGATGATGGGCCTTATAAGACCCACCGAACGCACCGAATCCGGCCATCGCCTGTATCCCGAGGAGGTGTTTGAAGACATCGAGGCGATAGTCAGACTGCGAAGGCATCACACCCTCTCGGAGGTCAGGGCGCTGCTGAAACAACTGAAGAAGCAGCGGTAGCCGGCTGCCCGACGCACAAGTGTGAAATGCCTGACGGCCTTATAGCCCCGCGGAAACGGGGCGGAGGAGGCCAATGAAATCGAGAATGTTTCTAATAGTGAAGCGACTGTGGCCACTGGCCGCCTTCATGGTGGCGGCGTGTCTTGTGGCCGGATTTGTGAGTGCGCAGCGCAAGGCGGCCGAGGCACAATCTCCGGAAAAACTCCGGAGCAAATGCTACGTGGAACTTCTTGACCAGGCCGCCAGATGCACCAGCGATCAGTCCTACGGCAAAGCCCTTGAGGCGCTGGAACAAATCACCACCGAATATCGCGGCGAATACGATCCCACCCTTGAACTGGACGCCGCAGATGCATGCCTTAGAATTTCCCCTCCGCAAGTGGATCACGCCTTGGAGCACGTTAATGCGTTCATAAACTCCGCTCCCGAGAATGCCAATATGGACAGGGCGCACAGGATTCAGGGCGAAGTCGCCTTCGCGAAGGGCGACTGCGAGACCGCGCTTGATTATTTTAAGAAATACTACGAAAGCCTTGGACCGGGCATGGAAGATTACCATGTCCTCTCCCTGATGGGCCGTTGTTACTTAGAGGCCAACGACGGCGCAAACGCGGAAAAAAACTGGCGGAAGGTCGCGGATGAGTCCAGTGATTATCGCGAGCCTGAGGAGGCGCATTACTATCTTGGCGCGCTCAACGCCGCGCGGTACGCCCGCCTCAATAACAGGCAGTTTGCCGATGACGCGCTTGCCGAGTTCAGGCGTGTAACCGAGGATCTGGTAAATCCCGATCTTCGATATGCCGCGCGCGTCCAGACCGCGGAGATTCTGCTTGCGCTGGGCGAATATGACAAGGCGAGGGACGAGTACATGAGCGCGCTTGAAGTTCTGCCTTCAATCCCCGAAATGTCGCGGCTGCTCAAGAACGGGGACTCGAAGAACACGCGCGATGAACTCCTTCGCCTGCAGGTCCTGGGCACTCCGCAAACGGTGAACGGGCAGGAACAACAAGTGCCGGCGACCAAACTGCAGAAAATCGTGCAGTATTATCGGGACTGTCGCGACACCAACCGATTGCCCGATGCGGTTGAAACCCTGAAACAGGCATCGGCCATGCTGGGCAACAAACAGGCCATCTATCTCCAAATCGCAGACCTGTATGATGAACTCATCGCAAAGGTGAGAGCGGAGATCGCGGCGCTTGAGGACCAGTTGCGGGAATGGAAGCGCAACATGAGCGACAGGCTGCAGACGGAAGCGGCCTATCGCCTCGAAAAGGAACTGCAATCCAAACGGGATTCCCTCAGCGAGTATTTGAAAGCGGCCGCGGAATACCATGAACGCGGCTTCAACGAGGACCCTTATCAGAAAAGCCCAGATGACTATCGCGAGCATCCGCTCTGGAAAGCGGCCGAGCGGCTGACGGAACGGCGGGACTGCGCCGGCGCGGAGCGCGTCCTCCTGCGGTTGCTCGACCCGTCCCTCAAAGTAACGGATAAGGTCATGATCGGCGAGACGTGCCTTCGGTTGGGCAAAATGTATCGCGACCTTGGGCGGTACGATGAAGCGCTCAACATGTTCAGGGCCATAACCCAGAACCGGCCCAGCCAGGGCAATGTCGGTGATATGGATTTCCTCGGATGGGTAGCGTTTGAGGAGGCCGTTACGCTGGCGATGACGGGAGGCTACGCCGAGGCCGCAAAGGAATTCGAAGCAATCACGCGCGACGATAACCCCTGGGGCGCAGGCAGGCGGTCCAAGATATGGCGCGAGAGCACGTTTGAACTCTGCAAGTTGCGTTACCGCGACGCCATCGCCGCTGCCGAGCCGGAAAGGGTGGAGAAACTCCTGCAACTCGTGGAATTTGCCACGGAGGCGATGGACAGATACGCCGCGTTTCTCGAAGACGAACCGGCCACCCGAAATCTATTGCTCTACTATGTGAGCGACAGCCTCCATCATCTGGCGCTGGAGGCGATTTCCCGCGGGGAAAACCAGAAGGCGCGCGAAAACTTCCAGAGGGCAAGGGAATATCTTTCAAAGATGCCCGAGGTGAATGACCCGCCCGAGAAGATGCCCGTGTTCTACCGCAACAGTCGCCTTCTCTATGCGCAGACTTTGGATTTTGAAAGCAGAACTGCCCGCGATGGCGCGGAGAAAGAAGCGCTTGTCAAGCAGGCGATTGAGAAATATGACGAAGTGGGCAAATCCCTGGAGAACACCGAGCAGGGACTCTGGGCTTTGATACAGCTGGGCGCGATTGCGGATGCCTCAAGCGATAAGGACATAAAAGCCACTGCAAAGCGCTATTACGACCTGGCCGAGGCGGGGATCAAGAAACTACAGGAAAGCAATGCATTCAGCACGGACCCCAAGGGGTTTGATGCCGCCTACGTTCACGAAATGCTGAACTGGCTTCGCGACAAAACCGGTCGGCAGTAAGTCCGATAGAGGGCAAGCATGACCGAGCTCATTCAGAATATTGATGTGGCGGAATTCCTCAGGCAGTTGAATGAACTGAGCGGCCTGTACGGCGAGCTTCTGGCTCTGACGCGCCTGCAGTGCGAATCCGCCGATGCGTACGGCAGCATGTCCGGCCTCCTTGAGCGGAAGCAGGTGATGATGCGAAAGATAGACGCGGTTGGGCTGGACTTCACGGCCCTAAGGGAGCGCTGGGTCGAGGCTCGCGAAGCGCTGTCTGAAGAGCAGCGTGCGGACGCGGGCGAAAAAATCAAGGTGCTTCAGAACACGTTGCGTGAACTTGTTGCGATGGAAAACCGCTGGCATGACAAGGTTGCCACGCGGAAAGAGGAAACGCTGGACCAAATCCGTAAATTACAGGGGGGCCGGAAAATCGCGCGGGCATACGGTCGTCCTCAGAGTGAAGCCGACACCCGCTTTCTGGACAAAACGGAATAATGAAACCACAAGAGTCAAACGTACCAAACGCGATGCGCGGGGAACTGGCCGATGTGTTCGCCGTGTTTAACGAGACGACGCGCCGGCTGGAGGAATCGCACAGGGTCCTGCAGGCGAGGGTGGAGTCGCTGCAGCAGGAACTGGCGCAGAAGAACGCGGAACTTGACCGGAAGAAGCGCCTTGCCGCTCTTGGAGAGATGGCCGCCGCGGTCGCGCACGAAATACGCAACCCGCTCGGCGGCATTCAACTCTATGTGCGCCTGCTCGAGCGCGAACTTGCAAATCCGGAAGACCTCCGAATCGTCAGGAAAATCATCGACGGCGTGAAAAGCCTGAACAACGTTGTTGAGGGGATGCTCGCATTCACAAGCAATATTGTCCCGCAGCCGGCGCTCTGCAATCTGGAGAACGTGATAGAGGAGGCGATATCATATCTTTTGCCGCAAATAGAGGAGTCGTCCTGCAACGTTGTATGTGATTTTCCCCAGGAGACCGTCGCGTGCCATGTTGACGCTGAACTGATGAAACGAGCGTTTATGAATATCGTCAAGAACGCGCTGGATGCGATGGCGGGCGGCGGGACTCTCAGAATTTACGTCTCGGCGGAGACGCCGGAGTCCGTGACGATGTGTTTTAGAGACACCGGGCCGGGGATTCCGCCGGAGGCGCTCGACAAGATATTCAACCCGTTCTTCACCGGCAAAGCCGGGGGCACTGGGCTTGGGCTGGCGATTGTCCACCGCATAGTGGAGAGCAGCAACGGGCACATCGCCGCGAGCAATGCGGCTGAAGGAGGAGCGGTATTTGAAATCACCCTGCCAAAGGCGCCTGCGACAGAGGTGATAGGGATCGGCGCGCTGGAAACAGCAAGGGCTTGATACTTAACGAGAGAGGGGCTTATGGACAAGAAGACCATCCTTGTCATCGACGATCAGGATTTGATGCGCGAGTCTCTGCAGGAATCGCTGGAAAGGTTCGGCTATTCCGTCCGCGCATTCGGCAACGGCAAGGACGCCATAAAATCCTTCCTTGAAGGCGGAATCGACGCCGTCATCACAGACCTCAAGATGCCGGAGATGTCCGGCATAGACGTCCTTAATCGCTGCAAGCAAATCGCCCCCGACGTGCCGATCATCGTCATCACGGCCTTCGGGACCGTGGAGACCGCCGTGCATGCGATGAAGCAGGGCGCTTTTGACTATATCAAGAAGCCTTTTGAGCCTGACGAAATCGACATGGTCTTGCGCAACGCCGTCGAGCGGCGCGCGCTGATGGCGGAGAACGAGTATCTCCGCGCGCGCATCGCGGAAGACAGGCAGGTGTCGTTTGTGGCCGGCGAAAGCAGGGCCATGAAGGCGGTTGTTGCGGAGGCCGATAAGATTGCGGCGACCTCGTCAACCGTGTTGCTGTACGGCGAAAGCGGGACAGGAAAGGAAGTAATTGCGCGTACGATTCACGCCAAAAGCCCCCGCGCAGGCAGCCCCTTCCTTGCGGTGAACTGCGCCGCGCTTTCCGCAGGATTGCTGGAGAGCGAACTCTTTGGGCATGAGAAGGGCGCATTCACCGGCGCGGACAGGATGCGCAAAGGGCGCTTTGAACTTGCCCATGGAGGGACGATCCTTCTGGACGAGGTAAGCGAGATTGACATCAACCTTCAGGCCAAACTTCTTCGCGTCCTTCAGGAGCGCGAGTTCGAACGCGTCGGGAGCAGCGACACGCGCAAGGCGGACGTCCGCGTCATCGCAACCACCAACCGCGATCTGACGAAAACCGTGCGGGAAGGGAGATTCCGCGAGGACCTTTACTTCCGGCTCAATGTTCTGCCGCTTCGAGTGCCGCCGCTCAGGGAGCACATAGAGGACATTCCGGCGCTTGTGGCGCACTTTATCGAGAAATGCGCCGTTACCGTCGGGAGAAGGCTCAAGGGTGTTGCGCCCGAGGCGCTTCGCAAACTTGAGGAATATCACTGGCCGGGCAATATCCGCGAACTCGAGAACATCATCGAGCGCGCAGCGGTGCTGGCCGCCGGTGACAGAATTGAACTCTGTGACATATCGCCTTCCCTCAACGGGGGCAGGATGATGTCTATTTCGAATGAAGTTCAGATAACGACCGTCGAGGAAATGGAACGCAAACTGATTACCGCTGTTCTGGAGAGATTCGACTGGCACCAGAAACGGAGTGCCGAAGTCCTCGGCATAGGAGTGCGGACGCTGAGGGACAAAATGAAGAAATGGGACCTCAAACCCGCGCGGCAGAAAATGCCTGCGTGAGGAAGAAATTGCTGACCCGTAGCGGCGACGCTGTGCCGCCCGAAAATGAAGAGTCAGGGGGAAGAACGGCAACATATTCATGATACAAGAGTTATGACAATACGAGAGAGGGGAGGATTTCCAATAAATGTGAAAAGTCGGGTGGCACAGCGTTTGCCTTGTTGATACAGGCAGGCTTACAGACTCGCCAAAGCGGATAACGGAGGACAAAAATGTATATAAGAGCGATGTTCGACCAGGGCGCGTTGCCGGTTCTTGAGAAGTGCGTCTCCTTTTACGAACGGAGGAACCGCGTTCTGGCGAACAACATCGCGAATGCCGACACGCCGAATTACCTGAGGCGCGACCTGCCGGTGGCGGAGTTCCAGGCACAACTTGCGAAGGCCATCGAACAACGCGCCATGACCAACCCCCGGGTTTTCCACTTTGAGGCGAGCAGGAACGTGGAACCGAACGCCCTCGGCGGAGTCAACGCGCGGACGATCATCGACCCGCTCAACAGGGACCAGTTCCTCCGGCATGACGGCAATAACGTGAACATCGACCAGGAAATGGCGGAACTGGCGAAAAACGATCTTATGCACAGCACAATGACGCAGATTCTGATCAAAGAGTTCAACATGCTTTCCACGGCGATTTCAGAGAAGATCACGAAGTAACGCCTCCAATAACTTTGTGGAGTGAAACATGTTTTCAGTAATGGACGTCAGCGCGTCGGGGCTTTACGCCGAGCGCACACGCATGCGCGTCATAGCAAACAACCTCGCGAACTCGGAATCGTTTGTGCGCGGGGCGGACGGCAAGATGTCGCCGTACCGCCGCCAGCAGGTTGTCTTCTCGCTCGGCTCCGGCGCGGGGGCGCGCGAGGGCGTGTCGGTTGCCAGAGTGGTTCCGGACATGAGCGGCTTCCGCAGAGTTTACGATCCGTCGCATCCCTACGCCGGGCAGGACGGATATGTGAACATGCCCAACGTGAACCCCATTGTCGAAATGGTTGACATGATGGAGGCTTCGCGCGCGTACGAGGCTAACGTGACGGCATTGGATGCCACGAAAAACATCCTTAATTCAGCGCTCAGGATAATCGCGTAACGGCCCTTTTCAGATGACCGGAGAGGCGTATGATTGACCAGATAAACTTGAACCAGCCCGGCGGGATAAAGCCCATCGGCCCTGCGGGCATAAGCCCGGATATTACCAATGCCCCGCAGGTGGATTCATCGGGGCATTCGTTCAAAGACATCCTGATGGGCAAAATCAAGGAAGTGAACGATCTTTTGCTGAGCAAGGACGCGGCGGTGGAAGCCCTGGCTACGGGGAAAACGGATAACGTCTCTGAAGTGCTGATTCAGGTGGAAAAGGCGGATCAGGCCTTCAAGGCGCTGATGCAAATCAGAAACAAACTGGTGGAGGCATGGCAGGAAATCGAGCGGATGCAGATTTAACCGAAATCAGGTGATGTGACGTATTTGCCCGCCCCGGGCGTGGGCCTGGCGCCGGGCGAAAGTCGAGAGAGAGGGGCGATATGAAAATCAAGGAAACACTTGCGCAACTTATGCTGCAGGTGCGCAGCGTAATGGGCAAACTCACGCCCACGCAGCGCCTGAGCCTTGGGCTTTTGGCCGGCGTCGTGGTCGTGAGTTTTGTAATTCTCATAATCGTAAATACGAGCGGCAGTGGAGGCGGCGGATACGTGAATCTATTTTACCAGCCGCTTGATCCAGAGCGCCAGGCCTATGTGATTCAGAAACTGGGCACGGCGGATTACAAGATTGAGGACGGCATCATCAAAGTCCGCAAGAACGACAGGGAGCGCCTTGCCGCCATGTTCCTTCAGGATCGTCAGGTGTACCAGGAGAAGGATTGGTTCGCCAGCCTTTTCGAATCTAACCTCATGGACACCGATGCCCTGCGCGACAAGAAGTACCTTATCGCCCGTGAGAAGCAACTCAGCGCTGAAATAAGCTACTTCGACCAGGTAAAGCGCGCAAACGTCAACATCAACCCCGGCGATGATACGCGTTATTTCAACGATGACGTCCGCCGGGCAACGGCTTCCGTGTTTATTGAACTGAAGTCGGGCGTCAACAGGCTCAGCCAGGACACCGTCAATTCGATTGCCGGCGCGGTGGCGTGCTCCATAAAGGGGCTATCGCCGGAGAACATTTCGATTTGCGATTATTCCGGCAAGAATTACCGCCCCAGCATGAATAAGGACGACGCGCCCTCGGACAACGAAAGGCTTGAGATTACAAGCAAGATAAGCGACTTCCTCGAGGAACAAATACGAAAATGTTTGAACTATCCTGGATTAGGCGTTGCGGTTTTCCCGAACATAAATTGGGACAAGGTTGAGAAGACGATTACCACATACCCCAAAATTCAAGAGCCGACTTATACGTCTCGCACGGTAAAGACAACCGGCGGTTCAGCATCTCCCGAAGGGCTGGTGGGGGTGACGTCCAATGTGGACAACGCCACAGGCGCCAATGTGCCGCAGGACACCTCATCCACGCCATCGTCCGTGGGAGGCGAAGCGACGTCTTCTTCCAGCGAGATAGATGTTACTCCGTTCTCCACCGCCGACCAGACGATCGAACACATTCTGAAGAATCCGGGGGAAGTTGACGACCGCACGGTGTCGGTCAGCGTCCCGTACAACATCCTCGCCACCCCCGTCAACGGCAGGAAAACGCCCGAAGATCCTGCCGAGGCCGACAAGATAGTCCAGGAAAACATCAAGAATATCAAGGAGCAGATTAAGAGGGCGGTTGGCATCAGCGATGATCCGAAGGACGACGCGAAAGTCTATGTTGCCGCAAGTCGCCCCGTTGAGGTCCCGGAGATGAAGGCCGCCGCGCTTAGCGAATCTTTCTGGGAGTACTCGAGGCCGCTCATCGGCAAGGCGGCCATCGCGGTCTTTGCGCTTATCTCGCTCCTGCTCGTGGCCACGTTCGTGAGACGCAACATACCGAAGCCGCAGCAGATACCGATTGAAGAGATCGAGGAGAAGATTGAGAAGGAAGTCGAGAAGGAGAAGAAGGACTTCCTCGCGGAGATGGAAAAACTGGACGACAAGGAACTCAAGGTGATGCAGGTGAAAGAGCGCGTGCAGGAGATGATCGACGAGAATGTCGAGAGCGCCGCGAACCTGCTCAGGTCCTGGATACAGAAGGAGAGCTGACATGATTGAGCAGAAGAAATCACTCGGCCCAAGCGGCGTGAGAAAGGCGGCCATATTGCTCCTCTCGCTTAATCAGGAACTCGCCGCGAAAGTCATGGCGCAACTCACGCGCGAAGACGTGGAAAAGGTGAGCATCGAAATCGCCAGGCTTCGCGACGCTACGAAGGAGGAGCGCGACATGGTGCTCGAGGAGTTCTACCACCTCAATGTCGCGTCGCGCTACGTCTCGCAGGGCGGGATAGTGTACGCCAGGAACCTCCTGGAGAAGTCGCTTCCCAGGAAGGAATGCGAGGAGATAATGCATCTCCTCGAAGATTCCATTCACCAGGTGCCGTTCTCGTTTCTGCGAAAGGCGGAAAGCGAAAACCTGTTGGCGTTTCTTCAGGATGAGCACCCGCAAACGATCTCACTGATCATCTCGTACCTCCCGCCGAGGAAGGCCAGTGAAATCCTGGCGGGTCTGCCCCAGCGAAAGCAGGTGGAGGTCGTGAAGCGCATCGCCAACATGGAGCAGACGGATCCAGAGGTGATAGCCCAGGTCGAGAAGACCCTGCAAACCAGGCTTTCGTCTCTCGTTACGTCGGAACTGCAGGACGTGGGCGGCGTGGAGCGACTGGCGGAGATGCTCAACTGGGCGGACCGCGCCACGGAAAAGAACATACTCGAAAACCTTTCTGAAGAAGACCCGGAACTTGTCGACCAGATACGCCGCCTGATGTTCGTGTTCGAAAACATTATTCAGGTCAACGACAAGGGCATTCAGGCCATGCTCAAGGAAGTGGACAACCACGAACTGGCCCTCGCGCTTAAGACCGCCTCCGACGAGTTGAAAGCCAAGATATTCAACAACATGTCCGAGCGCGCCTCTTCGCTGATAAAGGAAGAGATGGAGTACATGGGCCCCGTCCGCATAAGCGACGTGGAGGCCGCGCAGCAGAACATAGTGGACATCGTGCGCCGTCTGGAGGAAAGCGGCGAGGTAATCATCCAGGGTCGCGGAGGCGATGATGGCATCATCATGTAAACTCATCAAGGACATCGACGCCGGTAACGAAAGCCTGCACGCCTTCATCGTGCGGGACATCGAGGAGGATCGCCGCCGCATAGTCGCTGCGGCGGAGTCCGACGCCGCCGAGGTGCGCAAACTCGCGCATGAGATACTCGAGCAGGCTAAAACAATGCTCACCCGCGTGCGCGAACAGGCGGATGCGATCATGGCGGAGGCGGAGAAGCGCGGGTATGAGAAAGGCCGCGCCGAAGGTCTTGCCAAAGGCCGGGAGGAAGGCAAACTCGACGCGTACGAGGCCGAAGCCCGCAGCGTGAGAGAACAGACCGGCCCTCTGGCCAATCGCCTCGCGCGGATTGCCACGGCTATCGAAAACGAGCGCAGCAACAACCTGGCCCATTTGCAGAGAGACCTGCTGCAATGCGCCATAGCGGTGGCGAAAAAAATCGTCAGGCGCGAAGTATCCCTCGATGCGGACGTGATAAAGAACAATCTTGCGAAAGCAATTGAACTTTCCGCCGAGAAGTCCGAGATACGCGTGCGCCTTAATCCATCGGACGTTGGGATCATAGAGGAATATGTTCCGAAAATGAAGAGCACATTTTCCAGACTCAAGAGCATTCACCTTGTGCCCGACATGAACGTCTCTCAGGGCGGCTGCATCGTCCAGAGCCGCGGCGGAGAGGTGGACGCGCGGATTGAAACACAGTTCGAGGAGATTGAAAGGCAACTTCTGGAAGTCTGAGCCGTGCGGCGGGCGATGCCGCCCCCGGCAAACGTGTTGATTGAAAGAGCGAATCGCATGTCCGAAAAATCGATGTTCGCGCAGGAGATGGAGTTTCTCGACGAGATCGTGCCCCAGCGCGTTCACGGAGAGGTCGTGCAAATCATCGGACTGGTGATTGAGTGCGTCGGCCTTTCCGTGCCGGTAGGGAGCCTGTGCGAGATTTCATCGGTTCAGAACGGAGCGCGCGTACAGGCGGAGGTCGTCGGTTTCCGCGACGACAGAACGCTGCTCATGCCGCTCGGGGACATGATGGGCATAGGCCTGCATGACCGGGTTTCCTGCATAACGCGCCATCAGAAGGTCAAAGTCGGCAACTCTCTTCTCGGTCGCGTCATCGACGGGAGAGGCATGCCGATTGACGGCAAGGGAGACATCAACGATTTCACGTTGCGCCACATTTTTTCTTCCGCCCCCAAGCCTCTCAGCAGGCGGCGCATTACTGAGCCTCTTGCAACCGGCATACGCGCCATAGACGGCATGGTGACCTGCGGCAAGGGCCAGCGCATGGGCATCTTCTCCGGCAGCGGCGTGGGGAAAAGCGTGGCGTTGGGCATGGTCGCCCGCGGCACTTCCGCCCAGGCCAACGTCATCGCGCTCATAGGCGAGCGCGGCCGCGAAGTCAAGGAGTTCATCGAAAAGGACCTTGGAGAAGAGGGCCTCGGGCGCAGCGTCGTCGTGGTGTCCACTTCGAACGAGCCCGCGCTCGTGCGTGTCAAGGCCGCGTTTATCGCGACGACCATTGCCGAGTACTTCCGCGATCAGGGACTCGATGTGATGTTCATGATGGACTCGGTTACTCGCATGGCGATGGCGTTGAGGGAAATCGGGCTTTCCTCGGGGGAGCCGCCCACTACGAAAGGATATCCGCCGTCGGTCTTTGCGACTCTGCCGAAATTCCTGGAGCGCTCCGGCCGGTCCGAGAAGGGAACGATCACGGGCTTCTACACCGTGCTTGTCGAGGCGGACGACATGAACGAGCCTATCTCCGATGCTGTTCGCGGCATCGTTGACGGCCACGTCTGGCTCTCGCGGAAACTCGCCGTCAGGGGCCACTATCCGTCGGTATCGGTCCTTGACAGCATAAGCAGGTTGATGGTTGACGTGGTTTCACCGGAACACCGCGAGGCCGCCCGGAAAGTCACGCGCCTTATTGCAATCTACTGCGACGCCGAGGACCTTATAAGCATAGGCGCGTATGTCCGCGGAAGCAATCCGGAAATTGACCTGGCGATCGAGCACATGCCGCGCATAGAGGCGTTCCTGAAACAGGAAATCAACGAGCGCACCAGCATGGACGCCACTGTAAATCAGTTGATACAACTGGCAAACTCAATCGGCGAACCGAAAAAGCGCGAGATTAAGCAATGAAAAAATTTGAGTTCCGCCTTGAACCGGTGCTTCGCCTTCGTGACCAGACGGAAAGAATCAAGCAAAGGGAATTCGCGCAAGCCGTTCAGGAGGTCAGGCGGTGTGAAAGCGATATCCTGTACGTTTTAGGGGAAATCGAAGACTCGCGGGAAGGGCTTCGCCGGGCGGAAATACAAGAAATTGATCCGTGGCAACTGATTTTTCACAGGCGGTACCTGAATCACCTGGAAAAACAGCTGCGCAGGTTGCGCGGCGAGTTGCAGGCGCTCTCGAAAAAGGCGGAATCAAAACGCCTTGAACTCGTCAAGGCGTCAAAGGAAAAAAAAAGCCTCGAAAAGTTGAGAGGCAAGCAGCGCGGGGAGTACGAATACGAGGCCGCCCGCGAAGAGCAAAAGATGTTCGATGAAATCGGCGGTGTCTTCAAAGAACGCGGCAAAGAGGCCTGAGCCAAAGCCGCATGAGGATGATTATGAGAAAGATTCTGAACATGCTCCGCACGGTCGGCGCGATCCTTTTTCTGCTGATTGCCGCCGGCGCAGCCGTTCTCTTTGCGACCGACCGGCTGAACATTGAAAAAGTGAAAGGCCTTTTTGCCGGCGGACCGGAAATTAAAACCGGCGCGCCGGCAGTGCAGGCCGCCACCCCGGGCGCTGACGAAATTTCAAGGAAAATCATCGAGCAAAGCAAGGCGCTTGAGGAAAGGCGCGAGAACGAACCAATTGTTCTTAGCGCTCATGAGACGATACTGTATGCCCTGAAGAATGAGGTTGAGAGCCGCCGCGCCGCCCTCGACAAAGATCGCTCCGCTTTTGACGCGGAGCGCGCCGCGTTTGAAAAAGCCAAGAAGGAGTTTGAGACGAAGGTGAGCAACGAGGGATTCAAGAAGAACCTCGAAACACTGCAGGCCATGGAGCCCAAAGACGCGGCAAAGACCATCTATGCCTGGAAGGACGAGGAAATATTACGGTATTTCCGCCAGATGAAAGCCGCCGCGTTGAAGGATATCATCGCGGAATTAAACAAATATCCCGCCAAAGCAACTGAAGGCCAGAGGGGTGCCGAGTTGTTGAACAAGCTCGACGAATTTACTTTCGATCCGGGCACGACAACGGTCGGGAACTGAGGTACGTGCAGTCCTCTGCGCGTCAACAGCGTGTGCGCGATTAAACAGCCAGTGCGCGGCACGCTCATCGCGATTTTCCTTTGAGATACTGTCTCTGTATCCGGGCATAATGAGACCGCAGGGGTATCTTTTCACATAGTCGCACGGCCGTATTCCGTGCGGAAGGTGGTGATGTTACATGCAGGAAATGGCAAGCGTTACACGAATTGGCAGCAGTATGGCAGCACTGGGTTTTACTGCGGCTGTGCGCCAGACTGAAGGCGTCGGCGCCGTTTTCGACGACGTGCTCAGCACGATGATGGCCTTAACCAGGGCTGATCCCCCGCCTCGAAGCGATTTGACGTTTTCGAGAGACTGGATGGATCTTGCTTCTCGTGCGGGCGGCGTTGAGGAATCGACGCTCAGGCTTGCCCGAGGATGGAACGCGGACGATCCGCAACAGGTCATAGGTGCGGAAGGCCGCCTGGCGGCGGCGCGGCAGCCTCTTCAGTTTGAGGCGGAGGCGCTCGAGGCCGATGTGGCAAAACCCGCCGCGGAAGGTGCCGGCAACGTGCCGAATCTCTGGGACGTTCAGTCTCAGACCGCAGCCTTGAAAAGCGGCTTCGGTTCCGCGCAGGGCAACCAGTCTCCTGCTTATGCGCAAACCATCAGCGGCGATGATGCGTCGAAGCAAACCGCCCAGGCCTCTTCGAAGGCCGCGGAAGCCGGTGTTCGGCCCGCTTCGCAATCTCAGATGGCTCAGACGGGCTCCGACGGAAAGGGCGATCCCAGGGGCGGAATGCTCTCTGACGGCAAAGGCTCTGGGAACGCCGACGGCGGCAAGGCGTCTTCGGCAAGTTCTGAAGCGGCCGGTCAAAGCGGCGATGCTCAGAGCAGCAAGTTTGCGCAGAGGTTGAGCGACGCTCGTGGAACGGCGCGCGCGGATCAGGCCGAGACGATCGACAAGATCGTCAAGTCGATGACGATGGCCGTGAAGCGCGGCGAGAGCGAGGTGCGCATGGTGCTCCAGCCGCCGAGGCTCGGCAGCGTGCGGATTGAACTCAGCATGAAGGACGGCGTTTTAAACGCCTCCTTTGAAACTCAGACACAGGCTACGCGGCACGCCATCAGCGGCAGTCTGCCGCAGTTGAAGGCGGCCCTGGAGAACCAGGGCATCGAGGTCGGAGGCTTCAACGTAACCGTTGAGCAGGAATCCAGCCAGTCCAAGTTCCCGGACGACGGCGGATTATCGCCGAGTTTCACCGCGGGGGACAAATTTTCCGTCGCGAACGAAGAAGATGACAATTACGACATCTTCGACGAAAAACGGCGGATGTCCGCCGGGACTTCATTGGTGGATTACTTTGTGTAGTCTTTGATGGAAGAAGTCATGGATTTAATGAATGCAATCGGTTCAACCACGACCTCCAACGGCGCGTCGCAACTTGCCGGCACCGGCGACCGCGCGTTCCAGGCGAATGCCCGCACGATAACGACTTCGGACCAGTTGCTGCAGGAACTGATCAACATGGTCAGGTAGTTTCGGTATCCACTTAACAAAGGGTGGTTCCGGGTTCGACATTCGGCCCGGACCGCCCGCAGCGGACGGTGACACCATGGTCAAACTGACCAAAATCAACGGTCGTGAGTTTGTGCTAAACTCAGACCTCATAAAGTTCATCGAAGAAACACCCGATACTATTATTACGCTGAGAGACCAGGACAGGGTGATAGTGCGTGAAAGCGCGGACGAGGTAATACGTCGTGTAATAGATTTCAGGCGCACGGAGCGTCTATTACCGGAATAGCGAACTGCGGAACCACTATATGGATACATCAACAATTCTGGGATTTATTGTAGGCTGTGGACTGATAATCTATGGAATCATAAGTGCCGGCGGCAGCCTGGAGTTCCTGTATCCGCCGGCGATCGCCATAGTCGCCGGAGGAGCGATTTGCGCCACGATGATCACAGTTTCAATGAAACGGTTCCTCACCGTATTCAGCGTCCTAAAAAAAGCATTCGTAACAAAGCAATCCCAGCCCCCCTCGGAACTGATAAGAATGCTTGTCGGGTTTGCTGAAGTTGCAAGGCGCGACGGCATCCTGGCGCTGGAAGAGGCATCGAAGAACCTTGATGATGAGTTCATGGTCAAAGGCCTGCAACTGGCCGTGGACGGCGCGGATCCCGAGTTGATATCAGAGATAATGCGGACCGAACTTGAGCATATTCAGGAGCGGCACAGAGCGGGCCGCAGGATGTTCGAAGCGATGGCGAAGTTCGGGCCCGGATTCGGGATGGTGGGAACCCTCATCGGCCTTATTTGTCTGCTGCGAAACCTTTCCGAACCCGAGAAGGTCGGCCCGGCCATGAGCATGGCCATGGTTGCAACGTTCTACGGCGCTGTCATGTGCAATTTCATCTGCGGGCCGCTGGCGGAAAAACTGGACGCCCGCAGCAAAGAAGAGATCCTTCTCAAGGAAATCATAATTCAGGGTGTCATGTCAATCCAGTCAGGCGACAACCCCCGCATTGTTGAACAGAAACTGAAGATATTCCTTGAACCTCGCGTACGGGCCGAGAGACGCGAGGCCGTCAAGACGGCGATATGATCAAGGAAGCGCATTGTGACCAAACAAGTAATAAAAAAGGTAGTCGTGGATACGCCGATAAGCGAGGGGACTCCCCTTTGGGTTATAAGTTTCAGCGACTTGATGGCGTTGCTGCTGTGCTTCTTCGTTACCCTGTTTTCGCTCTCGACGATCAAGAAAGAGAAATTCATCAATGTTGCCGCGGCGTTGCGGGGGTATCTCAACAGGGCGTCCGCCTTGCCTTCCAACGACCGGCAAAACATGCCGGGTTTGGAAAGCACTTTTCGGAAGTTTCTCGGACGTATTGGCATGACTTCGAGAGCAAAGGAAATGGAACAAGCACGGGGCCTGTCCGGCTTTACCGGCGACCATGTAAAGGTGCGGAAGATTCGCGAGGGACTTCAGATCACGCTTGGCGACAAACAGCTGTTCGAAGAAGGCAGCGCCAAGTTGCGCCTTGAGGATACAAAGGTCCGAGAAAGCCTTGACTATCTGGCCAAGGAACTCGTCGGCTATCGCTTCGTGATAAAGTTAAACGGCTTCGCCTCGCTCACGGAGTTCGGCAAGATCAAGGACCCGGCGATACGCGATTTGTGGGGGCTGTCTTTTGCCCGGGCGCGCAGCGTAATGGAATATCTTGCCCACGGCACGAAGCCCGACTTCCAGATAACGGAAAAGCGTTTCCGCGTCGGAGCGCATGGAGCGAACGACCTTGTGAGAGATGCCAATGGCGTGGAAATTCCCGCGGAGAACCGCAGCGTCGAAATAATCGTGACGGAACAGCGCGTCTTTTTCGAGGGGGAAGACGTGCCTCTTCAGTAACGCTTGAGAAAGAGGACGTGCCATGCCTGAGCCTGAAAAACCAGGGAAGGATCAACGTGCGAAGCAGCGGGAGGAACTTCAGCCGCTGAGGACACCCATGTTTTCTCATAAGGGCCTCATGGTTCTGGTGGCCGCACTGGCGTTGGAGGCGCTGGCCGCCGCATTGCTGATGAACACAGTGGCCCGCGGAGAAAAGAAGGAAGCGATCCGGTCAAGAACCGAGCAGTTGTCCCGCCAGCCCAGAGCCCATGTTACCCTTGACGGCCCAACGTTCGCCGTCCAGATGACTGCGGACACGTTTCGAACGGTGACGGTGCGCACGATAGTGGTCGAACTCAACGCGGACCTGGATGAGACGAGCCTGAAGAACCTCGAGGAAAACCTCAGGGATCTCAACTACGAAATCAAGGACGCGCTGCAAAACATCATCATCTCCGAAGGGTACCAGAGTATCCTTCTTCCCAAAGACAGACAGCGGCTTCAAAACAAACTGAAACAGGAAATCATCCGTTTGCTCGGCGCGAATGTCGGCGAGAAGGAGATCAAAGCCGTTCTGTTTGACTCTTTTCAGATCGGCGACTGACAAATTCAAATTCGCCCTTGCATTGGCGTAAAGCCTTGCTATACTCTAAGCGGTTCCGTTTCCCGACTTGACAAATAAGAGGGACCGTCAAACATGCCAGACGCCGAAAAACCATCGCAAAGCAAACCCGAAAAAGGCAGCAGCGAGAGGGGTTCACCCGCAAAGAAGGTGAAGCCTGCGGGCCCGTCGCAGGAAGCCGCAAAGGCCGCGCAGGGTATAAATGAAGCCGATATTGATGCACTGCTCGCACAAGCCGCCCCCTCCCAAACGCCTATGCGCGCGGGAAAACCCGGTACCTTCACGTTCGAACCCGTACGACCCCAAGCCCCTGCGGCGGAAAAGCCCGGCGTTGAGCTGCTTATGGACGTGGGCCTTAATGTGCGCGTGGAATTAGGCCGCAGGAAAATGTTTATCGAGGACATACTCAAACTGACCAAAGGCTCGGTCGTTGAACTCGACAAACTTGCCGGGGACCCGCTGGACATACTGGTCAACGACAAACTGGTGGCGCAGGGGGAGGTGCTGGTGCTTAACGACAACTTCTGCATCAGGATAACCAGTATTCTTGCCCCCGGCGAAAAAAAAGAATAATCGGAAATTTTTTTGTACTTGACTTTATAAAGTATAAAGTGTAAAATTAACGTTACCGTGGGATGTCCGCGGCGCAAAATCTGTTGATGCATCGAGAGGGGAATCGCTTCATGAACAAACGGAAAACAGTTCTTTCCGCTTTGGCCATACTTGCCGGTCTTGCGGTGATTTACATCTTCCTTTCTTCCGGCGCTTCGGGCCGAACCTCTTCCACCAGCAGTTCCGCGAACGACGATTCCGCATCCTCAACCGCCGGGGCGCGTCCGGCGGATGCGAAGCCGTCCGATCCGGCCGGCACCGCATTTGACGAGAATAAACCCCTTAGAACCGCCGAGCAGGCCAGAGGCCCTGCAGCCGCGGCGGCCGTGTCACAGGAAAAGGGCCTCACCGGCACGGCTGTGGAACTTGCGCTTTACCTTGTGCTGATATTCGCGCTGGTTGTGGGCTTTCTGGTGTTCATCAAAAAGATCATCCCCGGCGGCCACAGGATATTTGATTCGCAGGCGATTGAAGTGCTCGGCAAGGCGCACCTGGCACCGAAGCAGGCCATATATCTTGCAAAAGTCGGGGCGCGGATTCTGGTGCTCGGCGTTGCGGAGCAGTCGATAAACGTTCTCACCGAGATCCACGATCCCGAAGAGATCAATAATCTCAAGGCTCAGGCCGCTCAAGGCAAAGTCGACAGCGTCACCACCGCCTTCAAGTCGATCTTCAAACGCAAGGACGCTGAATTTGCCGTCGCGGCGGAAAAGAGTGATGAGAAGGTTCACGAGGGGCTGGGCAAAATACGGTCTCTCGTGGACAAATGGCATAAAAGCTATTCGACACAGCAATAGTAAATCGGCCCGCATTGACGGGCAAATCGTATATGTGAGAGGGGAAAGCGATGAAAGCCTTTTTGCGATGCCTTATTGCAGGCACGATTGCGTGGGTGCTCCTTGCGGCGCCCGCGAAAGCGGGCATGGTTGGGGAGGGGGGAACCCTTATTGACACGGGCAATCCCGACGAGGTTGCGAGCGTACTTGAGATTACCATAGTTCTCACCATACTGACCCTTGCCCCGGCGATTCTGGTCCTTACAACTTCCTTCACGCGCATTGTGGTCGTCCTGTCATTCCTGCGCCGCGCGCTGTCCACGCAGCAACTCCCGCCCAACCAGGTTGTCATCGGCCTGGCATTGCTTCTCACCGCGGTGACGATGACTCCTACGTGGACCAAAATGTACAACACCGGCATAGGCCCGTTTATGAACCGCGAGATATCCATAAGGGAGGGCCTTGTCCGCGCCGAGAAGCCGATGCGCGAGTTCATGTTCCGGCAGACGCGCGTCAGCGACATCGAACTCATGCTCAGCCTCTCCAAGACGCCGGTAACGGAGGTGCTGGCGCCGAAGGACGTCCCCACGCATATGCTCATCGCGGCATTCGTCATAAGCGAATTGACGCGCGCATTCACGATGGGGTTCATTCTCTATCTGCCGTTCGTCATAATCGACCTTATCATTTCCACGACATTGATTTCGATGGGTATGCTGGTCTTGCCGCCCATACTGATTTCATTGCCGTTCAAGATACTTCTTTTTGTCCTTGTTGACGGCTGGGCGCTGGTCGTCAAGTCGATGGTGGCAAGTTTCTACTAGCGGCGGTTCCTGATGGCGCGGTGGACTGTAACTTAACAGGCGGGCGGTTGCGGGATTTTGACGGAGGATCGGCATGGACGGCGTACAGGTTGCGGTTGATCTGACTCGGGCGGCTTTCGTTGTCGCAGTCAAGGTGTCGTTGCCGCTGCTTCTGGCGGGGCTGGTGGTGGGCGTTATTGTCAGCGTCCTTCAGGCCGCCACCTCCATACAGGAGCAGACGCTTTCATTCATACCGAAAATCCTTGCCGTCGTGATAACGGCATACGTTCTCATGCAGTGGATGATGGTGATAGTGCTGGAGTACACGCGACAGATTTTTGAACAGATGCCATGGTACTTTAAGTAGCGCAGACAAATGCCGGTTGCGGACATCGTCAACATAATCAACGACCTGAAATGCTTTGTCCTGGTTGCGTTTCGCATCGCGGGACTGGTGATGATTGCGCCGTTCTTTTCCCACAGGGCCATCCCGCGGAACGTGAAGGTGGCGCTGACGGTTGCCGTGGCGGTCGTGATTTTCCCCACGGTGAACCGCCTGGGCCTCCGCGTTCCGGACAACATGGGCAGCTATTTCGCGGTGGCTGTGACCGAGATGGCGGTCGGGGCGATTATCGGTTTCGGCGTGTTGCTGGTGTTCTCAGCCGTGCAATTGGGCGGGTTCATCGCCGACCAGCAAATAGGGCTTGCAATCGCGCAGGTGTTCAACCCCGATTCGGGCGAGGAGAGTTCCCTGCTGGCGGACCTGCTGTACATGGTTGCGGTGACGATTTTCATTCTCGTCGGCGGGCACCGTCTTTTGCTCAGGGTGCTGGCGGTTTCATACGACACGGTCCCGCTTGCGCGCGCCGACTTCGCGCACGGCGTTGCGGAAAAACTCAGCATCGGCATGGTCAGCCAAATGTTCGCGAGCGCGGTGAAGATTTCCGCGCCCGCGGTAATAGCGCTGATGCTTGCGACGATAGTAATGGCGATCGTGGCGAGGACCGTGCCGGAGATGAACATATTTAACATAGGTTTCGCCCTGCGGCTGGGGCTGGGGCTTATCATAGTGGCGCTCTCGCTGCCGGCTCTGGGGTGGATCCTTCAGACGATGTTCGCCAGGATGACCGGAGACCTTGAAACACTTGTGCAGGCGCTGAGACCCGGCTCATAGTTGTTTCCGGCGCCTCGTAAATCAACTCTAAGGCGGATTGTATGTCTGACGAAAGTTTTGGCGAAAGGACGGAACCGGCGACCCCGCGAAAGCGCGAGAAAGCGCGCCAGAGCGGCCAGGTCGCTAGAAGCCAGGATATGAATACGGCCATCCTCCTGCTGGGTGCGCTGTTGATTCTGAATTTCTACGGCCGCGCGATACTCGATCAGATGTCCTTGCTGAATATCAAACTGCTTTCAAACCTTCACGTGCCGCAACTGACGCCGGCAAATATCAGTTCCTACACGGGCTACGGGCTGGCCGTCGTTCTCCAAATGCTCCTTCCGCTGCTTGTGGGGCTGTTTCTTCTGGCCATAGTGGTCAATCTCCTTCAGGTAGGGCCTGGAATAAGCCCGGATGTCTTTGTGCCAAAGACCTCGCGCTTCAACCCCATCAACGGCTTCAGGCGAATGTTCTCGATGCGCGGCACCGTGAAACTCGTTATGAGCATCATTAAGATTATCGCCATTGCCGCGGTGCTTTACTGGACGGTCAAGGACAAGGTCAGGGAAATCATCCCCACGATGGAGATGGACATCGGCGGCATCCTCGTTTACGTGGGGCAATCGTCGTTCACGCTCGGAATCAGGATTTCCATCGTCCTGTTGGTCCTGGCAATCCTGGATTATGCCTATCAGCGCTGGCAGTACGAGTCGGACATCAAGATGACAAAGCAGGAAGTGAAAGACGAGATGAAGCGCTACGAGGGCGATCCCAAAATCAAGGAGCGCAGGATCAAGACCCAGCGCGCGATCGCATATCAGCGCATGATGCACAACGTTCCCAAAGCCAATGTGGTCATAACGAACCCGACGGAACTCGCCATCGCGCTTCAGTACGAACGCGAGGCAATGGCCGCGCCGAAGGTCGTTGCAAAGGGCGCGGGCTACGTCGCGCGCAAGATGCGCGAGGTCGCGGTGGCGCACGGGATTCCCATAGTTGAGAAAAAGCCGCTCGCCCACGCGCTCTACAAGAGCGTCGAGGTCGGCCAGGAAATTCCGGCCGATTTGTACCAGGCGGTGGCGGAAATCCTCGCCTACGTTTACGAACTCGACAAGAGCAGAGCCGCCTGGGTCATGTGATCGCAAAAAGTTGAAACCGTTGCTCGTGTTTGAAAACAACAGCAATTTTTGTTTGCGGGTAGCATGGCAAAAGCCGGCGTAACATCAGTGGTATCACTTTTCCAGCGCAACACGGATCTGTTGCTCGTCATAGCGATGATCTGCGTGCTGATTGTCATCATCGTGCCGCCGCCGCCGTTCCTGCTTGATTTTCTGCTGATTGTAAACATATCTCTCGCCGTGGTCATTCTGTTCACGTCCGTCTATGTTACCGAGCCGCTGCAGTTCTCGGTGTTCCCGACGATGTTGTTGATGACCACGTTCTACCGCCTTGCGCTCAATATCGCGGCAACGCGCCTCATCCTTGGCGCGGTAAAACCCGAGGAACCGCCGCTCTTTGCCGGAAAGGTGCTGTACACATTCGGGGCGTTCGTCGGCGCTGACAACCCGGTGGTGGGTTTCATCATATTCGCCATAATCGTCATTGTCCAGTTTATTGTCATCACTAAGGGCGCCACCCGCATCGCCGAAGTCGCCGCGCGTTTCACGTTAGACGGCATGCCCGGCAAGCAACTTAGCATAGATGCGGACCTGAACGCCGGCCTGATAAACGAGCAAGAGGCCCGCGCGCGGCGCGACAAACTCACCCGCGAGGCTGACTTCTACGGCGCAATGGACGGCGCAAGCAAGTTCGTCCGAGGCGACGCCATCGCCGCCATAATCATTACCATTGTCAACATCGTCGGCGGTCTTATCGTGGGCTACATTGCTTTCAAGGACATCGCCAAGTCCGTGCGCGTTTACACGATACTCACCATCGGTGACGGGCTCGTAACCCAGGTGCCGGCGCTGCTCATTTCAATCGCCTCGGGCATCATCGTTACCCGCTCCACGGCGGAGAAAAACCTGGGCCGCGATTTCTTCGGCCAAATATTTTCCCAGCCGCGATCGCTGTTCATGGTTGTGGGCTTCCTCATGGTGATGTTCTTTGCCGGATTCCCGACCGTGCCGTTGCTCATCGTGATGGCTGCGTGCACCGGCGTGGCGATAGTGATGGTGCGCGGACGGCACCGGGCCGCGGTGGCGGCGGCTGAACAGAAGGCAAGGGAAGCGCCCAAGAAACCGGAACGCATCGAGGCGCTTTTGCATGTCGATCCAATGGGGCTTGAGGTCGGCTACGGGCTTATCAAACTCGTTGACGTTTCGCAGGGCGGAGACCTGCTGAACCGCGTGACGATGATCCGCCGCCAGGCCGCGACGGAGATGGGTTTCATTGTTCCGCCGATCCGCATCCGCGACAACATGCAACTCGAACCGGACGAATACGTCATCAAAATCAGGGGCGCTAAGGTCGCCGGAGGCAAAGCGGTTGCCGACGGGTTCCTTGCGATGGCTGCGGGCGCCACGACTGGCAAGATCGAAGGAGTTGAGACCAGGGAGCCGGCGTTCGGCCTGCCGGCCGTTTGGATTACCGCCGCGCAGCGCCCGCGCGCCGAGGCGCTCGGTTACACCGTTGTTGATGCGACCACGGTTATCTCCACTCATCTGTCGGAAGTGATTAAGTCCAACGCGGCTGATATTATCACGCGCGAAGACGTAAACCATCTCGTCGAGAATCTCAAGGAAACGTCCGCAGCGCTTGTCGCATCGGTCATACCGGACGCGCTCAAAATCAGCGATGTGCACAGGGTTCTCCAGAATCTTCTGAAAGAGCGCGTCTCCATCCGCGATCTCGGCAGCGTACTTGAGACGCTCGGCGACTATGGCTCGCGCACTAAGGACCCGGAGATACTGGCGGAGTACTGCCGCCACGGCCTCGCGCGTCTGATATGCGAGCAGTACATGGAGAAAGACGGCAAGATTCACGTCGTCACGCTCGACCCGCGGCTTGAGGACAAGATCAATTCCTGCATAGAACGCACCGACCGCGGGACGTTCCTGAACATGTCGCCGAAGGACATCAACCGCTTCATCGAAAGCGTTTCGAAAGAGATCGAAAAACTCGTGAGCGCCGGCCACGCGCCGGTCGTCCTCTGCTCGCCGCAGATCCGCGCGCAGGTGAAGCGGATTATGGACACCACGAAATTGAATGTGGCGGTGCTTTCATACAATGAAATAGTAACGGGCATCGCCGTGGAATCGTCAGGAACAGCGGAGTATAAAGAATGAATTTAAAAAAGTACGAGGGCGCAACAATGAAAGAAGCGCTTGACAGGGTCAAGGCCGATATGGGCCGTAATGCCGTGATCCTCCATACGAAGAGTTTCAAGCGCGGCGGATTCTTGGGCTTGGGCGGGCGCGAGATTATTGAGATAACCGCCTCGGATGATGTGCGGGTGCTCACGCACACGAAACGCGAAACGCCCGCGCAGCGCCCCCCGGCGAATGCTTTGCTGGAGAGTGCATATAAAACAGCGGCCCCTCCCGACATGCCGGCGGCTTCCCCTCAGCCGCTGGCGGCCTCCGCGCTTAATTCAATCGAGGCCGAGGTCGGCAACATCAAGTCGCTGATTTGCGACCTTGTCCGCCGCGAACACCGCAAGAATCTCAAAAACTGCGCGGATCACTTCGTTGACCTCTTCGACGCCCTCCTGCGCCGGGGAGTGGACGAGGCCAGCGCAAAGGCAATTGTCCGGAGGGCCAAAGACGGCGGCTCCGGTGATGCCGCCACTGAAGCGCAAATTGTGGCCCGCATGATTCGCGTTGCCGGGCCGATCGCCCGCGGCGGGAAGTCGGCGAGGACCGTTGCGCTCATCGGCCCGACCGGCGTGGGTAAAACGACAACGATAGCCAAACTGGCGGCGAATTTCAAACTCCGCGAAAAACTTGATGTCGGGCTGATAACAATTGACACGTACCGGATAGCCGCGGTTCAGCAACTCAAGACCTACGCGGACATCATCGGAATCCCCATCAACGTCGTCCTGACGCCTGATGAACTGACCGGAGCGTTGCAGGCGTTCAGCGGCAAGGATGTCGTCCTTGTTGACACGGCGGGGCGCAGCCAGTGCGACGCGCAGAAAATGCAGGAACTCAAGGCGTTCCTCGAAGCCGGGAAATTCGATGAGGTGCACCTTGTCGTCAGCGCAACGACGCACACGGCGCACGTTGAGAGCATTGCGGAGCGTTTTGGGCCGCTGGCGCATGACAAGGTGATTCTTACCAAGATAGACGAGTCCCCGTGCCGCGGGCACCTGCTCAACATTTTGCTGCGGGTGAACAAAGCCGCTTCATATATCACAACCGGCCAGGAAGTGCCGGACGACATTGAGGTGGCCGATGCGGGAAAGATGGCGGCGATAATTTTGAGGGCATGATAGTGATAACGGATCAGGCGACAAAACTGCGCATGATGGTGGACGCTCTGACCCCGCATGCGCGCACGATAACGGTAACAAGCGGCAAGGGCGGCGTCGGGAAGAGCAATATCGCGTTGAACATGGCAATTGCCGCCGCGAGGCTCGGCCACAGGGTTACGCTTGTCGATGCGGACCTGGGGCTGGCGAATATCGACGTGCTTACCGACCTTCGCGCCAGATACAACATCTCGCACGTCATCACTGGCCGCAAGAGCATAGTCGAGATAGTCGCCGATGGGCCGGGCGGCATCAAGGTTATCCCGGGCGCGTCCGGGCTGCCGGGGCTGGCGGACCTCGCGGACGACGTGAGGGAACGCCTTATCGCGCAACTGGAATACCTCGAATCCTCCGCCGACCTTGTAATCGTGGACACCGGCGCGGGCGTCAGCCGGAACGTCATGGATTTTGTCGCGGCGGCCGATGATGTCGTTGTCGTGGCGACGCCCGAGCCGACGAGCATCACCGATGCCTACGCGGCTATAAAGGTTCTGTCGAGAGAAGCCGATTATGGTAATGTATTTGTGCTTATGAACATGGTGTCGGGCGGCGGGGAAGCGGGGAGGATCGCGAACCAGATAATTCGCGTCAGCAGGGATTTTCTCGGCCTTTGCGTGGAATACGCCGGCTACATCGTGCGGGATGAGGCCGTGGAAGCATCCGTGCGCTCCAGACGGCCTTTCATTCTGGCTTACCCCGGCTCTCCGGCCTCCCGTTGCTTGCGAAAGACGCTCGATGCCCTTGAAATCCAGCGGCGCAAAGGCGAGCGCAGGAAGAAGAGCGGTTTCTTCCGGCGGCTTTTCCGCAGATTCCGGTCTAGAGTAGAATGACGAAAAGATTTTCCGGCTTTATGGCGACATTCGCCTTTTTCGTGACATGCGTGTCCGGCCTGGTGGCGGACGTGGATGTGCAGGATGTGTTATTGCGCGCGCTGGCGGCCATGGCGATTTTCTTTTTCCTGGGGCTTTTGATCGGCGCTGTTGCCAACAGGATCCTGCTTGACAGCCTGTTCGGCGAAGAAGCGCCCCCGGAGGAGACGCCGGCCGAGGAGGGCGAGGCCGACACCGCTTAGCAAGCAGAGGCGTTGATGCAAATGCGGGCCCGCTCCTCTTAATGCTTGAAAACGTCGGATATCTATACTATATTAGGGCGATCTTTCATGGCGACTACAAGCAGTGTAACGACGAGAAGGCTGCAAAAGAACGGCAAGGGGCGGAGTTCTGAATCATCAATGGCAAAATCCAAGATCACCGCAGAAACTGTTAATGTTCCTGACAACGAAGTGCGTTTGTGGAAGGAGTATGCGCGGACAAAGGACGACAAGCTCCGCAACTACTTCCTTGAAAAATACCTTCCCACGGTCCGCTACGTTGGTGAGAGGCTGCTGGCGAAACTCCCTCAGAGCGTGGAACTTGACGATCTCATCAGCGCCGGCATCTTCGGCCTGATGCAGGCCATAGACGGCTTCGACGTCAGACGCGGCGTGAAGTTTGAAACCTACTGCGTCAACCGCATCCGCGGCGCAATCCTCGACGAACTGCGAAACCTCGACTGGGTTCCCCGCCTTGTCCGAACAAAAGCCCACAAAATCAGCAACGCCGCCAATGAACTCAAGATCCGCCTCGGCCGCGAACCAAGCGACGCCGAACTCGCCCGTGAACTCGGCATACCGCTTGGTGAATATGACGAGATGGTCCGCGAGGCCAGCGCGATAACGATTCTCTCTCTCAGTGAAAAAACCCAGCAGAATGACGACGACAAGTCGCTCACCAAAATGGAACTCGTGGAAAACGTGAAGGGAGACCCGCCGATGGATGACCTCCAGAGGCGCGAACTGATTGAATTTCTCACCAAGGGACTGTCGAAAAAGGAAAAACTGATAATGATACTTTATTACTACGAAGAACTCACCATGCGCGAGATCGGCCAGATTATCGACCTTTCCGAGTCTCGCGTCTGCCAGATACATTCCAAGATTGTCATGCGCCTCAAGAGCCAACTCGATTCGTTCAAACACGAACTGACGGCCTGAAAATTTCTCCGCTCTTGAATAAAACGGCCCCGCGCTCAAAAGCGCAGGGCCTTTTGCTGTCGCTTCAACTTCGCGTTATGCGGCGCGCATTCTCCTGAAGGCAATTCCCGCAAGGCCGAAAAGTGCCGGCAACACCAAAACAATCGTCACAGGCTCCGGCACCGGCACGGAGTATGCGATAGTCTCGATGGGGGCATAAACATTCGTGCCCGTTCTTCCCATCATTGTCATCGTCACGTTCGGCCCGTCGATTTCAACAATCATATACCCGTACATCTTCGCGTGGTAAATACCCGTCACATCTGTTTCCCCGTAGGGGGGACTCCACGTTGTCAAAGGCGCGCCGCCGGTGCCTACGACGAACTGCGAAACCACGTTCCCGTTGGCGTCCGGCATCGTTGCATGGTCATAAAAATGATCGTGTCCGGTGAAATAAACCTTGTCGGGGGTGCCGCCCAAGATGTTCCAGAACTGATCGCGGATCGCGGGATAGTTGGACAAATTGTCAGGATGGTTCATCGTGAACGCCGGCTCGTGGCCAAACACGAAGACATGCTGGCTGGGGTTGGAATTAATTTGATTGTTTAGCCATGTGGTGTTTACCTGGTGCTGGGCGGTCGGGTCGCCGGCGTCAGGAACGTTGTTCGTATTGACCGCGGCGATAAACGCGTTGTTGAACTTGAAGGAGTAAGTCATCTTCTTCTCGCCGTCAGGGCCGTTTGTGGGCATGTCTGAGAAGACATCCTGCCACGCTAATTCCTGGCTGGCGGTACTTGTCATCTCGTGGTTGCCGGGCGTGGCATAAACGCCGATGCCCGCGTTGTAAACCGGCGCCATTGTGCTGCGCCACAGATTGAGTTGTGTCTCAAGCAGGCTCTGGTTCGTTGTGCTTCCGTTCACCAGGTCGCCCGGAACCAGCACGAAAGATGCGCCCGACACGGCGACCTTGTTTGCGATCTCGGTCAAGATAGTGGTATTGATGCTGCCGACGCCGTTGGGATCGCTGGATGTCGTGCCGCGGGTGTCTCCGACAACAATGAACCGCCACGGAGCGGAGTAAGCGGGAACGGAAAGGAGAAGAATTGCCGCGACCAGGATTAGGAAAGGTAATATTCTCTTCATTTTGAGTGCACCACTTACAGGTCTATGGGAAAATCAATTTGCATTATCACAACATCACCACCTGCCATATTATACCCTGTCAACTTGGCAAAAAGCAAACCTTGGTGCAAAAGTTTCCGCCACGTCGCTCTAAGGTATTGTAAAAACACACGTTACGGCAGACATTGGTTGCATTTTCCGCGTCGGACTAGGCGCGTTAGAAAGTACGGCGCATTGCTGCCAGGACGCGGCGCAATGTGTCGCCGCCGAATCTCTCCGTCACGGCGCGCGCAATTTCGAAAGCCACTGCCGCTTCCCCGACGACGGACGCGGCGGGCGCGGCGCAAATATCCGCGCGCAGCGCCGGCGCTCTCGCGGGTTTCATGTTGCGCATGTCAATCGAACGAAGAGGATTCGCCAGCGTCGGTATCGGCTTAACTGCGGCGCGGATGATGATCACCTCGCCGTTTGTCATGCCGCCCTCGATTCCGCCGGCCCTGTTCGTCGGGCGCGTTATGACGCCGCTCTTCAGGATTATTTCGTCGTGCGCTTCAGACCCACGGCGGGAAGCAATCGCAAAACCGTCGCCGATTTCCACGCCTTTGACTGCGGGTATGGACATCATCGCTCCGGCGAGCCGCGCGTCGAGCCTTTCCGCCGCCTGCATGCAACTGCCCAGTCCCGCCGGTGCGCCGATGACCTTGACTTCGAAAACGCCCCCCAGCGTGTCTCCTTTTTTCGCGGCGCGCTCCATCTCGCCGGCGATCGCGTCGTCCCTTTCCGGGTGGACGGTGTAGAATTGCGACCGGCTGCGGACATGCAATGCCTGCGCGAGCGTCAGCCGCCTCGGCGCCAGCCGAATCGTGCCGATGGCGACGACGTGTCCAAAGACCTCGATCCCCAGCGTCTTCAACATGGACGCGGCGACGGCTCCCGCCGCGCAACGGGCCGCCGTTTCCCGGGCGGACGCGCGTTCCGCGATGTCGCGGGCATCGTCTGTATCGTATTTGAGCATTCCGGCAAGATCAGCATGTCCGGGGCGTGGAACATGGAGAGGCTGCGGGGCGGGGCGGTAGTCGCGATTATTGATGATGATGGCAACCGGGGCGCCGGTGCTGACACCGCCGCGGACGCCGGCGACGATTTCGAAAGCATCGTCCTCAACGGCCATCCGCGCGCTTCTGCCTCCGGCGCGTCTGCGTCTGGTCAGGAAGTCCGCAACCGCAGCCTCCGGCACCGGCACACCAGAAGGAAGGCCCTCGATCAGAGCGACCAGGGCCTTTCCGTGCGATTCTCCAGCCGTGCGATAACTGAGCATGTCTTTATCTTAAGGGTATGCGGGCGCGCTGCTCAGGCGTGAGCGGCGCTGATGCCAGTGCGACCGCCGCGGCATTGGCGACTTCCACATCAGGGCTGTTCAGCGCCGCGAGGAGTATCGTAAGCGTCTCTTCGCTCACGGCGTTCACCTTGCCCTTGGCCAGTATTGAACCGATTGCCAGCGCGGATGCGGCGCGCAGTTCTTTCGGCGCCGCCGTGTTCGCCAGTATTACTCCGGCAGGAGCGATTGCCGCTTCAATTCCCCAGTTGCCCAACGCTTCCATCGCGCTGACACGCGCTACAAGAGTGCGATCGCTCTGCGTGATTGCGATGAGCCTGTCGGCGTAAGGCGCAAGGTCTATAATGGGGTTGGGCCCCTCCACACTTGCGATGATTCCCGCCGCCTGCTGCAGGATCGCCTCGTTCTGCCTGGCTTGCCAGCCGCTGACGTTCTTGAATGTTGCAAGCAGGGCGCCGATGGCCGCCTGGTCTGTGATATTCGGGATGAAGCCCTTCACGGTTGCGAAACTGAAGCGGGTCTTATCGCCTTCGAGCATCTCCGGCGTGGTGACAATGAGAATGGGCATCTGCGCGGTCGTCAGGTTGTCGCGCAGTCTGACGATGAAGGCGTTTGTTGTTCGGTCCAGTTCGTTGAAGGCAATGATGACATCCGGCGCCGGGAAGTCCATGGCCTTGGCCAGGCCTTCCGTGGAGTCCTGGGCGACGACAACGTCGTAGCCAAGTGCCTTGAGGCTCAGGCTCAGCGTGTTGCGGGCGTCGTTGTCCGGGTGCACAACCAGCACGCGCAGCGTTGCGGTCTCCTCCATCGCCTTCAGGAGGAGGTCGGTCACGAGTTCTTTTTGTGCGAACGGCCTTGAACCGGAGATGCGCGCCAGTGTAATTGCGGCGGTGTATTTAACCTGGCGGCTGCCGGCCCACATGGCTTTTATGATGGGATAGCCGTACATGCCTTCCTTGCCCTCCGCCTTTTCCGGCAGGAACTGCGCGGTCTGGGCTTCGGGCAGCGTAGCAATGGCGTTCAGGCACATGACCGCTGACTGGTCGAGATTGTAATTCATCGCCATTTCCACCGCTCCGCAGAGGGCGCGCAGGCCCAGCGCAACGGCGGCAGGGGCTTTGGCCTGCGCCTTGGCGAGTGCGTCTGTGATGGCCTGGCGTTCAACGTCGGTCAGCACGGTCTTGTTCTGTGCCGCGTCGTAATCGAGAATAATCTGGCCGGCGGGGATTTCCGCCATCCTTGCGCAAACGAGGATGTTCGCCGCCTGCTGATTGCCGGCGTCGAGCGCGAGCGCTCGGGCGGCCGCCTCTATTGCCATTTCGTGGTTATATGCGAATCTTGGGACGGGCGCATAGGCAAGCGCGCCGTTCTGGAACGACCACGCGAAGAACCTTGCGCCTTCGCTCAGATAGAAGCGCGGGATAACGTTGCGCTTGGCGCTTGTGCGGTTGGCCAGGTAATCCTCGGCGATCATCGTGTCCAGTTGTGATGCGGAAAGTTTCTCCGCGTCGGCTCCCGCGTGTTCGGCGACTATTGCGATGCACCCCTTCAACGCCGCGCTCCGCATGTCATCGCTCAGATTCGTATCGTCAGCCAGTTCGCGGAGTTTTGCGGCGGCGCGCCAGTCCTTCAGTCCTGACAGCACGCTGATGAGCATTCCCTTAAGAAGCACGTCCTGCGTGTCGAGCGCGGCAATCATGGGCGGCACGGCGCGGGCGCCGATCTCGCTCAGAGCAATTTGAATCTGCGCGCGCGTGCGGGGACCGCCGGCGGTGTTCCATGCTTCAAGGAGGTACTGTACGCCGAATTCCCCGATGCTCTCCTTCAGCGCGCGGAATGCGGCGGCGGATTTTCCAACGTCCTCGCCGAGCAGATCGCGTACGACGGTGCGGATCGCCTCGGGATCGGTCAGTTCGGTGAAGGATGCCTCCTGGGCGAGCGCGGCGATATTCACGGCGGTGGAGCGGAACGGCTCGCCCTTTTTGATTAGTTCGTTAAACGGCGCGTAGCCGACTTTTCTAACGATTGCAAGGGCGGTTCTTGCGGAGAGCCCTCTGATGAGGTCATTATTCTTGACAGTAGCGCCGGGAATGTCGCCTTTCTGGAGAAGATTCTGAAGGTCTGTGAGGACAGCCAGCCGGCTATCCAAATCATCCGGAAGAGGAGGGGGCGCGGGTGCCGGTGCTGGCGCTGGCTCAGGCGTAGGTGCTGGTGCTGGCTCAGGCGTAGGTGCCGGAGCAGGCGCAGGCGCTGGAGCAGGAGCCGGTGCTGGTGCTGGCTCAGGTGTAGGTGCAGGTGCGGGCGCTGGCTCAGGAGCAGGAGCCGGTGCAGGAGCCGGTGCTGGCGCTGGCTCAGGCGTAGGTGCAGGTGCCGGAGCGGGCGCTGGAGCAGGAGCCGGTGCTGGTGCTGGCTCAGGCGTAGGCGCCGGTGCGGGCGCTGGCTCGGGTGCAGGAGCCGGTGCTGGCGCTGGCTCAGGCGTAGGTGCAGGTGCCGGAGCGGGCGCTGGAGCAGGAGCCGGTGC
>Ga0315291_10000133_pt1 | contig 84623 bp, 101 predicted proteins | sample YL17G12_20_MG_FD_203070 | JGI IMG/M metagenome (GOLD analysis project Ga0315291, IMG submission 203070) | Sediment microbial communities from Yellowstone Lake, YNP, Wyoming, USA - YL17G12_20 | ecosystem: Environmental > Aquatic > Freshwater > Lake > Sediment | place: USA: Wyoming | collected... | reverse complement strand
CTCGCGATTGCGCTCCCGCTAGGCGTCGATGGTGATGTAATCGGGTTCTTGAACGAATACGGCATGAACGGTTCGATGTTGATCACGGCAAACGTGGGTGGCCCCGACTTCATCTTTATCCCAGGGAATCCGGTCTACACGATCAAGCAGCCTTCAGTGCCCGCGCCTATCGTGTCCATTCTGCGTTTCAACGGCTCGACGAAGATATGGTTACCGGAAGACGTCTTCCAGTGGGCACTGGGCAGCAATCCTCGCTTTATCCCAACATCTACGTTTGCTGGGCGTCCTAACGGCGCGGCCATGTTCGACAACTCGCTACTCGCGAGTGTCGGGGTGGGCAACGACATCGCGGCGCTTGTGATTGGCGAAGGCGAGCTTGTGGGCCGTCCTGTCGGCAGTGACCTGAGCAGTATGACGCCATCGGGAGTGCGGGCGATGTTAGGACTCGACTTCGGCACGTACACGCCTGTGATTAGCAACATTTCAAATCTGAGTCCCGTTGTTGCTTCGGTGGCACAGTGGTTGCGCATCGGTAACGTGGTGACGGTGAGCGGGAAACTTGTTGTGGACGCGATAGCTGCGGCTGCGGCTAGCCTGCAAATGAGTCTTCCTGTCGCAAGCAACTTTACTGCCGAAGAGCAGTGCGGCGGTACTGCGAGCACTGGTGCTGAAACTGCGGCTATAGGTGCTGACAGCGGCACAGACCTGGCTTTCATGGATTGGGTTGCTGTAAACACCGCCGCAGTTGCTATGCGCTATACCTTCACCTATCAAATCCTCTAAAGGCTACTTATATACCGGAACGAACGCGACCGTAAGTAATCCGGCTCGTGCGCATTTTCAACACATCCGAGTACTTTCGGACCTGCTCGAATTTCTCCGGCACATATCCTGAATAATATTCAGCTATCAGTTAGACGTGGACACTTGTTTAGACTTAAAATTGCTAACTTTTTTCAAAAGCTTCACTCCTACCCGGAATGCCTCCGTTTTTTGAAACCCGTCCATTGGCGCAATCGTAGATAATCGGGTCTGGATTTCGTCTACTAACTGCAAGAACCGGGCATTCGATTTCACCCTCTCGTACACGCTTTCGACCGGAGACTCTATATCAGTTAGATATTGGGTCGGTATAGAGTGCAGTTCTTCCGCCAGATTCGTCAGTTCCAACCAGAATTCTTTTTTAAAAACCGGACCCGTCGCTTCTTTACCGAAGTTGCACGTGTGCATCCAAACGTCCGATGGACCAATCCTACCCGGATCAACAACCCGGCTTTTCGCATGTCCGTTCATCATTTGGCTCGTATCTATCTGCGGACCTACATATAAGTTACCGAAAAATGCTTTTCTTGGGTTCAAAATATCCGATTCGTAGTCCGCACTTATGACTTCCATCCGAATCGACCGTCCGCCGTTTCCGAACGTGAAATAGGTGTGCGGAGAGAACTTAATTTTTCCCGTAGCGTCTTTCCATCGGTATATGAAACTCATACTAGCGAGTCTAAATTCCCACGATTCGCCCGATAACGTCACATCTTGAACCACATGGCTCGGCTTTCCCTCCGGTCGTTCGGATACATCGGTCGTGCAGTTACATATCCGAAGATTTAGGTGCTCCGACTCCGGACAGTGTTCAGAATATTGCAACAAACCCGTGGAAGTCGCATATGAAGTGTGGCGTTCTACTCGAATCATATCGAACATTACAACGACCTCGGTGTATTTTCCAATACTATGACCGATGATATTTTCTCAGCTTGCCCACGTTGCTCTACTATCCCGTGGTGGCCAAATTGTCAGTGCGGTTATGTGGCAACGGACCACCGCCCTAGCGTCTGCTACAAGTGTGGGCGCGAACCGCAACAACAAGCGCATCGGGACTATGAAGGGCGGCATGGTCGACCCACGGGTTTCTACTCGGCACGGCTTGCGTGTACTGGGCGCTTCGGCCTATGGACACATGTGGCTGGCGGTCGGATCACGTACATAGTGGACAGTGATCGTAAAGGATTGCATCCGCAAATCGGCCCGTTGGTAGATGCGTGGGAAAAAGCAAATCGCGCGCATTCAGAATATTAATGTAGGTGTATAATCTACATCAGAAGCAGCTTGAACGCAGATGGAACGCAGATGGAACGCAGATCATTGTCTACGTTTATCCGATGTGCTCTAATAAATCAACCGGAGGAGATTGAGCTTCGGCTCCTAGACGCTCCTAAGTCATCGGACTACCGGCGATACTAAATCAAACTGCGGAGACTCATCATGCCAGAACAACAGCACCTTCCACTAGAATCTCGTCCTAGTCTTCTTTCTCCTGATAAACGTAAGTGGTGTTCTGAGCCTTGGGAGAAGCGCCAAGCCCGTCAACCACGTATTGCGGTGTTCCAGTATGCAATGAACGCGACACGGCGTCCATCAAATCCGGACGAGACTATCGCATATGGGTATATGGTTCTGAATAAGTTTCACGACCGAGAGCCTGAAGCCGTTCTTCGAGCTATCCAAGAGCTCGATCCGAACTACTTCGACTCGTATCCAAGAAAACCCGACACCGAACTCACCGAAGTTTTTAAGAAAGCCATCATCGGTGAACTCGCTCGAGTTTTCTTTCGATACGGTTTGGCCGCTTATGGAAAGCCCGGACTCAGAAAATCATCAGACGTCCCGCAATTATCCGAGCCACTTGCCGCCATTTAGTAATAGGGTGGGGGTGGATTTAGTCCACCCCCACCCTAACCTTATTTGCACGAGTTCCGTCCACATCACCATCCGAGGCTTATGAACACTCAGCAACAGTTACAAATTTGTGCTCGTGCCGCTACCGAGGCTGTTTATTCTTTTTGCCAAATAACCTCAACCGCTGATTTTCCTTCATGGGAAAAAGCGTCTTCCGCTGACCGCGAAGTGTTCTGTAGTTTATCCACCGCTATAATTGGCGGTGCGAGTTTATCTGAAATACTTAATCGAGTTTATCCAGAGAAGAATTATCCAGAGAATCACTCCGATATTTCATTACTTAGTCGACAAACTTACCGGATATTTTATGATGTTGTACTGGTCATTTATCGCGCCAGTCTCCCTTTTTTAGTAACTCCATGAAAACCGAGTCTTGTAGTTATTTCATGATGGATGGGCATCAGAGCACATGGCTCCTATGCGGTAAGCCATCCACCCATTTTTTCATTATTTGTAAACGTAAGCTCGAGTCTTGTTGCGATAAACATTCTTCAAAGTTTATGAGTTATGAACAAATTTCCAATGATGAGTATATTGCATACTTGGTCATGTTGAGCTAAACTATAGATCGTAAATTAGTGTTTTTATTTGGTAGTGTATAATGTTCCATGAGTGCAACCACCCGGTAAACGTCGTAATATCTCTTCGTCAAATTGCGGTAAACCAGCCACGGATTTTTTCATTTCTAATCACCCGGAAGGTGAATTATCCCATCCCCGATGTCCAGACCACTGGAAAAATTCTGTTCTTGAAACATCTCCGCTTGTTACTCGTTTAACTGTTGAAGAATTTGATTGCTGGATAATTATGATGAGCTAGCCATCTGATGGTGAAGAAGATATTCCGATACTCTGGTGAAGTTAAAATAACCATCCGTCTCGATGGTGATAATGTTTTTCACTGCGACGTACAACAGGGTTCAGATGGTAGCACAGTTAATCTTCCGATTGAGTTTTTTGAAGAACCGCGTGATTCATGTGACCCTAAATTCTTGGATGATGTTGCAATAACAGCTATATGGCATGCTAGAGTAGCTGAACCGACTTTATATCTCAGTACTTGTTATGATGCAACAGGCGACATCCACATCAGTAGAGACTCAAGGACTTCTTGGCTGTCTTAGTTTTCAACATTCGTTCGGTCAGTTATGACCGCGACACGAACCAAATCAACAACCCAACCAACAACCCAACCTAACCCGATCTGACTGAATCGAATCTGACAGTATAGAGATAATATGACCAAAACTTCCGATATTGACTCGCAAGACGTCTCCGATAATCCCACTGAACCATCATCTGATATGGATCCACTTACTGATGCGGATTTGTTGACTGAGATTCTACGTGCGTTTGTCACGTGTCCACTTGACATTCGAGTGGAGGAAAACCGTGATAATGATAACCATTCATCCACTCTCATGATTCACGTGAACCCGAAAGACGTCGGCATTGTCATCGGTCGAGATCATTCGACCATTCAAGCAATCCGTCATATCTTCAGTCGTGTGGCAGTTGCGAACCAGAGTCGCACTTACGTTCATATTGCTGGGGAGGCGGAAGCTCAGCAGAACTTCCGGCCAAATAATCGACAGAATCGTCCGGATTATGGCTATCAAGAACGTCCATCAAACCAGAATTATATGAGCCAAAATCGGCGACCGGATTACTATCCGAATCAATCGAATCATCACCAGGGTTATCCGAATTATCCGAATGATAACCACCAGAATGGGAATGGAGATAGGCCGTATCGACAGGACCAATCGTTCGAACGTCCGCAGCGTTCATATAAACAGTCACGCAGAAATGGTCCCAGTCGTCCGTATTGATGGAACATGGCATTAAATGTGATAAGCTAGACTGGGAAATTTCGGGAAATGTGGCCGGTCCACTAGCACTGACACCGACACCGTGCGGTCGACCGGCCATACATTTCTATATGTCTCGTGCAAATAATAACCAGTTATATCGTCGATGCGAAGAACACTTCCATGATGATTTAGAATCTATTGTGAATTTCATCAATTTATCTGTTGAAGAATTTTGTTGTCGGGAAATTATGACTAGTTGAATGTATTTCTTTAGAAATGAAACTTGACGATAAAATCCAACAGCGTTTTGAACAAAAAATTCGTAAAACTGCTTCCGGTCATTGGTTGTGGACCGGCAGTTCAGATGGAACTCACGGGAAGTTCTGGATTTTTGGGAAGCTTCATGCGGCCAATCGCATAGCCTGGATATTTCAGAACCCAGATGAAGTTCTTCCATCTAACAAACAAGTAATTAGAACTTGTGGTCAGGATAGATGTATCAATCCAGATCACCACTTTGTCGGAACTATTCAAGAACGCGGTCAGTTTATGACTATTCGCGAAGTATGTAATGGGCAAAAACTTGACATTGTAACGGCTGCTGAAATCCGAGACCTCGTAGCCAATGGTTATAGTTCACGTGATATAGCGGCTGAGTTTGAGATTTCTCAAACAACAGCATATAATGCTGGATATGGTCGAACATTCGTAGAAGCCGAAAAACTTAGCAAACGACTTTAGGGCTTGATGATATACTATCGCAACGTTCGAATTGACAAGGCAGAACCGTTCAAGGTTGTCTGCAACAAGTGTGGAAAAACCTACAAAGTGAACTCGGATGAAACTCATCCTGATTTTACTGAAATTCGTAACACTTACGGATATGGTTCTCAAAAAGACGGGGATAAATATTGTTCCGACATCTGTGAACCGTGTATGGATGAAATTTATGCAACGTTCGCAATTCCTCCACAAATTGTTGGGATGACGGTTATTGGTGAGGATTCCGGAACTTTGAAGATTTTCGTTGATGACGTCGGTGAACCAATGCTTCCAGCACGTCGAATTCACGATTGAGAGGTCGTGTGGCATCTTGAAATCGGTCGCAACGTTGATATGAACTATTGTAGTAACTGTGGAGTTAGCATGACGTATGAGTCTCCTCGTACGTGTTTGAACTGCAACCAAACTTCATGGGAAAATCCGATACCTGTTGTAGTTGCTAAGGTGATAATTGGTGGCGGTATTCTTTTGATTCGTCGAGCTCGAGACCCTGGACTCGGAAAATTAGCTTTTCCAGGCGGTTATTTAGAAATCGGCGAAACATGGCAAGAAGGGATGTCTAGAGAATTACGAGAAGAAACTGGTCTTGATATAGCACCAAGTTTATTTAGACTCGACGGTATTGAGTCATCTACGGATAAAGAACGAATTATAATTTTCGGTCGTACTCCATACCTTCCAAGCAATATCATATCAGAATTCACGCCGAATTCTGAAGTCTCAGAACTCGTTATTACTAATCAAGATACTGAACTAGCATTTCCGACACATACGAAAGCACTCTCTCAATACCTGGTAGAAAGAAATGGTTGAACTAATTGCATCAAACCGTAATGAAAGAAAAGCAAATGAGCAAAGAACATAATACCGTGAAACATGAGTCCGGTCGCGTCATTTTGACAAACGCTAAATTTCGCTGCACCAAGTGTGGTGAATGGAAGCTCGGAAAGAGCTTTGGTCTTCGACAAATGAAGAGTGGGATGATCAGAAATCAGCCTCAGTGCACAACGTGTCGTGGATCACATAGATAGGGTCCTGGATGATATACTGAAAGACGTTTAAACGTTTAAATCCCTTGTGATCAAGCGGGTTAAATGTCACTTTTTAACGTTTCATTATTAGCTGAAATTAGTGTATCGGGCTCGTTGTCTATTTTGGCTTCTTCAAAAGAAGCAGCAGAAATAGAAGCAAGACGCCTCCATATGCGAGCTCAGGTTTATTGGACGTACCAAAACCAACAAATCGGTGCGTACGTTGGTCCATTAAATAGTGTTTGGGCAATTGGATCCGAAGTAGGATCCTTTCAAGTTTCACTGACTTCACGCATACATATTAGTGCATATACTCAAAACGTTAGTGCATACAACGAACAAGAAGCCATTTCAAAAATAGAAAATATTCATTCTCAAGGTAAACTTATATGGAGTTTTGGAGAAGTTAAATTAGTTCAGTATACCGGACCCATATTGAATGTATGGGTTACACCGATAATATAATTATTCTATATATAATTCGGTAATAGTTCGTAAAATAAGTTCATACGGATATCTCTTCATAAATTCAGATTTCTTCATCCAAACGAAGAAAAGCGATTCTGACCATCGTTTATGAAGTTCTAGTTCTATTTTTTCTTTCTTATTAAAATCAATCTGGATGATTTTACCATTCGGATAGCTAAATACCCTCTCAATTGAGTAGATTATTGCATTGATGGCAGATTCATACTCTATAAAGCTGTGGGGTCTAACCTCTTTAAGATTGATATGAAGCTGTCTCCCTATATCATGAACACTCATATTATAAGTCATATCTACGGTAAGTCTTAACCCATTTAGAAACATAATATCGAGAATTGGCTTATCGTCAGATGGGCGTCTTATTATTTTAATATATTTCATTCCGAGTTCATTTACATCGAGTTCTATGGCCTCTAGAATTGGTCTCGTGTACGTCATGCTCTATGATTCCATGACTTGTTCTACATAGAGTTCTTTGACTACTTGTACTGCTGATTCAATTGGAAGTTTTTTCGGAAGGTCATAACTTAACAGAAACTTTCGAAGCAACCCCACTTCCCAACGTTGTAAAAATAACTTCGATTTTTTCACATTGAAAGCTAATGTAACTTTATCATTAGTATGTATCGAAATGAGATCTTTGATTATCTCTCTCAAAAATGGTTTGTGTTCGGTTAATATCAGTATAGAGGTAACTTCAGATCTCACAGTATATAAAATCGTTCCGTACGTGGAATGAAGAATTTCATCAGCATTTAGTCCATCATTTAAGGGAACTACGAAAGAAACATTTGTAAAACGAACTACGAGGTTAAAACCATTAGAATTTATACGATCATGGATATGAACACTTTTTAATTCCGATTTTGACATTTTGTGGTACAGTTATATATGTTTTCCGAAATACTTTTAGAAATCAAGTCAAAAATTCAAGAAATTAATGATGATGAGCTTTTTGAGCTCCTTGACTGTGCTTCTGAAGAACTTAAGAGAAGAAACGGGCTTCTCATGCCAAGTATACCTGACATAAGGAATAAATCACCACAGGCAAATCTTCAAATGGTCATCGAAGCCCTCGCCGGAATGGGTGTTAAAGCTAACACGACAGAAAAGACTAAACCGTGATGTCTATCGTTTCAATTCGAATACTTCTATCAGCTTCTATTTTCTCTTGATATTGTAATATTGGTCGAAGCGTTTCGATTGCTGCTTCTAACGAGGATATTGTCTCTTTAAGCTCTATTGACCCGGAGTTCGCTGTCCATGATTCAACATGACGACGGATATAAGTCATGGTCTTTTTGAGACACTGAAATATTTCTGGAGTAGGAATGATTTGTACCTCTGTACCATCAATCATTTCGAAAAATTCCCATACTTTCCTCGGACTGTCATCATGAGGATTATGGTAGTATTCATCACCCTTTTTACTTTCAGAGTCAATTTTGGTGGAACCTCGAAATCTTACCCATTCTCCAATTTGGATCGGATGTTTTCCGTTGTACGAAAAGCGAAACGCTTTTTTGACTCCGTAGCATTCTACGGTTGCTTTCCACTCAGATTCTGAATTAGTTAGATAACAGACTCTGCCTTCATGGTACAGAACACTAAACGTTTTCAAGGACATGTGAGAGATTACATCTGATGGGACGTTCTAGAAAGTGTATAGCAAGGCCAGAAGTCGAGGCAATCGCTCTCTATTCTGACGATAGAAGTATGGAAGAGGTACACGTTTTATGGAACCCAGAAAGAGGGTCGTGCCATCAGTGTGGAATCATCCATGAGAATGTACGTAGATTTACGGCACATGGGTGTTGTACTATGTTTTGTTCACAATGTTGGAATGGATTTGTTGATGACGAGTGTAATGTTGTTCCAGGGCAGTGGAAACGAGATGTCTTTCTTAGTTGGAATGAAAATGTAACTCTCTGCCTAGAATACGAAGATGGAACCACATCGAATCCTTTCTGGAACTGAAGATTTTCGACCCGATATTTCAGCCGGACCTCGAGCTTATTACGAAAAGGCGATGGCCTTTGCGAAGAAATTCTATGGTGATGAAGTAGACCGAATTTCTTCTGTTAAGTTAGAAGATGTAACTCCTGATTTTTTCTTTGTTGAGTATATATGGGTCGTGCATGCGACGGGCTTTTCAGCAAAAGCCGTTGGTAGTTTTATGCCAAAACTTCTTGAAGCATATAGCCCATGGGACGAATGTGGACTTGAAAAATTTGATGACGTAATGAAGAGGGTTAAACTTGTTTGCAACAATCCTCAAAAAGCGAAAGCCATTCATTCAACTGCGAAAAAATTAGTAAACGACGTAAATAATAAAATGGGATGGAGTGACTGGAAAAACCAGAATCTTTCAAGCGTGGAAGAAATTGGAAAACTGCCGTACATAGGGAAGATAACCAGGTACCATCTTGGTAGAAATATTGGACTTCTCAATTGTGTGAAACCAGACTTGCATCTTGTACGTATGGCTGAACACTGGGGTTTCAAAGATTGTGAAGAGATGTGCCGTTCAATGAGAGAAGAAGATGACGTTCCTCTCGGAATTGTAGACCTTGCACTTTGGTACTCTGCATCTACTTTCGGAACTATTCAAATTAAAAGCGTCGACGGACGCTAATTCTCAGTGTAATATCTGATATGCGACATCTAATGGTGTGTGTTTCCGGATGGGCCGGAACCGGCAAAGACGAATGTGCCGGTAGGCTTGTTAAAATTCATGGTGCTGTCCACACCGGTTTAGCTGATCCGGGAAAGCGTCATATGAAAGACGCTTACGGATTTTCTGATGAACAACTGTGGGGTCCATCGGCATTTCGGAATGCCGGTGATCGAAGATACCCGAAACCGGTCATCGATGAAGTTCGACTGCGACCATGGGAAGGAGATGTTCCAGATGACATTTTTCCTGCTGAAGACGACCATGGTAGACCATACGTAGATATGGATGGGAAGCCATTCATATCAGGTAGCGGACCTGTATGGTGTTCGTCATGGTTAAAACGAAATTCACATATTGGAGCATTATTTACAAACAAACCATATCAGATAAATAATAAAGATGCGGCAGATTTATTTCGTTTCTTTGCTCGAGAAGGTGATTCAGTTCTGTGGCTCTCTCCACGAGAATCGCTCCAAAAGTATATGGAGCTCATGAATACTCTTTATGCGGATACATGGATACGGAAAGGCATCGAAGACCATCGCATGCTCGCAGCTGGTAGGTGCGTTTATTCTAAATCAAATGGAATCACACTAAAGGGTCCACCATATTATAATTCGGATTTCGGCTCCGAAAAATTATTATCTATAACTTGTTTTTCTGATTTTCGCCATATTCATGAACACCGTCTTGCTAAGAACGCGGCAGATGAAACTCTCGTTCCGGTGCTCATCAGAATTAAGCGTCCGACAGTCACGAAACCTCCATTCAATCATCGGTCAGAAACTGAACAAACTCGCATTCGTGACGCTGCATACGATTTCATCATTAACAATGACTCGACTCTCGACGATCTTTACAATAATATAGACATTATTGTAAAGACATGCTCTAGTCCATCCTGGGTCGGTAAAAACTGGGACCCATCATTTGTTCTTCCAGAACTACAGGAAACATACATACCATGATAACCATCGATCAATTAAAAATGGTGAAGGAAGTTCTGTTCCATGAGTCATGTCCCGATGGGACTGCTGCGGCGATGATTTGTCGCGCCGCTCTTGGTCCGGACGTTGAATTTTATTCGATTCAGTATGGAACTGATTTTATGTCGAGGCTTGAGCCTCGTAGTGGTCAACTTTTCGTTGATATCACACCACCAATTCCTCGATGGGAGGAATGGAAAGCGTATTCTCCGATAATTCTAGACCACCACGAAACCGCCAAACAGGTGACTGAAGGTCTTGGTGGTATATATGGACTAAATGAGACGCATTCTGGAGCCATGCTAGCATATGATCATGTTCTTTCTGCTATTGCAGGATCTGGAAACGGCGAAATTCAAGATTTGGCCCGATGGAGAGATTTGGCTGAACTCGCCATGATTCGAGATACGTGGAAACAGGACCATCCGAGATGGAGAGAAGCATGCGCGCAGGCAATGGCTCTTCAGTTTCATGGTTCGAAGAAATTGATTGAAATAGTCGGTTCTGGTGATTTTCAGTTCAATGAATTAAGTGGTCTTGGTTTATCTCTTCTCGAGCAAGCAGAACGTAAAACGAAGCTTGTTGCACGTGGCGCATACTTGAAACCAATTCAAACCAAAATCGGGGAACTGAAAACCGCCTATTTTAACTGCACGGAAAAAATTATATCGGATGTTGCGCACACACTTCTAAATGAAGGTGCTGATGTAGCAATCGGTTATTTTCACTTGTTCGAAGACGGAGCGATGAAGATCAGCGTTTCCATAAGAACGAACGAAAAGATTGCAGCTAACGTCATCGCTAAGTATTACGGTGGGGGAGGTCACGAACGAGCTGCCGGATTCCATCTTTCTGTAGACGAAGCTCCTGGACCGGATCAACTTTCTGAGAAAATTATAGAAGCTGTCAATTCTTAGTAAGTTTTCTATACCAAATAATATATATGATGCGAACTCATGTAAGTTCAGTTACTCTTAAAGAACTTTCCTATTTCTTTAAGGGCAGTCATGGTAGTAATCGTGATGATAAAGACAACTGGCGATCAGTTGTTGATGACGGTATTCTTACCGCGTGGTCCGGTACATATAATGTGAAAGTAGAACCAGATTCAACTTTATATTATGTTAAGATTAAAGATAAGGATAACTCATCTGATTCAGATGAAAGTATAACCGATAATCCGGTCGAGTTTATCATTGACTTTATCAGTACCGGAACTTTAGGCGACGAATATTTTAAAAATAGAATGTCTATGAGTCCTGATGACCTATGCAGCACTCTTCTTCATTTGTCGAGTAGTATTGATAACGGTTCAATAGGGCCAAAGCGTTTATTTAAAACTTTACGTCGAGCCATGGCGATTATGGCTGGTGATATTGATGTAACATCGGTACGAAAAATTTTCTCTACAGTTTTCGGTTTAGATGATGATGAAATAAAAGATATCGCCAATCTGAGAGCAGATATGGCCGAAAAAGGTTGGAAGGTTAAGGTTGATGGGGATGACTATTCAACTGTCATGACAGTTGATATTGGAGAAATTTTTGAAGCTACTGTTTCAGTTGATCATCTTTTGTGGAATTATCAATTCGGTATAAATGGGACGGATATCCTGAAAGAAGGGGTTACTGAGGACCCGATAGCAGCTTTCCAAGACTTTTGCAAGTCTGAAAGCGTTCAGAAGGCCAAGGCTGCTCAGAAGGCCAAGAAACGCTCTCCTGACCTGACCGAAAGACCCACGAAGCCTTTCAAGAAGCCCGATGACTTTGAACATGATATGTAGTTATTCGTAAATTCACGTGGGTTAACTGTAAGTATACTATGATGGGTAAATACTCTATTTGGAATACTGGGCACGGTGAGGTAAAATGGAGACTCCAAGATGGTTTTTTGGAGATTGAACTGGAAGAGTGGAGGTCCAGACAACTCATTGATACTCTGTCCGAGGAAATTCGGAGGAACGCCCGACAGGAAAATGCTACTCCCGGAGATTTTAAAAAGATCCACCGACTCTCGAGAATTTGCTACGAACTTGCTCTCGAGAATCGTATTACCATGATTGATTATAATGACGGAAAAATTCTTTACGATATTCCATTCGACATTAATTCGAACTGGTTGATTGAAATTTTTAACGGAGTTCGATCAATTCTTCCGAATACCGAAGCATCGATTGTGATGGCGGATCATTTCGCTAAATCCGTAGAAATAATCCATAGTAGCTAAGCTATTTTATGAGATGAGTCAGCATCCACTGAACGATAGTGGCGATAGTGGCGATTACGCCAACTGGAATAGTAACTCTCTTCGTAAGTCCTTTTCCAGAGTTCTCAGCTTGAACTCTGATTGACATGACAGCTTGACTCGTAGTGTTTTTTATATGTTTTTCGAACTCTTCTTCTACACGGTTTTCAACTGTCTTCATATGACCGTTAAAAGCTTCCATCCGCTGACCATGTACGGCATCAGTCGTGATGAGTCTAAGAATTTCTGTCGTATGATTTGATAACTCATTTGACATATCTTGTTTAAATTTGTTTATGACGTGAACATTTTCAAGTGCTGCATTTGCCGCTCTATTTGCTGCAGCCAGGCAAGAACGCATTTGGTCTCTTAAACTATTGATCGCTTCTCTAGTTTCAGCAGTTTCTTTTTCAAGACGGTGGACACTTTCTTCAGTCCAACTTCGAAGTTCAGTGAATCTATTATATAGATCATTGTAACTGTTAGTTGTTTCCATAGCGGCCCTCATGGAAGAATATTGTGGACCGTAACCATCGGTTATGTTCAAGTATTCTATTTTAAACCAGTATGAAGGACCATTAACTTTTACACGTGTTGAATACCACCATATAAGCTTCCCCTCTTGACATTTCCCGGGCCAGATTGAAAACTTGTGGTATTTCCCGTTTACCTGATCAGAAACCGTGTTTCTGACGTCATCATGGAATTCTTCCGGAACAAGATCAAATATGGTCAGTCTTTGCAGTTGTTCAAGGGTTATCCCATACTTGTCGAGCGCATATTCATTTGCCCAAGAAAAATATCCGGAGACGAGGTTGACCTCCATAAACCCTCGGTCGCGTAATTCACGACCCTGGTCTCTGATTGTTTCAACTTCGCTATTATCAAGAAGCATACAATATAAAAGCAATAAAAATGTTCTGATGGTAACGTGCTTTATGCCAAATGTTCTTAAAATGGACTGTAAAAAATGTAGAATTTCAAGTTCATGTCACCGTTTCGGTTCCAGTCCATTACGGATGCCGAATAAACCAGCAGAATACTGCCAGATTGTCGGTGGGTATGGGAGGGAGCCCGTCGACCCTATGATCTTATCGCCAGAAAGTCTAAAAGCCCGTGACAAAGGAGGTCCATGCCTAACTATCGCGTATGTCCCGGTTTATGACGAAGAAACAAAACAAGTTGATATGGAACTTACGAAGATTTTTGCCATGCCGGTACTTCATGAACGGGAGACAATTTCATGGAATGCTGAGATGATGTATCCGAAGTCTCATACTTAGCCCGTTTTCTTTTTGCCCTTCGAATGGCTTTTTTTGCTTCATTCAGTATGATTTCATCTGACATTCCACTTTGAACTGCAGCTTCTACCGAGTCTTGAATACGACTTCGGAGACCATTACGAGCAGTTTCCTTACACCACTCTTTAATCCATTCTGCGTATCTTGTTTGTTTCATCTGGAATTAAGTGTGAAGTCCGATGTTATCTGGAGCAGTCGCCTTACACCACTGCATCAACTCTGGATACAACTTCGTGCCGACCTTTGCCATTTCATAAGCGACTCTTCTATATGAAATGTGTCCTTGTGGCTGAGTTCTGAGCTCAGTCATATAGTATAACTCTTGAAGGTCCATTTCGAAGACTGATCTATGTAAGTACCCAAGAGGTATTACATACTGCATCAGGTCCATGTCATGTGACACGCGATCATCTTCATATAAATGGACCTGCTCCATCGTAGTTCGGTATTCGGCTTCCATGTCAGTACCGATTATATCGTCTGGAACTAAATAGCCGTAATGTGAAGTTAGCGGTTCTACATACTGTTCGCAACGACGATGTCTTTGTAAATCTCGAAATGCACCATAGTCCATCATCATATCGAATGATATTCTGACAGTCCGAAAAATTTTAGGTACGGCTCTTTTCCCACGTTCTTCCATGAGTTTGCTGAATGCAGACCAACTCATTCCATACCGATCAGCCAATGTAGAAATGAAGGCTTTTTGGACAAGTTCCGGTTCACCGAGAGTGTGTGGTTTATATAAACCAACATACCATGACGGTTTCTCAAAATTTATGGTTGATGGCAGATTTCCAAGTGATTTAATCGTCGGTTCAAAGGTGTCCGCGTCGGCTTTTTTAACCAAAACTGGACAAATTTCTGAAACGGCTTTATGAGTATCATCACCAAGAGCACGAATCTCTGGGTTTGAATGTCCGCGTGCCTCTTGAATCATATAGCGGAAATCACGAAGAAATCCAACAGCGGCCAAATTAGTTCCTGTGCCAGCAGGCAAGAGGTATCTGACATTATCAAAGGCTCTTGCTTTTACGGTTCTATCTTCTAATACCTTTGGGTCATTTGGGTCTTTCCCCATCAGCTCTGCACATCTACGAATTACACGCGGATATAAACGTTCATATGTGTCATAAAACCGGGCTGCGAATTCCTTCATAGTTGAAGGAGCTCCTGGAGGGGTGATAAAAGAGTTTCTAGTGAAAATTTGATATCTAGTACTCTTCTCGGAATAACCCATTCGTTGAAAAGACTCGAGGAATTTTGACGCGACGATTGAAACTCCTTCAAAACAAACTGGTATAGCTGCTAACTCAGCTACACTTGAGTGGTTATACTCAATTACAAATTTCTCCTGAAATTTGTCAGCCTCTTCTTCAGTCAGTTTCTGAACAATCTCGCGAGCTGATAATGGGGATCGTGAATATTTAGCTAGTACAGTTGCTTGGACAGCTGGCGGGAGGAGTCGACCATCGACACCTCGAAGACAAAAGACATCCGGCCCGGTCGTCATTATGGAGTTCTCCTGATGGATTCAGAAATCTTACGAAAAGTACAGCAACGGGTTTCGGTGATGAAGACACCATTCATTAAGTCCCTCCACTCATTCAGTAACATACCGAATGGGTTTAAGCCATGGGAGTCCAACCTATCACCTTCCGCTCTTTACAACTGTTCTCTTTCATGTCGGAAAGGGATGGGTCTTAAAGCTCCTGAAGTTAAATGGATGTCAATTAAGCGATGGGTAACGAAAACCCCTGAAGGGATAGATCTCCCAGATGGTGTTTATTTGTCAATTAAACGAAAAGAAGAGTTTATAGCATTCCCGCAACCACATTTTGATAAAAAAGAATTCATTTTAATGATGTTTCCTTATGGAAATGTTTGGAGTCAAAGCGCGCCGGACGTTCCAATTACAGAACAATGGTTGTGGTCTGAAGTTAATAAACAAATAATTTTCGAAGCTCTCATGCTACGTGACGCCGCCAAACCGGTACACGGGTATTTTCAATCATGCTATGAATATATGAATGCTAATCCTGACCAAATTGGTATACACCTGAAGCGTAAAAAACGCGATAATACTACGGATTAACGCGAATCCATGGAATAGTTTTGACAGTTCTAACAGCTTCTTCTATTGATTTAGCTGTTTCTGGTTCATGACTGGTGAAGAACGATACATCTATATATGCTTTATTATTCTCGAATTTCACTTCCAGTTTTTTAATGTAACTCACCTCAAGATGACCTACATATAATCGTAGTTCTTCTTGATTTGAACATATTGTAACGTCGCCGACGCCGAATACTTTTGAACTCATGAATTCATTATTTCCCATATGATGAATAAATCATCATCAAGGACAACACAATCCATACTTTCTATACATGACTTGCATGCAGGACGTATGACTAATTTATTGATGAAGCGATTTTTTACTTCGATAAGCTTAATCGCTTCATATCTACATGGTCCAAATATTTTTGCAGGAAGTCCTTGAGGCAGCCAGACGGTCTCCGATTGGGTCCCGTAACAAATCACAAGCGACTAATCATTTCATTATGAAGTGCTCCGGTTCCAACTAAAACGACCGGAACGTTTACAGTTTCTTCAACTTTCGAAATAAACTCGCGACTCTTTTTTGAAAGTTTGTCGAATTCAACACATCCGGCATCTTCCCAATTAATATACTGAATAAAATTCATAACTAGTTTCGTCGCGCCATTTACTGCTACAGCGTCCTTAAGTCCTTCAAACGAAAAATTACAGACACGTCGAATTCTCTTCGTAACTGTGGTTCTTTCACGTTCAGCAAGCATTCTAGCTTCTTCAGGAGGCATACCAGACTCAGCCGCGACTTCTTCCCATGTCATTTCACGACAGTCAGGATAAAAGTCACCGGAAAAACCTTTTTGGACTCCGTCTTCAATGACATTTCCTACTCGAATTGGAAAAGTTCGTAGATTTAAATAAACATCACCTACCATCGACGGGGGAACCGCCATATGATCCATGGCAGCTTGAACTGAACAGTTTCGACTCGTACAAAATGGATAATGAGATCCGTGATCAATGGAAAGCGCGTATCCTTGAGAGCCTTCATGTAACCAAGTATGGCCGCTTCGAAGTGCTCTATGAGTTAGTTTACGAAAAACTAACGCATCAACAACACGAATTCGATCAATTTCTTGTAAAGCTCCGCTACGATCTAAAATATCACGCGTTACTGGATTTGACTCATATAGAGACTCAATCATAATGCGCGGGTCGATCGTTTCTGCAAGTTGACAGTCTGCTTTTCGTAAGACTTTGTCAACAATCGCTGTGGCTGAACCCTGCATCGTACTTGCAATATGCTTCGTAGATTCTGAACCACTGGCTTCACGTTGTTTGTGTTCTGCTGTTACGATTGACGCACGTGAGTGGATATTGATCTCCGGCTTTTCAGATTCAACCCATTCTTTAATTAGTTGATTCCAGTCATATCCGGAACCAGGAGATAACCAGCACTGCATCCCGACTCCTTTAACTTTCTTTAAGATTGCAGCCGTCGGAATAGCTTTTGCTATGAACTTCGTGCCATCTTCAAATGCGGCTGTATGACCTGCATTCGGGAAATTTGAACTTGAGACTCGTGTTACCCCGAATTTATCGGCAAGCCATGCGGACGTCTTTCCTTTACCGGATGACCCCCAGAATGCGTCCAACAACACGTTCAGTTTTCCCTCTTGCATTTTAGTCTCCAGTCTTAAATTATTTACAGTCCGTACTAGACTTACCCATAACTTACGCTTGCCTAGATTCGGTCTCCACAGACGACTCTCGTGAAAGTCCTTTTGATTTTCTTACACGGTCCAAATCTTTTTTCTCACAATATCTGGCCACACTATACAAAGGACTTTTCGTAGAACCGAGAGCAAACAAACGAACCCCGTTTATCTGCCTTTGCGTTATTTCTCTACCCTCGAGTTTAAATTTTCTACGACGTGATGTTCTATTCGCCCACTTTAAATCTAGATATCTTCTTAAAGCTCTTTCGGTCATATAGATCACTCTTATGGTCACATCAGTCGGTATCTTCCCGTATAAGCGGAGAGACATCCTACACGTATAATCACACCCTAAAGCAAACGCTTTTTGAAAACTTTCTGCCCGTATTAAGACATGAGCTATCTTGAATTTTTCTGGAAGAATTACCCTCCATATTTTGATGCCTTTTTTTGGTGAAGGCCCTAGAAGTCTTTCAAGCGTTTCTTTCGAATAACCGGGGTATACTAGAGCCATGGAAGCGTCATATAACTGATCAAATCTTGTTTTTCCAACTTCCGCTGCTGGGACTGGAAGATACTCAAGAAGGCTTATCGGGATAGCATTGTTCCGGACCACTTCCAAAAGCCATACGCGTAAATATGATGCTTCAACCGGTCCCGCGATTCTCTTGATACATTTCTCTACCGCCTCTTTGATTTCGACGTCGTTAGGTAGCTCTGGAGCCTTCTTTGTCTTCCTAGGCGTTTTCGTTGCCTTTATCATCTTGGAACTATATCGATCTCATTTTAAGTTTTAACTGTAGAGTTTGCTCACAAGAACGCGGACTGCAGACCATACATGACAATATATCGTTATAGAGGTCTGGCGAGGAGGAACACTTCAAGAGCTGTCAGAAGTGTTTCGTCCCCGAATCTAGAAGTAAAGATCAGCGGCGTGTTCCAGGAAGATTCGAAGAAAAAGTATGGGATATACCTTACAAGCTCTTGTGCATGGGTATACTCTCAGAACTAAGTCCGCCCGGTTAATCCGTAAGCTTCTTAGTTGAAAGATCTGATCTTTTCTTTTTCTTTTTTCGATCCCGTTCTTGTTTTTACACAACGTAGCGAAGCAGAGTTAGCAGAGATAGAGACAGAGTCGGAGACGGAGTCAGATGTGGAGGCGAGTCATGAAGAGTAGCTTGATAGGAATAAGGGGTCATTTACGGACCCGGTGAATGGGATGTGTGGGGTAAGAACAGTTATCGTTTTCACGGATCTCCCGGCACACCTTGAATTTAGGGTTGGGCTTACACCTATCCTTTCTCCCGGTTCCGAGATTGTCTTTGAACAAATGACTGTTAGAGATAAGGTAACGAAGCGCTCGAGAATAATTGAGGGTCCTTACTTAATTAAAAGACGTATTCTTAAATATGGGTCTAGACCCGGGCTTGCGGGCTTTACTCAATATTTGGAAATCGAACCAACGGTGAAGTAATGTCTTGAGTCTCAAAAGCCTTGTGTTTTTTGATCTTTTGTGGTAGTGTGACTGGTGGGTAACGGATTTTCCGTTATTCTAGTAGTTCAACTCCGCTAGTCGCTGGGACAACCGGCGCATGGAGAAACTGATGAAGCGCGCGTACGTCAGCATAGTCATCCCTACGAATAAGTCGTTTACCCAACAATGGTATAACTGGACTTATGCCAAAGTTGTTCGGCATTTTAAACGGGATAAAGAGAGAGCGTTAGACACCGCGCAGAATGTGCGGCTCCGCCTCCTTTCAAAAGATTTCATTGGTCGGTGGTTTTTCAAACACCTATCTGATGAACTTGTTGATCGGTCTCAAGCTGAGAGAATTCTTGGCGAAGTATCGATTGTATATATCGGAAGTATTTTTCCGGTCGACATTCCGAATGGTTTATGTACGAACAAGGCTTGTGTTCGTCGCCATGATCAAGACCGTGGTTGTTTGCGTTCTTGCGCAAATTCATTGTGGCGTGTATCTGACATTCTTGAATTTGCGAAATTTGATCATGAGAGATACTACTATTCTCCTCAAAATCATACGATAGACTCCGGTAAGTTTTTACGTTTGCTCGGTTATCCGGAAACTCAGTATACTCTTCTTCAATCAATGTATCGCCAGGGTCGTATTAAACCCGCTGAGTTTACTGAGCATGTTTGCATCGGTGGTGGTTGCCTTGAATGCGATCATGGTCGTTCTATCTTAGCATCACGCCGTCTTTCCCTTGCAAATAACTGGGGGGACCCGTCCGTTGCTGTTGCAGCGTCAAAACTTCGTTGGAATGACTCTCAACTCAAACCGTTCTTACGCGGTTGGCATCAAACGAATAAAGTCAAGAACACTCCTCTTTACATCATGCGAACTGATCGTAAACATGGCATTGATGCTGGACTTCTGAAATATGCCGAGAAAATAATCGATAATGAAGTTGTAAACGACTTCAAACGAATGTCTCGTTCAAATGACATTCATTCAATGGTTTTCAATAACGGTAAGTCTCCTGAGCTTTCCGATAAGGATCAAGTCTCCTGGGAGACTGATGATACGACTGAAGAAGGAAAAACTCGCATACTATGTGACGTTTCTTCTTTTAAAAAGTTTCAAGAAACGGAAGATATACACGACCTCGAACGGATGGTTAAAGCGTGCGAATTGACTGAAGAAGAATCGTTGGTTATCACCAAGATTGACCTTGAGGATATTTCAATTCGTGAAATGTCTAACGAACTCGGTAAACCAATTCAGAAAATTCACCGGATTCGTCAGTCAGCACTGAAGAAACTTCGAGCCGGTGGGGCCGGTCCGGATATAATTACGGCAATGGCATCTAAAATATCGGAGAGATATGGTTGTTCTGTCTCCGACATGTTATCTCCGCGAGTATGTCTTGGTTCTGCTATCATTGCTCGTGCATATTTCTTTGACTTTTTACGTATGTCTGGATTCAGCGTTTCTGAGGTTTCTTTACGTTATGGTATGTCGGAAGACCGTGTTCTATCCGCCATTAACCGTGCGTCCATCCTTAGTTCTACTTCCGACGTATATTCCAACTGAATAAGCCCTTTGTGCCCTATTCATGGCGATGACCACTAAAGTCGCCAATACCCATATATCTGCGTCAGTCCGTTTGATTTATGCTATGCTGCGTCTTGCTGCAGACATAGAGACATCTCTAGGACGGCATATCCTTGAAATTCTGAAACGTCAGTACCCTGATCAAGCCGGGGAAATAGACCTGAACGGCACTCAGATCGGTAATATGATGGTCAGTAAGGCCAAAAAGGAACTGCAGGGAGACTATGCAGAGGCTTTAGACGCCGTTCAAAACTTCATGATTAAGATCGTTGGTCGGAAGGACAGACCGGAATTTGACTTCCGTGGTCCTACGAAAAAAGGCTCCCCGGGAGCCAAAACATGGAAACAGGCTCTCAATAATATATTAAATAACGTTAAAACGACTGCCATGTCTCAGTCGATGTCTCGTTTTAGATCAAAGAAAGACCCGGCTGAAGAGTACGGCGAACTTCTTTTCAGAAAACAGAATCAGAATCTTGTTGGTGATGGGAAACAAAAATCTCGTCTTCTTGATACAGACGAAGGTAAGACCCATATTAAAAAATGGGGCCCTGATGACGACAAGCGAATGAAACAACTCGAGGAAACCCTCGAGTATGATGGTACCGATATTTCGACCATTAAGCCTATCCCGAAGGCTGGTTGGAAAAGTCAAAAGACTAAGAGTATTGATGAAGCGTTCGGGACTAGAGGTGAAGAAGGTGGGGATCCTTCTGGTGGTGAAGGCAGAATGCCGACCAATCCGGAGAGTTCTTTAGGCCGTGCGCTTGATGATCAAGCTGCTATTAAAGAATTCATGGATTTGCTCGAAGACGAAGTTCCGAATCTTCGTGAGACTTTTTCTCCGGAAGAAGTTGCTCTTTTTGATCTCATCTTTTATGAAGACGAAGGTGGCTTCGGTTCTGATATTAAAGAGAATATGAAACAAGCCTCGAAGCTTAAAGAAAAGCTTTCTGAATCCGAGGCTGGAAAAGCCATTGTTGAGAAGAATGAAAAGCGTTGGTCCGGATTTGTTGGAGATACGAGAAAAAAGCTTCTCACTAAGATAACAGATTTCGTTGAGAACGTTCTATCTCCCGCACAACAACAGGTTCTTTACGACACTTTCTTTAGTGATACAACTGAGGGTGATGTTGAAGCCCTTGAAATGAAGAAAGAATCCGAGAAAGAGTCCTATCAACGCGGTATTGATGAGCGAAAAATTTCTCGCCTTAAATGGGAAACTGAACAAGGGACGATCTCTGATAAGGATAAGAAGACCTACGAGTCTCTTGTTAAAAAACTCAAGGGACAGGGGATTGACGTTGATACTATCCCATCAAGTGAGAACCCTGAAGGTTCAGCTAAGACAACGAAGAGTCTTAGAGAGAAGCGTAAGCAAGAAACTGCTAGCTCTCGACAGGCATCCATTCTCGGAATTGCTGCGAGGATAGCTTCTGTCAATCACGGATGGTGATGTGGACGGAACTCGTGCAAATAGGGTTGTAAAAGGTCATCTTGATCGACCAATTCCGATGGATGCGATCATCAGAGACTACCCTGATGTAGTTGTCGGACTCATTTCCGGCCAGTATTCAATTTCTTACGCCGTTGCTTCAGGTCCGAACGGCGCTGAAAATATTCATGTATTTCTCCCATTATACTTCGAGAAACGATTCGTTCTTCGTGAAGAAGACTTCATCATATGTAGACGAATCGCTATTGCTTTTTCTCAAAATAAACATGGCCCCGGACGGATCTCTGCTTTTTCATCTGAACCTATACAAGACCTGAAAAAACGCATTGCTGCTTATCTCCGGGTAGAGTTTTCCGGGAGATAGATATGACTGAAAAAACTGAAAACCCTGTGGTCCACATGAAGTGTCGTCGTGGAAATGACGCTGCGACTCGCGGGCAAGCCTGCCAAGGGATGCAAGCTGAGAAACTCACTCCTGATGGGTCTTCATATGTACAGCTTCGTTGTAAATTATGTCAGCACGTTTGGACAGTTCCGGTTGGTGGTAGTTTGAATATATGATTTTCTACTGCCCTGACGACGGTTCAAGTTTACAAGCTACAGGTCGATTTAATTATTTTCTGTGTGCAACTTGTAGATGTATATTTTCAGTTAGTGTTGCCATTATAAAGGTGTCGGGACCTTTACTTCAAAATGAACCGGGGGAACAACAACCAGCTATCCTGCCTCCAGAGTTTTCTGTTGAGGAAAAACCCGAATAATCCGTCGGTCATTGCTATTACTGGTTCTCGTTTTTTGTGTCAAAGTACTTCTATTAAAGTACTTCTCTCAAGAGATTTCCATGAATCGGATTTCATGGAAATGGGATCCGGTATCGACGGAGCTCGAGAAGTTGTTGAATTTGCCCGTACTGAGCCGGTTGGTGGTCTAGTAAAAGTTATTCTCGTAGACGATGCTGATCGTCTTTCTGAACCAGCGCAGGATGCTCTCTTGAAGTTGTCTGAGTCTCCTCCTGATTCTGTAGTCATCGTACTTATTGCGTACGATGTCGGCCTTTTACAACCAGCTCTGTCTTCTAGAATCCGTGCAGAAATCAGATTTACACCACTTTCTATGGACGAAATGCGAGAATATGCTTCATCTCTCGTCGTTCCTGTGTCTAACGACATTCTTGTGATGGCATGTGGTCTTCCGGAGTTATATAAACTAATTGTGGAAACCGGTGGTTTTGAAGAACTTCACAACTCTATAATTTCTGCAGCAAAGCGTGATCTGTCTATTTTTTCAAAGCCACCGAAAGTAATATCCGATCTTGAAAATGGATATAGTCTTACTCGTGATGCTGTTATTCATACGATTCGCTGTGCTTGTAAACCATATTTTTTCAATAAGTCTATATCGATTCCAATTCTTAAATTTTGTAGTGTTTTATCTAATTCTACTTCTGCCAATACTGATGTTCATTGGATGAGAATGGTTTCCGACCTCTTAATGTAATTTGATACTCATGTCCTCTCTCATTCTTATCAGTGGCGAAGAAGACTTCTTGATGGAGAGAGCAGCAAGACAAGAAGCAGCTTCATCACTAGCTTCTGAAGTTATTGAATATACTCTTCCTGAAGGACTTGAATCGTATTCATACGATTCACAAGTACCGCTGATGTCCGGTATATCACGTGTTTTTATCCTTTGGGACGTAAAAGAAATACCAAATCTTCCTGAGTCCGGTATAGATACACTTATATGTGTTTCTCCTTCAGGAAAGCGTGTACTTCAAGATAAAAGAGCGAAGCGTTCTCTTGTTTTTCCGAAGTTAAAGTCATTCAGTAACAATAACGAAGTAACTAAGTGGATTCTAAAAGAGGGCCAGTCTTTTAACATAGATCTAAGCAGGATTGCGGGTGCTCTTTTTGTGAACTCAGGAACGTGTCTGCGTAAGCTTCATTCAGAAATTGAAAAACTTGCCGCAGCAACCTCTCCAGGTACCGTTGTTTCTCCAGAAGAAGCCCGTTCTCTCATAATTTTCTCTGCGGAGATCAGTCCGCGTGAAGTTATAGATGCTGTATGTGATGGACATACAGTCAGGGCCCTTGCTTACTATGACAAGTTACAAGATCGAGCTGAAGAAACTGGATGGATTATTGCGTACATGCAACGTCACGTATTGCAACAACTTAAACTTGAAGAAGCACTTGAACGTAAACTTTCAGATGATCGCGCAGCTGAACTTCTCGGTGTTCATCCGTTCGTTTTCAAAAAGTTTATATCTACAAGATGTGGTCTGTGGTCTAGGAAGTCTTTAATGGTTAGTTTCCATACTCTTTGCGATTTAGATGTCGCGCATAAGCGCGGTGATGAATCGGCTCGTTTTGGTTTAGAGTCTGAAATTATTCGAATGTCTGAGGAGGTGAAGAATGTCAAACACTGAGGCTATATCCGCACCAGTAGTAAACCTTAGGGCTCACTCCACTAAGGACTTGATATCACGCGATGCGGGTCATTGGCCTCGTGTATTTACCTCAGAAGGATCTCATCCGTTTGACCAAGTTGAATGGAAGACTGCTGATGCCTGTATTCGTAATGGTAAAGGTGAGATTGTTTTCGAACAAAAGAATATTGAGGTTCCTGCTTGGTGGACTCAAAATAACGTAAATGTTGTAGCAGATAAATATCTTCGTGTTGTTAATGGTGTTCGTGAAACATCAGTAAAGCAAATGTTTACTCGTGTTTGTTGTGCCATTCGAAATTGGGCGGAAGAACAGAACTTTTTCAATACTGAAATTGATGCTCAAGTATTTGAAGAAGAGCTTATTCATGCTCTTTTGCATCAATACGGAGCATTTAATTCTCCGGTTTGGTTTAACCTTGGTGTTGAAGGTCGTAAACAAGCAGCTTCGGCTTGTTTCATTTCTGGTGTTGAAGATTCTCTTGATGACATTATGCGTTTTCAGACGTCAGAGCTTACCATTTTCCGTGGTGGATCCGGCTCCGGTGCTAATTTATCAAATCTCCGTTCTTCTTATGAAAAGATTTCTGCTGGTTCGTATACTTCTGGTCCGATGTCTTGGATGCAGGGGAATAATTCATACGCTGGTGCGATGAAATCGGGTGGTGCTACGAGAAACGCAGCGAAGATGGTTGTTATGGATATGGATCATCCTGACATTCTTGAAACACGTGATGGTCGTCCCGGTTTCATTCGTTGCAAGTCGTGGTCGGAGAAGCTTGCTCATGATCTTGTTTCTATTGGTTATTCTGCAGAGTATGACGACCCGAATGGTGCATACAAAATAGTTCCATATCAGAACGCAAATCACTCTGTATCTGTTCCTGACGCGTTTATGCAAACCATGCTCGATGACGGTTCATGGCAAACTCGTGAGCGTAAGAGTGGAAAAGTAGTTCATAACTACAAAGCTCGTGAAATTTGGAAAGAAGTTGCCGATGCTGCGTGGCGTTGTGGTGACCCGGGCGTTCAATTCTCCGACAATATAAACAAGTGGCACACTACCCCAAAGAATGGGAAGATTCGTGCTTCAAATCCATGCTTCCATCCCGATACTCGCATTGCCACTGAGCTTGGCTTAGTACGTATTGAAGATTTGTGTGCAGAATTCGAGTCATCAGGTTGTTCTTCGAAATTTTTGACTCTCGTTCAAACACCAGATGGACCTGTTTTGAAAGCAGCCACAGTTTTTCCGACTGGTGTGAAAAATGTTGTTGAAGTTCATACGAGAAGAGGTAGAATACTGAAGGTAACCCCTGATCATCGTCTTATGACGACTGATGGGTGGGTAGAGGCATCCGATCTGACGGAAGATAGTGTTCTTTGTTTGCAAGCCGGAGTTGGTGCATACTCGACGGAGTCATCTGGTCTTGATCTCATGTGGCACAAGATTGCTGGGTGGATTGTTGGTGATGGATGGATCTTGAAAGCACTTCCTTGTAGAAATACTCACGAAGTTGGGCTCGTTTTTGGTAAAGATGACAAAGATGCAATGGATAAGATTCTTGCATTTTTCCGTGATCAAGACATCCCATTCTCTCAAAAATATCAAAATGGATCTGTCGGTGAAAGCCCGGATTATATTCGGATTCACAGGAAAGCCATTTGGGAATCCATGTTGGTCTGGGCTTGTGAACCTGGGTCTAAAGCTCCGACTAAAAAAGTCATGGATGCCGTTTTTCGATCAACAGTTCAGGAACAACTTGCATTTCTTGCTGGTCTTTTTTCTGCAGATGGGACTTTCAATATTCAACCGAAGAAGAATGTTGACGCTCGTTTTAGTTCTACTAGTCTTGAACTTCTACGCGGAGTCCAGGATCTTCTTTTGAATCTTGGTGTTAACAGCACTCTTTACAAAGATCGTCGTCCTAACGATAAACCGACGTTTTCATATACGACAGTGTCGGGCGAAACTCGAACGTATTTCTCGAAAGAGAAGACAAATGATCTTGTTATCACTGGCCAGAGTCTTAAAACTTTCAGAAATCTTATGAAATCAATCGGATTGCTTTCTGATAGGAAACAAGCTCGATTCTCCGATATTCCTGATTCAATTAATCATAACGGCCGCGATAAATGGACAGATGATGTTGTCCGTGTGATTAACAATGGTGAGATTGTTCCCGTTTACGACATTACCGAGCCTGAAACTAGTTCGCTCATCGCAAACGGGATTGTTGCTCATAATTGTAGTGAATTCCTTCATGTTGACAACACAGCCTGTAATCTCTGTGCGATTAACCTGACGAAGTTTTTCGATGGCCGCAAATTTGTTCCTGAGAGATTTACTCAAGCCACGAGAATCTTTAGTACCGCTCAGATGGCTATTGTTGCGAAGGCTGCATATCCGACTGACGAAATCGGGTCTAATTCAATAAAGCTTCGTCCCATTGGCACTAACTATGGTGATCTTGGTGCGCTCGTCATGAATCTCGGTTATGGATATGATTCCGATGAGGGTCGTGCTGTTGCCGCTCGCATGGCATCTCTCATGACCGGAATTGTTTATCTAACATCAGCAAAGCTTGCTGCTCGTGTCGGCGCATTCTCTGAATTCGAGAAGAACCGTGAAGATATGCTTCGCGTGATGCGAATGCATCAGGAAGCTGATGCAAAAATCATCGAGCGTTGGCACCTTCCGAAGGATCCGGTCAATGATGACGTGGTTTCATTGTCCGCTGAAGTCTGGAAAGAAGCCATCTCTCTTGGTGAAAAGTACGGCTATAATATCTCTCAAGCCACACTGCAGGCCCCACTCGGAACTATATCGTTCCTGATGGGAATGAACACTACTGGTATCGAACCGGCGTTTTCACTTGTGAGTTATAAGTCGCTCGTCGGTGGCGGCGTAATGAAGCTCATCAACTTCGGTGTTCGCGAGGCCCTGGTGAATCTCGGATATTCGACAGATGAAGTTGCAGAGATTTGCAATCATGTCGAATCTAATGACACGATAGAAGGAGCTCCCGGTCTAAAGGACGAGCATATTCATGTTTTCGACACTGCGATGCCTGCCGGTCCATCGGCGCGGTATCTATCGCCTATGGCGCATGTCAAAATGATGGCTGCCATCCAGCCACTTATTACATGTGCGATGAGCAAGACTGTTAATCTTCCTGAGAGCGTTACCTCTGACGAGATTGCTAAGATTTATGAAGAATCGTGGCGTCTCGGTTTGAAGTGTATAGCTCTATATCGTGATAAGTGTAAGGCGTCTCAGCCTCTCACGACGAAGGACTCCAAGGATTCACTGCAAGCGGCCTTAAAAGCCGTTGACATGAACATCAGAGAAGTTGTTCGTGAAATTCAAGTTCCTGTTGTTCGTCGTGAGAAAATGCCGAATGATGTTAAGAGTTGGCGGCATAAGTTTGAAATTGACGGATATAAGGGATATCTTATTGTTAGTGAGTATCCTGACGGTCGTCCGGGTGAAATCTTTCTTAAACTCGGGAAACCCGGTAGCACTGTATCTGGTCTGATAGATGGTTTCACCCAGCTCTGTTCTATTGCCATTCAATACGGGATTCCTTTACCGAAACTTATTTCAAGTTTCATCGATACCCGATTTGAACCCGCTGGGATGACAACGAACAAGAAAGTTCGGTTTGCTAAGAGTTTATATGATTATATGTTCAAAGTTCTTGATGTTCATTATTATAATGGGGAACACTCCGGTCTTTCTAATCGTTCTGATGAGTCGGACAACGACGTTAATGAAAGCATTGCGAAGGATGAAGTATCGGATCAATACCATTCATCGCCGCCTTCAATACCGCCGCCTCCGTTACATTCTACTGATGCTACGATAAAGACGCCGCGTAAGAACCTTGGCGGTCCTCCATGTGCTCGTTGTGGTAACATAACTCAACGTAATGGTTCTTGTTATCTTTGTTCCTCATGTGGAACTACGACAGGTTGTAGTTGAAACAACACCATGGACTATAACAACGATCGAGATCGTTTTTCTCACGGATATGATGCTGGTACAATTGTTGATGGAATTGTTCAAACTGATCCAGATACCGGAGAAGTCGTCATAGTTGACGACGAAGGAATTGCTTTTTCGAATCAAGCGCTTCTTCGATCCCTCCTCGGTAAACGTGTTCGTGTGACGTGCGTTGCTTTCGATGCAATGGAAGCCATTGAAGCAATGATGCAGAAAGTTCAGTCTCAGAGCGAGGAACATTAATATGCCGATTCGCGAATTGATATCAGCGTCTAGTATCGCTAATCGCATTTCGTGGATCGGACAGGCTATCACTCAGGATTTCGCTAGGAGTCCATTAACGATGATTCCTGTGTTAAAGGGGTCTTTTGTTTTTGCTGGTGATCTGATTCGGACCATTAAGCTTCCGGATACGTTTGTTGATTTTCTCGGTATTAGTTCGTATAATGGTGGAACGTCTTCCGGTTCCATTATGATCACTCATGACTTAACACGGTCTATTAAGGGAAAAGATATACTTATTGTTGAGGATATTGTTGATTCTGGACTTACAATTCAACACTTAATTAAAATTCTTCAAACTAGAGAACCAGCTTCCATTTCGATTTGTGCTCTTTTACATAAATCGTGTAGAACTCGAGTTCCAGTGAAAATCGATTATACCGGGTTTACTATTGAAGATAAGTTTGTTGTTGGATATGGTATGGATTATCAGGAGAAACATCGGAACCTTCCGTATATCGGTGAAATTCAAGTCTGATTTTATTTAGTGCATGGTGAATTTTTGTGTTTTTCACAACCGATATATTCATGTTCTTCACATTGAATATGTCCTTTAATGCACTGTATGGCGCCATAACATTCGTCAACTAAGCATGCTTCGCCTTGGTCTTCTGCGAAGCAATCTAGGCAGAAAGCCCCGGGCCATCCTGACCATCTGTGTTGTTTAATCATATTGTAATGTCACTCTTGATCAATATCAATATCTAGGTTCTTTTCTAAAAACGGAATGACGTCGTTTCTACGTGACACAAGGACTCGATTTCCTTTATTTAAGGCGAGATCTCGAAATAGTGATAGGTTATGTAGGGATATATTTGTTATTGTAACTCCTCCGACATCAACCGGTTCTACTACTGCTACAGGCGTTATTCTTCCAGAGTTACCGACTTGCCATTTTACGTCAACTATTCTTGTTTCTCGCATGGCGGGATCAAATTTCCACGCGATCTGACCTCTTGGTCGCCCATTAATTGAACCTAACTCTTCGATTAGATTTAAATCTTCGACGGAAACAACCATTCCATCTATTTCATAATCTATATCGTCTCTTTTTGTCGACTGATCAGTATATACCGATTTAATAGTATCTAGATTTCGACTTACAGTGCATGTCGGAGTTTTAAATCCATTCTCTTTGAGCCAAAGTATGGATGCAAACATGCCATTTTGCTTATCTGCCTGTTTTTCGAAATGAATCCAATAGGCGAGAAACTCAAGGTCTTTACACGCTTCTCCTCCACCTTTCTTTTCACGCACTTTTCCGGCTGCTGTGTTTCGTGGATTTGCATATTCTTCTGAGTATTTCTGAGTGAATACACTCTTCAACATCACTATTTCCCCGCGTACAATCGTATCTATAGGCATCGGTAAAGATTTCGGGACTGATGGAATTTTTGACACATTTACTGTCACATCTTCACCGATAATTCCATCCCCTCGAGTTACGCATCTTATTAGTTTTCCGGACTTGTAAACGAGCTCCATGGATGATCCATCAATTTTGTGTGTTATGAACCACTCTTTTGCGCCTGTTTTTTCAATCCAGTCATCAATTTCTTTCTCAGAATTTGCTTTTCCGAGTGATCCCATCGGTATTTCGTGTCGAACTTTTTCCCATACAGAGTGTTGAGATGGTGTCGCACCTATTGCAATAATTTCCGTATCATCTGGAGATAGTCCTGCCAGTTCATCCCTGGCTGAGTCATATTCTTGGTCTGAAACTTTCGGATCCAAGTTATAATATGCGTCTCTCCATTTTTTGAGACTTGACCTTAGTTCATTGATACGATTTTGTGACATCTAAAAAACTACGCTCGAGAGTTCTTTACTTAATAGTATAGTATCCTTTCTAATTTTCTAGACCCTTTGTTACCTTCTGCTGTAAAGGGAAAACTATGACCACTATATTTCGCAACGCTGCATCCGAAGTTCAAAAAGCCACGTCTGATGAGCCTCGGACTGAATTTTCCCGTATAGCTTCTGAAGTACGACAAAGTATTTTTAATCGTGTTGCTACCGAAGATCGTGACGGTGAGTGGCAACGCGTTAATTCTTACGTTGCTGACGTCTTAAAAGACACTCACGTTTTATATGCTAAACTCGCCCGACTTCAGGGAGACTTTGCTGGGGAGGAACTCGCCCGGCTCTCAAAGATTTCGGAAGCTGTTCTTGCTATTGGAGACGAACTCTCGACCTTCTCGAAGGCCTTTTATGAAGGTAAATATGAGATGCTTCAGTCTGAATATACCTATGGTGATGAGGGAGGGGCGCCTATCCCGAAGAACCAATCACTGGATGATGTTGAAGCCGGTGCCGGTGGAACTCCCGCTGGTGAGACCCCTCCTTCCTACGATACTGAAACACCTGATATGAGCCAGGAGCCTTCCGGAGCTGAGGAAGAGGGGCAAGAAGAGGAAGAGGAGGAATCTGAAGAAGATTATGAAGCTCCTGAAGAGACTCAGGAACAAGCTGCTGAGTAAAGCTGACTTTCTGTCCTGTACTCTTCCTTATGGGAGACCAGGATCGCTTTAAAATTCCGGACTTTTGTCCTATATGTAATGGACCAACTTCCACCGAGGGTTTCTTCCTTTGGTGTCGAAATCGGTCTTGCTCTGCGAAGCTTGCCGGGTCTATAAAAGTATGGATTATGAGACTTGGTCTACTTCATTGGGGTGATGCCCTCATAGACGAGCTCACTGATCCAAATAATCCTCGCATACAATCCATTGCCGATCTATATAAATTAACTATCGATGACTTAGTTATGTGTACATCCGGCCAGAAAATGGCGCAGAAATGTTATGAAGTTCTTCATGCAGGTAAGAAAATTCCTCTTGAGTTGCTCCTAGCGTCACTTAACATTCCAAATTTTGCTCTTGCTACGGCTACGGATATCGTTCAAGCCGGGTATGATACTGTTGACAAGGTTTTAGCGGTTACTCACGAAGAACTTTTGAAAATTCCGAATATTGGAGAAGTGACCGCGAGGCAAGTTTTTGACGGTCTCCAAGAACATCACCGTGCTATACTCGACTTGTCAGAGGTTCTTGATCTTAAAAAACCGGTTGGTGGTCTTCTTTCTGGAAAATCTTTTTGTATAACCGGATCTACTTCAAAACCTAGAAAAGCTGTTGAAAAAATGATTATGGACGCTGGAGGGGTTTCGAAAAGTTCTGTTGGTTCCGGTTTGTCATACCTTGTTACTAATGACTCTGATACCACTAGTTCCAAGATGAAGAGCGCTAAGAAACATGGTGTTCAGGTAATCTCTGAGTCTGACCTGTATAAGATGATGGGTTCCAACGCTTCTTGATTTCGAGGTGCTCATGGAGCAAATTACCGCAAAAGTATCTGGTATTCAATTTCAGAATCGTCAAACCGGTTTTTACATTGTTAAGGCCACGCTTGATAACAATTCACAGCAAGTTACGATTCGTGGAACATTTCCTGGAGTGTCTATCGCAACTGGTCTGAAAGCTAAGTTTACCGGTGGTTACGAAGTTCATGAAAAATTCGGCAAGCAATTCAATGCCACCGACTGTGAAGTCCTTCCTGAAAAAGGACGAAACGGCATCATAATATATTTAATGGCTAACGTTCCTTCTATTGGAATGATTACTGCCACTAGATTATATGATGCCCTCGGTGATGAATTAGTTAATACTTTAAATACTGATCCGGAACAAGTTCGTAGTTTGCCATTTCTTACAAAGACTCAGGCCGATGCTATAGTTAGGGAATGGACTGAAGCCTCAGAAAGTCGAACTGTCGCGATCTTTTTAACGGATCTTGGGTTAAATGCAGCTCAGGTAAGAAATGTTTTTACGAAATTTGGTATTCAAACTAAAAATATTGTTCGTGAAGATCCATATAGACTTTGTGAATGTCCAAGTGTCGGGTTTGCCACTGCGGACAGTGCGGCTCAGAAAACCGGTATCGGTGTAGATGATTCGAGACGTATTTGTGCAATGATTACGTTCGTCATGCGTGAACTTGCTGCATCAGATGGACACGTTTATTGCACTTCTGGACAAATTCTCGAGTATATGTCAAAGAAAATGTTTCGAAGGCACTCCGTGTCTGCTTTTTCTCATGGCGAGTATATGTCTGACTCGCATTTTTTCTCGGGTTTGAAGTCACTCCAGAGTTCTGGTGACATTTTTTGTTCTGGTGATTTCATCTACCTAGCTCATAATTGGAAATATGAATCTGAGTCTGCTAAGTATATATCGGAAATCGTTCGTCAGCCTCCGCGTGTTATGGGTGATCTAAAGTTGATCTTGAATGACTTTGAAGAATCCCGCGGAATTTCATTATCTGATGATCAACGAGATGCTTTTCTTATGCTTGAGCGCTCAAGGTTTTGTGTTATATCTGGATATCCAGGTACCGGCAAAACTACTCTCGTGTCAGCTTTCGTTAATCTTTTTGAAAAAGCCGGTCTTCATTATACTTTGATGTCTCCTACCGGTATTGCTGCTAAGCGTTTATCTCAAGTTACCGGAAAACCTGCTTATACGATCCATAGAGCACTCGGTTACAAAAAAGATGGTGGTTGGGAGTTTTATTCCGGAAATCATTTCCATGTTGATGCTGTTATCGTTGATGAGATGTCAATGGTTGATAGTTCAACTCTATTTAACCTAATTTCCGCGTTATTGCCGACAACTATCGTAATAATGGTTGGTGACTCAGCACAGCTCCCATCTGTCGGAGCTGGCTATGTTTTGAATAGTTTAATGCAGTGTCGTGACGTTCCTCACGTGTCTCTTACTCGTGTTTATCGTCAAGAGAAGCAATCAGATATTATTACTGTTGCTCATGCCATTTTGAAAGGAAATGCGGTAGATACTCGAACTAATACATCGTCTCAATTTGTTTACATGAACATTCCAATTGAAGATGTTGCAGACGAAATATGTAAAATGTCTACTGCGTTGAAATCAAGAGATATGAATTTCCAGGTTATTGCACCGATGTATAACGGTGAACTTGGTGTTGATACTTTGAATAAACGACTTCGTGGAGTTTTGAACCCTGATTTTATTTCTGGGAAAGCTACAAAACTTAAACATGGTAATGTTGATTTGTTTGAAGGTGATCGTGTCATGATAGTCAAGAATGACTATGAACGAATGATCTTCAATGGTGACGTTGGGAAAGTAACCCGTGTTTCAATTAAACAGGATGAAGTTGAAGTAAAAATATTTGACTGGTTTGATCAGGATTCATCTGTTCCGAGATACATAGATAAGGTTTTCTTGTTCAAGATTGAAGAAGCTAGGCATGTTCTAAAAGTTGCATATGCTTGCACAGCGCATAAAGTTCAAGGACAAGAATTTGATTTCGTCTTGATGCCAATGACCATGCAGTATGGCATAATGTTATATAGAAATTTAGTTTATACTGCGATTACTCGTGCTAAAAAGAAGGTCTTCATGTTTGGAGACCCAAGAGCTTTTTCTCTTGCCATCCACAATGAACGCGAAACAATTCGAAATTCGAATCTCAGAAATTTGATTCAAGATAGCTTGTCTGAAAAACTCGAACCGGAACCAATTCAGCAAGAAAGTATATAGGTATGACTGTAAACACACTGTCGAAATTTGATAGAGTTACATATAACAAATATGCTGGAATACGAGCCATAGGGTCTATTCCTGTATCGATTAAAGCATTTAAGACCAACTTTCATCTTCAAAGGGCCGCTTATTTGGCCACATCTTTGGAATCTCCTTCATGGGGTTCCATTCAAAGTTATGACGGTGCCGGGATAAGCGCAGGACCTTTCCATTGGATTGCAGTTTACCCTAGTACTTTAAAACAGGGTCCTCTTTTTGGAATAATTTCTAAAATAAGAGACTCACTTGGTGTCATATATGCGGATAAAAATGGCTCTCCGCACCCAGAGAAAAATGTAAACTGGAAGGGCCTTTCAAGTGCTTTTTCTAAAATTGGTTGGTATCTTTCTCCGGACGGGGTTCTTCGTGATTCATTAGGTAAACCAATCCCCGGTGATGTTATCAGGAATACTTTTGCTCCCGTGAACGGACTTGTTCCTCAGAGTGGACAAGATCGTGCTTCGGCAGAAACATGGGCTATTTTATTTCACAACCTATTTTCTGATTCAGAAACTTACGCATCACAGATAACATGTGCAACTCAATATCTTGTGGAAGGTCAACAGAAATTAGAACTCAGTACATATCAAACTCTTTCGAAAATTAAAGTTATGGATTCATCTATTCTTGATGACTCACATTTAAAAATTGATGTGGACCTTGCTATGTGTGTATATCATGCGCATAGTGTTAATGCCCCTGGTATTGCAGCTGAGTGTTTATTGTTTTGTCAATCAAAACTCATTTCTCCTAATTTTTCGAAAATTCTAATCCAAGAACTCATGTGCAAGAAATACGGTAACTGGGATAAACGGTATGTTAGAACTCGGTTAGCTGCGCAGTCATCTGGACTTTGGCCCTCAGAAATGTTTGTTGGTTCTGATGCTATAATGCCGAAAGTATGAACACTAATACGAATATGAAATTAGAAATTTTTGATTCGGAAGACGGAATGATTCTTTGTCTACAGGATTTTATGGAATCCTGTAAAAATGGATCATTTGTTGACCATGATGGGTATGGTGAACTCGCTACAGTTGATCGTGTATCACGTTTTCGTGTTTCTCCTTCAGAGTATAGAAACATTAAGAAACAAGTTGATGATATAGAAAATCAAACTGGTATAACTTTTTCTCATGTTTTATGGTATAACAAGTAACTAATGGTTTGCTGTACAATAACACATGTCAGAAATTCGACTTTTGACCTCATCCGATGAACATCTTGCGGATCTGAATCCAGGATTCCGCAAAGATAATTATCGCGATTCTATTCTTAAAAAAGTAGAATGGCAAGGTGAAATTGCTAAGAAGTTCGGAGCTACAGCTGTTCTTCGCGGTGGAGATTTTTTCCATGTAAAGGCTGCCAATAAGACGACATATGCAACGACAACTGCAGCTGCTGAAATTCATCGTCGTTACCATTGCCCTACATATGCAATGGCTGGTAACCATGATATGTCAAACAATGACCCGTCGTCGATACATAGACAGCCACTCGGAATTCTTTTAAAGAGTGGTGTTTTTCGACAACTTCGAGATGAATCCTTTGTTGATGGGACACTAAAAGTAAGAGTTGTTGGTGTTGAATATACTACTGACTTAGCTGTTGATGGTCTTGCTGATCTTGTTAGGAAGAAGCCTGGCGATACATACACTGTCGCTTTTGTTCACGCTCTCGCATCTATGGCACCGGAAGAGCGTATACAGTCATTTTTTCATGAAAATATTTTTGATTATCGTGATTTAGTATTTGATGGATGTCCTGATGTCTACGTTTTCGGTCATTATCATAAAGACCAAGGAATTGTAGATCATATGGGTGTGAAGTTTGTTAATCTCGGTGCTATATCTCGTGGAGCTTTAACGTTTGAAAATTTAGATCGTAAACCGAAAGTTGGTTTGATTAAAGCAGACTCGAGTGGAATTACAGTTGAGGAACACATCGTACCGCACGAAGACTCTTCTTCCGTTTTTGACTTGGAACTTAAAAAGAGACTTGACGGAGAACGACGTTCTTTAAATGAATTTATTTCTCAACTTCATATGAATAGAGAAATGGCATCTGACTCTTCCATGGAACTTCGTAAGAAAGAACTCGATAAGTTCCCTCAGGACTTAAGAAATCTTGCCCTTGAACTTCTCGAAGCAGCAGAGTCAGGCGTAGCAGACGAATAAGAATGGTGTTCTTATGTCCTTCGATGTTTATCTTAGTTATTCTGGTCGGAAGACATATAAGGCATGTCCATCTTCATATAATTATCGGTATGTAATAAAAGAGCCCGTAACTCGTGATTCACGTTCCGCCATGTTCGGGTCTGTTATTGGAAAAATACTCGAGTGGTTTTATAATAAAAGACTTTGGGCTGAAGATGACCCGGTCGCTTCTGCGATGTCGCGTATAGACGATGCGATCGACACTATTTTCTTTAAAGAAAACTTTGACCGTGTATCGGATCCGGCATTCGTTAATCTCCTACGCAGAGATTTATCTATATATCTTCCTAGAGCAATTGAAAATATTAGACTTCATGGATTTTTAACTCCGCATAGTCGTGCTGAAGAAAATTTGAATGTTGTTTATGGAAATGATAAATATGGGATGACACTGAAGCTCGGCGGATATGCTGACTTTATTCATTCAAAAGACCGTACGGATGTTTGGATTATAGATGGGAAAGGTTCTCAACATCGTGAGAAATATGCTGATGCTGATCAATTAATTTGGTATGCGGTCCAGCATTATATAAAGTATCACGTAGCTCCAACCAGACTTGGATTCATATTTTGGAAATTTCCGGATGATCCGATTAAGTGGATAGACTACGACGAGTCTAAGATGCGTGCTCTTCTTGACGACACGTTTGATATTGCTAAGAAGATTAAACTCAAAGTTTTCGGAGCTACTCCATCTGGAGAATGTCATCGATGTGACTATAGAGAAAAATGTGATGATGGTAAGAAATATATAGCTCATCGACGTGTGGAGACTGGTGGTAGAATAGATAATTCGGTGTTCGACATTGAGAGTTTTTAGTGTAAGATGGCCTGAGGAGAAACATGTCACAAATAATTGAAAAAAGTTTGGAAGAACTTGAGTCTAGATATAAAACTTTATCTCAGAGAGGAAGTATACTTACTCAAGAAAAGCTAAGAATCGATGCTGCTCAGGTTGAGAATAAACGTACTCTCAAGAGCATAATGGAAGAATGTAAGAAGAATAACTGGGACCCTGATACGATTCAGGAAGATATTCGTAGAGCAAAAGAAGTATTTAAGATTAAACTTGACAATTATGAAGCAGATCTTGACGCGGCTGAGATTATTCTCAAGCCAATGTTGAAAGAATTAAGTTTATAGTATGACGAAGTTATTTTTTCTTCCCGACGATTTACGTCGTGGTTTTGCTATGGTGAAATTGGTTCGCCCGATGTCTGGAGATTATGTTCTTCGTGTTGTTGGTAACGATCTTTGGATTAATTCAACAGACCGACGTCGTCAGGTTCATGCCGTTGTTTCATCTCAGTCATCGGACTCAGACGGAAGTTCTTCTGACGATTTTTATTTGTCTGTTGACAGGTCTGCATTTTTTGATAGTGAGCTCACTAAAGTTACATTATCTGTTAATGACAAAGGTTTAACGATTAAAGCTGATGGTGATGGCCAAACTCGTCAAGCTGTTGTTAAAAAACGTGTCGATTCGGCTAGACGCTCACCAATGTCACCTAAGCCGTCCATGTCTGGTTCTTCTGTTTCCGCGAAAAAATTTGAAGAGCTTCTTCATCAGCTTTCGTGTTCTGCATTAGTTAAAAAAACGAAAACAGATGAAGACCGAAAAGTGAATCAAGTTCACTTTTATCCGACTGAAAAGTGCGGTTATTCAAATGCTCGTACTTATGCAACGGTCGCATATATGGATGACCTTGCTCTCGAGCTATCCATTGTATCAGATGATCTTCCGGTTATGCGAGCTTTTTGCTCAAAATCATCTGGGGATGATGTTGTAATCGGCCAGGACCGAACAAAGATGTTTTTATCTGATCCTAAGTCAGGGTCAATTATATCATTTAGTCGAATTTCCTGTAATAAACCTTCTCTTCAAGTTCTTCCAGATGATGGGTATGGCGTTGAATTTGAAGTTGATAGATCGCAATTAGTTAAAGCTCTTCAGTGGGCTAACATGGCTCGTGAGGGAACTCGTCGCGTTTCTTTTAAGATGTCTGATGGCTCCATGACTATGTCATGTAATGGTCAAGAAGTTTCCAGTCTTCCTATTTCATTTTTATCTGGTGACTCGATGTCTGCGGATTTCCCGGCGGATATACTTGCTGGGGTTATCTCATATACTGAATCAGAAAAAATTCTGTTTAGGTTTCAACATAAAATATCCCCGACAATTTTAGAAATATGTGACACTAAAAAACTTGGAGTGAAAGTTTTTAGTGTTCGTTCACGGCATTTTCTACAGGCGATGAAAGAAAGAGGGACGTGATGACGTCACTAGATCGTCTGAAGCAATTAAGAAATGATGTTTCCAGGTTGAAAGCGTACAGGGACATTCTTGTCTCTCAAGCCGATGCTGCTGAAACTTTAGAAAAAAGTCTCAGATATAATGCTGATCTACATCAGAAGTGTACTGAAGTTTTCAAAACTTGGCTTGAAGACTCTCTTGACAAGAATGTGAACTCCATCGCTCAACTGGCTACTACGGGGTTGAGGCATGTCCTTGGTGATCAAGAGTTATCTTTCCATATTCGCCAAGACCCTCAAAAGAATCGTTTAGCTATGCGTTTCATAGTTGAGGAAGATGGGAATGAGGGTGATCCACTTGCGTCATTTGGTGGTGGTGCTGCTGTCGTTATTTCTTTAGTACTTCGACTCGCCGTTATGGCCCGTATGGGTATGGGGAATCTTCTTTTGCTTGATGAGTCAATGGCAGCTCTTTGGAATGGATATGTTCCTTCTTGTGCTGATTTTATGCGTCAGTTATCGGAACAGACCGGGATCAATATCTTAATGGTTACCCATAATCCGGAATTCATATCTCATGCTCATGTGGCATATGAAGGTCATAAAGACGGTAGCCTAAAACTTAAGCGGATTAGATCCGGTGGATCCGGAGACGTAACGTGAAAAATCAGGAAGATATAGAGAAACGTCTTAGGAAATTGCGTGTTAGATATGCAAATAAATACGCTAGTGCTTCTCAAGAAAGGAAACATCTGAACTGCGTTTTTAACGAAGTTCATGAAACTCGGGATCTTCCGTATACTCGGACTAAGTCCATTGAAATGCCCATAGCTCCGAGAGATCAGGTTACTCTTGTTGTTTTTCACGGAAGACAAGATGTAACTCATCTTTGCATGTATGGATCTGACTCCAATAAATGGCAAGGATCCATGTGTGACTCCGATGATATTGCTAAATCATGTTCAATGTTCAAACCGAGAGTAGACGCTCAGACTGCTAAAGATGAATTTCTTGAACTCGTTGCTAACGATGAATATGTTTTCAATAACTATAGGGATGTTGCGACGCTTCAATGGGTTTTAGGTGAGCGTATTCACGAAGTTCCGTTAACCAACTTGGAACGTTTTGTTCTGTGGGTTAAATGTTTCTTTATTCGTGTGCTAAAACCGTCCGCGACAGTCCCTCTTCCATCTCTTCCAAAGGACCTTTGGGATGATCCTTCTTCGAATACTTGATCACGATCTTCATAAGTACAAACGTGGGGTTGACGGGACGATCTTTTGGATTGAAGTTCCAGCAAAGCCATCATTTTTACCGGCTGTTGTAAGTTTATCAACGCCGAAGTTTAGTGTTGCAAGAAAACTTGTAGACGGGATGATAAGATCTGGTGTTTTTAAGTATGACTCTGATCGCTTAGATGAGATTATTCCCGATCTTATGAATGCGGCTTATGAGCTTTCTCTTAGTGAAAAATGGGATAATATCCATAAGACATCAGAGTCTGCATTTAACTGGTTACAAAAGCAGAGTGGGACCGAGGCACAGCCTCACTGTGTGCTAGTTCCATTATCTTGGAGTCAGAAAGAACTTGAAAAATGGGCCGGGAAATCTAATTTGACTCATGGATCAACTCCTTCTAATTCAGATGGAACACGTGATACGGTTTCTGTATATAAAAAAACATGTCGCATTCAACAGTGTGGGGTGAAATTCCCGATTTTTTTATCGAGACCTGATTTCGTTGGGATGTATACTCAAATTCTAGGTGGTAAGTCAAGTATTGTGCTTCACAACATTAAGCATAGTATCGCGTTTTGTCCCCGTAAATGATATGTTCGTAGAACAGTTCATTGAATGGGCGAATGGCCATCTCGAAAACTCCGAACGTGCTCAAGAGTATCTTCTTGGTCGTGGTATATCGAAAGAACAATGGTCGAAGCATAAACTCGGATTTGTTGGCGGTGAATTCGACGTTGATCCGACACACGACCAGGGTCATAATGAAGTATGTAGTGATTGGGAAAAGAAACACCTTTGGTGTGACTCCTGTCATTATCGAAACTGGTCTGCGGTGTGGGAAGCTCCTGAAGAAGGATCAAAGAAAACTCGACATGTTGGCCGTCGCATAACTGGCGGTGTCGTATTTCCTCTTACTTCATACTCCGGTAAAGCTGTTGGTTTTCAAATTCGATCTCTTGATCGAAAAGAATATGACACATTTGCTTTAAAGAGGCGTCCAGAGGGGTACTTTTTTGGTATCGGTCCGAACATGGAGTCTATTTGGTCCTCTCGAGAAGTTGTTCTAGTTGAGGGTCCGGGGGATCAACTCATAATGGAACGTCTTATTCGCCCTGACGTTCTTGCTCTTACTACTGCTGGTGCCGGTACATTTCAAGTTCGTTTTTTAAAACGTTTTGTTCGTCGTATTTATTTGTGTCTCGATTTGGATTCAGCTGGTAGGAAGGGTGCGCAAAGCTTCATTCATCAGCATGGGTTTGATTTCGACATTGTTGACGTAAAATATGGTATCCCTGGAGCCGGTAAAGATGCTGGTGATATTTGGAAAAAAATCGGGGATGATAAGTTTAGGCGACATTTCAAGGAGATAATGAGAACATGACTGCACGTATTCAAGATGAACTGACAATGAAACAAGAAAATGACGCTGTTCGTGGTAAGAAAGAAAAAGTTGCCCCTGAGCCACTTATCATTGGTGACTCGGACACTGTTGCGGAAATAGCGAAAAGACTTATCCCGAAACATCACCCTGAGCTCGCTAGTGCCAACATCATTTATTTGTGTCGTAATAAGGCTGCGAAGTCTGCTGGAAAACTTGTCCCTGGACATTTGAAGAAAGCTACACCGACTGAAGCCCATATCTCACGTTCGTACTTTTCAAGTAATCATGAAGATAACCAAGAAGCGCATTTCATCATGACTGTAGCTCTTGAAGTTTGGAATAATATGCAACCTAATCAACGCCATGCACTCGTTGATCATCTTCTTACACGGTGCGTCGGAACTGAAGATGAAAAATCCGGTGAGATGAGATATAGCATTCGTCCTCCTCAGATTCAGGAGTTTTCGGAAATTGCAGAACGTTACGGTAGATGGAATAACGAGCTTGTCGAACTCGGAAACTCTTTGCAAGATCGTTAGTCTCTCTACATATATGGTCTAACTTCGATTCAGTTAGTGTAATTTAACTCATGGAAGTTTTAGACTTAAAGTATAGACCTCGGAAGTTTTCTGACGTAGTCGGGAACTCCGGGGTTGTAAATCTTTTACTCCGTAGATCACATACCGGTACACTTGCTGGTCGGTCTATCATGTTTAGTGGACCGAAGGGGTGTGGTAAAACGTCCCTTTCTCGCATTGTTGCCATGGCAATAGTGTGCGATGATATACAAGATGGTGAACCATGTGGCGTATGTAACTCATGCGAGTCTGTCGTCCATGATTCATCATCAAGCATGGATGAATTTGATGCTGCTACGCAGGGAACGGTTGACCGCATACGATCTATAATTGATGACCTAGAATATGGGTCTATTGATGGGAAAACAAGAGTCATCATCCTAGATGAGGCTCAACGTTTATCTAAAGCAGCTCAAGATGCTCTTTTGAAAGCAGTTGAAGACCGAAGATTTATAATTATTTTTTGTACTACTGAACCGCATAAGATTGGAGAGGCCATTCGCTCTCGTTTGGAGGAGTATCCTGTATCTCCTCCTTCTGAAAAGGAAATTGTTTCTAAACTTGAATTTGTTTGTAGAGCGGAAAATATTCAGTATGACTTGGAAGCTTTAAACACTGTTGCGAGACATAATAAATGCTGCCCTCGCACATGTCTCACATCTCTTGATACGCTTCGCATAATTGGTGGAGTTACAGACAGACTCGTAAAAGAGTTATTTCGGTATGGCTCCATGGAACTTCTTGTTAATGTTCTTTCAAGATTAGACTCTGACCCATCTACAGCTTTTGAAGACCTTGATATTCTTTTTTCTCATGATGGTGTGACTTGGGTTCGTGATAATATGGTTGCAGCCATTTCAAGTTCTCTTCGTGTCGCTGTCGGAGCTAAAGCCACTTACCCAGTCAACTCAAATTTCTTCCCTGCTCGAGGACTTCGTTGGGGTGATCTTGCTCGTGCTCTCGGTGCTCTTGATCGTCCGACATCGCATGATATCGAGGCTGCCATAATATCGACTGGAACCGCATCTGTTGATGCGACAGTTTTTAGCGCGTCTGAGCATCAACAGCAAATTCCGGTTCCGGTTCCGGTTCCGGTTCCTGTAATTATTCCTGCAGTAGTTCAAAGTCTTACGAGTTTGGTAGTGCCATTAGTCCAATTGAGATCCGCTCCAGTTGAGTCTTCAACTCCGACAGCGTCTCCCGCATTGAAACCTATTCCTATGAAAGCTGATCCTCCATCTAAGAGACCGCTTGAGATTGATGGTATTAAATTTACTCATGATGAAAAGTTAACATCATTAGATCATAAAATAGAACCTAGCGTCCATACACCTCAGCAGTCCGTGCCCATAACTGCAAATACGGAATTAGACAAATCTAAGATACCACTTCCTGAGAAAGAATTTTCACGTGGTTTCATAAACAGAATGACAGGAAATACCGTTAAATAACAACTTCCGTAATGAACTGATGGGTAGAGTGTTTTGTGAACAAAACACTCAAATCAGATAAAACTAATAAATTGAAGTCAGGGTCTAAAACTAAGACTAAGACTTCTTCAATTCCTCCTTCTGCTCCCATAAAATGGGTCATCGTTCAACTTACTTCTCTTGGTGAACGTGAGAAAAATATTCAATCGATCACTCGGTCTGCTCACCGAATACTTGGTAAACCCCTTGATGTTTTTGTTCCGGCAGTTTCTCAGAATGTTAGAGACGAATCTCAAACCATGTTTTATATGGATGGGTATGTCTTCATTCGTCATGAAGATGGTGTTCAATATTTGAAACTTGTTGATACCATGTATTTCAGCACCGTATTGATTCAAACAAGTACTATTAATGGAGAACGCAGAAAGGTATTTTCTCTGCTTGATGACAAAGATATTGCTCCGATGAGAGTCGGTATGCAAACTCTCAAACTTGGGAGCTTTAAAGAAGGTCAGTATGTTAAAATTGTTAAAGGAAACTTTAAGGGCCTTCAAGCTGAAATATCATATGTACATGAGGATGGAGAAAATGCTCAGGTACATGTAAAATTAAAGAGTAAACCGATTTTGATAGACTTTCCTGTATCTTATCTGAAAGCAATTGAAGAATGAGACGTGTTGGTGGTAAAGAGACTGAACGTCATGTGCTTGTTGACGGGAACAATCTTGTTCATAGAGCTTATTATGCATATGTAGAGGCTCGTTTTGGTCGTGGAGAACCCCTTCTTTCTGGTCCGGGCGGTTATCCGACCGGAGTTATTTTCGGTTCTCTTTCCATGCTTTCAAATTGGCTATACTCTATTCCAGATATAACCAAAATATCAGTGTTTTTTGATGGGTATTCAAGACGACGAAAAGAACTTGATCCAACATATAAATCAAATAGAGATGAGGCGTCGAATCGTGGTTTGAAGCTTGTTGATCCGTCTTCCACGGGAATTAGATTTGATAAGATTTTGAAGGATGGTTATGCGGCCACATGTGAAGTTGACATTGTCGCTCATATTTTTTCTCTTCTCGGGTGTGATATATATCATCATCCCGAAGAAGAAGCAGATGATCTTATTGCTAGTTTTTGTAAGTCTCATCCCGATTCCATTCGGGTGATTGTATCCGCCGATAAGGACTTTTTTCAGCTTCTCGTGGATCCTCGTGTAGCTTGCTACGTCCCTGGTCTTGACGGGGACAGATTTTTCGATGCTGATAAGTCCACTCAGCACTGGGCTCGAATGAATAATGGTAAACATCCGGCAATTCCTCCAGCTCATGTTCGTATGTTTAAAGCTCTCTGCGGTGATTCATCTGACGGAATACACGGTGTCGATAGACTCAGGAAGAAAGTTGCTGCTGCTTTATGTCATCACAAAAGCATTGATGACTTATACTCCAGTGGTCTTCCTGGAATGTCTGCATCAGAACGAGAAAAGTCTTTTGCTCTACGTGATCGTGTAACTCTTAATTATGACTTAGTCGGATTTGATAATGAAATTAATTTACCTAAATTTCTTAGAGAAGCTGGACGTCAAGATTTTCAAATAGCTCTTGATATCATCCGTCAAGATTTCGGAATGTTATCCATAGACATAGCACCATTTAGGACCGGAACACAAATTGCTCCATCAATTGCTCCATCAATTCCTGAATCAATTCCAATGGATTCATGGTTATCTGATATATAACACTGAAAATACTAGCCCGTCACTGATCAGCATGGCACGTATAAAAGTCATGTATTCCTAACTCGTACATAATCGGTTACTATAATGACTAAACTATGAAAACTTCTTATTTTTTCACTTGGTAATGTAATTCAGGCATCGGTTCATACCGCTCTCCGCCGAGATATTCAGACAAATACGTATACAAACCGCGGAACCCCGCTAGATCAATACGAATACTGGATACCTCATGGGCCCGGCCCAATATCACATGGAGAGCAATGTCGACCCATATTTTGATTCAGGATCCGAGTAGTCTTTCTTCGAGGTTTAGCAATCAGGATCGTCTCGGATATGATCATGATTCAGATGACCTTGAAAGTCTGATTGAACATAACCTCGCCCCAGAGGTTGAAGAAGACCTTGCTACAGAAGGTAATTCACTTAATTTTGATGCTATATCTAGATATCTAGATAGGATTCCGCCTCGAGAAGCGGATTTGATCCGTTTATATCATAAAGATAAAATGAAACAAGAGCAGATCGCGAAACTTTTCGGGATCACTCAAGCTGCCGTTTCATATCGTCTACATAGAGGAATTAAGCGTATTCAATTTTTGCGCACTATTCCGGAGCTTGATCGTGATCAGTTCGAACTTGAGCTCGGATCCAAGTTTTGTGATCAAGATCGTGAGATTCTCTGGCGTATGTATGAAACTACATGTCAATCAGAAATTGCTAAACAAATGAATTTGACACAGGGTCGTGTTCGACATAGATTCTTTCGAGCTCTTCAGAAAATTAAGGACCTCATTGCCGAGGAAGCTCGCGAAAAGCAAGTTCAAGTTCAAATGCTTCGAAAACATGGTCGAAGTGCTGAAGAAATCGCCACAGCTGAGAGAGCTGTTGATGATGCGATCAATAACTCTAGATTCGGTAAGTATTGGACTGTTTACTTCGCCATATCTGATAAGCACTTCAATATACTGCATGAAGTATCTTTACCGCAATTCAGGGATAGAGGGGATGCTCAAATCCTCACTATTACTGGATAACACCGATCGGGATGTACGGGACTCGGTTTTATTCCGTGACCTTCATCCATACTTAATGAGCTTCTTTTTCGACGTTATGCCTAGATAACTATGGCGTCTAATATATCAGCGGGTGGTTTTACTTTCGACCTGAACTCTGTTGGTGGTAAGTGGTATTGGACCGTTCAGGCGGACAATGTGCACGGGTCCAACCAGCTATATAGGGTTATTGATATTATGTCTCCATTCGGGAGGTTTTCTGATGTAGAATTACCTCTTCCGGGAGATATCGTTCTGGCCATGGCTGATACGCTTCAGCAAGTTCAACAACAACTTGCTCCTCTTCTTTCGATCATATCTCCGTCCAATTTGAATATCTCCATAACCGTTACAGAAGGTGATGCCTCCTCATCTATCGCTACGATTGTTTTCCAAAATTCCGGTGCTTTCGGGTCTTTTCTTACAGCCATTGCAACCCCGGATGTTCCGTGGCTTCAATCTGACCCATCTATTGTTTCCGGTTTGAACAAGAACGAACAAGGACAATTTAGTATTAAAATTGTTCCGTCAACTCTTTTATCTACGGGTTCTCCCTATACTGGTCATATAACTCTTCAAGATAATAGACAACCGGCAACTGTTATCGTATATAACTTTAACGCGACGGTTTTACCGAAACCCGCAATTCTTACGGATATTACACAGGTTAACCTGACTTATTCAATAGGTTTTGCGACGTCTGGTGGTTCTCAACAGGTCCAAATTTCGAACTCTGGTCCTGCCGGGTCCATCTTGAACGCCACCCTGGCGAAGGTTCAAAACCGAAGTCCATGGCTTCAGTTTGTTCCTACGGCGGTCGGTCCGCTGGCGTCTTTGGCTATTTCTCCGGTCACTTTCTCGGTCATAAACTCCGGTGTTCCGTTATCCCCTGGGGTATATACGGAGACCGTTCTCGTGTCGTCTCCGAATGCTTCTAACGGTCCAATCACCCTCATTTGTAGTTTGACGGTAAGTCCTTAGTCCTTTATACGACAGTTCCAGTGTTTTATACTGGACTATATACTGCCGTTAGACGTAGGACAAAGAAACTCATAAGCCCTTCATCGGGGTTTAATCGAGAGGTTTATTTATGACTCTTAAAATTGAGGACTTGAGATTTTCGTCGAGTTCTATCGACGATTTTTTCTCCTCACCAGCACTGAAAATTGCGTCGAGTGGGAAGATGCGTGTAGCGAATCTCAGCCATCTTGCCGGTTTTCGCATTATTGCTGAGGACCAATTGGTTCGAATTTCCCAGAATGACTTTTGGAAACTCGGTCAAGACACCGACGGGTATTATATCGAGCGTCTTATTGATGACTCGGATGGGCCTGTAAAGAGCTGATATGAATTCGAAGGATTTTGACACAATCGCCCGAAGACTTGCATCCAGTCATGGGACTGTTCGTACAGCCGGGAAAATCGAGTTCGTTAAGGACTCCGGTCCTGTACGTCGTGATATTCGGGTTGAAGGGTTTGAATGGACTCCTGAAAATCTTAAGAACTTAGCAAAAATTCTTTGGGCTGCACAACGGTCCCATAGTTATGCCATCGCCGCATATCGGTTGTTTAGTAAGATCCCGTCTTCCGGTTTTTCCCCGGACGGTCTTCTTGGTGGTCGCGGGTATATTCAAGCTGTTAAAGAGATGAGGCAATCTCTTGCTACGGCTGTTGAGACCATGTCGAGTTTTACTGATACCGTTCACGATGAAATTAATGCAGAACACTGGAAGCGGGTTTCTGATGATAAAATTTCTGGAATGGTTCAAGATGCGGAGCAAGTGAAGGGGAACCCTGAAGGATTCATAGAAGACGAATTTGAAGAAGATGAAGGGTTTGACCCGGGTCCTGGCAACGACGACGATGAAGAGGACGAAAAACCCATTTCAAATCCTGTTCCTGAGGACTTTGATGAGGGCTTTGTCCTTGATGATGGATCGGATGATGACAGTGATGAAGAAGAAGATGATGACTTCTTCTCTCAAATTGCCTCTGAGAATGCTTTTGCTGATGCGAAGGACCTAAAGAAACTTAAATATCCGGAACCAGAAGAACCTGGATCCGAACTCCCTTCTGACTCTGGCGAGCAGGGGCAGGGTAAAACTGTTTCTGAAATGGTAATGAATACCACGTCATCAAATGAAGGCGGATATTCATCAGCGATGGCTCGTGTTTTTAAGGCATATCGGTCTTATCATGAAGCTAGAGTTGCTGGGAAACGTGAACCTATTTCGTTCGAACAATTTATTGAGCGGTTCATGATAGCTGGCGGTAGTTCCTCGATACCGGTTGAGACTCTTCCAGGCCCTCGAGTTAAACACATCGGTCCTGGTGCGTCCGGGACTGAGAGTGGTGGATATGGAGATTCATTTGGATCGGATGACTTGGCCGGAGATGGCCTTCCGAGTGGCACAAACATGTCTAAACCTCTTTACGAGGATTGGACGATGGATGGCGTCACTGGAGATGATAACTCGACCGATGGTGATGAGACAGTTTTGAAAATCTCAAGTCGTGTTGCTATCTCAGTTCAAGATAGTTATTCATGGCTCCCTGGTGCTTCGAATGACCGGAATCTGAATTATTACGAACGTGGTCTCACAGATGATGACCTCGATTGGATGCGTCAACAAGCGGCTCCGATACTTCCTGCAGGAATCGAGGCTCCGAAAAGAAAAGTTGATCCGAAAGACCTCTGGGAGGTAGAATTTTGAATGCCTGCGTCTCTCCCTACAGAGAATGCCTTAGGTAAAGCAGTTAATGAGTTTGGCATAGGGACTTATGACTCGGATAACGGTGTTACCTCACGTGGGGAAGACGACGAGGATCCGAGATCGGAAACCTCGCCGCATGGCGACGCTTTGCCTGGAACGCATGGTACGGACCCATTCGGTCCTGATCGACTATTAAGTTATCCGCAGACGTTCGCGGCAGATCGTCGAATAACTACGCAAGACGGTCGAGTTATTACTATCGAAGCGTATACTAGGGAGCTCTCTGATCGTCTTCGTGATGCTACTGGAATGCTTCCAGGTGACCAAGACACTAATACGACCCATCAACATCCAAAGATGGATGTTAAGGAACCTGTAACCCCTTCCGTAGCTGAGACAGCTGAGCTTCCGAATGACGGGAACAATCCATCAGCTCGAGCTGACTACTACGATCATATGAAGATGGGTTTTTCTGGCGACGAATGGGCAGATGAGGACTCCGGTTCATATTCCACTGAAGAAGATTCACTTCCCGGAGTTCAGAAGAACGAAGTTACGATGGATAACTTCCTGAATTCCCTCGGGAATTTTTGGTCCGGACACGAGACTGAAGATATATCGGGTCCTCAGGGCTTTCCGTCAGAGGATTTTTCTGAGAATGTTGATTACGACAGGAGCGATCTTCAAAATGGAGGTCGCATTATTGCGTCGGAGACAGGAACCATGAATCATCGTCAGGCAACCAATATTGAGCTTGTTACCGGGTTGACTCAAGACTTCGTAAAGAAGTTTGGGAAGAAAGACCTGACGCGTCGACATATTATGTCGTTTTTGTCCGGTCAGAATCAGCCGCAGTTTTTGGCATCTGATATCATCAGGTGCCTTAAGCTTCGTCATTCAGTTTTCGTGAAGGATGTACTTGACGAGTTTCCGATTGCTAAGACAGCGTCGGATGGGAAGTTTTCTTTATCCGCAATCCGTGAGAAGCTTATTCAGTTGGAGATTGATTCAATCCTTCAACCCGAGGTATCGTCACAGTTCAGACGCTGTGCTGCAAATATCTCGAATATTATCGCGGACTTGGAGAGGCTCGAGACCATATAGGTTTGCGACTTTGATAGCCGTGTTTTCAATATGACTATGTGTCCTGATAAGTTTGAGGCTCGTAATGGCTGATAAGAAAGACATTTATTCCGAACATGGCTTAGGGGATATATCCTCCTTGATGCATAATCAAGGTATATCTGACTTGTCGTGGCTCGCAATCGATGAAATTGATTATAGGGCAGCTGAGGCCCTACCTAAACAAAACTTAGATATTATCCCTGAGCTTCAAAAAGCTCTCCTTGCCGATTCGAAAGAAGATGTTCCTCAACTTATTCCGCTTCGTCCACATACAATTGTGAACCGAAATCCACTTTCAAATGAGTATATGCAGACTTCTGAGTCTGATCAAACTTCCCCGATTCGTAACCGAGTTGCTAGACTAGTTATGGCGGGTCTTCCTCCTGCTGAGATCGAGAAGCGAGTTCGTCTCGAATTCGCTCCTGGAGATATTAGATTAGCTGCTGATGCTATTCGTTCAGTCATGGATGAACGTGGTGTTCTCGGGAATGTTTATATTGATGCTAGCCATTTTCCAAATGCTCACCGTGACCCGAAAGAACGCAAATATGCGACAACCTTCGGAAAGAATGCTGTATTTGTAATCGGTGGATGTGGTGGTAAAAACGGGTGTAATTGTCATGAAACTGGCATGTGTGCCACGTTTGGTAACAAACGCGTTGTAGATGAGGTTCCTTGGGGTGCAAATCTTGCTTCTCATTATGCTTCGCGACTTGCCTCTGAAAAGCGTCCGATAACCCTTCCGAAAGTTGGTCCGGATATTTTATCGGCATCTGGTCGTGAATATAAAGAAATTCTTCGTTCTGCCTTCTTGAAGTCTCCGGTTGCCCATCGCGACGGTGGAATTAAGACTGTTCACACACAACGCACTCCGGTAAAGCCGCAGGTTACCAATCAAGATGTTGCCAGTTTCCTTGATAGGGCAGCCTCTGCTCCGAAACTTGAAAAAACGCCATCATCTGTTTGGTTTAAGTATGCCCGTCGAATGATGAATGGTGCGGATGATCGTTCTTTTCTCGTAGCTTCAATAGATCCCGAGGTCCGTTCTCTTGCCGGAGAATTTGGAATTCTTGGCCATACATATCTTGATATGGATGCTCTCGGTGGATGTCGGAACGCTCTTTCTACAATGAATGTGCGTTCTCTCTCTCCTGACTTCGTCATTCGCAGATCGTCATCTTGTTCTATTTGTAACCATGCATCAGACGGGGCTTGTGCTGAAATTTGCAAGCGTTCTGTTTTGACGGCTTCAAAACCGGATATTGGCAAAGCCGCTTTCATTTCCGCTATGGAACGTGCCGTTTCTCAAGGTCGTATCGCGTCCAGTCAAGTCAGCGTGGCTCTTGGTGCCGTTAACGACAATGCTGCGTGGGCTAAACTCACTTCTCAGGCTAATCTTTATTCGCCTCCTTCGAATAGTGGTCCTTCGGAATATAGTGGTATTAACGTTTCGGCTCACTACGGTGATCCTGGTCGAAGTGACTCTAGTGTCACTACCAAGATGGACTCTGATGAGGTTCGTCGAACTCTCTCTCATTTGATGAATACCGGTCTTTCCGGTAGAGCTCTTCAAAGCGCACTTCTTAAGCGTTATTCAGTTGAAGACCTTCGTCAGGTTCCGGAAGTTGGTCGTAGGGCATCCGTTGATGACGGTGTTCAGGGTCATTATTTTATTGACCCGACCGCATACTTGGATTATGGTAAAGGGTGCGTTGAAGGTGCTAAACACTTCCGGAAGCAGGGTGCCTCGAGCGTTCTTGCTTCCAGAGGATGCACTGGATGCACCCTTCAAACTGCACCCGGTTGGTGTTCTAAATATGCTAAGAATCTGATTCGACAGGTCCCGACCCAGGTTCGTGAACATATTGCTGCGGCTAGGAGCCTTCCTGTCATTCAGCCCGGTCCTGTTGAGAATCCTGTTGAAAAATATGAACTTTCGAGCGAGCTTTCTGTAGATTTAAATGGCTCGAGGTCAAGGGGGATTGATGTTTTTATCCCTAGCGGTAGCCTCGACGATTAACAACTTGTATAGTCGGTGAAGCATGAGCGACACCGATGATAAAGATGGCGATAAGAATGGGAGTAATGGGAAGTTACTCTCATTCCCTGGTGGTGAAAAAGTTGACACCAAAGAAGTTGGTGTTGATTTTGTTGTAGGTCAGGGCGGGGATCTTCCCACCACTGAACTTATAGACCCCAGGTTTATTGAACGCGAAATTCGCAAAAGGGAAAATTTTGTCAGTTCTCAGAAACTCGTTCGGGTTATTGCTGAGAAAGCTCCTGTTTCTGATGTTGTTGATGCTGTTTTAAATGAAATAGCTGAGGAGTTATCTCACCTTAAATATGAGCGTCGGAAAGCAACTGAAGAAGGTAAAAATACCGCTAATTATACTATCTCACGTATAGCTTCTCTTCGGCAACTTGCTGATGTTCTACAAAAACGGCAAGAAAATACTAGGGCAGAGAGACTCGATCTCCAGAGCCCGAGGTTTAAACAAGTTCTTCATTTGTGGATGGAATTTGTCTATGACTCGATGTCAAAAGCTGACCTTCCTGAGTCTACCATCGACGTAGTCTTCAAGCAGATGGAAGCTGATATGCAGGATTGGGAGAAGAAACTACTTGAAGTGGCCGGTTGATTAATGCCTACTAAAGAACCAAAGTTTCAAAGCCAACTCACTGGAGAGGTTTCCGACTTTATCGGAAAGAAACGTCGTGATAAATATGGCGATGAAGGCAACGGTGATGAAGATTTTCTTTCAATTTTAGAATTTATTGAAAAATTTAAACTTTTTCCGTATGGTCTCTTCCCAGCTCAAAAATTTATTGTTAAACTGTATTATAACCTACCGCTCGATGATGTAAATAAAACCATTCTAGTTAAGGATTATTTAAACAATCGTGTAAAATATGAATTTACTGAAGTAGAATATCTTAAGTATTTATATGACCAGGGACGATGCAATATTAAAGAACAGGATGATAAAGTTCGTCGAGAACTTATTTTAATTCTCGGTCGTCGTTCTGGTAAAAGCTCCATGGCGGCTATTTTTGCTGCGTATGAGCTATACAAACTTCTGAAACGCGGTTCCCCGCAGGCTTATTACGGCCTTCCTCCTGGTTCTGAAATGCGTGTGTTGGATATTGCTAATGATAAAGAGCAAGCATCCATCGTTTACGGTGACATTCAATCTCATATTCAAGCAGTTGATTACTTTAAAAATAACGTTGCCCATGACACCCAAACATATGTGAAGTTTAGAACAGATAGTGATAGAAAACGTTTCGGACCGGATGGGAAAGCAACGATAACTGCTACTTTTAAAAGTTCGATCGCAAAAGGTCTTCGTGGTCGTGGCGTTATTTGTGCTATTTTGGACGAGATCGCATTTTTTATCGATGATGGTAAGAGTAGCGCTGAACAGGTATATCGTGGTCTTGCTCCATCATTAAAGCAGTTTACTCCGAAAGATTCAAAAGATAAACATAAACCGATCGGTCCAACAGACGGTCGCATGATTCTCATATCGTCACCGGACGCTAAAGAGGGATTCTTTTACCGTCTTTACCAACAAGCCATGTCTGGTGGCGTTGAAGCTTCAAACACTTTAATTATCCAAGCTCCGACTTGGGAAGTGAATCCGACTCTTTCTCAAGAAGATTATAAGGTCGAATACGCTAAAGACCCGAAGTCATTCATGACTGAGTATGGGGCTGAGTTTTCTGATCGCGTTCGTGGTTTCATCGAGAATTGGAAAGATTTGCAGGATTGTATAGTCCCGTCTTTGCGTCCTGCTACTCGTGGATTCCCACGTGAAGCCCACTGGGCCGGTGTTGATTTCGGTCTTTCAAACGATGGAACGGCTATATCTCTCACCCATATATCTGGTGGGAAAATCGAACTTGCTTATCATGAAGTTTGGTATCCGAAAAGGAATTGGAAAGACGCTAATCCGCATCTCGAAGCTCCGATGGTTCCGTATGCTATGACACTCCAGGATCAATCTCGTCTTGATCTTGATGAGATAGCTAACTGGTTTTTTGCCCTATCGAAACGTTTTTATATGTATCGCGGTGTTTTCGATCAGTGGGCAGGTCCAGTTTTTGAGCAAGTTCTGCATAAGAAAAATTTGACTCAATTTGAAATGCGAAATTTCTTTCCGTCAGAAACATCTCAAATGTGGCAAACTTTCAGGATGGCGATGTTCAACCGTCAGCTCGCCCTTTATGACTGGCCTATTCCAGAGCAGGCTTTGGCTGAAAGTGGAAGTGTACGACATTCTCCTTTAATATCTGAACTTCTTGAACTTCAGTCGTCGTCTAGTGGAAAAAACATGATTTCCGTTGAGTCCCCGAAAATAGCCGGGAAACATGACGATATGTCTGACTCACTTGCCCGTTCCATCATGCTTGTTATGGAACATGTTCGTGAAAATCCTGGAGTTCTTGACTCAAATGGACGTCAAATTGCTACGCAACATTCCTCAAGACAATCTAGTGTCGGATATCACCAATATCATCGACAGCGTACTCGTTTACATGGAGGATCTCTTCGAACAGCTTCACGGCAAGCTAGGAGACTTCCATAGCCCTTTCGTCTTCTTTCAGCATAATGGATGACTCTAACAACAAAGCCGGTGTTAAGGATACGACGGCCTATACTATATCCCGACAAATTATGGATCATATATATGGTGACGATGAGGAAATGTCGAATAAGGATTTCATAGGTTTATATCACGATTTTCACCGTCGAGGCGGCTCGTGGCAGGCACTCATGGATGGTGATATGAGATCCGTAAAGATTATTGAGGATGCCTTAGACCATCTTGTAAAGTCTCGAGGGGTTGGAAAGATTGCTGCTCGAATTGCTTCAAAGTTTATCGGACTAGTAGGGTAAAACATGGCAGATATGTCAAATCACCCATCGCGAGGACTTAGTGCTGTTGAATTGCGCGATCGTCAGGATGACTTAGAAAAAGCTCTCAAGCTATTCGGGTCGGTTTCTAATCGGTTGTCTGAAGCTACTCCGATTCTTGAAGCCGCCCTCGTTGATGCTGACCACTTTCGTCGAATGTGTGATAAGAATCCTGCTTTGAGGGCTGCTATGGTATCACGGCGTCTTGCCATTCAGGCAGTAATACAGGATATAAGAAATGTTAGTTCTAAGACTTCGTCTGTTACTAAATCCGTAGGGAAATCATTACAGACTAAGAGAAACGAACTCGAGGAAGCCATTCGAGACCCGGAACTGCTCCGGTGATACACTTTTTACGTTCGATTTGACATACAATGCCTAAGAAACCACGGACAGGAGTTCAACCCCCGCGACCAGGTCTTCCTGTCGTTGAGGCACAAGAACAGGTTGCTACTAAGTCTAGATTGTCAAAGCTCGAGAAGATGGCTAGGAAGGAAGCTTCTCAGTCTATTCGTGTTGCTTCATTTGCCGGTGGTTTCGGGAACTCTGGTTCCAGTGCCATTGCGAATGCCGACTCTGCATTTTATAGTCCTCAGCTTTCCACAGACTTTCTTGAATTACCTCAGTCTGAACGTGAAAAACGTGAGCTTTTTAGATTTTGGTACACGACACACCCTATAGTTGGGTCAGCTATTGATTTCCATACAGACGTTCCGATGAGCAAAATTCGTCTTTCTCTCCCGAAGGGAAAAGACAAGACCCGGAACAAACAAATTCTTCATTTTTATGAAAGAATGTGTAAGAGGGTTCGTTTATTTCAGACTTTGTATGATGCCACCCATGAATACTGGCTTCACGGGAACGTTTTTATCTTCTGTGAAGACCATGACCTTACTTCTAGTATAACTGACGAAATGTTTCTTGAGCCTCCTAAAGAAGGTGAACCCGCTGAAGAAAACGTCGTTGAAGTTGATTACGCTGGTCGTGCGAGAACGAAAACAGAGCGTAAACGCGCAATGAAACCGGAAAGCGAGATGAATAAAACCATCCGCGAGTACGTGGCTGAGAATTATACTGGGTGGGAAAGACTCCAAATTCTTCCTCCAGAACAAGTTAAGCTTGAGGTTTTTCAGTATACAAATAAAGCGAAAATAGAACTTATTCCTTCCGAGAAGGATAGACTTCTCGTTATGAAGGCTACGGAACAACACGACGAAGAGTCGGCACGTATTGCTGATGATATTCCGGAGCAAATCCGTGAAAACTTGATGTCTGGACAACCTATACCTCTTAATTCAAGTCCATATGATTCTTTTCTTTGTTCATCATTTTGCCACCATCTTTCCCACAAGAAGTCATCATATGATGAGCGTGGAATATCACTTTTAGAACGTTGTCTCCGTACTCTTTTATATCAAGATAAACTTCGTCAAGCCCAAACTTCAATTGCGTCTCGTGCGATGACTCCGAAACGTATCATATGGGCAGATAAGATGTCTGAACCAGACGTTGATGCTTTGCGTGATCAAATAGATCAAGCTATTATTGATCCTGATTTCACTGTTGTTACGAACTTTGAAGTTCATTGGGATGAAATTGGATCACGAGATCGTCTTCTTGATCTCGGAACTGAATATGAGATTACAAATAAGCTCTTGTTCATCGGTCTTCGTATCACTGAGTCAATGTTGACCGGAGAGTCAACTTACTCTGGTGAACGAATTCATCTTGATGTCATGAATACGATGTATCTTCTGTACCGGGAGAGTATTGCCCAATTTGTTGAGGAGCAGCTTTTTGAACCCGTTGCAGAGAAAAAAGGATTCTTTGAAATCGATGAATTCGGAAATAAGGTATACCTTTATCCGAAACTTCAGTTTACTCGTCTTGCCCTCCGAGATAATACGGAGCTCCAAGACTTCATGTTTAATCTCTATCAAAAGGGATCACTTCCGATTTCGTTTATTCTTGAACTCCTGAATATAGATTCAGACGAAACTCTTGAAGAGCTAAAGCGTGATATGTTTACCCCGAATGACTCAACATTCAATGAATTCTTAAAAAATGTTCTCCAGAAGGCTGGAGATAAAGCTATTGACGAAACCGATGCACTAGAGAAAATTGTCACAAATGCCGGTCTCAAAATGATTAAGAAGAAGGGTGATAGATTCGGACAGTCTGAAGACTCGGCATGATATAATATCATGCAATAGACTTTCATTGTCTTGTTATGTCGAATATTTATGCCGACTGATTTGACTCCATCAGAGAAAGAGGAACGTCAGGTAGAACGCCTGATTGATAAAAAGACTCCCCCATCTCGTAAGACAGACGATAAGCGTGGACCGAAACACGATAATAGGCGTCGTAGGATCGATACTGGCGACACGGATACTAAGACAGATGATTCTGATATGTCTCTCGCGACTATGTCTATGAAACCTATTATTATTAATGAGATTGCTTCCAGTATAGCAACTTCTTATGAAACCGGACCTATTAAGGCTATGTCTCAAAAGATTGCTTCATATCACGGAGTACTTGGACAAGGACATCCGTCCGGTCCGACAAATACTCCGTATAAGTCGTACGACAAGCGTTATTTTGGGAAAGACCACTTCGACTCTATCGTGGCAGCCACTAAAGAGTTGATGGGTGAAGATTGGTTGAAAAATGGTTGGGAAGGCGGTGCTCCTGATGCTCCCATCCGAGCCGCGCTAGACTTAGCCATCCATCTTGCCGACTCTAATCTATATCAATCTAAGATTGATGCTGAGACATACGACATGCTTCTAAATCGTGTCGCAGGTTGGAAGCATGATCAGTTTGCCGAGACTATTTTACCTAGAGACGGATCTAATAGGAGCGCCTCAGTCATGACCAATGTTCAAGATTTCCTGCGTATTGCCAGTGAACTAAGGCATTCAAATCCGCGCGCCGCGCTTGATATCGTTAAAACTGTTCGATCAATGCGTGTTGCTGAAGAGCAGCAGCAGCAGCAGGAAGAGGGTAAAACCTCACAGCAGCAGGAAGAACAGCAGGAAGAGGGTAAAAACTCTCAGGAGCAACAAGGTCAACAACAAGAACAGGGTTCTTTATCTGACAAAGAAATGAACTCATTTGTTGAAGGACATCTTGATCTGAAAGATCTTAAGGAAAAGACGAAGAAGCTCGTCAATTCCAAAGATGTTGAAGGTTTTGTTGATGGTTTGAAAGATATATCAGAAGTTCTTGAGAAGAAGACCGCTTCCGCGCGTGTTGCTGATATTGGTGGCGCGAGTCTTGAGAGCGTTCTGGACGCACTCGACTCAATGTCTGACGATGAAGGCAAAGCTTTCATGAAGACTCTTAGTGGTCAAGCTTCTGAGCTTGATAAAGCTCTTGCAAATGACGACATCGAGTCCTTCGTGAAGGGTCTCGACGCACTCTTCTCAGATGTTGGAGAAGCTGCTAAACACGTTAAGACGAGCTCAGTTCGCGTCAGTCTTAGCACTCTTGTCCGCCTTGCTCATGAAGTTCCGGCTGTTCGGAGCACCCTTCTTCCGATCTTGGCTGCAGCCAAGAAAAAGAAGGACAAGGACAAGGACAAGAAGAAGGGTAAGAAAGCCCTTAAAAAGAAAGCTCCTGCCGGTAAGGACGGAAAGAAGAAACCACCTTTTGGAGGTAAGAAAGCTCCTCCGTTTGGTGGTAAAAAGGCTCCTCCTTTTGGCAAGAAAAAGGCTTCGATTGACGATGCGGAGTGGTGAACCTTTCATGCAACCCTTATAGGGTAAGCCCGGAGATACTCATGATTCAGAAGCAAGTTGCTAACAAGGTCCTCGCGAATCTCGACGAGACCGCTAATAAGATTGACCTTCTCGCTAAAGCGGGTAAGATGGACCCGCGGGTTGCTGCGGCTCTTACACGTGATATCGATACGTTTGCTGACCGTTTTCAGGTCGCAGCGTTCGGTAATGATGCCCTGAAGCGCCACGCGACGAAGGTCGCGAAGGTTCTTCAGAAGGACTCCGATGAGAAGTATATGGATACGTTCGACAACCCGAATAAGGTGATCCAGTCGGATTCGGACGAGCCATACATGCATAAGACTGAGAAGTCTTTCAATGCTGATGGGATCGACAACTACGATCAGGACCGCACCACAACGGTGACCGATCGTAAGGAACATCAGGTCCGTGATCTATCGGAATGGGCCGAACCGACCAAGAAGCAACCTTCTTGGACGAAGGGTCCTGCCGGTAAGAGCACCAAGCAGGGTTCTGAAGCTCCCCGTACCGCGTCCGCTGGTAAGACCTGGGCTCCTTGAGCTTGGTTTGCTGGCTGAGGCACCAGGGAGACCCAGATGCACCGGACTGCGTTCGTAGATGACCAACTGATTGCTAGGGATTTTAATACCGGCGATGTCGTGCGCAAGGCTGGGTTGCGCGACTTCGTTATGAGTCCCTATATTGGTCGAGTTCTCTATTCGAACGTGGACACCGGGAAAGTTCAGGTCCAATGGCCTTGGGGTGCAGAGCTCGAGACAGCTTCGGAGTTAATCAGAGATACTTCTGAGTACTTCGCTCCGTCACAAGCTGACCAGAGTTATTCAACCTGGGAAGGTGCTCGGAATATTAATTCGAAGCCGGTTCAGAAGGCTGATGAGAAATTCCGTAAGTCACTCGCCAGTCGCGCTGTCGACGCTTATGAAGATAGGACTCTTCCTTTATGGAGAGCAGCCTGTGAAGCGTGGCACTGTGGTATGGACGAGGTCGAGACATATTTCCGTATGTCTTCTACCTTCGGTCCTGAGTATGGGCAAGAAGCCGTTCGACTGACGGTCTCGAATCTATATGAACTCGGCCGTCGAGTTGCAATTTACTGGAAGAATAACAAGCGTCGGTACAAAGTAACCCAACAAGAGAAATCTTCTGGGAAGGTGTCCTGTCCTCGGTGCAAAGGCTTACTTAAGCCACGTGTCTATCGTGCGGGTAAAAAAGTCTTGCAATGCCAAGATTGTAGCTTTGTGATTCATCCTAAGGATCTTCACTAATGGAACCGTCGGAACTTTCCAAGACTCTTCGTCGGATTGCATCAGCAATCAATAAATCTCGGAATCCGGATCGCGCACTTGTGGCGCGTGATTTGAAGAAAATCATAGCTGCCATAGCCCCTGTGACTGTTAAAGAATTTGTTTACGAAACTGGTGATAAACGTAGTTATGGTAGTTTTCATGTCGTTGCCGACACCTCTCTTGGAGAGCTTGTAGGCCATGGATTGATTGATTCTGGTGGTGGTACCGAGAAAGAGGTTTGGACCCTTAACGGAAAACCGATTGATGAAACGATCGATTATCCGGATCTCGGTATCCCTCATTCATACGCTGGAAATCGTGCACTTGCACGTTTTGAGAAAACCAAGGACACGGAAATTCCAGAAATTCTTGCAGAGTGGATCTCCGATCTAACTCGAGCGAATACAGAATTGGGTATTTGACTATGAACCAGCATATCGCAAAATTAATGGAGATCGCTAGCCGCGTTTCCAGTAGCAACCCAATTCTCGGATACGAGCTCGAGAAGGCTACTCTTCAATATGCGGCTGAAAATCCAGATCCGAAACCGAAGTCTTTTGACTCAGATTTCGAGTCGGCTGCCCCGGTTCTGAAGAAGCTTCAGGATACCTTGAAGAAGGCTCTTGAGAAAATCAAATCAGGTGATCTCGATCCTGCGTCGGCTGAATTTGTGAAGTTCTTTGACGATGAAGCCGCTGAAGAAAAAGAAAAACTTCGCGAGATCGTTAAGAAGATGAAGAGCGCGAAGAGCGCGAAGAGCGCTTCGGCTCGAGTCGCTGGTGAAGGCGAAGATAAAGACGTTCCTCACCTTAAAGAATTGGAACAATTTCTTGTTGAGCTCGACGATCTCGAGGAAGAACCTTCTGAAGGCGGGATCAAGTCTGTTTTGAAGGGTGCCGAGGGTCTCTCGAAGCAGACTGAACCTAAGGTTGAAACTAAAAAAACGCCTTCAGATGAAACCCAGTCCCTGATGCAAGAAGTATATGATGTCCTGGATCCGAAGACTGAAGTCCAAGTTATGATGAGAGAAATTTATGATATTCTCAAACATCACAAAACTTCATCCATTTCTTCTGCTCTCCCGGTATTGATCCGACTTGCTCATTCGAGTCCGAGACTCAGAACAGCTCTTTTGCCGGTTATCAAGCGAATGAGAATGGCGTCCGCAAAATAATTAGCTGTCCATCACGGACTCGGCTAGCTTCGTTCGTCGGACGTCATCCCAGACTTTTCCAAGTTCCGATGGTCTGATGTCTTCATATTCGACTCCGTAACCGTTCGTCTTGCAGAAGTCTTTGAACTTTTGCAAGAATTTATTCTTTCTATATCGACGGGATGCAGCTGCATGTCTAGTGGCCATCGGGTCTTTCGTTGATGCCTTTAGAATGGCTCTATTAATGACACCCTGTATTCTGGCAGCAGCACCTCTTAGTTCCCTTTTACGTCCATAATGGTTTACATCGGTTTTTGAGCCCCCACTAACCAATATGAGAATTTCTACTTCGAGTTCACTGAGTATACTACTTGTTTGTTTAGTTTGCTGTTTATAGTAGGTAAGTGGAAATGTCCTGAATTTGCCCGGGATACTGATAGTAACCCTTGGCCAAAAACCGGAGTCCGGGATTCCGGAAACCACATTCTGCTCCGACAACATTATTTCCACCTTTGAGGTGCTGACATGTCGGAGTAGATCTGCTACTTTATCGCTCATATAGCGGGTACGGTCCAGTATAGTTAATTTACGACCCATTTGATTTTAGACTTGCTTTAAATTCTCCGGTTGCAATGTCATTTAGACGCACAGCTAAAGCTATTGTCTCGAGACCTGGAATCGAATTTGATGACTGGATGGAAACTCTTCGTAATCAAAACGAAGGTGCGGTTCCACGTGATCATATACACCGTGTGGCTAAGACCGTTCTTCGTAAATGCGATCCGAAGCAATATCTTCTATCACATGCCACGATTGTCGCGTCCGTCGATACATACACCCCCAAGGGTGTGAAGACCGGACGCAGTATGACTCAGGGCGTTCAGATTGATGTTCGTTGGCCTGATTTCCGTATTAAACCGGAATGTCACGAGATTATTAATAATAACGGCGATGCTTGGGAACGTTCGCTTCTTCTTTCTACATACCGAACGTTCATCGGAGCTCATAACTATCTCGAGCATATCCAGCTTCCGGATTTATCAAAAGGCTTCATTGTTGACGCCATCGCCCGAGACCTCGGGAAATCAGCTTATATTGACATACTGGTTGCTACTGATCGTAAGCACCGTCAGCTTGTTACGGATATCGTGTCCGGTGATATTAACGCGATGTCCATGGGCTGCTTTGAAGCGGGTACGCCCGTTCTAATGGCAGATGGGACTACTCTCCCTATTGAAGAGATTCGCCCTGATATGGAAGTCATTTCCCAAAAGGGAAATATCTGTCGAGTCGATAATCTTCAGATCAGGGAAAACCGTTGGTCTATGCGTCGTGTGAAGGTGGTAGGACTTCCCTCGATCCATGCGACAAATAATCATAAATTTTATGCTGTCCCTCGCGATATCGTGCAATATGATGTACGACGTGGTAAGAAGCGTCTTCGTCCGGAAGCTTACGGTTTTGAATATCGTGAAGCCGGATGCCTTGAAATTGGAGATATTGTTGCTACTCCGATTTTGAAGGGCGAAGTGGTCCCTTCTTGCACGGAATCGGAAGCTCGGCTCCTTGGTCTTTGGGTTGGAGATGGTTGGAAATTCGAAAATAAACACGACTCAACCGTTGGTGTTGGTTTCTGCCTTGATGCTTCGGAAGAACACGCATCAATAACGAACTTCGTTGAATCCGAAATAAATCGCATTTCTTGGCTTGCCAAGGAAATGAGAATAGCAGTCGGCGGCTCTATTCCGAAAACTGTTTCGCGTTCGACGCGTAGAGGAGCCAACTACCTCGTTAGTTCATCAAGAGCCGTTCGTGGTTTGGTTGATCGTCATGTTACGGGTCGACGAGCTCTTGATAAATGCCTTGAACGAGATGTTCTTTTGTGGCCGAAAAAACATCAACTTGCATTTCTTTCGGGTGTCATAGACTCTGATGGGTGTATTAGTTCGACCAAACGTGGAACGAAACAAGTTTTCATATCTACTCGTAACAAGGGTCTCGCAACTCAGTTTCTTACTATTCTGAACCGCTGTGGTCTCATCGGAACATTATCTTCGATCCCGAGGAAAGGGACAAAGATGCTTCCGAATTCTTCTGGTATTGATCACCAGATTCGGATTAGAAACTCTGGTTCCTTCATCATTCCGTCGGAGAAAATCAGAAAATCCGGTACCTCTTTCGAAAAAAGAAATTCCGGGAATTGTGATCGTTGGATTTCCAAAGGCCATGTATACTCTGTCGTCAAGAATATTGAAAATTCGAAATTAAATGGATTTGTATATGATCTTCAAGTTGATGTGGATCATTCATATGTTGTAAACGGCGTTGGAGTTTCTAATTGTATATCTCTTTTCACTATCTGCACTTGCTGCGGAAATGTTGCTGCAGACGATTCTCAACTTTGTCCTTGTGTTCTTTATGTTGGTAAAGGAAATAAATTTTCCGACGAGCAGGGTATTGAACACCCGGTAGCTGAGTTAATTGGACACGCGTCTATACCAAATTCGAATCAGTTTATCGAAGCATCGTGGGTTAGAAACCCTGCTTTCCGTGGTGCTGTTCGTCGAAATATTCTGAACCCGGATAGCACGCAAATTGCTGCACGTCTTGAAGAAGCCGAGAAGGTTTATAAAATTCGTACTGACGTTCCGTTACCGGATGGTATAAAGAAAGCAGCTTCTTCGCGCACTGCTCAACAAGATCAGGGTGGTCAGGACCAGGATCTTAGTCAACTTTTTGATCAAGGCGATCAAGATCAAGGTCTTGATCAGGGTGGCCAGGATCAGGGTGGCCAGGATCAGGGTGGCCAGGATCAGGGTGGCCAGGATCCATCTGAACCTGCCGGACCCAAATCCGATAAGATTGATGAGATGCTTGAGAAAGCTCAAGAGCAACTTTTATCAATCATGGTTGATAAACTCGGTGAAAAGCTCGAGCCGAAACCTGAAGACGTTGGAACTGTCGCCCCTGCTCCAAGTGTTCTCGAAGGTAATGATAACTTTGTTCGTTCTTCTAATGAATTCGATCGTAGAGTTCAAAAGTTATATCCTAAAGTTCCACTTCTTCATAAGTGGTCTTCAAAGGCGTATCGAATCGTTCATGAAGGTGGTATAAAAGCCGTTCGGGCGTCTAAAATGACTCCAAAGGATTTGATAGTCCTTTCATGGATTGAGGATCGCGTCTATGGACGCAATTATTCATCGCACCTTTACAAGACTGCGATGAAAGTTGGACCGATGCTGAACTTCCCAAGTGAGACATCTTTTCTTGCAGCCTGCAAACTTAGGCTAGGTCGAGATCTCTCTTCGAATGAAGAAAACTTTTTGATTTGGAAGGGACGGATTGCTTCCGTCTCTAACATTTAAATTTCTCATAAAAGACGTTTCGTAGGAGGCACTTGAATATGCGAGCTCGATCCACCTGGCAAGGCAAAACTAGCGAGACCCCGCGTCAGGCGGCGACTTCGCGTAAAGCTGACATTTACACAATGAATCAGGAACATCCTCAGCCGTCGCCTGTCGACTATGAGAATGGTGATCCCGATTCTTGGGCGGAAACTCCTGTCCCAGCGGACAAGATGTCCGTTAAGGGCGAGTATGATGGCGATCACGTCAAGCGGAATGAAGTCGGATTCGGCGAATTCCGTGAAGATACGTGGAAGCATAAGGACTCGGACCAATGGAACGGTAAGGGCAAGTATGATAATGCCAAGACTGCCGCTGAGCGTCGTGCTATGGCTTGTGAGCGTCTTGCTCGTGCGACTCTTCGCACTGCCGACGATAAGCTCATTGAAGGTGCTACCATTGATTTGATGGCTTTGCCTGATAAGTCAATTGTCGCGATGTTAAAGCGTCTTGACGCTGTCTCGCCGAATTCTCTTCCCAAACAGTCGAAGTTTAAGCGTGCTCTCGCGTGCACAAAGCTCGCGGCTCGTATGCTTGGTGCGACTGCTACTGCCAAGTCTGTTGAACAACTCGGATCGATCATGATGTCGGTTGATGATCCGACGCTCAAGTCCATTATCCGTACTATCGCGTCTTCTCGCCTTGCTCAGGAGCAGGAACAGCAGGAAGAACAGCAGGGTAAGACCTCTCAGCAGGAGCAGGAGCAGGAACAGCAGGAAGAACAGCAGGGTAAGACCTCTCAGCAGGAGCAACAGGCTCAGCAGGAGCAACAGGCTCAGCAGGAACAACAGGCTCAGCAGGAACAGCAAGAGGAAGAGGAAGAGGAAGGTACGACCTCTCAGGAGCAGCAAGAGGCTCATGGTCTCTCTGCCGAAGAGATGGCCATGCTTGATTCCATGCTGAATAGTGAAGGTGGCGAGGCTTGTGCCCCATGTCCTCCGGCCGCTCCGGCCGCTGATGGTGACGACCTGTCGGCTCTCTTTAGTGGTGTACCCGCAGCTCCCGCTGCGATGCCCATGATGGCTTCAGACATTTCGTTTGATGACGGCGACGATTCTCCCGATCCGAAGGTCGCGTCTGACGCCCTTGATAGTCTCTTTGCTGATGATCCTGAAGTTCAGGCTCAGCGTGAGATTCAGGCTTCTGGTCGTGAAGCAGCTGCTCGTGAGAGTGGCTTCGGTCGCGTAGCTTCATCGAATGGTGGAGCTAAGAAGCTTGGTGCCGTTAAGAATACGGCGAAGGCCTCGGTGGACACAGTCCTCGAGAATCTTTGGGAGAGACCGTGATATTTGTCGAGTTTTGATACTGCAAGGGTCTTAACTCGATAACTGATACATATATAATACGTAGACAGGCACCACTCGTAGATCTTAAGGTAATACGCTCTGAAGGAAAGACGAGAAACGGACAACTTCGCGGTTAACCGAACTGAAGTTACGTTTTAAGACAGACCAGAAGATACGTAGAAACCTTAAGTCAACAGAAGGATATAGTTATCATGGGATCAATTGGCGGTCAAGCCTCGGGCGATTTTCGCTTGAGTACTTCTGCCCTGCGAATCCTGTACTCGCTGATCAAGGACTCGATTTCGAGCTTGGCGGCAGACGGATTCACGCAGAGCAATCCGAGCGTCGTAACAACGCCCTCGGCAAAAAGCACCACTATCCCTGTGAACGTCAAAAAGGGCGTTCTCGGTGGTTCAGTGGCGTTCACCCGGCCTGATATCGGGCCCAATACAATCGGCGGTGCCGCACTCGTTTCATCTGCTTTCGTTGCAAAGACCCGTCCCCTCGGGCTCTTCATCAACGATTCGGCTGGTAACGCGTTTGAGAACACACCCGGACCGGCTTCGGGCAAGGGTCCGTTCCTGCGCGGTGGCTCAGGCGGTGTGAAGCTCTACGAGACGCAGGTCCAGACCATCGTTGGTGGTGGTGTGGTTGGTACTGCGGTTGCGTACTCAGTGGGCGATCGAGTCTACGGGTCGGTAAACGGACTTCTGACCAATCGTTGGCAGGATTCGTACGAGACGCAGTGGATCAATGCCACAACTTCGGGTAGCGGTGCCGCAGGCGTCGCTATTGAGCCGGACGTGACCCGCATGGGAATCGTTCTTTCACCCCCCGACGCGTCAAGCGCGGAGATGTTCCTCGAGCTCAACTTCTGAGCTGGAACAAGAAAGGACATTCATCATGAATCCGTTTGACGTTAAAGTTGTTGACAATACTGTCAAAGAGAAGCTCATCGACCAGTACATCGGCTCTTCAGCCGGTCGCCGCAGACTCGCGGCATCGATGATCCAGCCGTTGCGCGAGCGTAGAGACTACTCGTCCGTTGGTCGTAAGACCTTCTTGGTCGAGCAGCTCCCCGATGGCGCGATTCCGATCTACGACAAGGACCCCGATGTCGTTGCATACGTCATTGGTGAAGAAGGCGAGTCAATTACCGCCGTGGCGAAGCCACGTCGCGTGATTTTCCCGCTCTTCGAGATCGCAGCTCTCCCCAAGGCACCGCTGACGCAGATCAAGGAGCGTCGTTATGACCTCCTGAAGCGTATGCAGGACCTTGGTAAGGCGCAGGTTCAGGCTGCCGAAGACGATCGCGTCTTCAGCATCATGGACGCGATCGCGGTGAATGGTTTCGATTCGCTTCCGGGCGGAACGAACCCAGACATCCCGGTGGTGGCTCCTATCTCGCCTGCCGTCCTCGCGGACGCGTTTGCCGAGATCGAAGCGCACGACCTCCGTGTTGCTCGCGTCTACATGAACGCAACGGACTACGCGGATATCCGCAAGTTCGGTCGCGACGTGTTGGATATCGAGTCGCAGGCGACGCTGTGGAAGACCGGTATGATGAGCACGGGCTGGAATGCTCAGTTCATCGTCAGCCGTCTCGTTCCGAAGGGCGTTGTCTACATCTGCTGCGAACCCGAGCACTTCGGCCGTATTCCGGTCCGTACAGAGCTCACGGTTCTCTCGGCGGATAACCCGGAAGAACGTACGATAGGGTTCTCTATGTTTGAGAATCTTGGTATCGGCGCGTACAACCCGCGTGGTCTCGTGCGTCTCATTGTGACACGCTGAATTAGCTAGAACCCTGGTTCCTTTTCGACCCTAGTCGCTCTTGCGGTGGCTGGGGTCGAAAAGTATTTGACTTTCGATGTATTTTCGGACATGAAGAAGCCATGTCCTGGATGTGGAGAGTCGGAACTCTCAAAATTCCGACTTATGAAGGGGAAGTATTATCCGCCTAAATGCATTGAATGCGAGCGGAAAGATGCTCGAGAGAGCCGGAAGAAGCGTTACCATGATCCTACGACTCAGCCGCTGATCAAGGCTCAGAATAAAGCTTATTCTTCGAAGCCTGAACGAGTCGTCATGTCAAAAAAGCGAGGTAAAGATACATACCTCGCCAACGCTGCATATTTCAAGGCTCGTTCTAAAGCTTACAAGCAAAAGCCTGAGAATAAAGCTCGTAGGAATCGATTATGGAGAGAACGCTATGCAGTAGAACGAGATGAACGCCGTGCATCCTTTAAATCTAAATATCATGCAGACCCGGAGTATAGACTTCGTGGAAATATTCGTTCGCGTGTTTGGGAAGCTCTTAAATTAAATGGCGGCTCTAAAAATTCATCCGTTTTGAAGGCTCTTGATTATTCTTTAGAAGAGTGTTGGGAACTCACGAATCTTATTTATTTCTTCAGTTTGTAAAAACCTGTCTTGTCTTTCACTTTGACGATAGTAGTGCTGTCGTTTAGAGTTGTCCAAACGGAAGATAGAGGCTTTTTCAAATCCTTTACTAACGGAAATACGTTCGAGTGGTTCATTATATCGACCAAACGCATCGACTCAGTTTTGGCCAAAATCTTTTCCACAGCGGCAATTACTAAGCCCGCACGTTCTGTTGCGCCAGTCTTTCCAGTCTCTGGTTTTGACTTGGATTTCGGTACCTTTCCTTTCGCGACTTTTTCAGTCTTTTGATCAGGAGAGCGCTCCATTCCAAAACTAGCCGCTTCAAAAATTAGTTGAAGTTGTGGTAGGAAGATATCTCGGTTCACTCGAAGAATCTGGCATCCGTGATCGATATCTTGGTTTAGTTTTAGCAAAAATTTGAAATCATTCTTATTCATGTTTCCTCACAATCCATAGATTTGATATGTCAATTATTCGTTATCTAATTTACTTTTTTTGAGCCACCACGTCGCATTACCGGGACCCTTCCACCAAGCTCCCTGATTTCTTGCTTTAGGTTATCGATATAGTCCAGAAGCTCTTTTCTGGTTGGACCTGTGTCCGGTTTTCGCAAAAATCGCGAAAAATACTGATAAGTCGGCTCTACCCCGAATTTCTTACGGAATCCTAGGGCGTGAGGCAAGAGCCTTTCTCGAGTCTTGGCATTTTGGTTTGCTAGCAAACAAACGCATGCTACCCCGAGGTTCTCGATAGTTTGACGTTCGAAATATTCGGTCGCCTTCCTGAAGGAATTTAGTCTCGAAGGGGTGCAAACCCCTGATTCATCCCTCAAAACATCCTCAAATCTCTTGATATCACCCTTCTTCCAAAGGATCGAAGTCTTTTCAAGATTCAGGACTTCATACATGGCCTGAACTTCAAATCCAGAACCTTTTGATTTCAACTCTCGAATATGATTTAGTTTTTCTGATAAACCCATATCCAATTTTACAATAAAACTCAGTAAATTTACGGATGTATACTGAAGTTAACAACTCTATGTAGTTTTTATTTAAAACCATGGAACGTCGCCAAATTTCACGAGTTCTCGAGAAGATTAGGTGCTCTGTCGGTTCCAGTCCTGACGACCTCGCTGTCATCAAGGCCTCCCGGAGGGAATGTCCTGTCGAAAAATCCTGTCCCCGAATCGGAGTGGATAAACATAGATGAATATCATCCAGATTGCATAATTATAAAGTATTATTAATGTAAAAAGAATGTGACTATAGACATTAACAATATAGCAAAAAGAATTGCTTCCGATAAGACTGTTCCGAAGTCCATGTACTTGAAGAATCCACCTTCATATATAAAGAAGTCTCTCAAAGACTACGAAGATGCTCAATGGAACGGGAAAATCTATAGGGTTGGTCCGGCAGGTTCATATTATCACGTATCTCCGGAGGGCGCGGAATTATATCGTTCCATCTACCCGGACAATGAAGTCCAGGAGTATGACTTTCCTTCGTTCTCGAAGGTCGCTCTTCTTGACCTCGACAATGAAGACCATCTGAATTTCATCTACGAAACCTCTGGTGTCGAATCCGAAATGGCGGACGATATCTCGACTCTTATCGAGGGTCTTCTTCCAATCCTCAAAAATCTCGGGTTCGACGGACTCATCATCAACGGCGAGACTGGGTCGGACGTTGAAGGCCCTCCAATCGAAATTATCCAACTTTAGACGAATGAAATCGGAGTGGATAAACATAGATGAATACTATCCAGATGTATAATTGTTAGGAAGGAGTCAAATATGTCTACTGTCATAGTTGAGATACGCGGCGCAGAGGGTGGCGACGACGCCAAATCCCTGGTTCTAGAACAATTCGCGGTTTATTGCCGGATGGGAGCTCGGAGGTTTCTTTGACCTATCTATTTTAGATGAGCGCCCCGGCATCCTTGTCTTCCGTGCAAGCGGTAAAGACGTTGCCCAGCTCTTTTCTCGAGAATCAGGTGGCCACCGTTGGCAGCGCCAGCCCCCAAATGAAAAGCGGGGTCGAATCCATACGTCCACGGTGACTGTTGCCGTACTTCCGGAAGTCACGGAACAACAGATGCGGCTCGATATGCGAGACGTGGAAATTAAGACTTGTAGAGGCTCCGGGGCGGGCGGACAACACCGGAATAAAACTGAGTCGGCTGTTCAGGCGACATATTTACCTACTGGTCTTATGGTTCGTTGTGAATCAGAACGTTCGCAACATCAAAATAAAGAAGAAGCTTTACAAATTCTTCGGTCCAGACTTCAGGAGCGAATCAAGTCGGCGGCTTTTGACGGTCGAGCTCAAGATCGAAAAGATCAGGTAGGTTCAGGTATGCGAGGCGATAAAATTCGCACTATAGCCGTACAACGAGATCAGGTTACCGACCATCGGACTGGACGTCAAATAACCGTAAAGGCGTTTTTGCGTGGTGATCTAGATGGGCTCAGATGATTCAATTCGTCTGAGTAATTCTATATGATCTAGTCCTATTTCCATATCAGCATATATGGATTCTTCAATAGCTTTTCGTATTTCGCGAGCTGCAAGTGGTGCGACACTACGGTCCTGGTCATCTGCATACTGTTGGGCGTACGTACAATCTGACCAAACGGTACACAGTGTATGGAATAACTCGTAGTCTTCTTCGCTGGCCTGTTCTGTCGGTTTTTCCGATGGAGCTTTCTTTTGGAATTTCGGGAACATTCATAAATACAATTTATCAACCAACTACGATTTCGTAAATCACTGCAGGAGTCTTGTACTGCATGTATGCGAAATATTTATTCTGCCCTCGAAGCCTATCAAATTGAAGAGAGGGAAAAACTTTCAAAGGTAAAGATTGACCGTGTTGATTTTCGAAAAATCACTCGTCGATCGAAAACTTGTGTGACAACAGTTACAATTCATTTAGACTGGAATACTAGAGTTGAGTGGCTCACCTTCGGTGAAGCCAACATTCAGAAATTTGAAAATCAGAGTCGATATCTTTTGAAGTCTTACCTTCTCGAGGGGACCACGGATTTCGAACATGATTCGGCTTACGTGCTTCGTTTACCACTCATCGGTCTTGAGTTCGGTGATCTATATTATCACCGAACTTCTTTCAGTGCCATCATAGACCCGAATAACCCCGAGGACTTTCGAGTTCCGGGGTCTGGATACGACCCTTTTAAGATGAAAGAAATCGTCCGTTGCAAGGACGGTTCTTGTGCCAAGCATCCACATTGGATCGTCCCGGAGGGATATTACGCTGGTGCGCCTTTTGATCGAGAGCTCTTTGAAGTGGTTCGCGGTAAGAAGGTTGAAATCACTGTCAGTCCAGTCGTGAAGCCTCGTGAGAGATGACTCGTAAATTATCAAAAACCTGAAGTATAACCTATATGGAAAAAATTCCGTACATTTTGTTTGCCATTTTAACCATGGTTGCTTCTTCAGTCCACGCAGACGGGACTCGAGACGCAGAGGCGAAGGCTCTGTTTCAGGCTGGACGTGAAGCGTTCGATGGCGGCAGGTATGACGCTGCACTCTCACGCTGGCAAGAAGCGTACGACCTTTCTGGACGCCCCACACTATTTTATAACCTTGGTCTTGCTCATGACCGTTTGCGTCATGATGATAAAGCCCTTTGGGCGTTCCGAGCATACCTATCTCAAGTTCCAGAATCCGATAACCGCATGGAAGTTGAAGGTAGGATTCATGCACTCGAAGCTGCTAAATCTGAACGTGAGTCTTCAGTTGTTACACAGCAACCAGTTTTAGCCAGTACGCCGGTTGTTCCGACGCCAGAAGAGACTGCACGGAAAACTCAATCGCATGTAACTGAACCGATTACTGAACCGATTAATTTTAAAGATGGTAAACCGATCACTTCCCGATGGTGGTTTTGGACTGGAATTGGAGCAGTTGTTGTAACCGGCGTCGTGGTTGCGATCGCTGCATCTTCTGGTGGCGTCAGTAAATCTTCTCCACTGGATAGTAGGACTGGTGTGGAAATTATGACTTTGTCGAGGGCCGAATGATTTTTCAAGTATTCACATTTATTCTTTCATTTTTCATCATTGCATGTTCCGTTAAAAACACCTCTTCTACTCAGGTTATGGTACAAATCGATGCGCAACTAGATACTCGTACACAAACACAAAGTGTAGAAATTCGCGTTCGTTCTGGTCACGGTAAGAACACGGAGTGGGAGAACCGTTTTGATCGGAAGATGATCATCGACTCGGATAAATATCGTTGGCCTCTGCAGTTTTCTCTCGTTCCTCAAAATGACGATGTGACTCGTGTTTATGAGATTACGGCAACTGCACTCGATTCATCTGGTATTGAAATTGCTCGTGTGCGAGCGATTAGCGGATATCGATCCGGTGAGGCACTCCTCTTGCCACTTCTTTTCGATGACCTATGTATTGGAAAAATTTCTGAATGTACAGACACTCAAACGTGTAGTGCTGGAAACTGTGTCGATGCCAATGTTAATGTTGACGAACTCTCATCTTTTGACGTGAATAACGACTCTGATGGTCAAATGAATGGTCATGACTCTGGTGTGAATTCAGGTACTGACTCAGGTTTTGGTTCGACTGTGGACTCCGGTTCTGATCCTATCGTTGACTCAGGTTCCGTCGGTAATCCCGGGTCTGACTCCGGTATCGACTCCGGGTCTGACTCCGGTCCAGTCGGTTCGTGTACCGATACTGTTTGCGGCGGGTCTTGTGTGGATCTCAATACTGATCCGATGAACTGCGGTGCATGTGGTTATAAAGCCGTTCATGGACGAACATGCATCAGTGGCGTTCCGACACCTGCTTGGCAGTCGCTTTCTATTGTCGGTGCGCCTCCTCCGACAACTGGACATGCTGCTGTTTTTTCTGAAAAACTCTTCACGACCATTGGTGGTCTTGACTCTAGTTCTAATCCAACTAGTGCGGTTTACGTATACGATCCATCTCGTGACACTTGGGGGAAGTCGTCTCCGCTCAAGAACGCCCGATATGGACATAAAGCTGTAACCACTTATACCGGTGGTATTTATGTATTCGGCGGTTTCACTGATTCGAGTGGAACTCTGATCGGTACGCTTGAGTTTGCTAGTGCTGGAGGAACCGATTTCTTTTCTTTCGTGGCAACATCCGGTACGGCTCCTCAGGCCCGATCTGATTTCGCGATGGTATCAATTCCGTCTACGGAGAAGCTCTTCGTTTTTGGTGGTCAAGATTTGACTGGTTATTTGGCAGATGGTTCCGTGTTCGACCCGGTTGCTCGTTCGTGGACTGATGCCTCTTGTTCGCTCTCCGGATGTAAGAATATCAATTCATCACTTCCGACTACCGGATATACGAATGCTTTCATTGATGACTCTGGTAACATCGATATATGGGGTGGTTTCTCTAAAGACGCACTGAAATACACTGTTTCTACCGATACATTTTCCGCTAATCCAGTTCCTTCTGGCGTCCCAAGTTTTGTTCCAAGTAGGAATGCTGATGATGGACGTCGTATTTTCTTTCTTAAGTCCACAGGATCATGCCCTGGTATAACTACCGTTTCGTTTTATGACCGCGTTACAGATTTAATGCTTACTGACACTTCCGCTCCACCCTCAACGCTTGTTGATTCGTCTGCTACTGCCTGGACAGGCTCTGAACTTATTGCTTGGTCAGGAAGTTGTGGCGGAGGTAGTCCTTTGTCCGTTGGTGGTCGTTACCAACCTCCGGCTCCCTGAGTTTATTCTTGACGTGATACATAAAGTATGGTTTAATTTGATCATGCTCTCGCACAATCTCATTGCAAAGAGGAGAATATGACCTTGCAATGAGGTGATTTGTGTGCATGAAGAGTAGGCCGAGACTCACTAAGAGGCTCGAGCGAAGATATCAAGAATTATTAATCGGTTGGACTGGACTCAACAGTCGGTGGGTAGACTCACGTTACTCCTGGACTGGTGAATACCACGGCTGGGCCGCATTCTATTTCGCCAGGCAATGGCGTAGTAGGAATATAGATCTCGCTCGTCTTGCCAACATCGTTTTACGTTCAAATGACGCTGAACTTTGTTACCGGTATGCTCGAGAAATACCCGGTGCTTCTATCCGAAAGTTTCAGCGTCAAGTCATCCGATATGGAACGGCTGAGCTCATGCGCAGATTTTCTCGTGAAGTTTCCGGGGCTGATAAGGTATATCTTGAAGGTATGGCATGTATAGCTGAAATAATGCTTGGTTAGAGCTTTATATGCTTGATCAGCCTTCTAGTTCCACTGAAGCTACAACTCTATCTTTCATACTCTCTCCACCCCAGATAGTTAGTGCGTTGACTTTCCATACTATAGGATTGAACCCTAAGTCTTCACACGGTTCATCTGAATAGGAAAGTGTTATATGTGGTTTGAATTCCGGGTATTTATCAATATACTGAACACCGGCCATATTCATCTCTACCATTAATTCAGATCTCAGCTTTGCAAGACTTAGAGACTGAACTCTCGCTATTATCGGAGTTCCGTCATCTGGGTTTTCGGGGAAACATGTTCTTACCGCACATCCGATCAAAAATGGCTTCCTTTTTTGAGCGAAAGATGCTAGAACCGCGAATGCCTTTATTATGTTAGATAATGGTGCGTTTTTTCCGAGATATATTAGAGTAACATGCATTTCTTCCGGTTCTGCCTGTTTTCCAGGTGTTTCCACCATAGATAAACTATTCGAAACGTCTTCCGGAACATGAATTCCTATGAATGCCATGATATTACTTTATCACTAGAGGCCCACTATTGGTGACCATCGTTAATCTTTTAATAACAGACGACTCATCTTCTTAGTATAATATAAATGAAGGAGACTGATACATGTACTTCGCAAATTTTAAATGGCAACGTGGTACCTATCATAAGTTTTACGCTCTGATGAAAATCAGGGTTGGTGCAGCGGACCCCAAATCTATCCCGATAGATATTCAAGAGGGTGATGAATTTGAGTATGACGGTCAGCTTTTGAAGTATGCTGGTTCAGAGATCCATTCACCACAACTTCGCGGTGCGATTAAGAACGGGTGGGTTACAACTGATTCCGACGGCACCGGAACCGGTCAGGTGGCTACCGTTCAGCCAAGTCGAGACATTGCAAAATCTCAGACGATAAACCGAGATCTTTCTCGAGTTCAACGCGGAGACCATAGACCGCTCGATACGGATTCATTGGATGAAGAAACCGTCCTTAACGTTTCTGATCGACGTCCTGATTCTACGAATAACCCTCGGGCTCGTCCTCAGGTATTGGAGTCTAAAAATAACCGCCGTGCGTCGACTGCTGGTATGCGTGTTGATAACAGTGAACATGAAGAACAAGATGCCGTTACTATTGGGAGAGTCAGGTCTCCCGCTACTCTAAAGGTAGATAATGTACTCGACAGTCGTGCAAGTGGTATGGCTAAGGATATTGAGAATCGTGGTCTCGGTAAGCCCGAAATCTTCAGTCGTGAGTCGACCACTGAAGGCGTTACTATTAAGACGAATGTGAGTCAGGTCGATCGAAATGTTCGGGCCTCTCAGGATGACGGTGGGGAGGTTGTTGGGAAAGTTCGCCATTCGAAAGCCTCGTCATCTGACGGTGTTAGTGTTACTGATACTAGTAACATCCGCAATGAATCTGCCAAGGTAACTACTAAAGCAGACCCGAAAGCAGCTCTGGAGAAAGCTCGGAAAATCGATACGAGCCTTCCTCCGAAGATCCGCATGGCGCGTAGAATTGACCCTGATTTTCCTTCTGATTGGATATTCCAGGGCAAGCTTAAGGATCGTATGGCTGCAGTTGAAGCGTACGGGGCGACTCCTCAGTTCTTGGAGGCCCTGTATGCTGCTGAAGGCGACCAAATGAGAAAGATGCTCGAGCAGACTTTCCCGAAGCAGTTTGGTGGCTGACTCCGTCGAACTTTGATGAGGGCCCCCGGGGTAACATGGTACTCCATAGAACTGCCGGGGCCACGATTTATATTCAAGAAGAGCTCAGTGACGCTCGTTTGCGTTGCGATGAGCTTAAAAGTTATGTGGTTCGGGTATTAGATCTTGTTAACGGTTCTCCACAAAAAGATCATTTTTATGCCGTTGCGGGGGATGTGATCTTTGCCGTTCCTGAGACTCTTCTTAAACTAGAGAAGGCTCTTGGTGCGGTGTCTATGGCCGTTAATAAGGTTGACTATGAAGAACAGCGTCAGCTTCTTCGACCTGAGAAAGTCGATGAGCTCGAGCGCGTGCTTGAAGAAGTCCGTATGCGTATTCCGCGTAGGATAGGTAAATAAATGGCAAGACCAGCCAATATTCCGCATGGTTTTGTCCTCTCAGACGCTGCTTTATATTCATTTCAATGTCAAGATGTATTTCCCGATATCATTAGCTTCGCAGCAGCTATTCCAGATCACCTGAAACAATTATTCCTCATACCGGTCCAACTCGATTCTATCACTTCTTCTGTAGCTGCAAAGATAGCCTCACATCATTACGCTGATGGTGCAACTCCCACAGGTGACACTCCGGAAGGTGATCTCTTTAGTTACCAGACTTTTAAAAATGACGATAACGAGCCAACGGTTCCGAGTTCTGAACCTGGTTCTATTTTCGAAGTTGATGGTGCCGATAATTTAACGCATCACCAAGAGTATAATTTCGACGAAAATATTCAAGCTCCGACCGACACGAGTTACCTGTCGGATATTGATACGACTCAGTATTTTGATTACCCGTATAGATCAAAAGAGAAACCTCGCCATTCATCCATATCGACTCCGATTCTTCTAAAACTTCGACTTGCGCTGAAGCCAGAAGATCTTAAATCGAGAATTCCTGATAAAATTGATCGTAATTCGAAGAAATGTGACGTATCTCTTGTTTCTTACGATAAGAAGAGTCACGTTTTTTCTTTTTCAGTTGATGCTGGGAACGGTCCGAAGGATGTGAAAGCTTCTTTGTCGGAAATCGACGAAGTTGCTTTATCATGTGATTGTAAATTCTGGAGGTACAACGGTCCCGAATTCCATGCCTCCTCAAATTCATTTATGCTTGGCCAGCCTTATGGAACGGCTTCTCCGCCGAATATTCGTGACCCCGACCGTAAATACTGGTTATGTAAGCACGCTGCAGCGGTTCTGAAGCGTCTGGATTATTTCGTTCAGGAGCTTGCTGAAGAGAACTGGGATCTTGACGACGATGAGCTCATGGAGCAAGTCGATGAACAGTGGGATCGTCTTGAAGGAACCGTTAAAGTTCCTGAAGAGTCTCTTGATGATAATGATATTGACATTGAAATAGACTGGGACGAGGAGCCGAAAGACTTTGAACCAGAATCCGCTGAAGTTCATCCTGAAGAAGTTGATGAACTTGCTGAAGAAAATTATGATGTCGATACCTCTGATGTCGATGAACCAGTGTCTGAAGAACATCCTGTTGACTATGAATCTCTAGATGATTCAGAAGATAATATAGACTACGAAGCTTCGGATGAAGTACCTGAAGAACATGAACAGATTGACTATGAAGCGTTCGATGAGCCCGAGGAAGAACCTGAGGAAGAACCTGAACCTGAGCCCGAGGACGAGCATGATGTTGACTATGAAGCTTTAAGAGAGCCTGGAGAACAAACCGAAGAATAAATCTTCGTTTTATTCGAACAGTAACGTCTTGTTGGACTGGCGGAATCCGCCGTGCAAGAGGTTTACTGTGCCACAATACGATTATCTTTGTACGAATAATAAATGTGGGGCTGAAATCGAAGATCAAGCTTCGATGACAGGATATAAAGAACACCACCCGCCGTGCCCAAAATGTGGTTCCTTATGTAATTATTTATGGAAACCATATGTACCACATACTATTCTCCGAGATGGACCGTCCGGCTCATGGCCGTCCAAAGGCGAACGCGTAAAAAAGTATAGGCAGAAATCTTCTGAAGCCGCTGGACGTCGTGAAAAAGATCGTTATGGTCATCTTAAACGAGACGCCGTTCCTAATTTCCAAGGTAAAGAAACCGGTACGTGGGCCGAAGCACAGTTCCAGGCTCTAAAAGAAAAGGGTACTGATAGTGCCGCTACATATAACCCTAAGGTTGCGGAGGAAAGAAAGAAGAAAACTTCATAGGGTTATTAATTAATTCCGCCTTTTGTCCCCTGGTCATCCTTGAAATGGCCCGATCATTATCCCTAGTTAGGCGTCGAACAAATTTGGTTGACCTTGTGCTTCAAGCACGTGCTGGAGTAGCGTCATACCAATTTTTCTCGGCCACAAATTTCGACGTTGCGTTTACACAGTTTGAGACTGTTCCAGCGTATGGAAAAGCATCAGCAACTGTTGTTAACACTAGTTATACCGATGGTAACTACAGAAACCAAACAAGGTTTTTGTTTAATCCAGTTGATTATTCGCTGAATGACTCGGCCCCCCTTTGGATTCAGATCAAGCAAGTTAGTGTTGATGGGACGGTCGGTCCGTTTGAGGCCAGACACCTTATTCTCCCGTTCAGTTCACAACCAAATCGTGCACTTGTGATCGCTGGCGGAGCTCCGAGTGCGATCGACATTACGGGGTCTTACGAACTGCAACTTCCTATGCAGTGTCACAATATGCGCGTACAGGTTGATGGCGGCAATGACCTATACCTGGCATTTGAATCCGGTGGTCCGGAGCAAAGAATTCCGTCATTGGCCGCTGAATTTACGGATGTTTCGAAAACGTTTGACTCATTCTATCAAGTTTTCGTACGTGGGGCTGGAGCTGCTACCGCTTTCAATCTCACTGCAGCGTTGAGGAATAATCCAGTTACGTGAAGCTTTTATTGTCTTTATAGGACAGGAGATCAGGCATGTCTACACTTGTTAGGGTTGTTAATCAGCAACGGCGCGTCCGATCGATTCTTATCGATAAAGTGGACAGGACTTCCGGTCAGTTTGAAACTGGTCTTTCGCACGCTCAAACGGCGAAACAGAAGGTCTACGTTCCGTACTCTAACCCACTCGATTCGTCCGTCAAGGGTTATATTGACATGGTCCCGACGGATGAAGTTTTACTTGCCCTTGCTAGTAAGGGTGTCCTTGCTGGGCTTGCGGCCAGAGGTGAGGTTTCAACGACTTTATTTAGTTCGGCGCTAATAGCAGCTCCGACAATTACTTCTGCGTCTAATGCGCTTGGTCTCACGACCGTCAATGGGACGAATTTTCTTAGTTTGGCTCCAGATATTACCTACGTGACACTCACTAGTCCTGGTGGTTCATCTCAAGTCATTACTGATACGGATCTCATCACTGCCGGTCCTCCGAATACCATTTCTGCTATTAAGATTGAGATCGATGACGCTCTCGTGACAATCGGCACCCCCGGAGTTGGTTGGAAAGTTACCGTTCAGGCTAACTCAAAGAGGACGGCCATCTTCACACTGTGATCGTCTTTCACTCTTTGATAAAATTTACCCACTGAGGAGAATCAAAAATGCGCGTTGCAGCCCTTCGTACCGACATCAGCCATCTTTACCTCGACGACGTTGAGAACAGGTCCCAGAGGAATTTCTCTTCTGAACCGGCCGGTCAGAGCCGTTACTTCCATAGTCCAACGGACGCTGAGCTTGCAGCAGTTCTAAAGAGCTATGCATTTGTAACGCGCGTTGGAAGCGTTGCATCGCCGTTTGATACTACTGTCGCAAACGGGACAATTCTCAAGATCAAGGCTTCAGCCGCTGCGGCGTACACTTCAATTACAGTGTCATCGGGTGCTGCTGTTACGGCTGCACAGATCGTTGTTGACCTGAACGCTGGTTTCCTGAACGCTGGTCTTCCATTCCTTGCCAGGGTTAGCGGTACTAACGTCGCTATCGATTCGACGATTGGTGGGTCTGCTGCGTACATTCAGATGGATACCACGGCTGCTGCCCTGGCGACTGTTCTTGGTTTGACGATTGCTGCTCTATCGGGTCTCACAGTCTCCCTTTTGATTAAGGCCGTGTATGTTGGCTTGAATGCCGTTGCTGGTCAAACTGGCGCCGCAGCAACCGTTACGGCTTTCGATGGCACTGAGGCGACTATTGGTGGCCTTACGGGTATGCAGGCTTCTGATGTTGGCAAGGTCATCACGTTCTCGGGTTCGGCTAACCCTGCTAACAACGGAACGTTCCGCATTAACGACTTCATCTCGGCAACATCGGTTAAGGTTGCGAATGAAGATGCCGTTTCTCCAGACGCCGCTCTCACGTGGACTGAGTACGCTAACATGTCGGTTGACGTCTCTGCTGCCACGATTAATGCGTTGTCGAGCTTTACACTCCTGACGACAGCTCAAAAATCCAGTCTTGATACGGCGATCGCTGACACCATCGCGCCGTCTCTCGTTGAGACTGGTCCGGTTCTTCTCTCATTTGTCTATGGTAAGCTCTCGAAGCTCATGAGCCCGTCGTTTCAACCTGGTGGGTCTCGTGTTGGTCTTCCAGCCGGAGCTGCAGTTGCCATCGTCGCGAACGACGGGTCAACTCCGTTCGTAATTTGATCTTGACCTAGGTCGGTCACTGCGCCTCCAGACGGAATTCCATCTGGAGGCGCAAATGTATTTGAATTTATTCTGATCAGTATAGTATATGGTGCTTGACCGAAATTCATGGTTGTCTGGTAATGTTGTTGATTCAATAAAGGTTATGATCTATGTCAACTGAGTCAACAGAAGATAACTCTTACGAGACCCATGATATATATCTGGCCGCATACTTAAAAATATGTGGATGCACCTTTAAACAAAGGCGACATGGCCAAAGGGTGTTTTTTATTTTTACAAACACTGCTGGTTCTGTGAAAGAGCTACGGGAAGCTTATTACCAAGGTATAGCAAAGGTGTCGCCTCACCAATTTTCTCAAGAAATCATGGCATTCAAGCAGCTTTGCTTTTGAAACTTTACGAATATCGATAACTATGTTACAATAGTTGGATGAAAAAAGACCCCATTTGGACTATTTACTGTCTGTACTTACATAATTTCTTTACTCATTTTTTTAAATTACATCAACTACCAGTTAACTATGAGATCTCTGTCAACTTTCGTAATTACAACATCTGATGTAGATATTGTAGCACCTTCTAATTTCTTCCAATTATATCCGCCTCCTGTTTCATATATGTCTGGCGGAACATCGATTGCATAAGCTTCAGTGTTGTTAAATACAATTAAGTACGCGTGATCGTCTCCTTCATGGCCGCCATCTGCAAATTCCACTTCTGAAGTGTTTTCTGATATAACGGCTGCTATTGCTTCAGAAATTTTATCGCAAACACCTCCGGAACCTAGTTCTTCATCGAACCCATCTTCGTTCTGCTGCCAGTCGTCTATGACTGATTGTGCTGCGGTAGCCATCTGTGGCTTTAAAGAATTGAGTTTTTCCAGAAGTTTCACACCTATCTATAGATACTAGAGTTCTATCCGTGACCTTCTATTTCCGCGCTACGGTATGGGCCGATCAATATCCGCTGCATCTCTGGTTTTTGACCAGATAGATCTCTATAATCCGCCGGGGAGTATTACGAGGGTCGCCGGAGTACTGGCAGCCAACGTATCTATCTCCGTCTTTTCTAATAATGTTCCTCTGACTTGGGCGATTCAGGACGGTTCCGCCGTTCCGGACTCATCCATTTCAGCTGGAATCGTTTATTTCAATGAAATAATCGGTCAACCGGGATTTTATTCGGTTCGATTTTATCCGGATCGAATAGGGTTCTGGAAAATTGTTTTTTCTGTGCCATCGATCGCTGCAGAAGTAATTCGAGAGTATGACATATCTCCCATGTCATCTTCTGCTTCTGCGAATGGTCTTAATGCATCATTCATGTAGGGCTTTTGTGGATTCGGTCCAGTCAGTTTGCCGAAAACACATATATTATGTAAAAGGCACGGACTCGTTCCGATTGAAGACTGTGTGAAAATAACGAAGAGGAGGTTGATTCAGCTAAATTGTAGGAAATGTGCTTATATCAGGGCAGCTGAATTTCGTGCGAGACAGAAGAAACTCGATAGTCTGCTTATTCAAGATTCTGGGTGATATGGCCGCATTTCTTGTTCGACAGAACCTCTCTCGAGGGGAACTAAGGCTCTACCTGAGCAACCGGAACGGTTATGCTCAGGACGCTTTTTCTGTTAAATGGACTGTTCGGTCTGCCGACGGGACGCAGGCGTCAGGTGAATCACTGACTGCAATTCGAGCTCGTTGTGGAGAATACTATGCGCCTTGGCATACGGACGTAAGAAACGGAAGTTATCGGATTACATGGGAAATACAAGAAGTGTCTGGCGGCTCGACAGAAATTGTTTCTGAGGGTTTCTTTGTTGTTGATCCATCTAGTTATGTTAAATGTTCTCCTCCGTCCGGAGACGCTATTCCTGTAGAAGGCTTCGCAACCTTTTTAACAGGTACGATGCTTGGTCGTGGAGACTTACCACTTTTTTTGAAAGATGACTCCGGTTATCCACAAAATGCATATGCTGTGTTTTGGACAATTCTAGATCCGATCGGCAGGCCCACTGGCTCTAGAACTTCTGCTACTTCGGCTGCTCCTGGTGAGTATTATGCACAGTGGCCTGTCATGGTCGGGTCGGGTGATTACACAATTCTTTGGGAGTATCAACAAGATCAAAACTCGCCGATGCAATCGGCTAAAATGCGATTTAGCGTTATTTATCCTGCTGCTCCGTTTATCATAGTTGTTATTGATCAGTGTCCGGGTAAGCCGACCATATGTGTGCCAGCAACGTCTTCTTCTTCTTTTGTTGTTATTCCGCAAATGTTGTCGCTTACTTGTGAAGAACCTATTGGTAGATGCGGAGGAGTAATAGTCATTAATAACTATCCATCCCCATTCCCTCCTTCGTTCCCTCCGGTACCATCACCACCTTCTGGTGACTGTTGTGGGTTTGAAATTGCGAGATCTATTCATCTTCCAACAACTCCACTGCCTCCTGCTGGGAACTTCACTAACCAACAATACTACCAGATTCCTCAACGCGTTCGTCACGTAACTTTCTATGTTACTTATTCACGCGGTGCTGTAGGCGGTTATGCATCTTTACGTCTTATGTGGGGGAATGGAACAGAGGAAATTCAGGAAACACTCCTTGATTTGGATTATGCAACATTCAATCAATACTCAATCCAAAACCTTTCTCTGCAAGAGTTTGAAGGACCAATCCCGCCTGATAACAGTCCAGTTAATTTCATGATTGAAGCCGGTGTTCCAGGCGGTTCGACCACCGTCAGACTAATTGCTACAGAAGGAGGAGTTCCAGGATCTCCCGGGACGATTGGAATAACTCTTACGGCATCAAGTACCTAACATGGGAATTGAGAATCCTCGCGGAATAACAAGAGTAGGAGTCACGGGCCCGCCAGGTCCGACTGGCGCTACTGGTCCGTCTGGTGGACCCACAGGTCCTCAGGGTCCTACTGGTGCGACTGGCCCTACGGGCCCTGCTGGTTCCACGGGTCCAACTGGACCACGAGGACAGACTGGTCCGCAGGGTGTTACGGGTGCCACGGGTCCTACGGGTCCGCAAGGTCCGACTGGCGTTCAGGGCCCTACAGGTCCTGGTTGTACTGGACCGCAAGGTGTTACCGGTGTAACGGGTCCCACGGGTCCCCAGGGTGCCACTGGACCACAGGGTGCCACTGGTGTTGAAGGCCCAACGGGCCCTTTCGGAGGCCCTCCAGGTGCCACGGGTGCCACAGGGCCTACGGGTCCGCAAGGCCCTACTGGTCCAGCTGGCGGTCCAGTTGGACCTACCGGTCCTACAGGCCCACAGGGCCCGACTGGTCCAACCGGTCCTACAGGACCGCGTGGATCGACTGGTGTTCAGGGCCCAACGGGCCAGAGGGGTGCGACTGGAATACCCGGACTTCAAGGTGCCACAGGTCCGATTGGAT
>Ga0315291_10000131_pt1 | contig 85275 bp, 63 predicted proteins | sample YL17G12_20_MG_FD_203070 | JGI IMG/M metagenome (GOLD analysis project Ga0315291, IMG submission 203070) | Sediment microbial communities from Yellowstone Lake, YNP, Wyoming, USA - YL17G12_20 | ecosystem: Environmental > Aquatic > Freshwater > Lake > Sediment | place: USA: Wyoming | collected... | reverse complement strand
TAATGCTCGATTTGCTTAGCGCAATTGTCACCTTTACATTATTTTCGTTTAAAACCAATTGTTCCGGCGTAGGAAGAAAATCTTTAATGATTTTCACTTTTCCCATCGGTTCGTCGGTGTATTTTATGATGTTCCTCATAGATCTTTTTCCCCTTTCTCCAATATCCCGCTCCGAAAATACGGATTTTGTTTGATCGAAACGTAAAACGGACGGTCAAAATTCCCTTTTTGACACGACCGATACAATAAAATCGATCTTCTTTATGACTATGTGTTACATCTTCTAAAATAATACGGTTATGGTCTAAAAACGCATACTGGGCTAAGGAAAACGATACGTGATGTTTTTCTTGATTTTCCTTGTCTTTATCCTCATCCCACACAAATTGCGTTTTCTTCATAGTGCAAATATAATATTTGTAAATAAAATATGCAATATAAATCTATGTATTATTGTATGTATATTCGGGGACACAATACAAATTTCTTGACAAATTATATTTTATCTCGTTGCGTCAGGACTTCGGCGAAGCCGTTCATTCGAACAGTTTGTAGGGGTGGTCAATGACCCACCGATGAATTACAGCAATTAAAAATATACAAGGTGGATCGTTGATCCGCCCTACAATACTTATTATGTAAGTGTCAAAGCATCCCGCTTGAGCGGGACTACATGCGTCCCAAGTCCGCCTTCCGCCAGAGGCGGATCTGTCTGCCGGAGGCAGATCTACCTCTGGTACGACCTCAGGCACGACTGGAGGACTTTGGACACAGGGAAAATGTTTCATCGTTTCCCCTCCTGTCGTTAAGGAGGGGTTAGGGGTGGTCTTCTTTCCCCTCCTGAGGCTTCTAATAATCTATAGTTGTTATTAATATACCTTTATTTCTCTTGCCATTCATTTACACAATTGCGATATTACAAATAAAAAACGAGGTTATACCTCATTGTATCGTTTAAAATCGTTCTATGCCAAAAATTACTGACATATCCGTTACCATAACCGGAAACGTATATCTATTTTTTATCCTCATTTGTTTGGGTGTTGGTGTTATTTATTATATGTACCGAAGCACCCTGCCGCCCGTCCGCCTCCGTACTCGCATCATTTTAGCAGTCATTCGGTTCGGAGCCCTCGGACTCATCGTCAGTATGCTTTTTGCTCCTGTTTTTACTGTTTCAATAGAACAAGCGAAAAAACCGCTCCTTGCAGTATTAGTGGATACATCAGCAAGTATGGGGATTACGGAGAAAACCGTCAGCCGCCCCGACGAAGTACGCACTGTTCTCACTCAGGATATAAATCAACTGCTCTCAAAGGATTTTGATATTCGCTATTTTGCATTTAACCGGGTTGCAACTGCCGTAAAACAGGAATTATTTGATACCCTCAGGTTTTCCGCAGAAGGGACTGATATTTCTTCAGCTCTTAAAGAAACCGCACGATTATCTCAAACTGATAGTGTGCGGGGGATTATTTTATTATCCGATGGAAATTATAATCTGGGGGAAAATCCTGTTTTGATTGCTGAAAAAATTCATATCCCCGTTTATTCAGTCGGTATAGGTTCTGTTGAACGGGAGTGCGACGTGCTCATTTCAAACGTCCAATACAATGAAATAATGTATACTAACACAAAGAATACGATAACCGTATCCGTTCAAGGTTCAGGATTTACTGATGCATCTGCTGAAGTTACTCTATTATCGGACGACAAACTGATTGAAATCAGGATTATTCAATTGCCGGATAATTACCGTGAACGAGCCGTTACGTTTTCTTTTACACCTGAAGAAGCTAAAACGGTAAAACTCACAGTTTCAGTACCCCCTCGTCCAGGTGAAACGAATACCGTGAATAATAAACGGGATTTTTTTATAAAAGTGCTTGAAAGTAAAATTCAGATTTTGCTGGTATCCGGGAGACCGAATCAGGATTTTCCATTTTTATTGCGCAGTCTGGAGAGTAATGACAGATTTTCTGTAACATCGGCAGTGCAAAGGGGAAATACTGTGGATGAGCCCGGGAAAGAACAAAAAATAAATCAACTTCATCAGTTTAATGTTTTTATATTGATTGATTTTCCAAACGGTGAGACTGATTTTTTAAGTAAAATACGGCAGGAAATCATTGAGAATAAAAAGCCTCTTTTATATATAAGAGGAGCTGTATTAACGAATGACTATGTGAATCAGCTTGCTGATATTATTCCCCTGTCGGGAGTAACAGAAATTGGGAAAGAAGAGGAAATATATCTGCAGATTCCTCCTCAAGCCCTCAATCATCCGGTAATGCGTTTGGTTGATGACAAAGAAAAAAATACTGCTTTATGGCAAAAATTACCTCCTGTTTATACTTCATCCGGTATTCCGATTCCAGCAAAAGGGGCTGAGGTATTAGGAGTTATTGACCCGCTGAGGACCAGTAAAACAGCACGGTCGGTGCCTGCTCCGGTGATAATTGTCAGTAAAATAAATGGCAGGAAAGGAATTTTTATCAATGCTTATAACCTCTGGCGGTGGAAACTGATGGCACAGCGAGACGCCAGTATTGAAAACGTTTATGATACATTCTTTGAAAATTGCACACGCTGGCTTTCTTCAGCAGAAGATAGCAGAACGTTTAGTATTACACCGAATAAAGAATTTTATAAATACGGTGAACAGATTACGATTAATGCCCAGGTATATACTGAAACGTATGAGCCTCTCAATGATGCGGCCGTTCGAATAACTGTTCAGAAAGGCGGTATTTCGGTAGATAGAATTTTACAATCACTGGGCGAAGGAAAATATTCAACAACAATTGATGGTTTAGAATCCGGTGAATATAAGATAAGCGGTTTTGCATTAAAAGGAGACCAGCAATTAGGAACAGCCACAGCACAAATAATGGTCGGCTCATTTAGTTTTGAATTGATGAGCACGTCTTTAGACAGTGTACTCTTACTGCAGATTTCTTCAGCTGCCGGCGGCAAGTATTTCAATGCACGTTCTGTAGAAGCGTTATCATCGCTGGTAGATGACCGTCCGGTTATATACCATCGCAGTAAAACACTTGCCGTTAGCAATACTGTATGGCTTCTCTCAATCGTTATCGTTCTCCTTTGTATCGAATGGTTTATACGAAAACGGCTTGGAATGTTATAAATTGATAAAACTATTTATACATACTATTTTAGATATTGTAAAAGGTATCCATACATAAACAAGAACGGAGGAGCAAATGAAATGCAATGTTGGGAAAACGGATGCTATCATTCGCATCTGTTCAGGAATCATTATCACCATCATCGGCATTTATTATAAGAGTTGGTGGGGTGCAATTGGTCTCATTCCGTTATTGACAGGAATTTTCCGCTGGTGTCCGCTTTATTTGCCGTTTAAAATTTCAACAGAGAAGTAAAAGAAAGTGCAATCGTAAGCACATTCAGAATCAAGAGATTCATTTCCTGTTCTTCTGGTAGATACTATGACAATGGAAAACCGAGGCATCTACTGGATATCTGCCTCTTTTGATATTTTAAAGAAATTGTTTATAGATAAAATATAGAGCATTGAACGATTGGAACGTCTCTTACTTCGGATCTAATTGAGGAATTCCAATCATTTTCCCAAGATTATCCCCTTCAAATGAAATGATAGTGTGTCTGAATGCCTCCTCAAATGAAATTGGTTTAAACTTCGAAAACAACACCCGGACAAGCGTCGTGTAACCAAGCGCTATGACGGCGGTATCATTATTTTTGGTAAGAATGTATTGAAATTGAAGACTGCTTTTTTTAAGATATGAAATACGTACATAAATGGTAATAACATCATCGAATAATGCCGGTTTCAGGTATGAGCAATAATTTTCAATAACGACAGAATCAATTTTAGCGAGCCCTTCTTCACCGGGGGGAATAAGTTTCAAATATTGGAGATATGCAGTGCGGCCTCGTTCAAAATAAATAAGATATTTACTGTTATGTACAACTTTATATGCATCTAAATCATCAAACGTTACTTGAATAGCTGTTTTGAAGTGGAATAACTGATGCATAAGAACTCCTGTCAATGTAATTCGCTCCGGTGAGAATTTCATACGCAGAACTGTGTAACTCACAATTTCCTTATATACATCGTATCATTTTTTCATTATGAACTCATACAATAAATATAACTTTTTTATTTTGAATAATTATCATATTTTTTTTGGTTATATTATATAATAGGATAAAAGGGAGAGGCTTATTCTGTGCAACTAATAGATTTGATGAGCAGTTATATCCGCAACCTCAAGCGTGAACAACAGCTTTCGCCGCGCTCAATTATTTTATATGAGTCAGATTTGCGATTGTTTTCGCACTATGTTGGAGAATGTAAGCCAATATCTGAAATTACCCATCATGTTGTTGAACGGTATCTTCGAAAGCTTATCGAGGTTGATAGGGTTACTGACACAACGTTGTCGCGAAAATTGTGTGTCATTCGTTCATTTTTCCGCTTTTTAGAAAATGAAGATTTTATCGGTCGCTCTCCGGTAACCCGGCTTCCCATTAAAATTTCAATCAAAAGAAAATCGCCTCCAGTAATTTCATCAGAAGAAATTACAAAATTCTTTCGAACTATAGAATCTGAACGACTGCGGCTCCAAAAACTGCTGATACGATGCCGTCACCGGGGGGATAGAGAATGGCTCCTTGTCTACCAATTATTATGCAATCTCCGAAACACTGTTCTTTTTAGTCTCGTTTATGAAACAGGGATTAAATTGCGGGATTTATTGATAATTCCTTCGGAGTATGTTGAACTGCGACGAAGGTCTTGCGTATTTCACGTACAACATAATTCACTGAGGGGATACGTCATAACCAATTCTGAAACGGTAAAATTAATAAAACAGTATCAGAAATTAGTTTCCTCCTGCGGCTGTAAATCACCATATTTCTTTTTTAATAGAAATATGGGACACTTGTCGCTGGTAATGATGCAAAAAAATTTTAAAAAGTATCTGAAACAGGCAGGAATAAACAGAAAATTGACACCAACGTCACTCCGGCACGCATATGCGGTAAACCTCTTTAAAAATAACACAAATATACCGGTTATTCGGGAAACATTGGGATATAAAACCTTTGAAGGTTTGCTTATTTACCAGGATTATTTTAACACGTCAATGGGAAATACCCGGAAGAAAACTCATTGGAAAAAATAAAGATGATATATTTGAAAAAAATTTAACTCTGTAGATTTGTGGATCTATTAATTGAGAAAATAAGGTGCGAGCGGCAGTTCGCCCCTCCTGTTCTATAATACAACGATAATGAACAAGATACTAAAAATTTAAAACATCAAGCAAATCAGGATGATATATTTCAAGTATTTTTCGAACAAATAAAGTTCGTGAGCTGAGACTTGCATTTGATAGAATAATGATAGTAAAGTGTTCCTGCGGTATGCGGAAAATAATATTACTGATACCTCCCAATGTGCCAGTATGAGAGACCGTTTTTACCGTGTTACTGTTGTTAATTCTCCATCCGAAACCGTAATTTTCAAAATGGCTGACCCGTGCCTGCGGAGAAAAGGCTTCTTCTAATGTTTTAAATGAAACTAATTGTTCAGTATAGAGGCACTGATCCCATTTATATAAGTCTTCAATTGTTGAAAAAATACCGCTTTCCCCCATCGTGTGAAGCATATAGTCATCAATTCGAAACGTGTTTTTTGTCTTCCGATAACCGATGGCTCGGTGATTAATGCTTGAGTGCTTTGTTTCGTCGAAAATCATTGTATCACTCATCTGCAAGGGGTCAAAGATTCGTTTTTGAAGAAATATCGGAAAGGTTTTTTTTGAGATTTTTTCTACGAGCAAGGCGAGAATGTCATACCCGGAATTGCTGTATTTGTACCGGGTGCCAGGTTTAAAATCAAGTGCTTTGTTTTGAATAAGCCGTTTAAAAACGTCCTGATTAGTATATTCTTCATTGAAACCAATAAGCCAGAATCGGTCAGGAATGCCCGATGTATGAGTCAACAAATGTCGAATGGTTATTGAGCGCCAGTTCGACGGCACTTCAGGAAAATAGTGATAAATCGGGTCATCGTATGAAAGCTTTCCTTCTTCCTTCAGCATCATAATTGCCATTGCCGTGAATTGCTTTGAAACGGAAGCGAGTAAAAATCGCGTTGTCGTTTCAATTTTTTCCTTCGTTTTCAAGTTAGCAAGACCGTAACAATTCTTATGGACAAAAATTCCGTTTTGAATGACTGCTACAGCGGCGCCAGGTGAGCTTGATTTGGTAAAATCTTCAAAAATTTTATCAACCCGGATAGAAGCGTCACCGAAAAATGCTTTTTCTAAAGAATCTCTCCGTGCTTCTATTTCGTTTACCGCCAATCCGGGGTAAAGCATTGCCTGGACAGAAGGCATTTCGGGGGAGCGAACAAGAAATAAAAAGCCGCACAAAATAAAAATTGACAATAGCACCCGTTTCATACGTCTCCCTCTTTAAGTTCTTCCCGTCAACATTCTGAATGCACCAAAATTAATAAATTTCTCTATAGTATATAAAATTTTTTGTAAAATGCAAGTATTTTCATAAAATTTAGCATAAAAATATGGAGAGTTTAAACTTTAACTTTAAGGCATTAAAATGTTTTTGTATTCTTTTACCTTGTGCCAGTCTCTGTCTGGGCACGAATTTCGGGGACATGAACTGATTTCTTTCTTATTCTATTAGAGAGCACAGTTTTTGATTTATAGGCAGGTAACTGATCTGTCAATACGTGGATAAAATAATACACGTAATTTATTAAAAATTGAATATATTAAGGATAATTAAGTAATATTATTAGACGATAAAAATTGTATTCGGTTTTCAAGCGATTTTTTACCGTTATCACAAACTAGATACCTCATAGAAAAAGAAATGAAAATACAAAATATTGAAGGGAAATAAGCTATGAAGAAAAAAGTTCTTTCATTTTTATTAATGCTGATTTTCACTCTTTCTTCTTTTTCAATAATTCTATGTAATGATATTTACAGTCAGGAGCGGAAATACCCCGAAATTAATTATGAGCCAAAGCCATTTGTCGGATATGATTATACCTTTTTAGAGAAAGAAGCTTTATACAAACCCTGGAAAATACAGCAGAATCCAAAAACAGGTGAGATAGTAGTTTATGACGTTGGCAACAAATGCTTGTATGTTTTTGATACTAAAGGTAAATTTGTCCGTAAAATCGGCAGATACGGACAAGGACCGGGGGAATTCAATGATTTTGAAGACTTTGGAATAGATTCTACAGGAGATATTCTTGTTTTAGATTCAGGAAATTTTCGATTATCAGTCTTTTCTTACGACGGTAAATTCAAATATTCATTCAGTATACGAGATCGTATGTTTTTTACTTCACTGTATGTTACAAATGATAATATAGTAATCAATTTGCCTTCACGAGGCTTTTATTTTACAATTTTTAACAAAAAAGGAGAAATTATTAAAGATTTCGGTGAAATAGAGAAGTTCGGAAAAACTGGATTATCAGGGTTACGATTTGATGAAACATACGCACGGGGCATCCCTATAATTGACTCGGAAGGTAATTATAATATATTTTCATCAAATCTGTTTATGCTTAAAAGATTTAATAAAAATAGTGAATTTTTAAATAGTTTGTTTTTAGATTCATTTCTTCCTGAATTAAAGGGATATAGAGATAAAAATAATAAATCGCATTGGACTCCGCCTGAAGAAACTAAAAATGCTCTAACTAGTGTTACTATAACAAGTATAAAATATAAAAATAATAGATTCTATATTCTGCACCGTATTTATTCACAAACAGCCCTTATTTATCCTATGTATACAATGCCCTTATACGAACTTGATAATAATTTAAATATTATTAAAAAGTATATCTTAAATTTTAAATATGACGTTTTCCCAAATGCAGCTGGTGATTTATTTACCTACCCGCTCAATTTTGAAATATTATTAGATAGCAATCAGATTTTAATTCCTGTGAATACACAATCTGAGATATTAATATTTTCAGAAATGAAAAAGAATTAATGAGAAAAATTACTTATTATAAATTATAATCAACGAATTAATTTATAACATTTACAACTAAATTATGAGGGATCTATGAAAAATATTATTGTAATTATTACAATAGCCATATTATTGGTCGGTGCTGTTTTTAGTTATTCAATTAGTCAGGAATCAAAAGCTAATACGATTAACTATAAACAAACGACTTTGATAAGTGACGATTATATATTTGGCAATAATGATTATTTATATAAACCGTGGAAAATACGGATAAACGAGAAAACGAAAGAAATATTCATCTCGGATGTTGGAAATTTCTGTATTTGCGTGTTTGATTATCAAGGCAAGTTTATAAGAAAATTTATGCGACAGGGTCAGGGGCCAGGAGAAGTGATGACTTATTTTGATTTCTTCTTGGACGAAGACGGCTCGGTCTATATTACAGACTCGATCAATAACAGGATAAGCATTTATTCGAGAGAGGGGAAATATATCGGGCAGTTGGCAAAAAGTGATTTCAAGAAAAACGGGGGAAGATTCAGCCTAATAGATATGTGTATGAACAAAGATAACATCATATTAAATATACCGAATTTTGGATATTACTTTTCTGTGTTTTCCAAGAGTGGGGATTTAATCAAAAATATTGGTGAAATAGATGACTTTAAAATAGGGAGACAACTGGGGGATTTCAATGTTCAATATGCAAAAGGCATACCGGTTGTTGACAAGTCGGGAAACTTGTATATATTTATATCAAGTAGATTTATGATACGGAAGTATGATATGAGCGGGAAACATATCAAAGATGAATTTTTAGACAAATATAATTCAGACTTAACTGATGTCATTAAAAAAATGCTTCCGAATGAGCAGGATGGTATTAGAATTAGCAGTTTATTGTCGTGTGCAATATATAAAAATGATAGATTGTATTTTCTGTTCAGAGAGCCACCCTATAAGATACCGACATATAAGACGACAATAATGGAGCTCGATGAAGATTTAAGGTTAATTAAAAAACACATATTAACATTCGAATATGATATAATAGGACTAGTTCCCCCTGATAATCCGTTTAATTTCGACATCTTAACTATCAATAATGAGATAAGATTCATCATACCGATACTAAAAAAATCTATTGTTTTGCAGTTTGTTAAAAACTAATCCCAATCAGAAAGGAGCTGTTTTACTCCTGCGTCCCAAATTGAATTTAGGATGCAATGAGTGATAAAAGCTTTGCTTTGACTTTTATATAATCTATCTTAATTAAGCAGTTAACGATGCACCATTAAAACGGGACTCGGGACTGTATCAACACACCCTCACCCTCTTCAATCCCCCTCCCCCTCTAACGGACTTCAGGGGGATACTCTGTGTGGTATCATTCCCAATTATTTTCTAAATATTTCTTGATTTTTATTACAATCTTTATTATACTCTAAAGAAATTTTTTACTACCCCCTCAATTACATATTCATTCCACCAGTAAAGCCCGGTATCTACTATTATTTATAATTTACTGCGATAATTATTTTATTTGTCGGGTGATTACTATGACCAATCAGTCTGCCTGTTTTACCGGGTTAAAGTGCCGGGAATGCGGTAAGAAGTACCCCGCTGAAGTATTGTATGTTTGTGAATACTGTTTTGGTCCGCTTGAGATTGATTATGATTACGAGCGGATAGCATCACAACTGACCAGGTCGGTGATTCAATCCCGACCGCTGTCAATGTGGCGCTATCGTGAGCTGTTGCCGGTGCGGAGGGACCCCGTTGCCGGATTCCATACCGGATTTACTCCGCTTGTTCGTGCTCATCAGCTTGAAAAACGGTTGGGTGTCCGTGAAATTTGGATTAAAAACGATGCGGTCAATTATCCGACACTTTCCTTTAAGGATCGCGTCGTCAGCGTAGCATTGACGAGTGCAAAGGAGTTCGGTTTCGACACCGTCGGGTGTGCAAGCACCGGAAATCTGGCGAATGCTCTTGCGGCTCAATCTGCTTATGCCGGTTTAAAAAGCTTTATATTAATCCCTGCAGATTTAGAAGAAGAGAAAATTATTGGCTCACAAATCTATGGAAGCACAATCATTGGCGTTAACGGAACATACGACCAGGTGAACCGTCTGTGCGGAGAGATTGTCGGACAGTACCAGTGGGGATTTGTGAATATAAATCTTCGGCCGTATTATGCTGAGGGCAGTAAAACGATGGGATATGAAATCGCTGAACAGTTGGGCTGGCGTTTGCCTGACCATATCATCGTGCCGATGGCTGGCGGCTCATTAATTGCAAAAATTGAGAAAGCGTTTAAAGAGCTTCTCTGTCTCCAGTTTGTTTCTGAGCATCCAGTTAAAATACACGGCGCTCAGGCAGGGGGATGCTCACCGATTGTGAATGCTTTAAAAGAATGTACTCAGTTTATTACTCCCGTTCGAAAACCGGATACGATTGTAAAATCCCTTGCAATCGGCGACCCGGCTGATGGATATTATGCACTTCAGACTATTCGAAAATCCGGCGGGTATGGTGAAAATCCAACCGATGAAGAAGTAATTGATGGAATAAAATTTCTTGCAGAATGCGAAGGAATATTTGCTGAGACTGCTGGTGGTGTTGTAATGGGTTCTGCTCTCCGCCTCATAGATAAGGGAATTATTACATCAAAGGATTCTCTTGTTTTATGCATCACCGGGAATGGATTAAAAACCAAAGAGGCGGTAACCAGCCGTTTCAAAGCACCTGAAACAATCAGCCCTTCTTTAAAAGACTTTGAAAAATTATTAGACAGAAGCAGTCATTTATATACTGTCGGAGTATGAGGTTGGAAAACCACCCGCAGAATGTTTTGTATGGGCGGGATACATCCCACCCTCAATAATGAGATACCTCTTTAGTCATTAAGAAATAAGAAAGGATACCTATGGCAATAACGATACGGATTCCAACTCCTCTGCGAAAACTCACCAATGACCGGAAAACAGTTGACGTTACCGCTTCGACGGTCAACGAGGCAATACAGGATTTATGCCAGAGCTATCCCGGACTTACGGAGCGAATCTGTGACGAGAAGGGGGAAGTTCGCCGTTTTATCAATGTGTATGTCAATGATGAAGATATTCGGTTTCGTAACGGTATAAAAACATCGTTATCCGATGGTGACATAGTGTCATTGATTCCGGCTATTGCCGGTGGATAAGCGTTTTAACTTTAGACCTATAACAAATATTATAGGAGGGACGGGTTGCGGCCTGCCCCTCCGAAAATGGTTATAGATAAAGATTGAATAAGAGACAAGCTGTGAATATAATTGTCCAGAAATACGGCGGCAGTTCATTAAGCACAACTGAAAAGATAAATAATATTGCTATAAAAATTTTGGAGCGATGCACCAGCGGGGTGTCCATAGCAGTTGTCGTATCGGCAATGGGGGATACAACAGATAATTTGCTCGATATAGCGCGAAGCATTACTCAATACCCTTCAAAGCGCGAGCTTGATATGTTGCTGTCTACCGGTGAGCAGGTTTCTATTGCTTTACTTTCAATGGCGATTGAAAATCAAGGCGGAAAAGCGATTTCAATGACCGGCTTGCAGAGTGGAATTGTAACAACAAACGACCACAGCCGTGCCAAAATACGCCAGATTAAAATTTCCCGCATTTTGAAGCCCCTCCAGGAGGGAAAAGTTGTCATTATTGCCGGCTTTCAAGGAGTCGGAAAAGGAATGCAGATAACTACCTTAGGACGAGGTGGGTCTGATACTACCGCCGCCGCATTAGCCGCCGAATTAAAAGCCGAATGCTGTGAAATATATACCGACGTGGACGGTGTATTTACTGCCGATCCGCAGATTGTCCCGAATGCCAGAAAATTGAATTATATCAGTTATGAAGAAATGCTTGAGCTTGCCGGCTCCGGAGCACAAGTGCTTCATCCGCGTGCGGTTGAGATAACAATGAAATATAATATCCCACTCAAAGTACTTTCGGCGCATACACCGGGTACGGGAACAACAGTTGTTGAGGCAAAAATGATAGAGCAAGTTGCTATTACAGGCATAACATCTGACAAAAATGTTGCCAGAATTGCAATACAAAGCGTGCCGGATAAACCGGGAATGGCAGGGAGAATTTTCGGCGCCATCGCAAAAACCGGCACGAATGTCAAGCTCATTGTGCAGAGTGTCGGTATCGGTAATACGATTGATTTTTCGATGCTGGTATCGTGCGAGGATGTTGATGCAGTGGTTGCTGTTCTCAATGAAATATGTCCGAAAATCAAAGCGTACGGCGTAACCTGTGCAACAAAGTTAGCTGAAGTTTCAATTGTCGGGTCAGGCATAGCCAGTACACCGGGAATTGCGGCGAAAATGTTTAAAACACTCGCTGATGAAAAAATAAATATAGAATTTATCAGTACCTCTCACATCCGCATTGTCTGCGTCGTGCATAAAGATAAAGCGGATGATGCGGTGAAGGCGCTTTACCGCGCATTTGACCTCTAACAGAGCCATCCATCGGAGAAAATTTAATTCGGCAAAAATTATGAGTAAAAAAATAAAAACAGGAATATTGGGTGCTACCGGTTTAGTCGGGCAGTATCTTATCAGTCTGCTTGAAGAACATCCGTGGTTTGAAGTAACCGAGTTAGCCGCATCGGAAAAATCGGTTGGAAAAACCTTTGGTGAAACCTGTATTTGGCGGATATCGCGTCCGATGCCTGAATCGGTGAAACGGATGACGATGAAATCCGCTTCTCCTGCAGACAATTTTTCAGCCGACGTAGTATTTTCAAGTATGCCGTCAGATGTTGCCGGGAAAATTGAAATACAATTTGCCCTAACTGGGTATCCGGTTATCAGTAATTCAAGCTCGCATCGAATGGATGACGATGTTCCTCTCATCATTCCGGAGGTTAATCCCGACCACAGCGCACTCATTCCCATTCAAAAAAGGAACCGGAAATGGAATGGATTTATCATTACCAATCCCAATTGTACAACCATCGGCTTGACACTGGCACTGACACCGCTGAAAAAACAATTTGGCGTTGAGCTTGTACAAGTAACCTCATACCAGGCTCTTTCTGGTGCCGGGAGCGCCGGTGTTGTCTCCCTTGATATTATTGATAACGTGATTCCGTTTATTAAAAATGAAGAGCTGAAAGTTGAATCAGAGCCGCTTAAACTATTGGGCATGGTACAAAATGACAAAATCGAATTGGCACCATTTCGGGTTAGTGCTCACTGCAGTCGGGTGAATGTATCTCACGGACACTTATTGGCTGTTTCAGTAAAGCTTAAGAGAAAACCGTCTGTAGATGAATTTATCTCCGCATTTTCTTCGTTCATTTCCCCAATTCAATCATTAAACCTCCCGTCAGCGCCTCTGAAACCAATCATTATAAAAGGAGAAACAGACCGTCCTCAGCCAAAATTTGATAGGAATACTGACAACGGGATGGCGATAAGTATTGGTAGAATCCGTCCCTGCCCGGTATTTGATTACAAATTCTTTACCGTAAGTCATAATATGATACGCGGTGCCGCCGGCGCCTCAATCCTTAATGCAGAACTGCTGAAAGCGCAGGGATATTTATAATTCAAATGCAAATAACATTATATTCTTCTGAAAAAGTATAGAAAAATTGGTATAGACAATTTCTTGGACTAATTATTAAGCTCATTGTGGCACCCACAAACTCGTTTGTGGGTGTAAAAAATGACTTTTTCAGCAGATTCAACATTAAATAATTGTACAATTTGAATATCCATTATTTGTCGTATGGGCACGCTGCAACGTGCCCCTGCTCATACAATCAACAATGCCATTATTTCCCATACACCTTCAAGTCAAATATTTATTTTTTAGTAAAGAATTCTGCCTACTTATCTATCACTACTTTTGGTTCTAAACCTTCATTTATTACGATTGAGGGCTTGTACTGAGGCGGTTTAACTATAAAGGTTACTATTGCCGCCACAATCAGCAGACTGGCAGAACAATAGTAGGCAAAGGCGAATGTTCCGGTCGTGTCGTAAACCCAGCCTGCTAACAGTGAAAGCGTAAATCCACCCAATCCCCACGCAGTGAACATCAAACCGTAGTTTGCGCCAAAGTTCTTTATTCCATAGTAATCTTTGTTTATCGAGGGGAACAATGCTATATTTGCACCGTAGTTTGCACCGATTAAGAATGAAATTGTCGAAAGAACTTGCACTGTACCTAACGTATTACCCGCTTTGATTTGCGATAACAGGAGAATGAGTATAGTCTGGAACACAAAACAGATGAACATAGTCGCTTTTCGTCCAATCATATCCGAAACCGTACCGGCGATGAACCTGCCAGAGCCATTACCCAGCGCCAAAATTGCCACTAACAGAAAACCCAACTTCAGATTTGCTTGAACCTCTGCCAACTTGGCAATTTTGGAAATAATCATAAGTCCAGCTCCGGAACCGCACACAAACATAAACCATAGGATATAAAATTGCCATGTCTTCAGCATTTCACCCGGAGTAAAGTCCTGTCTCTTTACAGCAGTGCCGTGTGCTGTTGGTGTTATCCCGGTTGGAACATAATCCGATGGTGGTATCACTAATAACTGTGCAAATCCAACAATTACAACGAAAAATCCAATACCTACTATCAGCATCGCCGTCGGTACCCCGTATACAGAAATCAATGCATTCGCCAATGGTGCAATATAAACGCTCGCAACTCCAAAACCGGATACGACGATTCCAGTAATAAAACCCGTCCGTGCTGATGGAAACCATTTAATCGCTGGTGGCGTTGTTGATGCATACCCAAATCCGATTCCGGTTCCGGCAAGGAGCCCAAAACCAATAATATAGCCCGCCACTGTATGTGTCAAACTGGCAATAATCAATCCCGCACCAACCATAACTCCCCCAATTGTCGCAACAATCCGAGGACCAATTCTGTCTTGTAATAAACCAGCAGGCGCCATAATTAAAGAAAATATTAAACAGGCAATAGAATAAGGCAACGATTTACCCGCTTCCGACCAGTGCCAATCAGCAGGAATCTGCTTGCTGATGACGCTCCACGAATAAAGTACCCCCAAAGCTAAGTTGATTCCCACGCCTGCAAAAGTAACTATCCACCCCCGGTTCTTTACGGGAGTCCGTTCAATTCCGCTTCCAATACCCATAATCGCTTCCTTTTCCTGAACTGTTGTTTTTAAGATTCGGTGTCAGTTTGTAAATAGAAATCTTTGATTTAATGCAGGCTATTTGCCCATACTCAATGGGCGAACTGCCGCTACCAATTTTATAATAATTTGCTGTGTGTTGGTGTTATTACCACCGTACATAAATTTTAATATTCGTTCACAATATTGGAGGGGGCATCCGCCCACTCAAATTGGGCGGACAATGTGCCCTTATTTATTATTTTTCAATTTCTCTCAGAATAATACTGAATCATCAGCTCAATCGCTTTTTGGCAGACAATACAGAATACAGTACCCTGATTTGAAAACATCAGGCAGTCCATCATCGGGCGGTATAAGCCTTTTGAGGCGTATCCCGCACCCTCAAATGCCCCAACTTTATCCCTCAACACACTGTAATCCGTCCGTATTTTACTCATCTGTTGAGTAATCTCCAGTTCTTTTGCACGATACTTTTCTTCCGATTTTCTTATTGAATCCTGGGATGCGCCGCTCTGCCGCAGTTTTGCACTTTCATTTCGCATCTCTTGTAAAATATCGCTTCTCTGTTTTTGAAGCGTCTCGGTTGCATCCTTGCCATACTCGGTCGGAACAGAAATTCCCGGAGATAATTCGCTTTTCCACTTGATATTCGCCGGGTCAAGAAGCGCCGTAATATTCGGCTCTAACGGCTCGGTGCCTTTCGGATAAAATTCGTTATATGAGACCTCAGAAGCATAGTATTCATCAGCCAAACCAGCAAAGTTATGTCCGAATTCGTGCAGAAAAACTTTTCTGCTCGAACTGTTATGAGCAGTGGTGATACAGTAATCGTTGTAAATTCCCCCGCCGCCGTACCGGGTGCTGTTTGCCAGAATCACCAATACATCATACGGCACACTTGAGGCAACATTCCGAACCGTTCTGTTGTCTTCTGTCAGAAGATAGCGGTCTAAATCCAACGCATTGAACGAGGCATTCAGTGCAGTATTTCGGTAGATTCCCTGCCGCGGCTCATCAACACTGCGCTCAGATGAAGGACGCATAACACCATAGATATTGAATTGATTCTTGTTAGTTTTATACGGCTCTGTTTCAAAAAGAAAATTCATAAACCGGTCAACATCCAATTTAAATGTGTCCCAATCTGCGACAGTATAGCCTTCTCCGAGAAACACGAGGTCAACCTTTATGTGCGGATCGCCGTTTTTGAGCGCCTCATACACCATATCCATTCTATTGCGGGAATCCTTGATAATATTCACATCTGACGGATTGATTTCCTGTGTAAGTATCGGATGGAGAATATTCTTTTTATCCCGCAATTCAAACACGAGATAAACTGGTTTTTTCGGATAGGGGATAAGGACGGAGCGGTGGAATGTTTTTTTCACGCCGTTCAGCGCAGGCGTTGTTGTTTTATACTCGCCATAGAGGCTGTCAAACCCCTTCCAGAATATAAGCTGATTTGAAGCAATGTCATATACCATTACAGCAAACCTGCCGTAATTAGGCGCCGTGAGGATGTTTTTGGGATTACCCGCCCACATCCCCTCCTGATAAATTTTATCTATGGTAAATACATCCTCTACCGCATTCCCTGTTTGAAAGAAATCTATCCGCATCGTTCTATCTAAAAAATAGTCGTTAAAAGCTATACTATTATTTTGTTCTGAGCTTTGCGCCCAAAGAAGAACAGGAAAGAGTACGCATATCACAGCATACAAATACTGATACCATTTTTTTAAGCGGTCCATACACACCTCCTCATATTACAATAATTTATATATCTAAAAAGTATTTTATTAAAAATTATTACATATAGTTCAAAAACACCCACAAATCCCGAGTACTCGGGATGGGTGCCACACATAGGATACTTTCTTTATCAATTGAGCTAACTTTCAAAATTTACCAAAGTACTGTATCTAAAATTATTGCATATTAACGTTTTATAATTTATGGCACTTATGCTTAATAATTATGTGGCACCCTCAAACTTGTTTGTGGGTGAAAAGAATTTTTTACAAAAAATCTATAGCTATTTCCCGTATACCCGCGGATCAATGCGGTATTTTTCAATCATCCAATACCCATCTTGATTTTTTATTTTCCGATAAATATATCCATTTTTAATATACTGAGGTTTAAACGGAAATTCAACCGTCCGGATGTACGTTCCCGTTTGTGCGTCAAAAACGTCTGTTTGATATGGAATGTCTATGTTTAAATCTGTTGCTCTTCCAAAGTTTGCTTCACGTACGGCAAATAAACATTCATCGTCATAATGAAGGGCGCATAACGCCGGATGATAGATATGTTTTTTTGTATATTCTTCAACATCACCCATCACTTTTATAAATGCTCCTTTGTCGTATGCTTCTTTGGTTTCTATCGGTTTATAGTTGTGAGTGATGTGCGATAATTCCATTGTATTCAAATCTTTTATGTGTATTGTATATCGGAAGGTGTTATTATTTTGTATATCATCAATAAATATATGGGAATATGCAATTCGATTTTCAGGGAGTAAGACTGTCAGAAAAGGAGAATGTAACGGATAATGATATAAATAGCCTATGCTGGAACGATCGACGCTCCCAACAGATCCGAATTGAGTTAAATTTTCTAAATTGCTCGGAGAATAAGTAACTAATTCGTTTAAAGTGTCATTATATTCATATAATAAACCTACATTAAGTGCGAAATCATTTCCAGAGATGAGGGTATCACCTCCTGTTTTATAGATTCTTTGGCTTCCGGTTATTCTATTTAAAAGAGATATTGAAAATCCCTGTATATGATTAATTCTGTCTTTTTGTTTTTCTGTTTTATAATCTTTCGATGGTTTATTCAATAGTGATTCTGTTTTAATAAACGTATCGCGATGAAAAATGTTAAATCGTGATATCTGCCTGTCTGAAACAAATAACGTGTCTTTATTATCAATATTCATTTGGGCAATAATGAAGAATTCTCCTGGTCCTTCTCCCCGCCCTCCGATGATTTTTCTGCCGTTCCCTTTTGAATCATATATTTTGATTTTATACTCTTCATCTGCTACATATATATTCCCATCGTTGTCAACAACGAACGATATCGGCACGGCAAGCAGATATTCATCAGGTAGATCCTCAGCACCGAATACTAATTCATGGGTAACTACGGATTCAGACAGAATATAGCTGCTTATCTGTTGATTACTATGTTTCCCTTTACAATAAATTATTGTTATAACAAGGAATAGACTAATCAGGATACATTTTCGCATAGTTTTTCCAATTATTGGTACATCATAATAGACTGCTAAGGCCTTTAGTAATATAAAGATTTAATAAAATTATTGCAATAATTAAGCAAATATTGTATGTTTTATAAGCGAATGGTCAAGAAGTCAGGTTGAGCCGTTATTTTTTATGTTTTCGTGAATAGGTAATGATGTTCCATACGACCGGGGTGGCGCTGTTTTCAGTATCGGTTGTTCCAGGATTAAGGATATACTTCTTGATAATCGGGGAGTGGTAAGGAAATCTAAAATGGTACGGCTGAGCGACCGGAGAGCTGTAAAATTTTTGTCCTGTAGATTTCGTTGGTGCTCCAGAAGGAGCTGATGCCGATGGCTCTGATGCCGGCAATCCAATATCTCCGGTTGAACCAAGAATGGCATCAATCTCTTGTTGACTGAGCGGAGCCGCCATATACGCACCTCTTAAGGGCTATCGCGTTGTCCCGAGTACTCGGGAATTGAATATAGAAACAAAAACTATTGTATTTATATACGTAAAAATAATAAATAAAATCATTGATGTAAAGTAAAATTTTTATCCGTTATATATTTTCAGTGAATGACCAATATATTAACATACTGTATTAATCATTTTTTAAATAGACTATCTCCATTTTTTCAAGTTTTACTTGAAATCACTATTATTTATTCGGGCGAAAATGGAAAAACTTGAAAAGAAAACTATTCTCATTCTTGATGATACAAAGCCGATTCGAATTCTACTCCTCAAGAAACTGGAAAATAAGTATAACTGCCTGCTGGCTCAGCATCCGTTCGATGCAATTAAATTGGTCAATGAATATGAAGATGAGCTTGCACTCATCATTACCGATTATCAGATGCCTGACCTGAATGGTTATGAATTCCTCAAACGGATTGAACTGGTTGCTCAGCGGGTTCCGGTTATTTTACTATCATCTCAACTGACTGAACTCAGAGTAAAAGAATTATATCAGCTTGGCGTAAGAACGTTTATGGCAAAACCTGTTGAGATTAACCGCCTCATTAAAGAGATAGAGAATCTCATTGGTGAATCAGAAAAAGATGAAGGAAAAGAAGGATAATCATAGAATAAGAAACCTCTGAAAAACTATTTGAAATTTAATAGTTTTGAATTTCTAAAAAATATTATGAATGGTGTGTGAACATTATGAATCCATTAACAAACGACGAAAAGAAATCACTGCTTCACATTGCTCGAAGCGCTATCAAGAGCCATTTGAAGGGTGAAACGCTTCAATTTGACGTTCCATTAACCGAAACGCTGGAGACACCGTGCGGGGCATTTGTTACCATAAAGGTTCGCGGCGAGCTTCGCGGGTGTATTGGATTAATTATTGCGGAACATCCCCTGTATTCTACCGTTGCTCAAATGGCAGTCAGTGCCGCTACCAGTGATTATCGCTTTGACCCGATGACCGTGAAAGAAATGGAAAAAGCCGACCTTGAAATTTCAGTATTGACACCCTTTGAAACAATTTCAGACATATCTGAAATCGAGGTGGGCAAACACGGTTTGTATATTATGAAAGGACCCTATCACGGGTTACTGCTTCCACAGGTTGCTGTTGAAAATAACTGGGATGTTAATCAATTCCTTCAATATACCTGCCTGAAAGCCGGATTACCCACAGACGCTTGGAAAAATAAAAACACAATCATTCAAATCTTCAGCGCCGAAGTTTTCGGTGAAAAAGACTTTGAAAATATAAATGAATTGTGAAGATAAACCACCCCTAATTCCTCATTTCCACCAGTCGTGCCTGAGGCAGATCCACCTCTGGCAGAAGGCGGATCTGTTTTCCGAAACAACAGGATGGAAAATATATCTCTCCCTCTGTAGTTTTCCGATAGTCATACTGACTACCAGCCTGTCCTTTTTATTATATCGGATTATCAAATAATCTAAAATGAGGTATAGTTCAGTTTCTTCATAAGAACATTTGACAAAAATGGAAAAAAACAGTACTTTATTGCTCAAAAGACTAATAAAATTCTATTTATGCAACAAACCCATTATTCTGTATGATTTTAATGGATAAAAAAGAATCAAAACATCTCTACGCTCAGGTCGTATTTCCATTGCCAATTAAGCAGGAATTCACTTATCGGATACCTGAAGCATTAGTGTCTGTTACGGCAGTCGGGTCAATTATTGCGGCGCCGTTTCGAACCGGAATAAAAACGGGTTTTATAACGAATATCATATTGGAAAAACCGGAATTCTCAATCAAAGATATTCAGGATATTCTGTATGACGAGCCAGTTTTTTCCGGGGAGCTTATCCAGCTTGCCCGATGGATGGCTGAATATTATTTTGTCTCTTTCGGTGAGATGCTTCAGGGGATGCTTCCCGTTAAGTTGAACCGTGAAAGTGTAGAATTAATTACTGAGGGAACAGTCAAACCATCAGAGATTCCTCATATCAAGTTATCCGCGCGGGAAGAAGAAATACTAAAGCTTGTCGCCGCTAAAAAACTTGTTACTCCTCAAACAATACGGCGCACCCTCGGCAGACAATATTTGTATTACACTCTTGATAAATTAAAACGTTTGAAACTGATTTCTGTACGGCAGGTTATTACAGAGAAAAAAGTATCAAGTTTGGTGAGAATATTCTACAAGCCGCTTATTGCGCTCTCTTTGCAAAAACAGGAGGAAGTGTTTTCTCGGGCGCAGGCACAGAAAGAAGTATATACCTATATCCTGAATCATTATCCGGTAGCTCGCCAGCAAATCGTCAGCAAATTTTCCGGTCGGGATACTGTACTCACCGCATTGGTAGAAAAGGGTTTACTGGAGCGGTATGAACAGGAAGTGCCGCGTGATTTTGCGGTAAGTGCTCGCACAGTTTCTGATGAATTGCCGCCGCTGACATATATGCAGAAAGAAGCCGCTGATGCTGTTTTACAACAGATGGCACATCCGAAGGCAAAGCGGTTTGGCGTTTTTTTACTCTATGGCGTTACCGGGAGCGGGAAGACACGGGTATATTTAGAGCTTATTTCAAAGACGCTTGAGCGTGGGGAGGGGGTCCTCTTTCTCGTTCCGGAGATTGCGTTAAGCACATATTTTCTTGCAGAGCTTAAAGCTCGATTCGGTGATGTCGTTGCTGTTCATCACAGCAGAATGTCGGACGGCGAGCGGTATGATTCCTGGCGGGGATTGTTATCCGGCGAGAAGCGGCTGGTCATTGGTCCCCGTTCGGCAATTTTTTTGCCGGTGAAAAATATTGGTTTGATACTTGTTGATGAAGAGCACGACCCTTCGTATAAACAACAGGAATCACCTCCGTATTATAATGCCCGCGACGTTGCCGTGTACCGGGGACAAGTTGCCCGAGCCTGTGTGGTCTTAGGTTCTGCAACACCGAGTATGGAATCGTTCTATAATGCGCAAACGGGAAAATATCATCTGCTTGAATTGCCGGAGCGGATAGACCGCACGCCATTACCCGATGTTCGGCTGGTTGACCTTCGGTCTGAACCGGCAGGTGAATCTTTGGTGTTCAGCAAGGCACTTGCCGAAGAAGTTGAAACACGCCTGAAACAGGATGAGCAAGTGCTGTTAATGCTGAACCGACGGGGGTATTCTACCTTTGTTCAATGCAAGGACTGCGGGTATATCGAGACCTGTAATCAATGCAAAATTACACTGACGTATCATAAAAAACGTAATCAGGTCGTCTGTCATTTTTGCGGCTATTCTGCGAAGGCACCGATAGTATGTCAGTCGTGCGGCGGTGCTCATATCCGCTACTCTGGTATTGGCACTCAGCAAGTGGAGGAAGCCCTGAAGCAGTTTTTGCCGGGGTATCAGACAACACGGATGGACCTTGACACAACCCGCACAAAAACTGCCCATCAGCGGATAACCGATGCTTTTGAACGCGGCACCTATGATATATTGGTTGGCACGCAGATGGTCGCCAAGGGGTTCGATTTCGGCAAGGTGAATCTTGTCGGTGTAATATCAGCAGATACCGGATTGCTACTTCCTGATTTTCGTTCTTCCGAGCGTACTTTTCAATTGCTGACGCAAGCAGCAGGACGTGCTGGCCGCCGCCAGAAGCAAGGAACTGTGCTCATTCAGACCCGTCATCCGGAGCATCTCAGCTTGCAAATGGCAAAAAACCATAACTACCTCGGTTTTTACGAGCAGGAAGCAGAAAACAGAAAAGTTTTGAACTATCCCCCGTTCGGAAGGATTATTCTCCTGCGGTTTATTGGACGCAATGATGCCGAAGTCGCTCGCGCCGCTTTAGAAACAGGAAATCATCTTCGCAATACGGCATACCGGCAGTTTTTATTAGGACCTGCACCTGCACCTATTGAAAAACTCCGTAATAACTATCGGTGGCATATCCTCCTCAAAAGCGGAAAGACAGCAGATGCAAACGGACTAAAGATACGTACCGTTGCTGAGACTGCACAAACATTTTTTGCAAAACACCCCCTCCGCAGAACCGTTTCTATGACGATTGATATTGACCCTCTGAATATGTTGTAATTTCAATTATTTTTATCACCGTTTATATAAAATGATTCTGCTGAAAAAGTATAGAAAAATTGGTATAGACAATTTTTTGTACTAATTATTAAGCTTATTGTGGCACCCACAAACTCGTTTGTGGGTGTAAAAAATGACTTTTTCAGCAGACTCTAAAATATTGTTTCATTAAATTGTTTGTACGGGCGAACCTATGCATTCGCCCATCAGTCATTAAATTGAGACCTATGAAAAAATCCACTAAAAAGCAAACTATCCGCCTCTTTTTAAAGAGGCGGAGCGGTTACCAAAAAATGAGCTTAAAATTGTTGTATAATTTCGCCCATTAATATGGGCGAATAGCCTGCGTTAAATTAAAGATTTCAAATTGTTTGTAGGGGCGAACCTATGCGTTCGCCCATCATTCATTCTTCCCAAAATTTAGAACCGTTTCTGTCATTTATAGTAAATAAAACCGCAATTGACGTGCCGGTATTCCGTCATTGAAAGCAGGTACATTTTTTGCATTACTCATAGTGCATAGAAATTTTTTTTATTCATATTTTATATTGAGTTTCAGAGAATTATCCATTACATTTAAAAGATTGAGCGATATTACTGATAAAAACCAATGTAAGGGCAGTGTATGAGTGAGACAACGATAAAACAACCGAAAAAAGTTAGAGGGCGAATATACATTAAAAAGGAACTCTGCAAGGGCTGTGGTTTCTGCATAGAATTCTGCCCCCTGCATATTTTGGCTTTTTCGGAGGAGTTCAACAAGAAAGGGTACCATCCGCCGAAGATTATTGATGAAGACCGCTGTTCCGGCTGTGATTTATGCGGTATGTACTGTCCAGATTTTGCAATCTTCGGGATAAAGGTAAAATAATTGTGGAGGATTTTGCATTGAAAGCTGATCCGATTGGAGTATTGACTGGTACACATTTTATAGACGGCGACCATTCCTGTTGTGAGGGGGCTCTTTCAGCGGGATGCCGGTTTGTTGCAGGGTATCCGATAACACCGTCCACTGAAGTAGTTGAGCGGATTGCGTCCCGTTTTCCCCTGGTTGGCGGGATTTTCATTCAATTGGAAGATGAAATTGCCTCCTCTATTGCGATTGCAGGTGCTGTATGGGCTGGCAAGAAGGCGATGACGGTTACGTCGGGTCCTGGTTTCTCGCTGATGATGGAGCATATTGGATTTTGTGCGATGACTGAAACACCGTGTGTGTTTGTTGATGTTCAGCGCGGCGGTCCATCAACAGGGCTCCCGACTCTGCCGGGACAAGCAGATATTATGCAGGCACGATGGGGTTCCCACGGAGATTATGAAATTATTGCACTCGCACCAAATTCCTGTCAGGAGTCTTTTGATTTGACTATTCAAGCATTTAATTTAGCAGAAAAATACCGGGTGCCCGTGTTGTTTATGTTGGATGAATGTGTGGGGCATATGACGGAAAAAGTAGTTATTCCGCCTGCCGAGCAAATTGATATATATCCGCGGCGCTATACTAAAAAATTGCCGAAAGACTATCTGATGTATGCACCTGGTCCTGATCTGGTGCCGGAGATGGCAAAGGCAGGTGATGGATACAACGTATTCGTAACCGGTTTAACTCACGATGAGCGAGGCTACCCGGCAACAACACCACCGGCGCAGGACGTATTGGTAAAACGGCTGGTGAATAAGATTCGCCGCAATGCTGATGACATCGTAATGTACGAAGAAGACCAGACGGATAATGCAGATGTTATTGTGGTTTCGTATGGCATTACTTCACGTGTCGCATTGAAAGCGATTGAATGGGCACGGAGAGACGGGATGAAGGTTGGAACTTTCAGACTGCAGGTTATCTGGCCCTTCCCCGAGAAACGAATTACAGCATTAGCACAAAAAATTCAAGCATTTGTCGTTCCGGAGATGAATTTGGGACAGATTGTGTTTGAAGTAGAACGATGCTCCCAGGGCAAGGCAAAATCAGTGTTGGTTCCCCATGCCGGTGGAACCGTTCATAATCCTGAAGATATTTATCAAGCTATAAAAGGATCGTTATAATGAGCACATCATATTACGTAAAGGATGAAGAAATAGAATCAGGTGTTTGCGAGCTTGAAATTCCGCAGAACCCGGTAGACCGCTATTTGCGGATGGACCGAATGCCCCATATATGGTGTACCGGATGCGGCATCGGTACAACGGTTAACTGTTTCGCCCGGGCACTAACGGAATCACAGATTGATATGAAAAATGTATGCGTTGTGTCCGGCATCGGCTGCACCGGCCGTGTTTCAGGCTATCTCAATTTGGATTCTTTTCATACAACGCACGGGCGGGCAATACCATTCGCAACCGGACTGAAATTAGCGAATCCCGAGCTGACCGTTGTGGTTTACAGCGGTGACGGCGACTTAATTGCTATCGGTGGGAATCATTTCATTCACGCCGCCCGGCGGAATATGGATTTAAAGATAATCTGCGTGAATAATTTTATCTATGGAATGACCGGCGGGCAGGTTGCCCCAACAACACCGTTAAACGCTATTGCGACGACATCCCCATACGGCAATTACGAAGAAGCATTTAATCTTCCCTATTTAGCTGAATCCTGCGGCGCTGTATATGTTGCACGCTGGACCGCTTATCATGTAATACAGCTTACAAGGGCAATGAAAGAAATTATGACGAAAAAGGGATTTTGTTTCATAGAAATTTTAGCACCCTGCCCGACATTGTATGACCGCCGGAATAAAATTGCTGATGGCCTTGAACATATGAAGCTCTTCAAAGAGAAAAGCAAAATTGTCAAGGGCGTCTCTGCAAAAGATGCGGTCATTAACGACCAGCAATTTATTCTTGGTACGTTCGTTAATAGGGAACGGAAAACATATTTAGAAAGTATGAATGAAAAATTTAGCGATGTGTTTGGTTCTCGCTATACCCCGTATGGAGTAAAACTATGAGCATAACAGAGATAAAAATTACCGGATTCGGAGGACAGGGAGTTATCCTTACCGGAATGCTTATTGGGAAAGCGGCGGCAATTTACGGCGGCAAAAATGCTGTTCTGGCGCAGAGCTTTGGACCTGAAGCTCGCGGCGGCTCCTGTGCCGCACAGGTAATCGTCTCGGACGAGCCGATATACTATCCCTACGTACGAACCCCTCAAGTATTGATTACCCTCTCCCAGGAAGCGTATACAAAATTTATTCCGGAAATCGCACCGAACGGCATTCTTATCTATGAAAAAGATCTGGTCAATCCAGAAAATTTGCCGACGGGAGTAAAACCTTTTCCGATTCCTTCTACGGCAATCGCAGAGGAATTGGGGAAAAAGATTGTTCTGAATATCGTAACGGTAGGATTCTTCACAGCGGTAACCGGTATTGTAAAACCGGAAGCTGTAAAAAAAGCAATTGCAGATTCAGTCCCAAAAGGTACTATTGACCTGAACCTCCGCGCCTTTGATGAAGGATATGCATATTTTTCAAAAAACAAATAATTAAAATCCTATATTTCAAATGCGATAAAAAGAATTAACCGCAGAGATGAGAAGAGAGAAGGCGTCCCGAGTACTCGGGACAGAGAGAATAAAATATATATAATGAGACCTTTGAAAAAATCCACTAAAACGCAAACTATCCGCTTCTATTTCAAGGGGCGGAGCGGCTACCAAAAAATGAGCTTAAAATTGATATATAATCGGTAGCCGCAGGCTTTTCCGCCTAAGGCGGATCTGTTTTCAGAAGCCTGCGTTAAATCAAAGATCTGATATTATATAAATAAGTGTCTTTTCAAAAAGAATATGGTATAATACCCATAAGCTTATTGATACTCAACGTACAGGAAAATATAAATGAAAACCGACCTGCCAAAAACAATATCATTAAAAAATGGTAAAACCGCCGTTATCAAACTGCTTGAAAAGCGGGATAAGCAGAAACTGCGGATATTCTTCCAGAGTTTGCCCGAAGCCGACCGGATGTTCCTCAAGGAAGACGTTATGAAAACCGAAGTGATTGACCGCTGGATTAAAGAATTGGACTATGAGAAAGTCAACCGTATTGTCGTTGAACTGGGGAAAAAGATTATTGCTGAAGGGACACTTCATTTAAATCCCTACGGCTGGTCACGGCACGTCGGGGATGTTCGTTTAGTCGTTGCACCTGCATACCGCAACCAGGGTATTGGAAAGGTCTTACTCAGAGAACTATATTTCCTGGCAATAAAATTAAAAGTCGAGAAACTAAACGGGATTATGATGGAAAATCATATATCCGCAATAAAAATCTTTAAAGATATGGGATTTAAAAAAGAAGCCGTTCTGAAAGACCACATAAAAGACATAAAAGGTGTCAAACACGACCTGATAATAATGTCTCATTCTGTTGAAACGCACTGGAAAGAGCTTGAAGATATGATTTTAGACCAGTGCGACGATTTCTCGGGATAATCCTAATAACATAAGCCCCGTCGGGGCGGCCTTGATTCCGTAGCGTCAGGGCTTCAGTCCTTGACGCCGACAGAAATAGTATTAGATATCATCAATTCAATATTTAAAATTGAAGTACCGTTCCATCGGAATTCCGCAATCATCGCCTGATGATTAAAAAAAATATTGCATAAATTAATTTTATTTATTATCTTGTAGTGGATTAACGATCCGCCAATAATGATAAAATACAATTTAAAATGGCGGGTCATTGACCTACCCTGCAAAACTGGAGGATAATATGGATAATTTAATATCATCATTTTTAAAAAACCCTTACACATTAAATAGTTATGAATTTAATAAAATATTATATGATACTCGGCTGAGAAAAAACCCGACGATAGTAGATGTAGATAATAAATCAATTGAATATTTTGAGTTTGCACTTAATAAAATATATGATAAAATAAAAAATTGTATTAATATTAATATCGATTATACTCAATTAAGACTTATGTATGCTGTTATAGATATTAATATACACAGATATTTAGTTGAAGATGCAAGAAATAGAAAGGAAAATATCCCTGAAGAAGTTAGGTCTGAATATCCAGATTTATTTGAAAGCAAATAATATAATTTTTCTCTCCGTCCCAAGTTGTACTTGGGACGGAACTAATGTAAACAGCTTTGCTTTGACAACAAGTATTGAAAAAACTGATTTTATAAGTGTCAAAGCATAGCTTTTATCGCTATTTGCGTCCCAAATTCAATTTGGGACGCAGGAGAAACAAGCACAACGGGTATATTTATATTTTTCTTATTCAATTCAACTATCTTGAAATTTAGAAAGGAGACATAACAATGCGTGGACTGTCAGAAACATTCATGACTTCACTGAAGTCGGGATTTTTGTCTGGAATTACGAAACAGGTTATTAAAGATTCTGATCTTGACCTTGAAATTCGAGATAACTATATCAATGTATACTATAAAGGAAACTCACTTTTAAAATTGACAGAAAAACCTAATTCGGATTGTTATGAAGTAACTATTGATCCAAAGTTTAAAGAAGGTTTAAAAGACTTTCCATCTGATTTAAAAGATAAAGAAGCGACAAAAATATTTTTAGACAATATTCCTCGTCTAAAGCAAAATATTGTTTATTATGGTGATCGTATGAAAGAAGCAGAGTACGAACAGATGATTATCAGAGCTAATAATTATGAAGATAATATCAACAGTGAATACTTTATCATTGATAAACATCCATATATGGGAAATTCGGGAGAAGCTAATATATTTGATTTGTTAGGATTTTACTGGGATAGAAATCATAGGAAAATAAAATACAAAGAAGTGCCTTTGTGTCTGATAGAGGTTAAGTTTGGGCGCAATCAGGATATATCCAAAATTCATGAACAGATACAACGATATTATAATGCTATAAAACTAAAATTCGAAACAGAGAATTTTACTGAAGAAATGCAAAAAATATTTCGCCAAAAGTTACATTTGGGATTATACATACAAGACCAAAAAAGACTTGAACTGATGAAAACATTGATGTTTTCAAGTGATATATCTAAATTTCAAATTATTATATTTTTGATAGACTACAATCCAAATAGTACCATACTAGAGAAAAATCTTAAAAATCTGGAACGGCTACCTTTTGCAGGACAGATAAGAATATTCTTTGGTGGGTTTGCTATGTGGCAACAAAAATTAAAATTACTTGCTGATTTATAAAACAAAACAATTTTTATATAGATTATAATGCGCTTCAAAATCCACCGAGGCACTCAGGAGATTGGCGGGTCTTGCGTTGAAATCTGGACTGAGACCACGAGAATCGTTGTTGATATCGGAATGCCGCTGGTCGAAAAAGATGGAAGTGAATTTGATTTTCAGAAATATAAAAATTTAACAGTTGAGGAATTGATTGAAAGGGGAATATTACCCGATATTAAAGGATTTTATTTCAACACAAGTAAATTACTTGACGGCGTTCTGATTTCTCACCCGCATATTGACCATTATGGGTTCAGCACTTTTTTACATCCTGAAATTCATTATCACGTCGGAGAGGCAACGCATAAACTAATCGAATTGACAGCTATTTTCACACCCCAGCAAAACTATATCAAAAACCACACATATTTTGAGACATCAAAGCCGTTCACCATCGGTGATATTACCATTACTCCGTACTTAATGGATCATTCCGCATTTGATGCGTATGCCTTTTTAATTGAAGCTGACGGGAAGACATTATTTTATTCCGGAGACTTTCGCGGACACGGCAGAAAAAACAAAGTTTTTCAATGGTTTATCCATAATGCTCCGACCAATGTTGATTATCTATTATTAGAAGGAACTCAAATCGAAAGGAATACTAAACAAGATAAAACAGAGAGTGATATTGAAAGTGAATTGGTATCTCTATTTTCTGAAGGAGATAAAATAAATCTCATTTATGCATCAGGGCAAAACATAGACAGATTGGTATCAATTTATCGTGCGTGCAAAAGAACAGGCAAATTATTTGTCATAGATGTATATACAGCCTGCGTATTAAAAGAAATTTCACAATATGCGAGGACTCCATTTCCCTCGAAAATTTTTCCGGAAGTGAGAGTAATGTTTCCTTATTTTCTGTGTAAAAGAATAGCAAAAGAGAATAATGAAAAACTGCTTTATCAATTTCAGCATTTTAAAATTACAAAAGAAGAAATAAGCTTAAACAGGAGCAACATTGTTCTACTTGTCCGACCTTCAATGAAGTCTGATTTAGAGAGAATACCCAATATCGATGGCGGCAATTTAATATATTCATTATGGGAAGGTTACTTGCAGAAGGAATATACGAAAACTTTTATTGATTATCTGTCAAACAGACAATTTAAAGTCTATAAAATTCACACGAGCGGACATGCTGATATTGAGACGTTACGGCAAATGGTAAATGCTATAAAACCCAAAAATATAGTCCCCATTCATACTTTCAGCGGGCACGAATATAAACAACATTTCAACTATCCAGTATTGGAAATGAGAGACGGCGAAGAAATTACAATATAACAAACCGCCGCACTCTTTTAATACGTTCAATTTAAGGAAATTTCGGGGACACAATATTAATTTCTTGACAAATTATATCAGTAAATGGCGGGAGGACCTGTCCCTACATTATAAATATTTCGTCAAAATGAAATAGCGGATTAACATATGGGAGTTAATATATATTCAGCTAATTTTTATATATTGATTCGTTTAACTTGTATTTTTTAATCACAAAATACTTTTCTTCATTAAAATCTATCTTATATAAAAAACCATTCTTTATTACATATATATTATCATGAATTCTTAAACTAACCGGAAAATACACAGAGAATAAATATTTACCTGAAATAATATCAAATATATCGGTAAGAATTTCATTTTTGTCGTTATTATTGTATTTAACGACGAATAGTCTGTTTTTATCTATCAATATATTGTTTACTGCAGGATAGTATTTAGTTTCATTAAATACTTTTTTTACAACATCCTCCAACAGTGGATAAGTCTTGCTGTGGTCAAAAAAATTTTTAATCTCATCAGAGATAATTACAGGTTCATAGGAATGTTTTATTGTTCGTGTTTTTTTTGTATTGACATTATACACATTAATGGTATATTCGTTATTATTACTCTCAAGGTATGGATTTGTAAAAAATACAGTAGTATCCGAAGCAACAGACCAAAGAAATATTCCACGAAAGTCAAAGTGCCTTGTTCCTCTATCTGTTAATATTGTTCTTGGAGATTTATAGCTGACAATTTCCATTAGTTTACCATTATCCTCATATAAAAGAGAATTATAAACACGAAAGAAGTCATTACTTTTATCGTCAAATACTAAATATTCCATAAAACGTCTTTTTTCATTGATAGAAATTATATAAAATAAACCAAATATTGACAAACCCTGATTATTATAATAATTTCTATAAATATCTTTAGTGTAGATATTTATTTTAAATAAAAATTCGTTTTGGGGAGAAAACAATGAAAAATAATTACCTGAATATCCATCAATAACCGTTAAATATCCATTAGGTCCTATTGATGGAAAATATCCTATTATAAACTCTTTTGGTCCTTCTCCTTTTCCGCCAAATATATCTTTTCCTTTTCCATCCGTTGAGAATACTTTAAAATAATTTTCATCCAACACATATATATCATTTGTTTCGTTTACACAAATAGCTCTTGGTGCAGAAATTAGGTATTTATTCAAAGTATTGTCGGCACCAAAACTTGATTGATAAGTAGTGGAATTATTTAAAATATTACTATCTAATCGTTTTTGACATTCTAAGCTCAAAAAGTTTATTGAAACAAGTAACCATAAAATAATCTTCATAGCATTTCTCCTTTTATATGATTTCACTTTTTAATATGTTTTACAAGTAAATCACCAAATAGTTCTAATTTTTTATAATTAAAACCATTAAATATATTCCTTATGCAATATTCTTTTAAATTTCGGGGACACAATATTAATTTTATTGACAAATTATATCTGTTCCCGGCAGGACGACCTGTCCCTACGTTATAAATATTTCGTCAAATGCAGAAAACCTGACACTATCGTTGCGTCAGGGCTTCAGCCCTTGCCGCCACAAAAAAAACTTCTAAATATGCCTTAGCAACAACGACCCGCCCTGCGTACTGCCGAAGTAAAGCTTTTATGTTATTTCCGTACTCCGCTTTGTGGAACAACGAGGGACGGAGGAAAAAACTTGAGATGTATATGATGACTAATACCGCATTCGGAGAACTGTCGGTTGACCTGTTTCTTTCGGCACAAGCACGAACAGATTGTCATATTCATCTGACGGAATTGTAATTTCCACAGAGTAACCAAACAACTTCAGCAATGCCGGCACCGTATTGTTGTGTCCAACAACCAAGACGATATCATTGCGGTTTTGTGTTCGGATGCGATTAAAAAGCCCCTCGCTGTCAACAGCAGGAATATTGACGGGCTTTATTTTCAGAGAATCAGCAAGAGGCCCCGCTGTTTTTATCGTCCGCTGATATTCACTTGTGTAAATAGCGGTAATACCTGCATCTTTGAGGAATTTCGCCAACAAATGAGACCGCGACTCTCCTACCTTCGAGAGCGGAGGGTCTGTCGATTCGTCCAGCTTTTCAGCATGTCTAACGAGAATAACCGCCTTCTGTGAGTATGACGGAGAGTGAAAAACAGCTAACATCACTACTACCGCAAGAGAAAATTTCATTCGGCTTTTCCTTCTATCCTGAATTTTGTATACAGTTCCGCTCCAATAGAAGTTATTCATACGATTAGTCAGATTTACAATTAAAGAAAATTGATTGCATCAGAATTATCCGTTCAATACAATATAGTTTTGGGCTTCATTTAATTTTTGCTAATATAACGACGTAATTCTTTCCGTACTTCTTTGCACACTTCGGACAGGTTGTGTACCACATATATAATTTTTCAATGCTTCGATTCTTACTTTTTGTAAGAGTTTCAAAATCTTTGCACCATTTCCCTATATCTCTGTACTGACCCTCATATACTTTACTGAAATATTCTCCGCCTAATGTAACATTTTCTGCGTCAGGGATATGTTTGTCAACGGCAAGATAGACGTCCATATTCCACTTCGAAGTGTGATCCGATAAGCAAAGCCAATCGGGCATAGCAGCCCCTGCTTTTTTTACTTTTTCAGCCAGTTTTTTCATAACTCCTCTAAAATTCATCGGCATATAAAAAATAGTGAACACCTTTTCCTTGATAAACATCTTGTCTTTCCATTCAAACATCTTTTCATCCCATAATTCCGGTTTGAATTGCGGACAGCAGGTATCGTTATTCATTTTATTCTCCGTTTTATTATGATTTTAACTTTTTTTATTGACTGTGGAAGAGTTCAAGTTTCGTGATTATCGTCGCGTCAGGACTTCAGTCCTTGACGCCACAAAAAAATCTTCTAATATGCCTTAGCAACAACGACCCGCCGTTCAGACGGTTTATCGCAGAGGATACATTGTCCCGGTTCAGATTTTGTTTCAAAGGGGATTAATCGAATGGTTGCTTTTGTTTCTTTCTGCAGACGGGATTCGCACTCCGGTGAGCCGCACCAGTGTAATTCAAAGAACCCGCTGTCAGCGTCGTTCTTTTCTTTGAATTCTTCATAATTATCAGTAACAAAGGTGTTTTCCCGCCGGAATGCAAGCGCTGTATCAAACAAATTTTTCTGAATATTATCCAGTACCTGTTCAATCCGCTCGCTTAACCCATTCCACGGCACAGACAGCTTTTTACCGGTATCGCGCCGCACGAGGAGCACGCTTTCCGTTTCTATATCCTTTGGTCCAAGCTCGATACGGATAGGGACACCCAACAGCTCCCATTCATTGAATTTCCAGCCGGGGCTGTACTGGTCGCGGTCATCAAGTTTCACCCGTACAGATTTCTTAATTTCATCGGTAATTTTCCGTGCGACTTCCCGAATTCGGGGCATTTCTTCATCCGTCCGCCAGATGGGAACAACGACAACCTGTGTTTCTGCGATTTTCGGGGGTATCTTCAAGCCATTATCGTCGCCGTGCACCATAACCAGCGCCCCGATGAGCCGTGTGCTGACCCCCCAGCTTGTCTGCCAGACATATTCCTGTTTGCCTTCCTTGCTCTGAAATTTAACGTCGAACGCCTTTGCAAAATTCTGTCCTAAATTATGAGAAGTTCCTGCTTGAAGCGCCTTTTTATCCCCCATCATCGCTTCGATACAGTATGTCTTAAGTCCACCAGCAAACTTTTCGCTTTCGGTCTTCAAACCCCTCAGCACTGGTATCGCCAATACATTACTAACAAAATCAGAATATATGTCAAGAATATTTATGGTTTCTTCTTCAGCTTCTTCATACGTCGCATGGGCGGTATGACCCTCCTGCCAGAGGAATTCCGTTGTACGGAGAAACAACCGTGTCCGCATTTCCCATCGAACGATATTTACCCATTGATTGATGAGCAGAGGCAAATCGCGGTACGAGCTTATCCACTTTGCATACATCGCATACATAATCGTCTCAGACGTCGGGCGGATATATAAATTTTCCTCTAACTTCTTTCCGCCGCCATGCGTAACAACCGCACACAGGGGAGCAAAACCTTCAACATGTTCCGCCTCTTTTTGCAGAAAACTCTCCGGGATAAACAGCGGAAAATAGGCATTCCGATGACCAGTTTCCTTGAACCGGCGGTCTAACTCTGCCTGAAACCGCTCCCATAAATCAAATCCATTCGGGCGAATCACCATACATCCCTTGACCGGGGAATAATCAGCTAACTCTGCCTGCAAAACCACATCGGTATACCACCGTGCGTAATCTTTACTCCGTTTCGTAATCTTTTCCTTCATATGCGCCCGCTGTTAAATATCCGTATCACCGTACTTCTCATTTGTAATTAAACTTTTGTATTTTTAGAGATCTTTGATGTAACGCAGGCTTCTGAAAACAGATCCGCCTTCGGCGGAAAAGCCTGCGGCTACCGATTATATAACAATTTTAAATAGAGACAGGTCAGTAGCCTGTCTCTACAATGGTAGCAAACTATAGTTTGTGATTTAATGGATTTTTTCAAAGGTCTTATATATTTATACCCTAAAACGAACTGATAAAACTTAATCGGAGGACCATTCCTGCATATTCTTTACGCTCTCCTAATACTGCAGGAAAACGATAGTATTGATAAAGGAGAGATGCTCCATACATTCCACCGCTCCCTGCATAAATGTCAATACCGAATCCAATGAACGCTCCAGCAGTAATCTGCCCCTTCCCTTTAGACATACTTTTTGAAAAGCCGCCGATTCCCTTCGGAAATGATATTCCATAGACCGGGCCAACGTCAAAATTTATGTACGGCCGTAAATTCGGCTGAATAGATTCCGTAAATACATATTTCTTATATGCCGCGGTAACCGGTGTAACCATCGTAAAAAATTTGCTTCCCCTCTTTTGAGGATAACTATAGTAATTATAGGGATTTGAGTATATATACTCTTTTTCTCCCCGAATGCCTGCAATTAATATTCCGTACCCGATAGTGTCTAATTTTTTCTCACGGTCATATAAAAGTTTTACACCGACACCGGTCCCTCTATCAGAAATATTGAAATAAAATTCCGATTTCCGCTTTTTATGGGCAATCTTAGATTCCTGTGCGGAAAGAGGCACAGACAGTAACATGCTGACAATTATTACTCCGTATAAATATCGCAGGTACATACATACCCCCTTTGTTTACATAAGATTCTCTTAATTAAATAAATATTTAATATAAATACAATTGTAATTAAAATTTATTATAAAAGCAATATAAAATACGCCTTTATTGTACCCGACATTGTCAATCTATTTTATTGAATATAATTATTCACTGCATCGGAGACACCTTATCTGTTTTATATAAAATTCCTGCGGAATAAGTTACGGGAGCTCAATTTATTGGGCTGGATGTTGTCACTTCACCAATAAGACGTACGAATATTAAAATTTATGTATGCAGTTCATAATTTTAACTTGATAAAAATATTCTAATATTCTATATTTTACACGAGATTTGTTTTCTATTGACCGAGAGGCTTCAGAGAGTCAGCCCCTCTATAAATAAACAATTATCTCAAAGCATTGATAAATCTTGTTATTTCAATTTGAGTTAAGATATGGAAATTCCTTCTTTCCAGCGGCTTGATAAATGGTTGAAAACGGCGCACCTCTTTAAAACGCGAACACAAGCCACACGGGCGTGCGACGGAAACTTAGTAAAAGTGAATGACATCACTGCAAAACCATCGAAAATGATTCACCCCAACGATACAATTATCATCCGGTTCCGCGGAAAATACCGCTCTTTTACTGTACTGGCACTCTCAGAACGCAGTATTCCCGCCAAAGATGCCCGATTGCTCTATGAAGAAACGACCGATTCCGATATTTCCCCGGAGAATAAAGAGCTTATAAAATTAGTGAAAGAATACGGAAAAACCGCCTCACCGCGAAAATACAAAGGCAGGCCAACGAAAAAGGAACGCCGTACAATGACAAAATGGCAGAACTCTACATGACTCTCTCATAGATAACAAATTCCATTGTGTCAATCCCCTGCGACTGCCTGAAAACCACCGTTATGTTTTTACATATTACCGCACCAGCATATTGAGTGCGTTCCACATTTCATCAGTAATGGTACCGTATCGGAATAGTACAAAGCCGTGTATTTTTTGTTTTTTACATTGTGTTATTGCATCGAGGACATCATCCACCGTTGCATTACCGAATGCACCGATACCAGCGTAGGCAGGTTTTCCTGTTTTGTTTTCTGTGTTGCGGGCAATTTCGGAGGGCCATTCCGGAGGTTTTTTATATTCAACGTGATAGCTCATCGGGCAGATGAAGTCCAATAGCTCACCGAGTTTTGCATAATTCTGAGCATAATGACAGAGCGCAAACGTATCGTCAATTTCACCACCTTCCGGCATAAGAGCAGAAGAGAGTTTTACTGCTTTATGAGAAGAGTCAATGAGAGCTTTTACTTCTTTAACGAACGATGTGATTTCTTCTATTCTCATAGTAACCCATTTCGTAATATCCGGGTCACCCGCTCTATATTGATTAAAATAGTATTGCGGGTCTTTATTAACGTCAAATTCGGTTTTCCGGATGGCGTTTCGTACGTTTTCAATGTTAATGCCAAGATTTTTGGCTTTTTTATAATGTTCGGGACAGAAACAATATGCATATTGTGGATAGCGAATATAGTCTAACTGTATTCCATCAACCTCATATCGTGAAATAATCTCCCGAATGATTGACTTAATATAGTGTCGGTATTCTTCGGAGAGGGGACAAACTCTGTCCTCAACTGGATATGGATTGGGTTTACCTTCAACTGGATTTCCTGTGTGGTAGACGGCATCGTCCGGGTGTGTTGAAATCCATTTTGCATCAGTATTCACCACAATCCATGCGTGGACTCTGATACCGTTCTGTTTGCAGGCATCAATCATTTCCTTTAAAACGTCCCTTTCGGGAATGCATTCCAGTGCAACATTACTTTGATATTCTGCAATCCCATTTTTACCCTTTACAAGCAGGAAAACAGTATTGAAGTTATACTTATGGAGTTTTTCTGCGATTGTCTCTGCTCCATTTTCCCGAACAGTGCTTCCCCAGAGCCATACACCAGTGATTTGCTCGGTTGACCGTTGTTGGACAAATATAAATACGCATATTACTACAACAGTAATAAAACCAGGGATAATCCATAAATATTTTGTATTCATTACGTATTTTCTAAGATTTCAATAAAATTGTGTTTAAAGGCAATAAAACTATTTGCTCTACTCTAAAGGGGCTGTCCTACTCGCTTTGTTTGTGAACCCTGCAGGATTCGTCTGCCAGAGTCTGCAAGAGACGGATAAAGCAGATTCACCTCCGACGGAAATCCACGATCCATTGACTATGAGTAAAAAATATCATACAAAAGTGGGCCCTGCAGGATTCGAACCTGCGACCCATTGATTATGAGTCAATTGCTCTAACCAACTGAGCTAAGGGCCCCAGTAACTAATTTTAATTTACAAAATTACTTAATTTTTATTTCATTGTCAATGATTTTACTTTATGTTTCTGAAGTTTGTACTCGGTGAGAAGCTCGGCACTATGCGGGATTCGGCTCACACTTTTTGAGTAATAAATTTTTATTGAATTGTACCACTAATATTTGGTATATTTCTATATATTGTTAACAGAATTTAATTGTTAAAGGGTAATGCATTCTCATCGTCTGAGAAAGGAGTATGTATGAGAAGAAGATTTTTTGCACTTTTTACGGTAGTGATTATTCTTACTACTTTTTTGGTTATGCCGGTGTTGGGTCAGCCACAGCTTTTGACCCCACCGGAGCGGAATAATTTCCAGAGTGTAGGCGGAACTAAATATCAGCCGTTAATGGAATTTATCCAGGAACTGGGCGCTCGTTCCGACCTTATTCATATCCAGAAGCTGACCGAAACTCTTTCGGGGCGTGATGTAGTGTTGTGCATTTTATCCAATCCGCCGGTTTACAAACCAGAGGATATCGCTAAATCGGGAAAACCGGTCGTGCTCATCGTGAATAACGTTCACGGCGGTGAATATGCCGGCAAAGATGCAAGCCTTGCAATTATGCGGGATTTATGTTTGGGCGACTTGCGTCCCCTGTTGGATAAAGTAATTGTGCTCAATGTTCCAACAATAAATCCGGACGGTGCAGAAATCGGCAACCGCACCAACATTCAGCAATTTGATATGAACCGTGATTACATCAAACTGGAATCGCAAGAAATTGAGGCATTGGTAACGAAGGTTATCAACACCTGGCATCCGGACATTCATGTTGACACACATCACGGCGGTACCGCACCCTACGTGCTGGTGTTTCAAACGTGTATGAACCCGGCAGGCGATGCTGAACTGATAAAGTACGGCAATGAAAAAATCTTGGCGCGTGTCCGCGCTGCGCTTCGTGCTGAGGATTTTGACGGATTCTGGTACAGCAGTCCCGGCAGTGTTGGCGGGGTGCAGGGATGGGTACCGACGTCTGTTGAGCCGCGCAAACAGCACGTCTACGCAACGCTGGCAAATATGTTCGGATTTCTCTTTGAAACACCGGGAAACACTGCCCGTGTGATTAAAAACGGGACAGAGGTTGTTGCAGTGCCGGCGAACGAGCGCTACAAAAATATGGTTCGCGGACAATATATCGGACAGCGGGAATTGATTCGGTTTGCCGCGGACAACGCTCCGGAAATGAAGCGTGTTTTGGCGGAAGCGGAGCAGCGCGCCATCCGATTGGGCAGTAATGATTCTGATAATGACCAGATTCCGATTAAATATAAACAAGTTGCCAACTTCAATGAGAATTTTTGGGTGGTCAAGCGTTCAACGACACCAGCAACGCCGCCAACGACTCCACCGACGACTCCCCCAGCTCAGCGCACCCAACAGCAAGCCGCTGAATATGAATTAGTGAACCGCCCGATATTCAATAAGTTTGAACCGACAAAAACCGTTACCCGCCCGTGGGGATATTTGATTCCGCCGTCGTTAGCGAAGGTTATCCCGCTTCTGCTTGAACACGATATAACCGTCCTTAAAATTACTGAGCCGATAACCGCGGCTGTTGAAGCATATTCTGCGACAAATATCACCCATAACGAATACTTTCAGGGGCATTATCTCAAGGAAGTAACAGCCGTAGTCCGGGTAGATACTGTTCGGCTTCCGGCTGGTGCGTTCTTTGTGCCCGCGGGTCAGCCAAAATCAAATCTTCTGTGCTATTTGTTAGAGCCGGAAACAGATGATAACATTATCACCTGGGGATATTTAGATGATTTTCTGCGAGTGCCCACGTCACGGGCTGAAACCGGGGATATTCCGCTGGGAGCTGGAGCCCCAACTACAGTACCAGCTCGCCGTGATACAACAGTGGCTGCCGCTGGACGCGGCGGGATGCCCGGTCAGGGAGGTGGTCGAGGCTCTGCAGGACAGCAGGTACCCATTTACCGCCTGATGAAAAAGATGAATTTTAAAACTGTCATCGTCCAGCCGTATAATATGTACGAGAAAAACCGATATATCAAGTGGTAAACAATACCATCAATGATTTATATGGTATTAGAGGGGCGAACCGTATGTTCGCCCCTTTTTTTATATTGAATGCAGAGACACAGAAGATTTTATAGTATGGAAGAGCGGATTAAAAATCCGCTCCTATAAAAGATTTCTTTGCGTTCACAAAAAATATTTTACCGATTATGTGTCAACTTATTTCTTTCGACTTGCAATGCTTGACACTGTTTAACATACTCCATTATGTTCTCGCCTTTCGATTGCGTCTGCTTTATTTGTTCTTGAACGGCGGCTATCTGACGTTCAATCCGCTGGCGTTTTAATCGGATAATAATGTCATCAGCAACCTGTATCAGGCGAGATTCGGCTTCTTGGTCATCAGAAACCGGATTCAGCTTTTGGTCAAATGCGAGATCGGCGATGACTTTGCGTACTGTGTCGTCCTCTGCCGAATTGATGATGTCGGCGGGGAGACAGCGGCTGTTATGATTACGGCAGTTTGTCGCTACTTCTATTATATTCTGAATAATCGCGCTGGTGATATCGCCGGGCTTAATGTATTTCAAGACGGCTTTTGCAATTTCAGGTGCATTGATGACCAGGGCGCCAATTTCTCGCTCTAACGGCTCCAGCTCCGGTAGGCGGACTTTCGGCTCTGATGCCGGTTCCTCGCGGGTGAACTCCCGCCGTTGCCGGGAGCGCTTCTTGCGATAGTATTCTTTAAAAATTGTTTTTACATCCGCCGAGAGTTTTTCGCCGATTTCTTTGAGCATCAGCTCACGCTTGAGGCTGTCTTTAATAGCGTCAACTAATTCTATTATTTCGCGGATGCGCTCGGTTTTTTCCTGAAATGACAATTCCTTCCCGGGTGTGGTAAAACTTGATGCGTAGAACGAGACAATTGACTGCCGGCGTTTTATTGCTTCAATGAATGCGTCTCTGCCGTGGGTGCGCAGGAATGAATCGGGATCAGCATCCCCGCCTAAATTCACCACCTGCACATCCAAATCTGCATCGAAAAGAATTTCCGACCCCCGCAGTGCGGCTTTGAGCCCGGGTGCATCAGCATCATACAGGAGAACGACATTTTTTGTGTATCGGTTGATTAAATGCGCCTGTTGGGATGTAAGCGATGTGCCAAGTGAGGCAACGCCGAATCCGATGTTAAATTCGTCCAGCGCCATTACGTCGGTATACCCTTCAACGAGGACGATTAAATCGTTCTTTCGGATAGTATTTTTATTTTGATACAATCCATAGAGAGTGCGTCCCTTCTGGTAAATCGGGGTTTCGGGTGAGTTGATGTATTTCGGGCTGTCCGGCGGCTCGCTCTCATCAAATTTCCGGGCGCCGAATCCAACCGTCCTGCCGAACTCATTTTTTATCGGAAAGATTATACGATTCCTGAAGCGGTCGTACGGAGCGCTTTTCGCTTCTTTTCCGCCAGAGGCGGATCTGTCTTTGACTGACTGCAGGGCAAGCCCGGAATTAATCAGCACCTCATCCGTGTATGAGGCTTTCCGCGCAGCTCGTACCAATTCCTCCCAGTCGTCCAGTGCATAACCTAATTCAAATGTTTTGATTGTTTCGTCTTTAAATCCCCGTTTGTGCAAATACGTGAGTGCCTTTTCGCCGGCTTTCGCGTTCCACAAGTTATTCTGATACCAGGCATTGGCGAAATCGTTTACGGCGTACAGGGCTTCCAATTCCTGTTTATCGGGGGCTTCTTCACGGAATTTCGGTAGTGGGATGCCGGCGCGTTCGGCTAACTGTTTGACTGCCTCAAAGAAGGAGATACTCTGCTCTTTCATAAGGAAGGTAAAGACATTCCCGCCTTCCCCGCAGCCAAAGCACTTGTATATCTGTTTTTCGGGATGGACGGAAAACGACGGGGTCTTTTCCTGATGAAACGGACACAAGCCCATAAAATTCTTTCCGGACTTCTTCAGCCGCACCGACTGCCCGATTAATTCCACAATATCCGTCGCATTCCGGATGTCTTCTATTACATTATCAGGATAACGCATAAAATAATTGTTGATTTATTATAATTTATTTCTATTATTATAGAACATATTAGCTTTCCTAACTGTATGCGTTAATGTAACGGTAATTGAATTTATATGCAAATTAAAAAACAAGTCATTTCATAGTATTGAGGCGGCGTCTGACTCGTTTAGCGGACGCTTTTGCTCCGGAGGGGCGGCAGGGAATGATATTCAATATAATTTAAACTTAAATAAATGAGCATTTGAGGGAAATTTATTAACTTTTATAAACTTTTTGACTTTCTGAGCAGTCTAACAATAAAAACCTGCACACAGCAATTTCGGAAAATTTTTTGATATAAACATACGGCTGAAAAAATAATGAGCGTGATCTGTCAGGAAGATGTTACTACAGGGAGAAAAATGTATGAAAGCCAGTGTAAAGAGAGCGTTATCAGTATTGTTGTTCTTGTATGCGGTGCTGTATCCGGTTTTATCAATTGGTCAGGAGGTTAAGACGGATACACTTAATGTGCAGAAAAACGCTGTCAGTGTTTTTATTGAAGGGTACGGTAATATGGATTATATTCGGCGGGAAATACAGTTTGTGAATTTTGTCCGCGAGCCTCAGCAGGCACAGGTGTACATTCTCATTACTGAACAATCCACAGGCGGCGGCGGCAGCAGGTATAAAATTACATTTACCGGTCAAAAGGAGTATACGGGAGCTGTAGATACGCTGTATTACACCTCTGTTCAAAATGCCACGACTGATGAAGAGCGTGCCGGCGTTGTCCGCGTATTAAAATTAGGGCTTATCCGATATGTGGCGAAAACCCCTCCTGCAGATTATATTTCTATATCATATCGGTATACTCCACGGCAAATACCTGCACAGATTAAGGACAAATGGAATTACTGGGTGTTTTCAATGCGTTTCGGGTCTAATCTGTCCGGACAGAAACAAACGAAAGATCAGTCGTTTGACGGCTCTCTGTCTGCAAACCGGGTAACCGAAGCATGGAAAATAGATATGTATGCCAGCAACTATTACACAGAGGATAGTTATAAAACCAGTTTTGGGACGATTAAGAGCTTCTCGCGCTCATCTTCCTTTAGTGCACTTGTTGTTAAAAGCATCAATAACCATTGGTCTATTGGAATGTCTGGAGGAGGAAGCTCATCGTTATACAGCAATAACAAGCGCTCCTGCCAATTGTCTCCAGCGATAGAATATGATATATATCCGTATTCAGTATCGGAGCGGCGCGACGTACGCATTGTTTATCGGATTGGTTTAGCGGATGTCAATTACCGTGAGGAGACAATTTATTTTAAAACGAGGGAGACGTTACTCAATGAGCAATTGTCTCTATCGGCAAATTTTGTTGAGAAATGGGGTTCAATATCGTCTTCGTTAAACGGGTCACATTATTTTCAAAGTCTTCAACAGAACAATGTAGCGTTTTATAGCAGTATAAGCCTTCGTATTTATCAAGGGCTGTCACTCAATATATCCGGAGATATTTCATTCATTCACGACCAGCTTTCACTGCCGAGGAGTAACAGAACTATTGATCAGGTACTGTTGCGGCGGTCTGAGCTGGAAACGCAGTATAGTTATTTTGCAATGATAGGATTAGGTTACACATTTGGGTCGCGATATAACAATATCGTGAACCCACGGTTCTAATTACTAAGTGGAGTGATGAATAGTTTACATAACATGAGACCTTTGAAAAAATCATTTTTCAGTCCCGAGTACTCGGGATTTATGTGGCACCCATCCCGAGTCCCGAAAAATCGGGATCCCGAGAACTCGGTGATACTCGGGATTTTGTGGGTGTTTTGAATAATTATCTGTCCAAACTCTATATTTTTTCAAAGGTCTCAATATAATAAAACTATGAGTTACTATATCGGCACATCGGGATTCACCTACGAGCACTGGCGGGACATTTTTTATCCGCCGGAAGTGCCGGCAAAGAACTGGTTAGAGTATTATGCCCGGCATTTTTCGACAGTCGAAATCAACAGCTCATTCTATCATCTCCCGAAACCATCGGTATGCGATAACTGGAAACGGCGCACTCCTGAAAATTTTACCTTTGCAGTCAAAGCAAGCCGGTTCATCACTCACATAAAGCGCCTGAAGGACTGCACAGAACCGATAGCCCGCTTTTTCGGTGCCGTACAGCCGTTAGGTGAAAAATGCGGACCAATTCTGTTTCAACTGCCGCCCGGAATGAAAAATGATATACCCCGGCTTGAAGGGTTTCTCAAAATACTCCCTGCAGGATACCGGTACGTGTTTGAATTCCGCAATAAAACGTGGTATACCGATGACCTGTTTTCAGCATTAGATACCGCAGGTATCGGCTTTTGCATTCACGACCTGCCGGATATGGTCTCCCCTCTATGGGTAACCGGCAGTTTCGTATATGTCCGGTTTCACGGAGCCGAACTCCGTTATAGTTCTCCGTATAATGATGAGGAATTAGCAAGCTGGGCAGGAAGAATGAATGAATGGGCAAAAGCAGGAAAAGATATATATGCGTATTTTAACAATGATGCCGGCGGGTATGCAGTCGAAAACGCAAAAACTCTGATACAATTCTTGAACCAATAGGACCTCTTATAGGGTATTTTATAAAAAAACAGTGCATAATTATTTATTGTGTCAAATTCTCTGCTTATATTACATAATGAGACCTTTTAAAAAATCCACTAAAAAGCAAACTATCCGCCTCTTTTTAAAGAGGCGGAGCGGTTACCAAAAAATGAGCTTAAAATTGTTATATAATCGGTAGCCGCAGGCTTTTCCGCCGAAGGCGGATCTGTTTTCAGAAGCCTGCGTTAAATTAAAGATTTCATAATATAAATTTTGTTGAAAGGAGTGGTCTATTATGAAGAGAACAGCCTTGTTGATATGTGTCCTTTTTTTTATGTTTTTTATATCTGCGTATAGTCAGACTGTTGACAGTCGGTTTCTTTGGGAGATATATGAGCAATACAAGATTTCGCCGGCAAATCCGGCACTTCTTCGGCATACAAATATGGTAAACATACTAAAAAACCTTCAAACCGAAAGTGCGGGTTTAATAAACATCAGACAGGTCGGGCAGTCTGTGGAGAAGCGGAGCATTAATTTAATTTCGGTCGGAACAGGAAAGACAAAGGTATTACTCTGGTCACAGATGCACGGAAACGAGCCGACCGCTACGTGTTCTCTCCTGGATATACTCAATTACCTTCAGAAGAACAAGGAACAGCAATTCATTAAAGATATTTTGTCTAGGTCAACGATTTTGATGATTCCGATGCTTAATCCCGATGGCGCAGAGCGATTCACGCGGAAAAATGCCCAGGATATAGACATCAATCGGGATGCGCGCTATCTGCAAACCCCTGAAGGCCGAACCTTGAAAGCTGTGCGTGATGAATATAAGCCGGACTTCGGATTCAATCTCCACGATCAGGAAGTCCGCACGCCGGTCGGCAAAACAAAGAAAGTCGCTTCTATTTCCCTGCTTGCTCCTCCCTTTGATTACGAGGATAATGATAATGAAACAAAGATTCGTGCGAAAAAAGTTGCAGTTACATTTTATCAAGCGGTTGCACCGTATATGTATGGACAGGTTTCGCGCTACGATGCAGATTATATGCCCCGCTCGTTTGGCGATATGATGCAAAGCTGGGGAGTAAGTACAGTGCTTGTTGAATCGGGTGGATGGACAACGTATGACCGTTCAATACTGGTGAAAGTAAACTTTACCGGTTTACTGATGACTATCTCCGCTATCGCAGCGGGGAGCTTCGAGGAAGCAAATCCTCTCGTGTATGATGCACTCCGCCGGTCAGGTGACCAGAATTTATTTGATTTACTCATTACGGGCACTACAGTGGTCAACGGACTTGGCATCACGCCGTTCACCGCAGACATTGGAATAAACTATTCGTTCAGCCAGACGGAAAGTGGCCCATTGATTACGGGCGCTTCAATTGCCGATTTGGGTGATATGGGAGAAAGCGACGGTAAACAGGTAATTGACGGGTCAAAACTCGTATGCGTACCAGGATTTATCATATATAATAATGAAATGACCCCGGATAAAATACCCGATTTTGAATCCTGTAGAAGATTATTACGTTCTGGCGTTACTACGGTTATTGGAACAGTGAGTTTACACCAACCGGATGAGATTGAACAAATAGCTCACCTTTTTGAGAGAAATACAAATGCGGTTAATCTCGGATTTATTGGTTCAACGATACTGTTTTCCCGCGAGTTATCGGAAAAGGAGCGTGATAACCTCCTGTATGGTATTGCTCAGAGGATGCTGGGGATTGACACGAGCGGGCTTCCTGAATCAGCTAAAAAGTATATAGAATGGTTTAGTATCAGGACTGTTTCAGGGATTAAACAAAAAGTAAATCTCCCGGTTGAACAGATAGCGATTGCCGATGTGCCGGAAGTAACGTACCAAATGGCTCGGCAAGTCGGATTGACGAACCGGGGCACCATCCGTACCGGTTCAGTAGCGGATTTGCTTCTGTTTGAGCAGGATAGCATAGAAAAACAGATGGGTACGCTTGATTTGAAAAAACTTCGGTATATATTACTGAACGGAGTAATGGTATATGAAAACGGGATATTTACCAATGAATTCAAGGGAAGCATTCTCCGCAGATAAAGTACCCAAAGTATAATAAACAGAGACCTTTGAAAAAATCCACTAAATCGCAAACTAAAGTTTACGGCTACCAAAAAATAAGCTTAAAATTGTTGTATAATCGGTAGCCGCAGGCTTTAGCCTGCGTTCGTAGCGTCAGGACTTCCCCATAGGGGGCTATGCTCCAGTCCTTGACGCTTATTGAATCCGTTAAGATCAAGCGAAAAAATTATGTATTTTTCCGAATATAAGTATTACAACATGCAGGAGATATTATGTGATAATTGAGTCATATATCTATGCGTCAAGGACTGAAGTCCTGACGCGACCAATATAAATTAGGGGAAAATATAAATGAGTAAATATGAAATTATTATTTTCTGGAGCGATGAGGATAATGCTTTTGTTGCGGACGTTCCGGAATTACCCGGTTGTATGTCTCACGGCGATTCTTATGAATCTGCACTTTTAAATGCTCAATCAGCCATAGATTTATGGATAAAAACAGCCAAGGAATTTGGTGACCCGATTCCTCAACCGAAAGGCTCGCGTCTCGTATTTGCTTGATTTTTTATCTCCATATCGAGTACAATCAAAGATCCGCCTCTGGAGGACTTGGGACGCAGAAAATCCTTATCTGGAGGACTTGGAACACAGGAAGAAACAGCCTTTTAAGCTCATTCTATGGAAAAGACATAACGGGGTGTTTAAAATATTAGTTCGGAGTAGTCCTGAAATATTTAATAAAAAAACCTTGACAATAAAGAATATATTTTATATACTACCACCGAAAATTGCGGAAGCTGACCTCCATAAGACGCTGAAAAATTGAACCGGTACTCCTCCTGCGGAATTGATACAGCGGCTGGTTCAGAAAATGACGGAATTTGTTTTGATATTAATGTTGGATTTATAATTTTCAAAGCATAGCTTTTTAAACTATTTACATCTAACGTGCAACTTGGGACGTAGGAAAAATAATTACATGTGAGGACAATATGAATATAAAACGATACCTTTTTGCCTGCTTTATTATTTCATTAGTATTTACCAATTTAGCAGGTTATTGTCAAGATTCGCAATTATTAGAAAGCAAATATGCTTCATTTAATGATTTTTTTACAAAATTAACAGATTTGCAGAAAAACGCTTATTTATCATATCTTTATCAATGCGCAATTACGTTAGAAAAGTACAGTCACGATTCTGTTTTAACAAAATACAATTTTCCTGAGATTAAGAAAAATTTATCTCAAAATGTAAGCAATACCCGCGATATCTTGTCTGCGTTACTTCAATTAAGGCAAGTTTATAATTCACTTGAAGCACAAAGCAAAATCCTCAATAAAACCTCTGAAATTAATATGTCTCAAAATCCACTTGGAACAATTACTAGCCTGACATGGGGATCTGGAAGTCCACCTTCAGAAATTGTTGAAGATCAATCATACATTGTAAAAATAAGTTTTAGTTATACTCCCACAAACGGTATTATTGAAAAAGATGGGACAGGTCCATGGCCTTATATTGCAAAACTTTTAGAGGATGATTTAATAAAAAATGATTTAATTGATACAAAAACCGGTAATGTGCCTTCTACGTCAAAATCCGCTACAGTGAACGTTACTTTTGCTTCAAAAATATTATATCTTTATAAAGACGCTATTGCCTCCGATCACATTGAATTGATGTCAGAAGTTGAAATTGAGGATTGGAGCACAAATTCTAAAAAGAGTATTGTTAAAAGTATACCAGTAATAGAAACGCATACTCTCGATATATTTTATAGTCCGAGCAATTCTGCAGGTTCTGTTACAAAAGATCCCGTTGCTACGAAATATAGAGATAAGACAACTATCAGATTAACTGCATCTCCTTCTACCGGATATTTATTTGACAAATGGAGCCAAGATTTAACCGGCTCTACAAATCCTATTACTTTCAAAATCACCAAAGACACAAAAGTGACTGCGAATTTTAAGCTTAAACAATATACATTAACAGTTATTTCAAGTCCAACCAATGGAGGATCGGTCAGTAAAAATCCTAATAAATCGTTATATAACTATGGAGAATCAGTCACATTAACAGCCACTCCGAATACTGGTTATTTGTTTGACCGTTGGGGAATCGTCGTTGATGGTAGTGCCACTACACAATATATTATCAACACAAATCCAATAATATATAAGGTGACGGGCAATACAACTATAACAGCTTATTTTAAGATTAAACAATATACATTATCAGTTACTTTAAGTCCAATCAATGGAGGATCTGTCAGTAAAATTCCTGATAAATCGTTATATAACTATGGAGAATCGGTCAAATTAACACCAACTCCGAATTCTGGTTTTGAGTTTGATTATTGGAGCGGAAGCATAAGTGGAACCTCTAATCCGAAGACAATCATTATGGATGGAAATAAATCGATAATAGCTAATTTTAAGATTACCAAAGGCAATTTAAGTATTAATGTATATAATGTTCCAGGCGCAAGCACTGCATTACCAGGTAATAATGGGACAGTAGAACTATATAACAGCAGCGGAAATTTGGTGGACACTAAGCCGACAGTGAACGGGGTCGCAAGCTTTTCCAATATTACGCCGGGGAGTGGGTATTATTTGAAGGCATATCATAACGGCGGAACGATATTCGGAAAAGAATATTGGGGGCAGAGTTCATCGTTTACTGTTAAATTGGGATCGAACAGTCAGACTTTTACCCGGAACATGCCGTATTCCTTGAAAATACATGTTTACAATAAAACCACAGGTGCTGAGGTAACAGGTGGAACTGTATTATTCGGAACTCAGTTAGAGTTCAAAACTGAAGTAATGAATACAAATCCGAACACCCAAACAGTAAGAGGAATTGTTGCGTTAGATCGGAATAAATCGGGAGATGATGGTTATGATTATTACCAATACAGTAACTCTAAAAGTGCTGCAGGAAATAATAAAAATACAACAGTAGATGGATATTCCTTAGTTAGTTCATTATCAGCCGGGACATATTATACAGCTTATGCGACACAAACCAATGTTAGCAGTAGCTATCTATGCACTGACGGTACGGCTTGGTTTACAAATCCTGTAGTTATAATCAAAAATAAACCAGTCGCAAGTTTTTATAACACAGGAAATATACCTTCAACTATCAGAGTTGGTGAAACGTGCGAAATCGTTGCTGATTATACGGATTTTGATGGAGCCAGTGACCTGCATTTTGCATACCTTCGAATAGTTCATCCTACTATAGGTTCAATCGAGTTAGAATATGATGTTTCTTTAAAGAAAATCTCTTATTTAAGCACAACTTATATTTCAAAACCAAGTGTAATAGTTTCAAATATTGCGAATGGTTGTACAATTAAGTGGTATTTCTATCTTAAATCATCTTTGCCAAGAACAACGAACGGATTAAACTTTCAAATTAAAGCCAAAGATTTTTCTGGTCTTCAATCTGATTTGACTTCAGCCAATAAGTCAATTTCGTTTTCAGACCCAATTTATGGAGTTACCATTATTACCCATGGCTTTAAAGCTACAGGTTCTCTCTCTGACATAGATTGGGCCAGAGCAATGGGGCGCGCTATTGGCAAGCGATTAGGTAATGCAATAGTCAGACAATTAAATCCTGAAAGCGGATTGTTTGAAATTAAAGATTCAAGTAGAGATATTTTTAAAAATGGAGTTCAAGGAATATATCCAACAAATGATTGGGAAGAAGTATTAATTATGGATTGGCGTACAGAATCTGATCTTATTAATGTTTTTACTAGAGGTTTTTCAGAAGCTGCGGCTGATGCATTTGTTGCGGCCATTCTAAAACTCCAACTTGACAATAAAGAACATCTTTTCTTAGATAATATTCATCTTATTGGCCACAGTAGAGGATGTGTTGTTAACAGTGAAATGGTTGAACGGTTATTATATTGGAAAAATAATTATTCGAAGGAGAAATTTAAATTCAATGGAAGTATAGGAAATTCTATTTATGTAACTTATCTTGATCCACATCCAACAGGATTAGGTCCGGGTGATATTGATTACCCTAACTCAGATTGGGTAAATAATGATTCAACATTACCCAACCAAATAATTGCTTGGCCAGGAATTTCCAAAAGTGATGCATATTATCAAACATTAAATAAACCTGTCTTCTTTGGATTAATACATCTTAATGGTACTTATGTAAAAGGCAGTTATTCTTATAATCTTAATGAATGCTTTAAGGATTCTTCAACTGCGCATTCATTAGTACATACATGGTATTATGGAACAATAAATCCTGATGATATATTTGATGATAAGCTATCAAAAAATAACCAAAATACTATTACTGGAGAAGAGCAATATTATCAGCAAATTTTTGGTACAATCACAAGAAATTGGTACAAAGATAAATTGGGATTGATTCAAGGATTTGCCTATTCTCCACATGGAGGAAATAACATACATGATATATCAAAATCTCCTAATGATATCTTACTTATTGAATATAATTATGATACAGATGCGTTATTTAATGGTAATTTTAAATATAATTCTCTATTAGGTATTCCAGGATGGGAACATCAAGGCGGTGGCGGATCCGGTAAAGTAGAATCAGACAAATATTTAACTTTTATTTTTTCAGGGGGGAATATAGATATTTATCATAAACATAATTGGTTATATTTATCAAATCGAGCAAAGGAAATCAAATTTAATTTTGATGCGTATATAACTAATAGTAGTAAAGTAGATTTAACTGTTAAACTAGGCAATAATATTATAAAGATTATTTCTATAAATAGTGGTACTAGTTCGCAGTCTGTTAATATACCAATAAATGATAATAATCTAAAAGGATATGTATATCAGTTGATTTTTGCAATAAAGGGAGCTACTCCATATACTACTAGTAATATTAAAATATATAATGTACAAGTTGTTGTTGATAACAATATAATATTAGTAAGAGAACAATCGAAAAATACATTAGAAAATATTCCAAAATACTATTGTTTGAATCAAAACTATCCAAATCCTTTCAATTCTTCAACTATCATACAATATGAACTGCCGCAGGCGTCTATGGTAACAGTTAAGGTTTATAATATGTTGGGCGAGGAAATAAAAACTTTGGTTGATACCTATCAGTATACAGGAAAATATAAAATATTATGGAATGGATTAAATAATACAAACATTCTCGTGGGAGGAGGCGTTTATATTTACAGAATAACTGCAGGAAGTTATATAGATTCAAAACGAATGATTTTGATTAAGTAATTTATCTGCGAAAGATGTTTATTCAATATTCGGGTAATTTCGGAACAAATTAGGAAACAAAATTTTTCTCTCCGTCCCAATTTGTCCCGCTTTGCGGTAGGACGGAAGTAGCATAAAAAGTTTCACTCTGGCTATTGCAAATCGTTGTCCCTGCCGTTCCTCTGTCCCACGTTATACTGGGGAAGGAACTAATCTGCCTCTGGCGGGAAAAGCTGTACTTTGAAGAAAATAAATTCACAGACAAGAATGTCTGTGCTACCAAAGAAGGGGAAAATAAACTCACAGACTCCAAAATACAGGAGCAGACAAGAATGTCTGTGCCACTAAAAAAGCTGTATTCCTTTTTACATCAGCGGTTTCTTATTTGTACAATAAATACTTCTCTCTTTTTTTCAAAAAATCGGCGATATCCTTTTCCCACGACTGAAGAATGTCTGCGGGCTGAGTATTATTTAACAGTGCGGTGCGCAGAGCATCGGTGCCGGCGAGCCGTTCCACTCCCTGACCTATCCGGAGTGAATCAGGATGCAGTTGACGAAGCACCGCCATCAATTGTACAATAACCTGCAGAGGACGGAGAGAATTTCTATCGGTTACAATCAGTTCCAATCCATTAACCCGGATATTCTGGAATTTCGGCCTGTCAGCGGTGCCTGGAATACTGGCTGGTGTAAAGCTTACTTGATTAAAATGAATCCCGGGCAGTTTGAAGCCGTTCATACTGTCTTCTAACCGCTTGGCGTCAATCCACGGCGCACCAAACACTTCAAACGGATGCATTGTGCCTCGTCCCTCCGACACATTCAGCCCCTCAATCAGGCACATACCGGGATATAACTCCGCAGATAACAGCGAGGGAATATTCGGTGACGGACGCACCCACGGCAATCCGGTTTCATCAAACCACATATTCCGGCGCCATCCTTCCATCGGTATAACAGTCAGATTGATTTTATCCATTGCCTTCATCCACTGCTCCCCCTGTATCATCCGTGCAAGCTCTCCCGGTGTCATTCCGTAGCGGATAGGTATGGGATACTCCCCGACAAAGGAGCGATATTCAGGTTTGAGTATCGGTCCCTCGACAATTGTCCCGGTAATGGGATTCGGGCGGTCAAGCACGATGAATGGTTTACCGTTTTCTGCGGCGGCTTCCATCGCCATTCCCAATGTGCTGATATAGGTGTAAAACCGCGCCCCAACGTCCATAATGTCATACACGATGACATCAACGTCCTGAAGCATTTCCGGCGTGGGTTTGTTTACACTGCCATAGATACTCCGAATCGGGATGCCCGTCCGCTCGTCAGTGCTGGAGGTAATCCGCGCCCCTGCAGACGCTTCACCGCGGAAGCCGTGCTCCGGTGCAAATACTGCGGAAATCGTTACTCCCGAAATTGAAGAGAGAATATCCACAAGATGCCGCCCGGCATATTCAGCCCTCCCACTGGCATTGGATAAAATACCCGTCTGGTTTGTAACAATCCCCAGGCGTTTTCCTTTCACCAGCTCAAGCCGATTACGAATCAGCACATCTGCACCGGTTTGGACGCTCCGCACCTCCTGAGCACTTACAATATTCCAAACCGAAACCAAAAGTACAGAAAAGAGCTGGAATAACGTAAAGATTCGAACCATAGACCATCCAAGAAGATTACTGTTTATTGATCTAAACCAAATGCATTATCATGAAACTGCTGAAACAGAGTTTTCTGTCGTTTTTCAGCAACCTTTAATAATATTAACAGCAATAATATAAAATGCAAGTATTATTTTTTACAGCTATTGTGCCGATAATGAATACCGGTTATAGACGTCTGGGTATATTTTTAAACATCACTCCTATACTCACTGTAATCCCTGCCCCAATCAGGATAAACCATATCCATGATATGGGCGTAAATACTTTAATCAGAAGGATAGCAGTGATACCGGCAGTCATTGCAATAATATTTCCCCGGTCACTGCCGCGGGTTTTCGTGAGCATACCAAGGAGAAACACGCCGAGGAGAGCACCATACGTATAGGTAATGATACTGAGGGCAATCGTTATCATCGTTGTTTTGGGGTGCACAAGCACCCACCAGGCAGTGAAACAAGCAATCGCTGTGAGGAGGAGTGCGACGATTCCGGTTATGATGCGTGCCGCCGTTACATAATGCCGTTCGTCCGCATGCGGTTTGATGTATGGTATGTAAAAATCCCGTATAGAGCTTGTAGCGAGGGCATTCATCGCCGCACTGAGTGAACCCATCGCCGTTGAAAATATCCCCGCAATTATCAGCCCGCGTATTCCAAGAGGCATATAGGAGATAATATAATACGGAAACACCTCATTGGTTGTATTCGGCACGTTCGGGTCCGGCACGGCGGCAAAATAGGCATACAGCAGATAACCGATGGCCAGAAATACGGCAATTATCGGAATGTCGGCAATGCCGGACATAACCAGTGCGAGCCGGGAACGCGAAACATCCTTCGCAGTAAGCATCCGCTGTACCATATCCTGGTCGGTACCGTGCGTCGCCATTGTCAGAAATGTCATCCCGATGAGTGCGGAAAATACCGTATAATTCACAGTGAGCAGTTTGTACGCTTTTTCACCAAGTGAATCTCCGGACTCAAATCCGCGTACAAACACCGAAAACCCCGCAAAATTGTTGGTCGCTGATTTCAATCCGCTCCAGCCTCCCGGAATCGCCGTAAATAAAATGACCGCCGCAATTACACCCCCACCGAACATAACGCATGCTTGTATAACATCCGTCCAGATCACCGCCCGAATACCGCCTGAAATAGTATACACCGCAGTTACAAACGAAATGAGCATAATTGCAGTCAAATATTGCATAAGCGTTGGCTGTGCCCCGGTGAAAAAATCATACGCCACCACAATAATCACCGCCGCCATATAAATCCGCACCCCGCTCGCCAGGAGACGTGTAACAAGAAAAATAATACTACCAAGATTGCGCGTGAGCGGTCCAAAACGGACGTTCAAAAATTCATAAATCGAGTAAACATTATATTTATAGTACGGTTTGATGAACAGATATGCAACAATAATACGCGCAAGAATCATCCCGAAGGCCAACTGTAAATAGGTAAAAGTATGAAGCTGATATGATTCCGCAGGAATGCCAACGAAGGTCGCAGCGCTCGTCTCCGCTGCAATAACCGAGAACAGCACTGCCCACCACGGCATCCGCCTTCCCCCTAAGGAAAAATCCTTCAAATCCTGCTGACGCCTGCCCGCATACAGCCCGATACCGACAATAACTATAAAATATCCCGCTAAAACAAATAAATCAATGAAGTTCATAGTATGATATATTTTGGTGGAAAGAGAAATGTAAATAGAATTAAAGAAGTCATTACCATAATAACGATTTTTTGTCTCTTGTTCATATATTTTATCATTTATGAGTAGATTTTTAACTAATAATTGACTCAATAATTATATAATGAGTATTCATGAATAATTTATTTTACTCAGTTAAATTTATAATACTTTCATTTAAAAATCAATTAAAAAACATAAGTTCTTTTATACTGATATTCTTATCTGTTAACAAGTTCAGGCTGGCTTAAGATGATTTTTTAGAATACATTCCATAAATCCAATATTCTATTTGATTTTGTGTATCAAACTTATAATATTGTATTGTATTTAATAGATGGAGTTTATCTATTTACAATAAATTATACTTACTGGTGGCACAGACATTCCTGTCTGTGAATAAATTTTTATATTTGAAATATGTCCCAAAACGATCTTACTATTAAAAAGAGAAACCTTCCTCATTGGTTTTTAGGAGATTCAGTATATTTTATTACTTTTAGAACAAAAGGAATAACTTTATTGGAAGAAGATAGAGCAATTATTCTGCAGCATATAGTTGAAGGAAATAACAATTTTTATACTCTCTTTGGCGCAGTAATTATGCCTGATCATTGTCATATTATTTTAAAACCTGATGAAAAATATAGTTTAAGTAGAATATTAAAAGGTATTAAAGGGGTAACAGCAAGAAAAATCAATGTAAAAAGAAATGAAAAGGGTTCACTATGGATGGATGAATCATTCGACAGAATAATAAGGGATGAAGTAGAATTAATAGAAAAAATGAACTACATTTTATATAATCCAGTAAAAAATGGATTAGTTGATGACCCAGTACTTTATAAGGGACTTTATATTAATTATGATGCATTGTAAAATTACAGACAAAAATGTCTGTGCCACAAGATGATTTTATTACGTGCCCAGACAGAGACTGGGCACGAGGTAAAATAATTAAATGATTAGAATTATTATTGTCTACTTTTTTGTAATTTTTCTTATTCGATGTCCACCTGGTTCTATTACGACAAACGATTGCGCTAATTCATCATCTAAATGAGACAGCCCAATCTGTGCAACTTGAATAACATCGTGCCCTAAATGATTCAAGAATCGGGCAGTAATTGCATAGACGTCTTGATCAAGCAGAAATTTCATACTGGTAATTTATGTATTGAAGTAGAGAAAATCAAGCCACTTTTTACCACAAATTAGCTAGTGGAAAGCAGAAATTTCATACTGGTAATGTGGAGAGATGGATGTCTTCAGAAACCACAAGGGCAATCGCATACTGAATGCAAGCCCGTATATCATCGTTTGTAAGGTCTGGAAAGTAATCTTTTATTATTTCTTTAAATGAAAATCCATCGGCGAGCAATTCGAGAACGCTTTGAACCGTAATACGTGTGCCAGTAATGCACGGCTTCCCAAAATGAATCTTTGGATCAACGGTAATCCTATTCATTGTTTTGCCTTATAAAAATAAATTTATGTTACAATATAAATTACTCCATAATCCAAAGCAAGAAATATTATTTATCTACGAAGCGATGTCATTTTAATCTTTTCCACCGTCTCGCGACAGTAACACTGTTAGTAAGGAACGCAATGCATAATGGTTTTGCTACTGTTACATTTCCCTTAGTTTCTCAATCCTCTGCAGTACCGGCGGGTGCGAATAATTCAAAAACACATACAACGGGTGCGGCGTCAGGTTTGAAAGATTGTGCACTGACAGTTTTTTCAGTGCAGAAACCAGATTCTCCGGCTTCTTATACGTTTCAGCCGAATACCGGTCGGCTTCGTATTCGTTCTTCCGGGAATAGATATTCAACCCGATTGATAAAAACAACTCAATCGGAGTATACAGCAGTCCGAAGAAAATCAGACCGGTATAAATTGAGGGTTTATCCACAAAAAAGGCATCAAACAATCCCTTTTGGCTGATAAAAATCGAGAGCAGAAAGAAAAGCACACCGGTATGCGCTATCGAAATAACCAGACCCTTGATAATGTGCTTTTTCTTATAATGCCCGATTTCGTGCGCCAGAACGGCAACCAGCTCACCGACCGTATGTTTTGCAATAAGCGTGTCAAAGAGGGCAATCCGCTTATTCTTGCCGAAGCCGGTGAAAAAGGCATTCGATTTGGACGACCGCCGCGACCCATCCATCACAAACACACCCTTTAATGAGAATTTTACAGATTCTGCATACGAGAGAATCGTATCTTTCAATTCGCCGGGTTCAAGCGCTGTGAATTTATTGAACAGTGGCATTATCCATGTTGGAGCAATAAATTGAACGAATAATTCAAATAATGCGACTGCAATCCAGCAGTACACCCAGGCGAGCGTCCCCGCATATACAAAAAAGGCTAACACGCCGGCTAACAAGGGTCCACCCAGAACAATCGTTAAACCAATCCCCTTTAAAATATCCTTCACAAACGTTGCCGGCGTCGTCCGGTTAAATCCAAACCGCTCCTCAATAACAAATGTACGATAAATGCTGAACGGCAGGGATATCAACATTCTTAATAATAGTAATATTCCAATATAAATAAGCCCAGACCAGACAGGATGCTCAACCCATCCCCGAACTATCCGGTCGAGCGCATTAAATCCACCCAGAAACCAGAATACAAGCAAAACCGCTAAATCAAATAGTTCAACAATAAACCCGAACCGTGTATTCACCCGGAGATAGTTCTGCGATTGTTTATATTTTTCAGCGTCGTATACGCTTTCAAATTCTAAGGGTAATCTGTCCGTTATCGCTCGGAGATTCAATATATCGGAAATTAACTGCAGAACAAAATCCGTAATCAGTGCCAAAAGAATCACAACCGCAAAAATATTCATTCTACACCCTCTTTAAAATCTCATTGCCTTCTGCATTACCTATCCAATTCTCATATTACAATAAATTATATCAAAAAATTATACAATGTCAATAATTATATTTTTTAGAATGTATTCCAGTATACTTTATTTCCCTAAATTGACACTATCAGGTTAAAATTCTTCATATGGAGCAACGATAATATTTTTAAATCCCCCTAAACCCCCCTTGAATAAAGTGGGATTTCAATTACATAGTTATGGATTTTTTATCTGGATATTGGATTTTTAATTTAGTAAGTTTTATTGATTTCAATAGAATGAAAAATTCATTATAGTGAAGCCACTGAAAAACTATTTAATAGTACAGATAAACCGATAAAGATTGCATTATTATTTAATGGAGGCAGTATGTTTTCCACGATAAACAGTTTTAAAGCCGTATGGGAGCAGGAGCGAGATGCCACTTTGAAGGTTCTGCGGAACCTGACTGACGCATCGCTTGTAAAGGCAATCACCCCTGAGGAGCGAACCATCGGGCGGGTTGCCTGGCACATCGTTATAACGATTCCAGAAATGATGGAATACCTCGGTCTGGCATTCCCCGGTATCAGCCATAAGGCGCCAGTTCCGAAAACAGCGAAGGAAATCGCTGAAGCCTACGAAAAGGTTTCCGCTTCGGTGCTTGAGCAGATTACTGCAAACTGGACAGATGAGACTCTGAAGGTCGAAGATGAGATGTACGGTCAAAAATGGACACGGTCAGCGTCCCTGCAGTCAATAGTATTCCATCAGATACACCACCGCGGACAGTTGACTGTATTGATGCGGCAGGCAGGCTTAAAATTCCCCGGCGTTTACGGTCCTGCACGAGAGGAATGGGCAACTTACGGTGCCCAACCGCCGGAAGTGTAACAACAAACTACCTCTGCGTAAGTTTAAATACAAAAGTTCAATTAAACTAAAAAAGCCGGGATACAATAGACATATCCCGGCATTTACGTTCATTTGTCGAAATTATATCAGTACAATTTGAATCTCAATAACTGGGATACGGACTTTTTTGTGATTTGATCAGTTACCGTTATGGTGAGTTCTATATCACCCGGATTCAAATTTTTCATATCTAATGCAATGTATTCTATAAATGTTGACCCAACACCTGACCGCATATTTTCTATTGAAATTTCTGTTTTCCGCCCGGGAGCAAGTGTTTTTAACACATCCACGACTCCCCCAGCTTGTTTTATTACTGAAGCAGTATATTTGATTTCTAATGACGAAGCCCCTTGAGGAGTAGTCGCTAAATTATAAATCTCGAAATAGAAAAAGACCGGATTATCGCGTTTCATTTGTCTGAACGGATACGGGAGAACAACTAAATTACTTTTAACGAAATTTTTCTCGCCTGGTTCTGCCGCTCTGATATCCGATGCCATTTCAATATCACTCATCATTAAATCACTCCCGATATACGAGCGAAGCAGGGTTCCGAAACGGTGGCTGCTTTCCCGCAGGCCTTCGGGATTCTTGGTATTAACAAAAATATTTGTAAAACCGGGTGGAACATAATAGAGGAATTGGTCAAATGTATAGGTATTGCTTGATGCTGTACCGCTTGGTTTGCTGATTTTTGAAGTAAGAGAATCCATGGAACCGTGCATAAGGCTGGCGTCCCTTATCAATATTGTATGGAGGAGCGTTGTCGTTTCGGGTTGTCCGGCTTGTTTTGTAAATCGGAGCGATTCGTATTCAACGCCAGTATACAACTCTAAACGGGTTTTACCGCTGTCACCGCGGAATGTCGCATAATCAAGCGATGCGTAGAGTGGTTTTGTATCTGTGATAACTTCATTCAGATTGGTCGGGTACTTTGTGATAACTTCATCTTTTTTGTGCAAATCGTTCACAAGATTATCAACGATGAACTCTCCTGAGTTTTGGATTTGCCCCGTGTCATATCTTCGGAGATAAACCTCATAGATGCCGGTCATTCCTCCTTCATACGCACGGTTCATATAAAGCATCCATCCTATGTCGGATCCCGTAACAGCATCGGTCAGGTCATCAACCAGCGAGTAGTATCCCTTTTCCAATTCAACAAAATCGAAGAAAAGATGAACGTCATAATTGAAATACGCCCAGGACATATTAGGTTTGACAATAACTGAGCGTGCTGTTACAGCTCGGGTATCACTGCTCAGAGAAAATTGTTGTATACCGACACTGGCATCATTCATTAAAAGGCCGGGTAATCCTTCACTCTGACGGTCGGGAGGAGTGAACACTCGCTTCGGTCCGCCAAAGTCAATGTATTTTTCAGTCGGATCACCATATTTTAAATACACCCGTCCACGATCATCAAAACCGGAAAAATCCCGCATATACTGGCTACGGGTTTCCGGATTCGGCATTATTTTAAATTCCTCGTAGACGTAATCTATGCGTTTGAAAAATTCATCCCGCAGTTCATTCACATTGTTCGTTGGTGTTGGGTCGTGGTCGTGGAAATACCGCTCCCGAAAAGTCTCCCGCTGCTCAGGTATCGTGTATAATAAAAATTGTTCCTTCTCCTGGTCATTCAGAAGAAAATGGAAACAGTAATCAATGTAATTATATTTTCCCCAATGGATTAAATACGGTTCGTCGAACGTTACTTCACCGCTGAGTTCCAATGGTTTTTTCCGTTTTATTTCAGTTTTACTTCTCAGCCAAACAATTGAATAATGACGCAGTTTTCTCAATAACAACTGAGGGTCAACGCCAATATACTCAGGGCGTAAAAATTCCTCCGGAGTAACTTTGTACAACCGTTTGACTTCAGCCGCTAAAATGGGAGGCACATCACTGACCTGGGTGAACATCAAGCGCTGTTGTTCTGGCATTGTCGCAAAGCCTTTTAAAAAATATGCTAATGAGCGGTCATAAAAACGAGACTCGAATGACAAGACCATTAAATCAAAAAATGTTCCATAACGGGGTTTTATCTCGTTATTTAATCCATCTTCATAAGCCGCCATTGCGGCTTCTAAATCACCGACCGTAAAAAATCCCCAGCCGATATTGTACAAGTCCTTTGGGTCTTTCGGATGATACTCTATTGTTTTTAAATAAAAATCAAATAAGTCGTCGCACCGCTTCAGCATATTGTTCTCAGTTGCTTTAATTAATTCCGCATACGCTAAATAGCTTGCCAATGAGTCGGGATTTTCTTTAAAGAAATCGAGGACTGCCTTTCTTCCTTTTTCGGCTTCGCCGACGCTAACATAACTTTCAAAAAGTAACAGCAGTGTTTCTCCAGAATCGGGAATATATTTTAATGCCTGCTGATAATAAAATCGCGCCATCCGCCACTTTGTATCAGCCGCCCTTCGGGGCCAGTCCAACTGCAGACGCGCCATTTCAATGTATGCATCTACGTATTTGGGGTCGGTATCAATTGCTCTATCCAACTCCCGCTTCGCACGGTCAAATTGGTTCTTCTCTTTATATACCTTTCCTAAATACATAATCGCCTTTGCGTTTTTGGGCTCTTTGACAATAATCGCATTAAGCGCCTTTTCCGCTTCAGTGTATTGTTTTTTGTCAAAAAGGGCTATAGCCTCATCAATGGTTTGGGCTTGAGTTATCCCATAAACAATACAAACTGAAAATAAAATACAGAGTATTTTGCTCATTCTCATACTGTTTTCCCTTGTTGCTTTATTGATAATATTCTATTGTAACATTATTAATTATACGAGAAATATAACCGTTGGTTATATTAAATATTTAACTTTTTAACATTTTCTGCTCCTATCAATGGGAAGAGAATCTTTTATAATATATACACTTCGATAGAAGACAAGACTCACCTTCTTATATAAAAAATGAAATCTGTAACTGCCTGTACAACAGATAAATTATGTTTTATAAGGCTGCTGAAAAAGTGGTTTTTTAGTATAATTTTTTTATAAGATTGCTTCGTCCCGAGTACCCGGGACTCGCAATGACAGGATAATTAAGCCTGTTCCGCCGAAGGCGGACAAGGAGTGCCGTCCCACAATGCGGGAGGGCAACGAAGCAATCCCTCTATTACCTTTCCAGCATCCTCTTTATATACACCGAAAAACGACGATTTATTCCCTAAAAATATTTCATACTTAAAATATCTTAAATGTAATCACCCGTTTTGTTATTTTGTTTGCGATTTTATCCGTTACGGTAACCGTCAATTCAGCGTCACCGGGAATGAGCGCACCGAGTTCTAATATGCTGTATTCCGCAGTATATGGTTTGTTTCCATTCCGACTGTTTTTTACCGATATTGAGGGAGAAAGCTGTCTGCCGGGGATTATTGATTTAAGTACGTCTGTTAATCCGTAATTTGGGTTTATTACGCGTAACGTATATTCAATGTCATAGTGAGTTTCAGTCGTCGGCGTCAGTGACAAATTGTATATCTCAAAATATATTGATATTGGCTGGGTTTTCTTAACTATTCTGAACGGGTACGGGATTACCGATAATCCGTTTTTTACAAAGTAATTCCGCTGTTCAGCCGGTACAATATCGGAAGCTAACTGGATGTCACTGATTATCAGGGTGTCTACGTTATAATTTCGTAATTCTACCGGACCTCTCAGATTTGCTAATTTGTTTCCTTGTGGATTCAGCGCTTTTGCATTGAAGGAATAGTTATCGGGATTCGTGAGGAGCTCAAACTGTCTGATATCAGACAACGATGATTGTTTTGATGATACATCCTGGGTGATGGTGCTGGTGCCGGAATCCTGCTGGACGATAGAATTGGATTTATCCAGCAGAGCAACCCAGTATTGTACATCTGTTTTTTCTGTAGATGATGTACTCTTTTTGAATTCAAGATTTCGATGATTTATACCGGTATAGAGTTCAAGTATTGTTTTTCCACTGTCGCCTTTAAATGTCGCAAAATCAAGGTTCATCGCCAGTGTCTTTGCCGGCGAGACGACATCTATAATATTTGTCGGATATTTCTCAATGATTTCATCTTTTTTTACTTCTTCAGGAATGAGGAATTCTGCTACGAATATTCCGTAATCATTCGGAGTGAAATTCCGTCTATCGTAATTGTATAAGAATTGTTCGTATATACCGGTCATACTACCTTCATAAGCTCGATTGAGAAACAACATCCAGCTAAACCGATTTCCGTACCCTGCTTCGTCAAGGTTGTCAACTAACGTAAAATATCCCTTTTGCATCTCGACAAAATCGAAAAAGAGATTTCGGTCAAATCGGTCATAATACCACGATATATTCGGCTTGATGACAATAATTCTCCCTGACCTTCCTGAAACACGGATCTCATCAAGTAACATAGGCTGCGAAATGGTTCTTGCAGGCTCATTTCCTAAAACATCATTGCCGCCGAAATCAATGTACAACGAATTCGGTTCACCGTATTTTAAGTATACCTTTCCGCGGTCGTCATAGCCGGTAAAATCCCGCGAATGCCTCGTTTTATCGGATGGGTTTGGAAGAATCGGGAATTCCTGATAGACATACTTGACTCTTCTCAGAAACTCGGTATATAATTCATCTTTTCCGTTTGATGGCGTTGGGTCATTTCGTATAAAATAATTCATTTGGTATGCTTCTAACTCATCGTTTCTCAGGAATTGTTGAAAGATATGTTGTTCGTTTTCATTCAGGAGAAAATAAAATGCATATTCAATATAATTATACATTCCCCAATGGATTAAGTAAGGCTCCGTAAATGTTTTCGTTCCGCTCAATTCTAACGGCTCAGCCCGTTTTATCTCTGTTCTATGGCGGCACCACATAAAAGCGTAATGATGAAGCTTGCGATTAAATACTTCTTCACTTGCCGGCTTTACGGCAGGATTGAGAAACTGAACAAGGTCTATGTGCAATGACTGTGTAAGGGAGCTTGATAGAAACGCCGGAATATGTTTTGGATTAATCAGCTCAAGGCGCTCGGATTCAGGCATACCCGCAAATCCTTTTTGGAAGCATTCAAATGCTTCGCCGTAATGGTAAGTTTCTTCAGCTAACATTCCGGCATCCATCAGGGCATTGTATCCAATGGCATTTGTATTCCTCATCGCCTGACGATAGCAATCCAGAGCAGAGACAACATCCCCGCACGTAAACAGCCACCAGCCGATGGCACAAAGCTCCTCCGTCGTTGCTGTTCCTTGTTCCAACGCAGTATTAATAACGGATTCTATTTTTTCACAGCGCCTTGGAATGTTGTATTCATAATACGATATAAAACCTGCCATTGCGAGGTAGGCTCGTATGGATTGGGGGGATTTTTTAATGTACGTTCCTAATGCAGTAAATGCTTTTGCAGAATCACCGATAGTAAAGTACGCCTCATAAAGGCTATAATAAACTTCCGCTGACGAAGGGTCAAGCTCAAGAGCTTTTTTTAGATACAATTCCGCAGATTTAGCCTGATATTCTTTCGATTTCCCCGGCCGCCGGAGCTCTAATTTTGCACGTTCCATATAGACCGCAGGATTATTTTTATGTGCACTCTCAGCTCTTTTTATCATCTGTTCCGCTTGATTAAATTTATTCTGCTCAAGATATATCCTTGTTAAGAACAACTGCGCGTCCAGATTGTTCTTGTCAGCTTTTAATACGGTTTGAAATACCTTCTCAGCCTGGGTAAAATTTTTTGCGTTATACAGAGATATTCCTTCAGGAACAGTTTGGGAGAAGACGTATTCCGGCTCGCAAAAAACGGAGCAAAGTCTCATTATAAATATAATGGACATCGAGATAAAGCGAATGCGCATTTTTATTTCCTATTGATTATAAATGCAATTATTAAAATTTTAGTGTGTAGCGTAAGCCTTCCCTAACGGGATTGGTTATAACATCAACATACAGCAATTATGTTAATCCTTTATGTTCATTGAACTTATTTCCCGAAAAACCTATTTATAAACAATTTGGTTGAAACACGTATTATAGAGACCTTTGAAAAAATCCACTAAAACGCAAACTATCCGCCTCTTTTTAAAGGGGCGGAGCGGCTACCAAAAAATGAGCTTAAAATTGTTGTATAATCGGTAGCCGCAGGCTTTTCCGCCGAAGGCGGATCTGTTTTCAGAAGCCTGCGTTAAATCAAAGATTTCTATATTATATATACCGTAAATATACCAATTATTCCCTTTATAAGGAATAATATATAAATATTTTTGATTAAAACTCTCAACATTTTTCTTTTGTCTTTTAATATAAACTTTTTAAATTACGGAAAAATGAGTGTGTAATGACATATTTTCGGAGATTCGTATGAAGGTAGCGATTGGACGGGGAGTGCTTGAGATTGTGCAAGGTGATATAACCGAGCAGGCGGTAGATGCAATCGTGAATGCAGCAAATAATCATCTATGGATGGGAGCAGGGGTTGCCGGCGCAATCAAAAAGAAGGGTGGGCAGGAAATTGAGGCGGAAGCAGTTGCCCAGGGTCCGATAGCGGTCGGCTCGGCAGTAATTACCTCTGCGGGGAAATTGCCGGCACGATATGTTATTCACGCTGTCGGGATGGGGCAGGATTTACGCACCGATACAGATAAAGTTAAGAAAACCACCCGCGCAAGCCTTGAATTAGCAGAAAAACAGAAATTATCCTCGATTGCATTTCCGGCAATTGGCACCGGTGTCGGTGGATTAGAGATGCATCTTTGTGCCGATACAATGCTGAGCGAGGCTATTGATTTTTTAATGAAAAGTACAATTCTCAAAACCGTGCGGTTTGTTTTGTTTGATGCGACGGCATTCACTGCCTTTACTGAACGGCTTCAGAAAATTTTTTCAGCACCCAAAAAGAAATAACCAATGGACGAACCATCCCAGAAATCACCGCGCCCCTTCATCGGGATTTTATTCAAGTGCTGTCATGTCTACAGCAGGATTTATATGAATAAAGAAGGCACCGCATTTGTCGGGTGGTGCCCCAAATGTGCAAAAAAAGTTACCTTAACCATTTCTCCAGACGGTGAGGACAGCCAATTCTTTGAAGTAAGCTGAAAATTACCGCTCCGAAGGCAAAAACAGTGCATTTTGTAAACATATTTCCCATATCTTCCGAAATACTGATAAAGAGGTTTATGTGAATATATAGATTGAGACCTTTGAAAAATCCATTAAATCGCAAACTATCCGCCTCTTTTTAAAGGGGCGGAGCGGCTACCAAAAAATGAGCTTAAAATTGTTATATAATTGGTAGCCGCAGGCTTTTCCGCCGAAGGCGGATCTGTTTTCAGAAGCCTGCGTTAAATCAAAGATCTCAGATTTTATATTTTTTTAACGCAGAAAGAAGAGAGCGCATTGCATTTTTAACAAATTATATATGAAGAGATAATGCTTATAAAATATAAAAGTTTTTAAATAGTATTATTTATCAGGTGTTTATGCGTTTTGTAATCATTTTTATTACTCTTGTTGGTAGTCTATACCCGACGATGGCGCCCGCTGAACCGAGCATAGGTTTATATGTTAGTTTTTCTTCACCGAACCGGGAAACGGTCGGGTTGGTTCTGCAGAAGACTAAATTATTGCCGCCTTCTGCAGATACAAACGAGCTGTTTTCGTATTTGAAAAATGCCCAAACTCCACCACCATCTCAATCAAAGCCGTCAAAATTTAATAAGTATAAGATATGGCCTGGAATACAGTCGGTATTATTTGGTCCCCGCATCGGGCTGGAAGCGAATGAGGGGAAACCAGTAACCTTTATTGAAAAAGCAAACCTTTTTGTGCCAATTGTTCCGTTTTTAGCTTATCAGGAAAATGGAATAAAAGGATTTATGACGAGTGCATTTATCTGTCCCCGTGCCGGTATGGAATTAAAAGTGCGCAAAATCCGAACAAGCGAATGGTTCGGGCTTATACCAATTGTCGGTGCTTCAGTGCACCTTATTCTGACACACCATTCGAGAACCTATGTCATTACGGAAGCTGTTTCGGCGGGTATTCTATCCCGTCTCTTGCCTGCATACGAAGCGCTCCGCGGCAAAACAATGACCGAAATAGAAAAAAAGGAAAGAATAAAGCGGTAAGTATTGCCCAGAGTGAGTGATATTATTTGGATTGCCTTGCATTATGCATCGTTTGCATTTTATTTAAATCGCCTCGTACCATTCGGTTGATACACACAATCAAAAGTTACTTCGCCATACTCACTGGATACGCCTGTATTAGAATTATCATCACAATCAACAATTATTACCTCTTTATACTCTTTTGGGCAATTGCACTTTTCCCAAATATTTTCATCATTATCAAATCCACCATTTATAGTCATTGAGCCAATTTCTGCTTTATTTATTATTTTCACCTTATATTTCAGTTTAGTATTCAAAAATATTTTAATTAATCAACAAAGAAAAATCAAGATAAAAAAATTCTATTTTTTCCGGTATACTTCTCTTCTATGACGGATATGATAAATGATTATAACATTTGATGTAAAGTCTACTTGATAAATCACTCTATAATCTCCAACTCTTATTCGATATTCTCGTTCAGAACCTTTTAGTTTACGGTGTTGAGGTGGGAATGGATTACTTGAAAGGGATTCAACGGTGTTGATAATATGAGTAATTTGTTGCCGGTCAATACTCCTTAAATCTTGTTCAGCTGATTTTTTCCACAGAATTTCATAAGAGTCCATCTTTTTCTAACCGTTTCTTAATTTCTTCAAAAGGTATTGTAGACTCGTTATGCCGTTCTGCTATTGTTGCGAGGTCGTGGAGGTCTTCTAAGAGTTCTTCATACTCCTCTATAGGAAGAACTACTGACGTTTTTTCCCCATTTTCATTGACGAGATAATGTTCTTGAAATCTTTTCATTTAAATATCCTCTTATTATCTCAATAATTTATTTATATAGTGTTCATTATTGAACACGACATTTTTTTCTTAATACTTTTCAGGTTTGTTTTGATATGTTTCGTTTATATAGTTTAATCAATCCGCAGTGAAAAATCAAGGGGAAAAGTTCTGTTATAAAATCTGCTACATGCAGGGATTAAAATAAATGGAACGTTTTTTATAATCGGGCAGTACTATAAATAGCCCGAAGCAGGGAAAGGCGGCTGCGTCCCGAGTACTCGGGATGAGGAAAGTCCGGACTCCACAGGGCAGGACGCTCGCCGCAAGGCGAGTCATTCGGTTCTTATTCTTCGGAACTCGGATGAAGGAAAGTGCCACAGAAAACAAACCGCCCCGGATTTGCAGTGGCTTTGCTATGTAAGCCGAATCCGGAGCAAGGGTGAAAAGGTGGAGTAAGAGCCCACCGCGTTCCGAGCAATCGGAACGGCTCGGTAAACCCCGTCCGGAGCGAGGTCAAATAGGGGAGAAGAGACTGCCCGTCTCGTCTGACTCCCGGGTAGACCGCACGGCATAAGCCGTCCCCCGAACACGCGGGGGAAGATAAATAGCCGTCCACGACAGAATCCGGCTTACTATCTGCTTCGGGTTTTTTATTGCCTTTTTCAATAAAAATTTATTAATTACAATAAAAAATATAACGGAGAAGACAGAGAGAGATTAAAAGTTCCCATTAATGGTTAAAAATAAACAGAAAATGAGACCTTTGAAAAAACCCGCCAAAATGCAAACTATCCGCCTCTTTTTAAAGAGGCGGAGCGGCTACCAAAAAATGAGTTATATGATCGGTAGCCGCAGGCTTTAGCCTGCGTTAAATCAAGGATTTCAGAAAATAAATATGTACATCTTTGACATAAAGTATGGAAAGGCATTTACTCCCAAACGGATTTTGAATAGTGTCCGACTATTGGGTTCATATTATTTTTCCGTTCTGACAGGGAATATTATCGTATCAGGCTACCCGCTGGTGCTGTCCATCGAGCCGACAAATATTTGCAACCTCAAATGCCCGCAATGCCCCACCGGTATGGGAATATTAAAACGCCCGCAGGGATATATGGATTTTGCTCTCTATCGCTCAATCATTGATTCAATTGGTGATTATATTATAACGGCACAATTCTTTTTTCAGGGTGAACCCTTCCTGCATAAACAGCTCCCCGAAATGATTGCTTATGCAAACCATAAAAAGATTTATACCATTACAAGCACAAACGGACATTTTTTAACTGAATCACTCATTGCCTTGTTATGTGATTCCGGACTTGATGTGCTTATTATTGGAATAGATGGTGTTACCGCAGACACCTATCAGTTTTACCGGCGGAACGGTTCATTAAACATAGTTTTAGACGGAATCCGCCGGGTGATTGACACACGCAATCAAAAAAAACGCAAACATCCGAAACTCTATCTTCAGTTCCTTGTTATGAAACATAATGAAGACCAAATAGATGCAGTGAAACGAATCGGAAAAGAACTTGGTGTTGATAAGGTGCTTCTAAAAACGGCTCAAGTTTATCAAACGACAGACGTTGATGACTTTTTGCCTGATAACCCTGAATTGTCCCGGTATGAAAAATCATCACAGGGAATGCGGTTAAAATCTCCTCTCCCAAACCGATGCAGACGGGTATGGACAAATACTGTGTTCACGTGGGACGGCACAGCCGCTTCCTGCTGTTTTGACAAAGATGCCGAATATTCATTCGGTGTATGGAATACCAAACCCTTTAAATTACTTTGGAAAAGCGATCGGGCGATGCAACTCCGCCGTCGCATTTTTAAAAATCGTTCTTCCATTCCAATCTGCACAAACTGCACAGAAGGTATCCGGGAATTTTTATAGAATTGTCAATTTTAAGAAAAAGTGTATTGTAACATAATGCCGTTTTTCATTCTATCATTTTAATGTTGATATTCCACGAATACATTATATGAATCAGTATCTTTTCAAAGAGCATATAGTATTAATTTTTACTTACTGTTTGCAATATTCTTCCAAAGGTATATCGTTAACGAATGACCGTTATTGAAATTATATTCCTCGTCTCAGGCATTGTTTATATTCTGCTCGGCATTATGCTCATACTGGGCATACTCCGGCATCGCCCGGGTAAAAATGATTACGAGCCGTTTGTCAGCATCGTTGTCCCCGTGCGAAATGAAGAAAAAAACATTATCCGATGTTTAGATGCACTCGATGCACTCGATTACCCAAATAATAAAATAGAACTTATCATTGTGGATGACCATTCAGAAGACAGCACTGTGGGTCTGATAACATCATATAAATCATCGTCAATACCCATACGACTTATTTCCCTCTCGTCAAGTCCCGAAAAACAGAGCGGGAAAATTGCCGCACTAACAGAGGGATACCGAACGGCACACGGTGAAATTATCTTTCAGACTGACGCGGACTGTGCGGTCCCACCACAATGGGTGCGGGCTATGGTGTCACATTTTTCCAATAATTCAGGCATCGTCGGGGGGATAATACTGGTTCAGGAAGGCAATAAAACGAGCACGTGTCTTGCCCATATCCAATCATTAGATGTATTATATTTATTAGGGGCAGGTATCGGCTCTCAGGGTATCAATATCCCATTAAGCTGTTTCGCCAACAATATAGCTGTCCGAAAAATGGCTTATGATGCTGTCGGCGGATATGACCGGATTCCATTTACTTTTACTGAAGATTTCGCACTGGTACAATTAGTAACCTCAGCTGGTTGGAAGGTTCACTATGCCCTGAATGAAAATGCCATTGTTTATAGCCAGACACCCGAGTCTCTTCGCTCGTTCATCAACCAGCGGCTTCGCTGGCTGTCAGGGGGTCTCAAATATGCGGGAAAAGGTGTTATCCTGTTAGGAGCCGCGTTTATCCTGCATATTCTATTGATAATCGGACTCTTCGGTATTATCAATAGTACCCTGTATATAACGATTCTGGGTGTCGTTTTATCAACAGATTTTATCTTTCTCTCCATTTTGACAAAAAAAATCAATAAAAAATTAATCTTACGGTTTTTTTTCCTGTTTGAGTTTTATTATATTGTATGTACAACGTTTTTGGGATTCATAATGCCGTTTGCCAATAGTTTATTATGGAAAGGACGGGATTATAAAGAATAAGAAATCCCGTTTTTCGATGGATTAAACCACTGTCTTTATTCACAATAAAGTCTCGCAACCAGAAGGATAACTCGCCTTCGCCGATTTTATGAATATGTTAAAACGATTACTCTTAACTTCTTTGAAACTAACAACACATATTCCTCATCGAATCGCTCCCGGTCAGCCGATTCCGCTTTTGGTTGTTATAAATAATACCCGCCCCGCTCCAATCATCCTTGAGTCAATTGCAGTCCAATGTATACAGAACGGAAAAACAGTATACACTGCACTTCCGTTACCGGAGCCGGTTGAAATCAGATCTCATCACTGGAGCAATCTGTTTGCCATTACAACTATACCGGAATCAATAACTGGCGACTTGTCGCTCCATATTTTATATAAAATAACGAGTAACAGGAAAACGAATACCATTTCCCATTCAAAGACTATTTTTCGTGCTGTTGACCCATTCCCGCGATTAGACCATTTTTATTACGGCGATATGCAGTTTTATGCCTATTCGCTCTATCCAGTGATAACAAATACCGCAATAGTGAACTTTACCGCAGTTATTGCAAAAGCGATGGGGTTACATTTCGCCGCTGCTGTAGAACCGGGAGCTTCGGGAAAATATGAAATGCCGGAAAGAGGAAGCGGCACGTGGAACCTGTTTCTAACGGCAGTAGAACACGTCAACCGCACAAATGATATTGTTGTTCTTACCGGAGAAAAAATCAATTGCTCCGCTGGCATCAACAAAAATATACAACTTTTAATAATTAATAATACTCATTCTTTTACCGATAATATCCCTTCGGGAATACATCCCTTCGGGACAGGACAAAACCATATTGTAAAAAATACTAAATTCAATGATGTTATTCAACAGGCATCACCGACTTCGCTCCTTATTATCCCACTGAGTGAGCTCTGTAATAATTCTTCCATTGAACAGATTTTATCGCACAATCGGTTACCTTTAAAAGATTCTACTCAGACAAATCCTATCTGCCTTTTAATAAACCGAATAACTGAAAAAGATTTTCAACACTGGCAAAACAAATGGGTTGAATTACTGGCAAAAGGATACCGTGTCTATATATATGCCGGCGGAGATATACCACCCGATGTTGAATCCGAACGGCACCCATTACTGTCATTAATTCTTCATGGAAGTTCATCTCATAAATACAATTCTCCATTACAAACAAGTTTGTACTGTGCTTCACCAGTCGCAAAAGAAACAATTATAGCAAGTCTAAAAAGCGGCGCCTCAGTTATTACCGACGGACCCCTTCTTGCATTAACGGTTCAAAATGAAAATGGTGAATACTGCATTCTGGGCGGTGAGTCCACCGGCAAAATATTTGTAGTATCCTATAATGCAGTCTCAACGCCAGAGTTCGGTTTTATTAAAGAACTCCGGTTATATACCGGTGATACTTCAGAAAAAAAAGAAGAGCTTATCTTTACCGCCCGATACGCTGATAATACATATACGATACAAGGCGATATTACATTACTGCCCTCCAGCGAACAAAGTTATATCCGCGGTGAGGTCATTTCCAAAAATTCAAACATACATCACCCAAAAACTTGCATTACAAACCCAATCTGGCTCCGCCTGCCGAAAAAAAATCAATCTATTGAAATTCGTCTCGATCTATAGGGGGGAATCCATCCCTTCGGGAAAAAAATATGCCCTTTCTCCTTAACGTTGCCGGACTTATCATAACAGTGCTTTATGGATTATTTATTCTCTCCTTAATCTCCGGACTTCGCCGTCTCCAACCGGGTACTTCTCAAAAAAAACCCTTTATATCAGTCGTTGTCGCTGTCAGAAACGAAGAGCAGACAATTGAATTATGCGTATCTGCACTTCTCAATCAAAATTATCCATCAGAAAAATACGAAATCATCATCGTAAACGACCGCTCGGAAGATGCTACCGGAAGTATACTCAAACACCTCCAGCAGTTTCACCCTCAGCTCAAAGTAATAGATATATATTCCATCCCCGATTCATATTCATCAAAAAAATATGCACTCTCTCAGGGAATTCATTCCGCTCAGGGAGAAATAATTCTCACCACCGATGCTGATTGTGTTCCCCCAGCAACCTGGGTCTCTGAAATGGTTACCTATTTCGATGATACAACCGGATTTGTTGCGGGATTTTCACCGCATTATCATAAACGGTATCAGCGGGGGATAATTTCAAGTTTTCTCTATATGGATTCGCTGGGATTAGCTGCCGCATCTGCAGGAGGAATCGGAAGAGGAACTGCCTGGACCTGCGCCGGAAGAAACCTCGCCTACCGAAAATCTGCGTTTGAGGAAGTCGGCGGATTTGAATCAGTGAAACATATCATTTCCGGCGATGATGATTTGCTTATGTTTTTGATACAGAGAAAAACAAAATGGAAACTCCGATTTGCAATTGGGCAAAACGCCGTTGTTCCAACGTATAGCGACTTAACAGTAAAAGAATTTATTCACCAGCGGATGCGGCATTCGTCAAAATTCTTTGTCCACCCGCCGTTGGTTAAAGCATCAGCATTGGCAATTGTCCTGTTTTATAGTGCGTTCTTATTATATCCCGTATATATGCTCGGTACATTTCAATGGGTTTGGTCATATCTGTTTATAGCTGGAAGTAAATATATTATTGAAACTATTACCCTCAAGCGTGCCGCAAATCTATTTGGCGCATCATTTCACCTGGATCAATTCTTGCCTGCCTTTATTCTCCATCCATTCGTAATCGTCATATTCGGTATTCTGGGATCAGTTGGTAAAACGAAATGGAAATAAAAAACCTGACTGCTATATTAAACGACTTAATAAATTTTTATCTGTGTTTATTCCCGAGTACTCGGGATTCATCTGTGGTTTATAATATTAATACACATTAATCAATTCTAATTTTGCACAAACGGTAATATAAAATAATTGGTATATCGCATTAATACTTTCCAGATTCAACAATGTCGCCTTCAGTCGTTATATACCGCCGGTGAAGGTCGGCTGTTAAACAGGAATGCACCGGAATCACGTACATAATATCTCCGACTGAAATTCTCCCAAAGGTTTCTGCATCAGTTTTTACAATACCGTGTTCCTGTGAAAGTGCTGAAACGTACAAATCCTGAAGGATTTTTCCCCATCCATTATCTACGGGCACTGCTATTCTGCCGTATACTTTTGTTCCATTTGAGTCTATCAGAACGTCTTTTGAAAGATGCACCGCACCGCCATATAAGATAATTTCAAGCCGGCTTTTATGCTTTGCAACTACCGGGCAGGCGCAGGCAAGGGCAATGTCATCCTCCGTACAGGAGCCAATTGCCAATTGTGTTGCATCATAAAATACGAAATTCCCCGGCCGAACCTCATCAATACCGTCAAATCGCTCCACTACACTGCAGCAGGGCGTATCACCGATGGAAATCTCAATCGGGGAAAAGCCGGCATTTACTAATCTGCTTTTTACAAAATTCATCCTGTTAACTTGTTCAGCATACAACTGAGTAACACTATCACGACTTCGGAGATTATAAGAATGTCCCGCATGGGTAAGAATCCCGTTTAAAGTCATCCGTTTTGAACCTTTTATTGTCTCTGCCGCCCGGATTACTGCTTCAGTATCTGTATAGTCAATCCCCGTGCGGTTATAACCGACGTCTATCTTTATCCATATTTGTACTGGATAGTAGAGCAATTTATCAAGATTTTTCGCCACCTCAAATTCCTCAACAAGCAGATGCAAGCTGATAGCCTTTGCGAGTTCATTAATCCCATCTATCTGCCGCACGTTAATCGGGAACGCTATCATAATATCATTCCAGCGGTATCCTGCAAAATACTTCGCCATATCAACCGATGAAACCGTTATAGTCCGGATGCCGAAATCACGGAACCATTCCCCAATAGTGGCGGATTGATGGGTTTTAAAATGCGGGCGGAATCGGACATCACTTTTCCAGGATTTTTCCTCCATCCGGGAAATATTAGCAATAATCCGCTTTTTATTAATAACCAATGTTGGTTTTTCAATATTTAATGATGAAGATGTGCTCATTTCTTCACTTCTTTCTATTATTGCACTTTATATTTAATATAAAATATACATCATTTTGAAATCTTCAAAAATAAAAAAGGATTGCAGAAAACTCCTGCAATCCTTTTATTGAAACCTGTTCTAATTTCGTAATCACTTCTGTGGTAAATCAAACACAAGACCGACGTTTATACCAAAATACATACCCGATGGGTCAGACATAACATAATTTAAAACGGCGTTTGCATCAAGTTTGTATTTCCCGAGGTCATAGATAATCCCGGCGCCCGGAGCAATACCTAAATTGTTATCCTTAAAATCACCCTGTCCCAAATAATACCCTAAAAGCCCTGAAACATACGGCGTCATTTTGCCTTTTGCAGCCAGAAAGTAATCAGCACCAACATAAAGCGGAAGATATGTGCCTTTCGTTTTTACTGTTGATGAAATAGTTCCAAAAAAGGGAAAAGTAACACTGATTGTTTCTTCCTTTTCGCCGAACATATGATACCCCAGAGCGCCTTTGATAGCGATATTATCTTTGTAATAATATCTGAACGTCGCTCCGCCGCCAAAGCCTAATTTCGCCACATCGGCAAGGTCACCAAACGGGTAGACAATACTTAAATTGACACCAACCTTCATTGGCTTCTGGGCAGAAGCCGGGACACCCATCATCAAGACAAGTCCCAAAATTACGAAAACTACTGCAACCTTCTTCATGGTCGCTCCTTTTAATAAATTGAACTTTGTTTTCCCTATGATTGGATATTGTTTTCTATTCCTTCACATCGGGAATTTGGCAATGTGCTCCACACTTCTCTGAATTATAGATTGTAAAGTATATATATTTTCTTTGAGAAATGCAAGAGAAAAATAAAAATACAAATCTGATTTTGTGGTTAAGTTCTAATAGTATAGAACGAAATTAACGGGTAAATTGTTTATATCCATATATAAATTCAACAAAAAGAATTACACGCGTAACTTTCACCATATAGGTACCAGCTGTCAATCTCGTCATTAAAGCTCCCGGACTTGCCATTGAATATGCACCCTGAGCAGTTATTGTAGAACCGTGTGTAACAGGAGAGCTTATATTATTTGCTGGACCTGTGATAAGAACGGTAGCATATCCCCAAATTATTACAGTAGGAGTAGATGGATTATAAACAGTAATGGAATATACATTCCCGCCAGTCCAGGAATACTGCGGCTGGTCTCCAGAACCAACAGTAATTGCTATTGTTCCCGTCTGGGTACCGGTATCAGTTGGTGTCGTCTCTTATTTAATAAAAAATGAACAAAAAACAAGCTTTTTATTCACTTCTTTAAAAAAAGTAACGAAAAAATAAAAGACCTGTGGTGAAGGTCATAAATGAAAAACTATTTTCTTGCATTATAACAATTTTTTCTGTAGTTTTAATGCTTAAAATGACGCTAATCATTTATAAAGGAGAAGCTCTATGAACGGATTAAAAAAGTTGTTCGTCGTAAGCAGTGTTCTGATTCTGTCACTGTTCTTATTGACGACTGGTATTTCTGCCCAGAATTTAGACGAAACGATGAAAAGCCTGTCTGAAACAGCAGGCAAGGCGTATGTAAAGCCGGTTGTTAACGGATTTGGTGCTGATTTGAACGGTGGGTGGTATCATAAAGCACCGCGGGCAAAGCTTTTCAGTATTGATTTTGAATTTGGCGTTGTCGCAATGGGTTCACTCTTTGAAGACAAAGACAAATCATTTGCCACATCCGGCACGTTCCGTTTTACGAAGGATCAAGCCGCTACATTAGTTCCGACGAGCTTACCGATAAGTGTTCAAAATTCACTTATTAATACGATTATAAATAAGGATTATACGGTAACAATGAGTGGTCCGACTGTCGTTGGCGATAAAAATGACAATATAAAAATTGTCTTCCCGGGTGACGTTATAAATGTTCCCAGCGTCGGGAATCAAACAATTGCCGCCAAAACAATTGACATTACTGATGCGAAGGGATTAATTGACTTTAGAGCTGTTCCGCTTGCCGCACCGCAGGTAACCGTTGGAACTATACTTGGAACACAGGCCGCCTTCCGGTATCTGCCCGAACTTGATTTGAGCAAATTTAGTGATAAAATAACTATTGGCAAAGTAAAATACTTCGGCTGGGGCGTCCAACACAACCCGAAAGCCTATATGTTCAAGTTCATTCCATTAGATTTTTCGTTGAGCTATTTCACTCAAAAATTAAATGTCGGAGAAATTTTAGAAGCCACTGCTTCTGCGTATGGTATTAACGTCAGCAAACAGTTAGGCCCTGGATGGCTCAATATAACCCCGTATGCCGGCTATATGCTTGAGAAATCTACATTAAAATTCAAATATGATTATGTTATTGATACGGCTACAAATAAAATGCAGTCGGTTGCATTTGAAATGGACGGCGAAAATGAAAACAGGATCACCCTCGGACTCGGATTAAAATTATTATTCTTAAATATCACCGCTGATTATAATATTGGTAAAGTAAAATCAGCAACAGTAGGCCTCTGGTTATTGTCATTTTAATAAATTGTTATAGAGCGCGAGGATGTTGATAAAAAAATTTTTCAGCATAATCTGTTACAGTTATAAAAAAAGCGGGAGAGCCTCTTCCGCTTTTTTATTTTAATAACATTTTAAAATATCGTTTAGATAGTACTCTATTATTTTATGATATTTTGGTAAGTTTTTCAATTTCTGTTAAAACAAAAATCTGAGTTTCCTGCGTCCTCCGTTGTACCTTATACGGAGAAAAATATTAAATCTTACCTCAATATAAAAATATTATCAAAGTACTGTAACTTTAAAAATATTTTATCGTATTGCTCATAGAGTAAACTATTGTTTTAAATAATACCAGGAGACAGAAAAATGAAACATCGTATTGTTCCAGCAGTTCTCTACGCATTTTTGATCCTCCCTTTGATGACGTATGCCCAGGAAAGGGGAGCGATTGGAATAGGTTTTACGAATACCAGTGCACCATTTGGCATCCGCTGGTGGTTTGCGAAAAATGTTGGCATTGATTTCAATATCGGGGGAAACATCAGCGAGAATCAGAGTACTTCATCATTTGAAAATCATAAAAAATCATCAACAACACTTGCTTTTGAGTGCGGCATTCCAATCATTTCGGAAAAAATTGATAAAGCTTCAATTGTTATCCGCCCCGGTGTACATTATGAATATTATAGCACCGGCTTAATTAATCACCGTGTTGAATTTAAACTTTCAATCGGAACTGAATTTTTCTTAACCGAACGTCTCTCTATTGATGCCGCCTCTGGAGTATTTTATGCATCTACTGAGACAACAGTATTATCACGATCTGGTAGAAATTATATGCCTTTTGGGAGAAGGTTTATATATGATGAAGAAAATTTAAACTCATACGGAACGTTTTGCTCTTTAGGATTCCACTTTTATTTTAAAAAGTGACTCAAAAATCCTTCTTAATCTTTTCAAGCTCCTGAGTGATTTTTGCAAGGTGGATAAGGAGGGCTTCTAAACGGGAATAATATACATCCTCCCGCAATTTGGCTTTTTGCGATTTCAGCTCAGCAATATCCTGCTCCACTGTTTCCTGTTCCTGAAGCAGGCGAATGACAGTGCTGTCTAAAACGGCAGAAGAAGTGATAGCGGCTGTCCGGCGCTTTAAAAAAGTCATAGCGGCTAAATGACCCTCATCATTTTTCTCCAATTCTGAGGCACGGAATGAATTCTTATCTCCGGTATCTTCCAATTGAGGATGTTCCGTTGCAAGATGGTTGCTCTGTTCATACCATAAGTTCGTCTTATCTGATGCATAGGTAAAAATTTCAAGCAATGAAACGTCGCCGTTTTTGTCAAGGTCAGAAGCCATGTTTACCAACGCCTCAACAAGAAATTCAGGAAAACACGTTTCTATCCGCTCTGTGCCCGATTTGGTCGCTGTGATAATGATTCTGTTCGGAGCACTTAATTTTTCAATAAACGGAAAACTTGACTGTGACGTATTAATGAAGATAATCCGCCCGGCTTTTAACTGCTTCACCAGCTCAGCATACTCTGTATCAGTCAGGTCTCTTCCAGGGAGATTAAACTTTGCTTCTTTTCCGTCAAAACTCCCGTGCCCAAACAGGATAATGTATACATAGTCTTTGGGAGTAACCTTTTTCGCCAGCTCAGCAAATTGTGCTTTGACATTTTCTGCTTCGGAGGTTGCGACAACATAATTAACGTCATTTGGTCTTGTCTCCGCAAGAACAATAACGTTTTTCTCCGGAAATCCGAATTTATCAATTAACGCTTTCCGGGTGTCAAACAGATATTTCTGGTACTTTGTGCTGTATTCCTCGCTCCATCCTGCTCCCCCGATAAGCAGTGCATAGCTGGTGAAAATCCCTTGCGCAGAGATATGACCGGGTATAAACAAACCGGTAACCATCGCAAAAACAACCAGCGATTGCAAAACGAGCTTACTGATATGTTTAATTATTTTAATTTTCATAGTTCATATTTATAAACTGATGTTACGGTAGTCCTTTCCGCCGGCGGTAAATCCATTCTGCCGATAATAGGCATAATGCCAGGAGAAAGAGTATCGGCATATCCCACAAATATTCTTTCCGATACACAGAGACGCTTGATTTATGAGTAACGAGATTTTCCGGTATCTTTTCATACGAAGCGGCGTCATAATAGAAACCGCCGTTGGTTTCTGCAAGACTCTGCAAATACTTTTTTTTCAATGTTGCATTGAAATATTCCTTTTTTGGCGTTCGGGTCAGGAAGCTTTTATGATGTTGTCCTATTGTCTTGCCGTTTTTGACAGCATCAACGTCTACTTTATAGACACCCTGCTCCTGCGGCACGAACGGTGCAACATATTCACCGTCACTGGTTAAATCGGGATGAAACTGCAGAGGTTTCACCGAACCAAACGGGTCTGTAACGGTGCCGTGAACTTCAATAGCATTCTGCGGATTAAATTCTTTGTCATACACAGTTACTCGGACAGGAACTTCCTCTTGTGGTGCGTAGACTTTATCCTCAAGATAGATATTCACCTGCTGAGGGGCTTCAGCAACCAGCCAGCGTACCAACTGCCGCCAGAAGCGTTCATCGTTGGTATTTTCTGAATCTTTTTGCATTTTCCACCGCCAGGTGCTGGAGGTAGCGAGCGCGGCGGTTCGTCCTTTTCCGAACCGCTGGATTACCAGCAATGGTTCAGCAGGGCCGTTCGTATCTTCTGGTTTTTCCGATAGGACAACAGCCCCGGGTTTAATACCCCCGAACAAATTAATATTGCTGATTTTCGGCATTTCTGCCCATTTTGCTCTGCTCGTACCAGGGTCATTTGCCAGTTTTAATATCGGGTGCTCAAGACCTGCCGGCGTTGGTCTGAACTCCATTCCGGTTTTATCAGAGTAGGTATCGGGATTATAAAAATCCGGTTTGAATGGATGCCGGCGGCGCGGATCTATAAAAATCGGCAGAATGTCTTCAATCGGTGTGTCCCAGTAATCCCCCTCAGCAAATGAATTCGCCGCACCAGTCATCATAAATCCGCCGCCGCGTTTTCCGACAAATTGTTCCAGCATTTCTACCTGACTCAACGTGAAAAATGAATACTCTATATCTCCGAAGATTATCGCACGGAACTTATACAACTCTTCAAAAGTCGTTGGGAATCCATATTTTAGCTCATCAGAGGAATAAATTCCCTGACGATAAAATTTTCCTCCGCCCGTTCGGATTAAAGAAGTAAATTCAAATACCGGATCATTCTCAAGAGCGCGTTTAATAAACTTGAATTCAGCTCTCGGATGCCCTTCCACAAACAATACCCGAATTGAATCCTTCTCTGTATTAATAAGCACATTCATTGCATTATTATCGGTATTAATTTCATCCGGCAATTTTTCAATTTGAACGATATACTCTGCCGCTTCATTGTTTTCCGGCTCATAAAATATATCTGCATTATCCGTTTTACCGTTTCCGGAAAGGTTTTTTACTTCAGTGTGCACTAATTTATCACCCTTATACAAGCTGAGTTTAGCAGGCTCGCGCTCTTTTATCCAGCTCCGCATTTTTACCGAAATCTCAGTCCCCGCTCCTACCCGTAGTCCGCGGTTAAACGTTACATCAAGCAGTTCACGCTCCTGTTTGAATTCATTATTCCCTACACCGACAATATGCATAGGAATATTCAAACTTTTCAGATGCTCCATATCGCTTAATGGACTGTCGGTGCTGTTGTCTGCCCCATCAGTAAGCATAACAACACCTGCCAGTGGCAATCCTTTAAAATCATCGAGGACACGTTTCAGTGCCGTTGAGAAATTTGTTCCGGTGCCAGTCCCGGTGAGATATGCAACACTATCAGTCCGGGTAATATCGGTACTAAATGAATAGACCCGCACCTTGAAATTATCTTGTAACTTTTTAATAATTCCATTCTTCTTATCATTCAAAATATATTGAGCATCGGCAAGCCTGGTTGGCTTCAGTTTTCCATCTTTGATCGTCATACTCTCTGAATTATCCACCAGAACAGCGAGAAAATTGGTATTTGGAATAATATCCGGCATCAAAAGCGAGGGTTCCACGAGCGGCAGGCAAATCAGCAGTAATGCAGTTATTTTGAGCGAAAAAGATATTGCTTTCTGTCTTTTTGTCGTATATATCCGGGCAACGCGGTACACGACAAAAAACGCCACGGCAATAAGTATTGCGAGAACAAGATACGGGATTATTGCTCTTCCTGCCTCAAAAATGAGCGTTCCTTCAGAGTAGTTGGAAAACTTCAGCTTAAAGAGCCATTGGAAAATTGTATTCATCAATAGAGTCGTTTTTATTTATTTGAAACCTTCGAAAAAATATTATAAACCGCAAACTATCCGCCCTGACTGAAATGGGCGGATAGCCTGCGTTAAATCAAAGATTTATTATTTTTTATTTAACCTTTTTTCTTGATTTTTGAGAGTATTTCATAGTACTTCTCAACTATCTTTTTATATTCAGGGGGAACATCGGCAACCCGCCCTTCATAGAGTTTTCGTTCCAGCTCGATTTTATTTGCCTGCACTACCATTTTTGTTTCAATTTGATCGAATGATTCCATAACTGAATTTTTGAAAAATTCTGTGCTCGACTTATCGAGCAGTCTCCCGGTATAACTCAGACTATTCAAGCTGTTCTGTGCATTCTGGACAGAACCTTGCATAGATTGGTTTCCACTGAAATCTCTCTGAAGCCGATTCAGGAGTTCTTGAGAACGTTGTACTTCAGACTGGAATCGCATAGCATCTGCCCGCATCATCTGTTCGATGTTTTGCTGACCAGCACCACCTCCACCCTGCGGTTGACCCTGTTGTCTTTGCTGGCTGCCTTGCTGCCCCTGTTGGCCTTGCTGGCCTTGCTGGCCTTGCTGACCTTGTTGACCTTGTTGACCCTGTTGACCTTGTTGACCTTGCTGCTGACCCTGACGTTGTTGAGCTTGCTGTTGACCCTGTTGACCTTGCTGACCTTGCTGTTGCTGGCCTTGTTGACCTTGCTGCTGACCCTGACGTTGTTGAGCTTGCTGTTGGCCTTGTTGTCCCTGTTGTCCTTGCTGACCTTGCTGCGCAGCCTCCTGTGCCTTCAGTGCTTCTAAATTCCGCTCATTCTGGGTAATAAGATTATCAAACCGGGTTAACTGATCGCGCATTTCTTTGATATTTTTATTCAATTTCTCTAATTCAGTCAGCGGCAATTCATTTTCCACGTTTTTCAATTGCTCCTGAACCCGTTCAAGACTTTTTTGTATTTCTTTTTCCACTAATTGCGCTGTCTGCATTTGACCGGATCCGATTGCGTTCTGAGAAAGCCTCATATTTGGTTCAATGTCTTCTTTTTGAAGCGACTGAGAGAAATTCCGCATTTCAGCCGCAACTTTTGATTTATTTTGAATCGTTTTATCTTCGATAGATTTTGCGAGATTCTTCAATGATTCGGTATTATCAACCATATTTTCTCGTTTTTGTAAGAGCCGGTTGACATCCTCCCGTGGAGGCCGCTTTTCCGCTCGCAGTTGTGTTTCATTATTTGTTTGCTCAATGTCTTTTGCAAGCTGTTCTTCCTGCTGACGATATTGCTGGAACTGACTTAATAAGTTCTCCGCCATATCACGGGCGCTTTCGGTACGGCTCATTTGCAAATCCTGCGCTACTCTGTTGAGCTGATTAGTCGCCTGCCGCTGCTGGGATTGAGCTTGCTGAGTATTTCTGCTCTGGAGCGACTGAGAGGCATTCTGCATATTCTGCGCCGCCTGGTTCATCCGTTGTTGCATCTGCTGATTAATCTGTTGATTTGTTCGAGACATCTGCTGCATCTGATTCGCCAGTTGTTCGGTTTCCTGCTTGAGTTCTTCCTGTTCACGGCGGAGCTGTTCAAGCATTCGTTTGTCTTCTTCTTCCTGCTGCTGTTTTCGCAGTTGCTCCTGCAGTTTTTGCTGTTTTCTGGCAAGCTCCTGTACCTTATTCATCGTATTTTCGACCTGCTGGTCTTGCTGCTGGCGCTGGGCTTGCTGTTGGGCTTCATATTTATTCTTTTCCATATTGAGCTCAAGGTCCTGAAGCTCAGACATCACGTCCCGATTCGCCTGATTCGCAGTAGAACCCTGCTGCTGGCGCTGCATCATTATTTGTTTTTCACGGTTCAACGCATCGGCTTTAAGCAAATTATTTAATGCCCGCTGCTCTGGGCTTATTGCTTCGTGGAGTTTTTCTTTAGAAAGTTCATTCACTGCGCCGCTCATTTCATTCACCGCTGTCCGCAGGTAATTTACAATTTTCTGATTAACACTCTCCTCAATAACTTCACGAGATGTCTGCGTATTATTGACACGTCTATCCACATTATCCTTCAGCGTTGTTTGTGCCTGAACCAGAGCATCTAACGATTCTTTAAAATCCTTTTGGTCCATTTCCGGACGAAGTTTATCAAGTTTAAACGTAGCGGCGATTATTTCCTGCTGGGTTAATACCACGGGGCTTTGCTGCTGGCTCTGCTGTTGTTGCTGCTGCTGTTGCTGCTGACCCTGACCTGCCACCTGAGTATAGAGCGTCTCAAAGGGATATACTTCAATAAAATACATATCTGACGATTCAGAGTTCCCCGTATGGAAATTATCGCGTGCTTCAACGTAGTAGGATATCACATCCCCAGGCTGGAGCTTGTAATCTTCCAGTAAATACAAATATGAGCTTGAGACATCGGTTTTCCCTTTTGAGCCGGAGGGCATCATATTGATGTCTTTTTCAGTCCCGCCATTGACAGAATACTTCATCGAAAGATCCGTAACGCCATAATCATCTGTTGTCGTAACGGCAACCAAGACTTCTTCAAGCGGGCTTGCCCGAAGATCCCGCTGGGGTTCTGTTATCGTAATCACCGGTTTTTGGTCTTCAACCGGTGTTATTTGATATTCCTGCGGGAATTTATTGTTTTTACCCTTTGCGTCTGTCAATTTAATGTGATATAAATCAGGTGTATCAATAGTCAATTCACCTTGAAACTTTCCATTGCCCGCCGACTTAAGTGACATTTGTTTTCCAGAATCCAGAATAAGCTCGCTGGATTTTGATGTGCCGCTGGTTTCAACTGACAGCGTTACTTTTGTTCCTTTCAACCCAAAGATATCCCCGGTATTCTCTTCAATTTTATCCGGCACCCCGGTATATTTCGGATATGAATAATGAAGACTGATCTTTGTAACTTTTGGGAATTCGTACAGGGAAATTTTATAGGTCTGTGACAGTTCATCATCAAGCTCGGCAAAGTATTCAATCGGCTCCTGAATGCTTAAAAATTGATAACTGTAGAGCGGTTTTTCAATGTTTTTGTCCATTACCTGCTTTTTCCAGAC